>Ga0335072_10001160_pt1 | contig 43709 bp, 45 predicted proteins | sample Lox_Sample_21_FD_206725 | JGI IMG/M metagenome (GOLD analysis project Ga0335072, IMG submission 206725) | Soil microbial communities from Loxahatchee National Wildlife Refuge, Florida, United States - Lox_Sample_2.1 | ecosystem: Environmental > Terrestrial > Soil > Wetlands | place: USA... | reverse complement strand
TTTTGATTTTGATTTTGATTATTCGTTCTGTGTGGTGCTCTGCACGCCAAAATGAATGAAAGCTTGGGATATCCCATCATGACTTCCTTCGCTTGTATCGTGAACCAATTACTCTAACGGTACACACATGCCTCCAGTTGCCAAAGTGAGATAAAAGTTGTACATACAAAGACCGTTTGCTATGATTTGAGAGCTCGTCGCAACCGCACTTGGTCTTAATCGAAAGAAGGCCTGCTCTCGAGACAGACCGCTTGCCTATTACCTATGATGACAGGGTTAGAGATTTTCCTAGCTCGCTATACCTCGATTTGAGCCGTACCGCTTCGTGTAATTCGCAGGCAGTACCTACTCGATGGCCTTCGTGGCCTCAGCCGCTTCTGCGGCTCCTTCGGCTGACATCGGCGCTTGATCTGGCTTGACTGGCTCAGACATCTCTACGTCTTCTTTGGTCTTTGGCTCATCTTTTGCGCTTCCTTCCTTCACCAATGTGTCAACCACAACCTCTTTAGTCTCAGCAGATGCCTCAGGGTCGGCTGTAACGGTACTAGTGCCTTCAGCAAGTTCAGCTGGCGCCTCGGCCGACTTGTCAGCCTCCTCAAGCTCTTTCTCATCTTTGTGTGTACCATTCGTTGTTGGCTTATCTTCCTTTTCGACTGCACTGGAGGGGCCAGCGCCATTTTCATCACCGGTTCCATCAGTGCCGAGGAGCTTCGTCCATTTACTCAGCAGCTCCACTGACCGTCCTTTGAAATTGAACTCCTCGTCTTTAGGAATTGTGTTCAGCTTGATAAGGGCTTTGAGAACTTTGTTGATCTTGGTCGTGCGGATGATACTGGCTTCGAGGTCACCGTAGCCTTCGAGCTTCTTGATGTAATTAGACATGGCGGACATTTCGCTTTCTTGAGGTGCTTGGTCACGGGAGAGGAAGCCTTTTTGCAGCTTGTGGCGGAGGAATAGCACTGTAACGCAGTCAGCCCATAGCGAACAAGAATCAAAACAAGACGCTCACCTTCTTTCTCGCGATCTTTTCGCTCTTGAACAGGATCGACGGGCTTCGCAGGTTCCTTGACCTCTTCATCGGCCATCTCCTCGTCGCTCGTAGCAGTTTTAGCTGGTTTCTTCTTTTCCGACTTCGGCTTCGAGGCCTTTGCCGTTTCTTTCTTTTCGGTTGTGCCAGGTGCCTTTGGTGTCGTCAATTTTAGTTTTTGCGCAGTCTTCGGAGTCTTTGCAGGCTTTGGGGAGCAAGCTTCATTAGCAACAGTCAATCGCTGATTGGTAGGCGCCTACCTTTTCCTCATCACCCTCGCTTTCGATGTCCTTCTTGCGCTTTTTAGAAGACTTCTTAGTTTCAACCTCCTCGTCCGCGTTAGCATCGTCCATATCAACATCATTATCAGCTGCGTCGCTCTTTCGCTTCTTTTTGCCGGCCTTGGCTGCCTTTGCTGCCTCTCGCTGCTCGCGCAGCTCTTGGTCTTCTTGCATGGCCTTTTGATGGTCGAGTAGCATGTCTTTGAAATATGAAAGTGGATGTCCTTCAGCCGCGACATGGTATGCTCCGATCAGCGACTTTGTTTTGCCCTTCTCAGAAAACTCTTTGACCTCTGCAGGATCGAGGGGAGTGAGGTCGGTATTCGGGATCCAGGCACTGAAAAAGTTTTCGTTAGCGGACCGTAGCCCAGTGAAGCCATTGCTCGACCACATGGAGAGCACAGTCAGTCTTCGATGAAAGGGGAAGAAAGGGACTTACAATTCATTCGTTTGCAAGAACATGATCGGGTATGTCCGCTCGTGAGCCTTTTTTCCTCCATCTGCGTAGTCTGCCCGATAGGTTCCGTCCTGCTGCTTCGTCGTCACAGGGCGCGTTGTAAGGAGCGTCTGAGGTAGCATCTCTTCGTCACAGACGATGGAGGGCCACGGAGGATAGCTCTTGAGTCTAGCGAAGTAATAATCGCCGGGTTGTGCATCGAGATGTGTGATTTTTTGCATCGACTTTTTCTTGTTGAGCTTCTTACTCTTATGCTCAGGCACTCCGCCAGTAGATTTGCGCTTGCCATTTGCTTGCTTCTTCGATGATCTGGCCGGAGTACCGTTGGCATCTGCCTCTTGGGTGTCAGCAGCTGGAGCGGCCTCGCCCTTCATTTCCGCGTCGTCATTCGGTGCAACTGCTGCAGAGGCGGTCGGCTCGCTTGGCTGGGCATCCATCAAGGCTGCTTCATCAGCCATTTTGGTGGTTCCGTTGACTGCCGTACTTGCTGTGAAAGGAAACAGTTAGTGATGGGGGAAACAAAATAGTTGATGGTATCCAAACCGACGTACAGGCACCTTCAACTGACGGTTTTGGAGCCGCCGCCGCGTCCGGCTCTTGTAGGGCGCCCGACATCATGGCCACTGGACCTGACGCAGGTTCAGCTAGTGTGGGAGGGGCGTCCTCCGTTGTTGGAGCGATGTTGACGGGGACTTCCTCGGTGACAGGAGGTGGCGCTGAAGCTGAGGACTCATTCATTTTACTGGCAGCAGATGTCGAAGGTTGATGCGATGTCAAATGAGGTGGCGCGCTCAGGCAATAGGTGCACGCTGACGGTGACTGGGCACGACAACAGAGTCCTTAGCAACTGACGCGATCAAGATAGGATGCAATGCGCGTAAACATTGAACGTCAATGAGCCACAAACAAGCAAGCGATGATAAAGTGCGAAAAAGATTGGAGATGAAGACGGAAACGTGATGCTGGTGAAGACGTGCGCTGAGTTGGGGAAACTTACGGTTTGCGGGCTTTTGGCTGCGAGAAAGAGTAAAGAGCGCTAGTGCGTCAACTGCTCGAGAAGAAGCTGCTTGCGAGCCAAGAAACGGTGGTTTACCGGCAAAGAAGATGCAGATCAAGCTGGTGGCCGGCACCGAACATACGCGCTTTTGAAGCGACAGCAAGGAAACGGAAGAGCAGAGCCTCAGATATAGATGGAAGGATGAAAGTTGTCTGCATTAAGCTCTGAAGGTTGATGGAGTTGATGAAGTTGATGAAGCTGTCTGTGTTGACCCGCGACTGCCCAACCTCCCCCATTCTAAGGGCTAAATTACATCTGGAGCAAAGGTGGCAAAATGGGGCCGCCGGGATTTCTCCTCGTGCCAAGAACTCTGTCAGCTTTCCCATCGACAACCCAAGACGCGTTCGTCCCTGGGCATGCTGCTATGTTGTAGCATGGGACCATCCTAGACAGCGCCAAACAAGCAATTGCATCAACCCCCTTTGCCAGCCCAGGAGTTCATACCAGACCTCTTAGAACCTATGGCCAGTAGTGAAGAACCGAGACCACTTCTAGCTGTAAGAGTTAGCAGGAGAGTGTCTTACATATTGAGGCGCATACTGTTTTCTGGAGCTAAATATCGCATCCGACTTTTGCATTGGAGAGAAAGCTTCATTGGAAATGGCGCCCAGTCGGACCAGAATCGCTGTTATTCCGTCGAGACGCCCCCTCTCATTGTGTCGGGGACGTCGCGGCTTGCCACTATTTTCACCTCACAAGTTCCCACCGCTTTCTAAACGGGCTTGTGGATTCTCAAAATCCACAAGAAATAGTCTTCAAGGGGAAGCAAGTTCAGCAGCACCGCGTTTCCCCACCATCCCAAAGCACAGACAGCCGCCCCCGCCACAGCGTCGAGAATGAAATGATTCGCGGTCGAAATAATAGCAATCAGGATCAACGAGGGGTACAGAAATCCCAAGATTATACACAACAGCCGGCATCTGGACGGTAGTCGGATCCGGGGCACAAGCGTTGGATGTGATTGATTCAAGAACGGCACAGGCAGTGACTTCCCTCGTTGATTGCTTTGTGATAGTGGGATGGTCATGATCGTTAAGCCGATGAGCAAAGAGTATCCGAAATGGAGTGATGGCATTGCGGCTGATTTGTGAGTTAGCGAAGCATTTGTAAAATAGCTGAAGAAGAGGTCATGTTTCAATACAACAGATGTTCATAACGAGAGTGCAAACTGGCTAACGAGGACGCTGGTATTCCAATGCAGTAGCGACTTAAGCGCAACGATGTGGAGTGAGCAACAATTAGGGCAGACGCCGAGATCTTGATGTGTCACAGACCAAACTTACCATATTGGTTGCAGAAGCGGTTTTCCGTCCAAACACTTTTGGCACCCACTTGACCATGCACCGTATCCACAAAGCCAAACGACTTTGCAATTACGCCATCAGGGCCTTCAATTGAGGTATCGCTTAACAGTCGTGGAGGCATGCAGGGCCATACTGTAAATACCACGAACGCTAAAAGATTGCAGACCGCCATCGTCCGTCTTCGAGCTTCGTAGAGCGTAGGGCCATTATGCGCATTCCCCTGGAGCACGCCTGGCTGCTGTTGGGGCAACCGGTTCCTTGTGATCAAGTAGTAATACAGCCAAACAAGAAAAGCGATCGTGCCTGGAATGTGAATGAAGGAGTACAGCCAATTTATCCACGTCATCATCATGTGATGTTTCAAGAAAAATTGTTGTATAGGTATCTCCCAAAATATGTGCCACCTCCTTTCGATTTCGATTAATTGTAAGGCATGCCTCCGGGCAATATGAATGGTGCCTTGCTGGAGCATGATTGCTGTGAAAGCACGGCCAAGCTGGTAGATCTAGACTAATCTTCAGTTATGCACTTCAGTATGGACAGAAAGGTTCTCCCTCACCCAATATATGAGAGCCCAATACCAGCATTCAACCAGGAATGGAAACTTGCGAAGTAGTCGACTGAGCAATCGATTTTGGAAGATGGCAGTATTTGGACTGCGGATTCGACGTTGCAGACCCAGAATTCCGATGTCGCGCTCGCGCCAGGAGCTTTCCTGGGAGGGCAGCAATAAGGATGACAAACTGCGCTTCTTGTTCTGAGCCGGCTCCCCATTAGTCCGATAGCTTTGAAATGCTGCATTCGCTTCTTCGAAGGGATCATAACCTTGCCATTGGGATTTTTGGGTGGGAAAGGGGAAGCCAGTCACGCGATTGATCCAGGCACCACCAAACAGCAACACAACGACCACCAGGGGCTCTAGGAACAGGCTCACACCCATACTGCAAGGAAAAGGTCTTCGCAGGACAATCAGATCTGATTGATAGGCGAAAGACCGCAGCAAGTTCTGTCTGTGAGCTATAGATATAGAGAGTATCGGAGTGGATGCTAAGGAGATAATCTGATATGATAAGATTGATGACTGAACATAGGGAATGGTCGTAACGAAACTCGCAGAATGCTGGTAAGGATGAGCAAGACTCCCATCCGGAAATGGGGGAATAATGGCCAGTTAGGTCCGACTGGCAAAAAGCGGTTAATCTGTTCAGGATTTGCCATGAGCGATGCTGGCACGACGGGTTCATAAACAATGTCGGTTGCTTCGGTAGAAAGGCGTCAAGCTGAGATGGGTAAAGTGGCAATCCAGCAGCGAATGGGTTCCCATCGGATGAGGCTGGAAAGGATGACGTGGGTCTAGTCGATCATCTTTTTGTGAGGTCAGTGAGCACGCGAGCTGTCTCGATGAATAATTTTCCCGCTTGAAAAGCGGAGGTTTCGACGGCTGCATGATTTTACCCTCGCTTGGCACTCACGCTAAACTGCTGCAGCTTCTTCCATGAATTAGGTTTCTGCTCATGCCTTCAAACAACGACCTCGTCTAATTGTTCAAATTCAGGTGGCGTTCGAAAACTATTCATTGACTCGATTCTTCCCACCTTCGGCTGATGAGCTGGAGTCGCTGACAAAAGAACAAACAGCGTGCCCCATTCCCGTGCTGTCACGTGCTCATATATGGGTCTAACATCCCGCAGACTTCCGGGACCAATCTGCATGCACCTGACCCCATAGTTGTTGATCAGTCATTGCTGCTAGTGGTGTTCTTATCCGAAATGCTCATCGTGCGGATTTAAGGCATAGCCACGAGCACATGCATATTCATAGCTAATTAGTGAGCATGGTTGTGGTCACGGCGAAGGCACGCGACCAGCCCTTAGAGTTTGCCTTCTCTCCTCTGCCACTTTTGCAGCTTCCAACGTGCTGTTCCTAAAATTCGCTTGGACCAGATTCTCCAAACACTTGTTGCCAATTATTTGTTCTAGGTTATCATCAACAACATTATCGCGGTGTAATTGATTAGGCGGGTAGCGATGCTCGTTTTCTTACATAGAAGAGACTAATGCGCATCTAATAGCATGGGTGAAGAGACTTGCTGATGAAGATTGGGAAGCCCTGATGCGGTGTATGAAAAGCTTGGAGACGTCTGCAACGATGTTGGAGCCGAAGTAGCTACTATGAGAGATGCCTACTAATTTCAAGGGGCAGCTGAAGGCCAGCATAAAGCAGCGGTGGGGGGAAGACTTCTTGGGTACCTGTAAACCCAGTCAGTAAGGGTGTTCCGCCAATTGGTTCCAGCTTACTCATGAAGTGCACGACCACACTAGCAGAACTCTTGATGTTGAGGAGCGTGCCCGTGCAGGTCCATGTGGTACGCCGTGCGGGAGTACTGCCGTAAAGCCAGTCAACGGCCGGGCACCGGGAGCCTATACTAGAAGACTCGCCGCAGATCCCATGAAAATGTATGTAGCAGACTTGATAGTGTTGCGAATAGGCCGCGCTTCGGTTGCTCTTCGTCGTTGCCTACTTGGGCCTACGGGGGCCTACTAATGTCTACTATGATCTCAGTAAGTGTATAATTGCCAATTTCTAGGATGCTATCTGCCTACTACTACCTAAACATACATTGTGTACTTAAGTCGGTGCAATAGGATAATAAGCAGTTCTTCCACAATCAATCCTATGTATACCTGTCTGCTGCGCGCAACAGATAGAGTCGTGTTCATCGCATTGAGTTGCAGTGCTAGGTTCGAAAGTACCGGTAGAGGCGCTGAGGAAGAGGTACAGAAGCTGCCGGGGCTAGATTGAAGGGTCACGAACATTGAGAGAGAAGAATTCTCGCTGGTGGGAACAGACGACAGTCTGTCGAATTGATATATGACGTAAAGGGAAGACTACTAACATAGAAAGAAAAGGGAGGCATACCGAAAGTACCGATAGTGGTAGATTTGTTACGTATTGGGTCATAAAGCTTGGAAAGGAGAGAAGAACTGGTCGCAACAACAGGACGGGGCATTCTGACTGCCTGGGTGGTGTTGTATGATGTCCTTCTGGGTCTGTCAGCGTCAGGGATGGCCCTTGACACGCTCGTGAAAATGGCAGAGCCGTATATTCTGGCCGTGAGTGAGTCTGACGGCACAGCGAGGCCAAATGAGTTGTGCCACATCCTGTGGGCGCGTCCGTCGGCGACCAGTGACCCGGTCGCTCCTCCTTCTGGGCAAGACGGTGCGGGAATTAGTACTAGGCATATATCGCTCCGGCTTCGAATTTTTCAAATACTTGATAGGTACGGTTGTATGAAGCGGCGCCTAAAGGACCTGAAGGGCGCGAGGCGAGCAAAATACATCACCCTTTATCCTGGCTTGAGGCGCACTTCAAAGGCGGTATGGCAATCCGTGACTGACCTCCTTTTTATGCGGTGAGGTTTCGCATATGTCTCGTAATGGGCCCTAGAGCGTAAAATCGTGGCTATGCGAAGAAGTCACCAGTAAAGGAAATTCGGTACCTAGAGCAATGGCCCAATCTTCATCGTACCTCGACAGATCTGCCCACGTCGAACGAAACTGATTGGCATGCAGAAGATGCTCCTACCTTCCGATTTCCGGTGATTTGGCTCCGGTGGGATGTTCTGATCGGCTAAAGTATCAATAACCGTGTGCGCAACCTTTGAAGATCTGGGACATACACCCCCCCCATCAAGGCCGATGGCAAGCGCGCTTTAGTTAAGAGACAAGTGAAATCTTAATACCGCCAATACCTGGGCTGCAATCCACCGTTGGATTGTCGCATCAATACCTGAATTGCTTAGTACGTAGCGTTTAAAAGGTTGAGGCTTGCAATCGGACGAGACGGATGGTGTACAGGTTCCTGTGGGCCGAGCTACTCCCGACTTTTCTGACACTGAGCGTTGTAAGGCCAGCCTGCCAAGTCTCGGGATAAGCCCTATAGATAGCTTCTCTGCAGGCCTTGTCCTGGTCACCTCTTGATAGCGGGCAGGCTGGGATCGCGGAGCGGCGGCAATGAACCCGGTGTCGATCTTAGCGCTTCAATGAAGGATTCAAGCGAAGTTTCACTCGAGCATTAGCCATCGCCCTTCTCATATAACCTGACGACATTGCTCCATTGCCATAGCAGTACGCGATGTTCGCTCCCTCTCTTATTGATCCTCTTCCTCCCCTGCCGTCCTCTGCGCATTCGCATCTTGCAAAATGTTTCGCTTGGTTCTCCTCCTCAGCGCCTTGTTTGCGTCTCGAATCTATGCGCGCAATGCGGTTGCGATCCACGTAACACCTACAGAAAACATCGGCGACCCAGTCCTTCCCTCTTTTGTTTCTTTTTCCATCGAATTCGTCTTCTTCCCCGACTTTGCTGGCAACCCCTCTGCTCCCAACCTCTTTTCCCTCAACTTGCTTCGCAATCTTGGCAGTATTCAAGGATCTAATCCCATTATCCGTGTTGGAGGCAACACACAAGACTATGCCCTCTATAATGCCAGCCTCCCTGTCGCCACATACGGCATCTTCAATTACAACCAGAGCGAGGACTACCCAACGACAATCACAATTGGGCCATCGTTCTTCGACTCATACTCGACGTGGCCAAACACGACTTTCATCCACGGCTTCAACCTCGCCAAGAACGGCTCCATCGGTCTTGGTTCGCTCCTAGCCACAGTTCCACTAGTATGCAAAGCCCTTGAAGGTGGCAAGCTTGCCTACTGGGAATTAGGAAATGAGCCCGACTTGTACAAGACATCTCCCCAAGGTGTAGTCAGACCCGCAAGCTGGAACGAACAGGACTACGTCGACGAATGGGTAGGTAAGAGCCGTACGATAGAGTTCGTCATGGCTCAAACCTGTCCAGACCTTGCGAACTACAAGTGGATCGCGCCCAGCTTTGCAGGCACAAGCAACAGTCTCGACCCTATCATTACGTGGCAAGACGGCCTGGATCCCGACAACAATATTGCCTTGATCTCCTCGCACAAGTATTTCTCCTCCAACGCCAATCCAAGTCTCCATTCCACTAACTAACAGTACTCTTACAGCTACATTGGCGGCGCCACTACACCCGGAGTAACTCTCCAAAACACCCTCATGAATCACAGCTCCATCATCGCCTCCATCGCTAAACAGGTCAACGAGTCCTCTCTTCTCGCCAAGTACAAGCTCCCCTTCATCCTCGGCGAGGCCAATTCCCTCTCCAATGGAGGGGAGTCTGGTCTTAGCAATTCCTTCGGCGCTGTAAGTACTCCAGTCTTCTGTGTCATCTGCAAATGGCATCTCCTATTCTTTTGGCAAATAACCCCATCATCATCTCTATGTCCCCTTTCCCGAATACTCCCTTCCCACCACCCAGCTTAGTTAGCGCGAACCCCTAGATCAGCACCGCTAACGCAAACCTCCCACCCCCACAGGCTCTCTGGGGCGTGGACTTCAATCTTTACTGCGCCTCCGTTGGCATCCGCCGCGTGCACATGCACCAAGGCACCAACTACCGCTACGCGGCTTGGCAGCCCATCTCAACCCCCAACGCCACCATCGGCACCAAACCACCTTACTACGGCAACATCGCCGTCGCCTCCATGCTCGGCGACCTAACCAAGGCCAACGTCTCCATCACCAATATCCCGCTGTCCAGCGAGCTCGAGTCAGCTTACGCGGCATACGTCGATGGCGAGCTGGCACGCGTCGCCATCATCAACCTGGCCGAGTACAACTACACGGATTCCTCGGGTGCTGCCCACACGACCCGGCCGCGGCCGACAGTGACGTACAACATTAGCGTGCCGAGCATATATGGGGGCCAGAGCGTTGGCGTGCAGCGCCTGATGGCGAACGGGAGTGATGCGCTCTCGGGGATCACGTGGGACGGGTACTCGTACAACTGGGAGTTGGATGAGGGGAGGCCGGTACTACTGCGGAACGTGACTAGGGGCGAGATGGTGAAGATAGGACCGGGTGGAGAGTTACAGGTCATGCTACCGTTTTCTAGTGTGGCAATTGTCCATCTTCGGCAGTAGGCTTTGAAAAAGACGAATTACGAACAGTGTTGCAAAAGTAATTTGCTGCCTTGCTCAGAAAAAGAATGTCGCCGACTCATGTCCTGAGCATAGCAGAGGACTCCAGGCCGAATGCTCAGGACTGAGACAACTTTCTTCGCCATCTCGCTACTCGTCTGACGTCTTTTTGAGGGTGTATAGGGGGGGCGTGAATGACCGAAGCAACACTTCTCAAATTAGCTGAGCCGCAACTCAGCTGGTAGGTCACTTGTTTGTGTGAACGGGTCATCGGTTCAATGATCAGTGGCTAGCGAATAGGTAGGTTTGTGGCTAAAGTGCGATGTTTTAACCTACCTCCCTTGCATCATACCTTGGAGGTGCAGGCTGGCACCTCCTCATACATGTTACCGTTCTGATGAGTATCGCCCATGAAAGACCCTGCTAGATACTTGTGCTGCCAATCTTATTGTAACGAGTGCTGCTAAGGACGGACGGCGGGAAATTCTCATGGTCCCAATCCTTTTTCCGAGCTCCTATCTATGGTAGACGCTGGTAGACGTTGATTTCCACACGTGGTCTCCTCGACTTGCTCACCCACTCGCTAAACTCACTGCTCCCTCATCCTCTCCCCACCCTCCCTTCCCGGCCATGCATCCAGCACACTCTCACTCCCCGTCAGAGTAAAATTCAACGTCACCTGCGTCGGCACATCAACCAGCAAGCTATATCCCCCCGGATACAGTACCTGATTGCCACTCTCATCATACCTCGCCAGACTCCCCAGCGTAGGCTCCAACTCAACCGTCTTTGTCTCCCCACCCCGAATCCCAAACAACCGCTCGTACGCAACGAGTTGCTTGATTGGATATGGCTGCGGTCCAAACTCGCCTGCTAGAAACAGCAGCACGACGAAGTCCGATGTCACGCTCCCCGTATTCTGTACTGATATCGGCACGCTCACAAAGGGACACAGGTCGAGGTATTTGGTGCTGTTGCTCGTGGTGCAATTCGATACAAGGGACGAGATGTCATGAGACATTGTCGCGGCTGTCTCGCCATTGCCGAACTCGACACTGAAATTCGTGTAATGGAGCCCAAATCCAAACGGTAGCACACTTTCATTGTACCACTTATACGTGCGTCCCGGATTCCCAGAGCTCGCGTTCGGTCTTAGGTTCATGTCCGTCATTGGAACCTCATTCACATAGGCAGCTGGATATTGTGTGACTGGCAACCTCCCAGCAGGCGCCGTCTTGCCAAACAACACGTTCATGAGCGCCGTGCCGCCATCTTGTCCCGGATACCCGCCCCAGAGGATCGCGCTGATGTTCTGATTCTCCAGAAACGGGTTGTCATCGAGCTGGTCGCCCATCTGGAGCAGGATGGTCGGCTTGCCCATCGCAGCGAGTTGTGTGAGCAAGTCCTGCTGCGCAGCTGTCCAGTCGATGGTATAGCGGTCCATGCCCTCTGCCTCGACGCTTGTGTCGATTCCATCCGCGACGATGATTACGTCAGAAGTGTTTGCGGCTGAGAGGGCAGTTTGCCAGGAGTTGGTGGTGGGATCGCCTTGGCCGCCGACGCCGGCGGCGTAATTGACAGTGACGCCAGGGAGGCGCTGGGCAGCATAGAGAGGAGAGTGAAGGAATGGTGGAATTCCAAAGTAGTTTCCCTGCATCTGCGTTGTTGCGTTTGCCCAGCTGCCGATCAGTGCGATTGAGATGTTTCCTGTTGTTGGGAGAGAGTGTGGCAGAGTCCCATCATTCTTGAGCAAAGCGATCCCTTCTTCTGCAGCCTTGAGTGCAAGGCTTTCAGCATAAGGTGTGGAGACGTTGGTGAAGTCCAGAGACCGATATGGTGTAGCAGACGCTGGATCGAAGTATCCTAGTTTCACCAGCGCAGAGTATTGGCGGATCAGGGCTTGGTCGATGACGCTCTCGTTGAACAGTCCCTCATTGTAGGCGCTTGGAAGATGCGACTGGTAGTAAGTGCCGCAATTCAAGTCTGTGCCAGCGATCAAGGCGTCCGCCACAGCCTGCTCTCTCGTCGAGGTGTAGTTGTGCGGCATGTAGATATTCTGAATTGCATCGCAGTCAGAGGTTACATACTGGTCTTCATTGGTCCAACCCCAGTGCTCTCTCAATATCGTCTGCAGCAGGTAGGGATCGGCGCAAGTCGGAACACCATTCAAAGCATTATATGAACACATGATTGATCTGCAACCAGAGAATCAGTGAATGCTAAGATGGGACTAGTTATTGGAGAGCTCACCCAACATTAGCATCTCTCGCACAAGTTTGGAATGGCTGTAAGTAGTATTCGACCAGCTCTTGGGTATTGACAATTGCATCGAAGTCATATCTGTAGTTTCCCTCCCAGCTCTCCAAATCGTAGGCTGCGAAATGCTTACAAGTTGCGACGACTTTCTTGGTACTTGGATCCTCGCCTCCTTGAAGGCCATCGATCAGGTTCTTCACATATGATCGAATATGGTACGGATCTTCTCCTGGCGTCTCCTGCCCTCGGCCCCATCTAGGATCTTTGTAAGGATTGATGTTCGGCGTCCAGAAATCCAGCCCTGTACGGTTGGCATTGTTAAATGCCCTCCCTTCTGTACTGACGACACTGGCCACGTCGTGAATTAGTTGGTCGTCGAACGCAGCACCCATCAGGATTGGCTGCGGAAATGATGTGGCATATGAATAGTCGCCTTTGCTGGAGAAGTTCACACCTGGCGAAATTGCAATGCCATGCTAGTTCCAAGTGTCAGACATTGACTAGGCATCTGGTCGAAATGGATGACTTACTAAAGCTTCTTGCCACCATTGGTAGGCTGGCAAGCCAAGACGCGGGACTCCTGGCGATGTGTTGCCTGTCTGGTTGAACTTCTCATCGATGTTCATGGCATTCACCAGGGCTGTTGCCCGGTCTCGCACTGAGGCAGACGTGTCACACACGGTGTTGTTCCGAAGTGGACCATTGGCACAGTCTGGGAATAGTGCCGCAGCGACACCAGACATGGCAAGCAGTAAAGATACGAAGGTAGCCATTTTTTACCCACAGCTTCTGAATCTTGCTTCAAGGCGGACAAAGACTTGCGAAGTGAGGTGTACCATTAAGAATGGACCTACCATTTATACTTGAGCGGCGAAGTCTTCTACAATTTACTCCATTGGGCCCAACATGAAGCCGGTCAACACTGTGGCTCCGCATCTATGCAAGATTGTCATTGTGAGTTCATGGAACGTGTGCTGATCCTCAAACGTCATCGAGAACGCCGTCGAGCCATGAAGAACATGGTGCCAGCTGAAGGACAAGATTAGCTCCACCACGTCGGAGTTGCGTTCTTGCGGGCGTATCCCGTAAGTCCGCACTACAAAGCCCTTTGCAAAGATCTAACTTCCCCACACGCGACTTGTTGATTTGACGAGACTTTTCAATCGGGTGTTGGATAAAGAGCGGATCTTTGGCAAAGGCTTTTCTCAGTGCTCGTCAATATCGGCTAAATAGGGATAACCAAGACGTATAGAGACTGAACCAAACAGTAGGTAAGTCGCGAGGCTCTTGGCGAGGAGTCACGGGTTCATGTCTCATCGACTTTCTGGTTAATATCGTCATCAATGTTATCAACCGCCTCAGAGTTGCGGATCCGGGATTTCAAGATGGGAGCAGGTTTCAGCGGCCACTTGCCTGAACTTCCCCGCGAAGAGTGGAGAAGAACGTGGAGTAGGTGTCGATCAATCATCTTCATCGTAAGTAGTTGTCAATTTTCGGAGCGCCTAATTGGGCCAAAGTAGATAGCCTTCGTGACGTCCTCGATATTTAGGCTAAATTCTGGACACCCCTACGCAGCTGCCCCTGCAGCTTTCAGCCATTTATCCTCCTAGTCACGAAACGATCTTACAGAATAGTCCATTTCCATCCCGGTATCCCCGCATGGACAGGCAAGCAATCGAGTCGACGAAGTCGACCACGTACGGGGTAGAAGATGTAACCCTGGATGTACCTGATAGGAGATATATTTCAGACCTTTGCCTCCCCAACATTGTACTTGTGTATCAATTCCAGTACCCCAGAACTGTGTCCCTCACTAGCGACCTCATCTCGCACTACTCACAGTGAACCCTGCCCATCATGGTCACTACCAAATCAACCTCTCAGTTCGGTGAGGCCGCCCTGCAGCGCCGCCTCGCACTCACACGAACTTCCGGCGGGCCAGCGGCCTTGGTCCAGAATGTTCGCGTCTTCCTCATTGCTTCCTTTGCCTGTATCGGGGGGCTGCTATACGGCTACAACCAAGGCGTCTTTTCTGGCGTCCTCACCATGACCAGCTTCGACGCGCACATGGGCGTTTATACCTCTGACCAGACCAAGAAAGGTTGGCTGACCTCCATTCTTGAGCTTGGAGCCTGGACTGGCACGCTGTACTCTGGATTTCTGGCCGAGCTCATCAGTCGAAAATATGCCATCATTGTCAATACTGGCATTTTCATCCTTGGCGTTATCATCCAATGCACCGCGACCACCTCAGCAGGACACAACTCAATCCTCGGTGGCCGGTTCGTCGTCGGAATGGGTGTTGGCTCGCTCAGTATGATCGTTCCAATGTACGTCGCTGAATGCGCCCCTCCAGAACTGCGCGGTCTCCTGGTCGGATTGCAGCAACTCGCCATCGAGTTCGGCATCCTAGTTTCGTTCTGGATTGACTACGGCTGCAACTACATCGGCGGCACAGGCAAGAGTCAATCCGATGCGGCGTGGTTGGTTCCTCTTGCATTGCAGCTCGCCCCGGCCCTGATACTCATCGTTGGCATGATCTTCATGCCATTCACACCGAGATGGCTAATCCACCACGGCCATGAGGAGGACGCCCGCAAAACTCTTGCCAAATTGCGTGGCATCGATATCAATGATGAGATTATCGAGCTTGAGTTTCTCGAGATCAAGGCGCAATCCATATTCGAAAAGAGAACTGTCGAGCACAACTTCCCGCACCTTGCAGAGCTGACGCCAGGGAACATCATCAAGCTCCAGTTCGTTGCAATTGGTTCCCTTTTCAAGACTATGCCGATGTTCCGGCGTGTGGTTGTTTCAACTGTGACGATGTAAGTTTGTTCATCTTCCACAAGTAGCTGCAAACAACCATTTTTGATCTGCGTCTAACGGTTTAACAGGTTCTTCCAGCAGTGGACAGGTATCCGGTCTCCATCCGTTGTAAGGCCCTTCTGGTAGCTAACTTGGACCTATAGGTATCAACGCAGTGTTATACTACGCGCCTCAAATCTTTGGCTCGCTCGGTCTCTCATCAAACACAACCTCTCTTCTTGCCACAGGCGTTGTCGGCATTGTCATGTTCTTCGCCACCATCCCAGCCATCTTGTATATTGACAAGCTTGGACGAAAGCCTGTTCTGGCCCTGGGAGCCATCGCAATGGGCATCTGCCATATCACTATAGCCGTTATTTTTGCCAAGAACGAGAATCAGTGGCCAACGCATAAGGCAGCAGGTTGGGCAGCTATCGCCATGGTGTGGCTGTTCGTCGCCCATTTCGGTTGGTCTTGGGGTCCTTGGTAAGTTCATGCCGGTACACGAAGTAAAAGGCGAAGCTGACGGTTCCTAGCGCATGGATACTGGTCGCAGAAGTTTGGCCGCTCTCAGCACGTCCATATGGTATTGCATTGGGAGCATCCTCCAATTGGATGAACAACTTCATCGTAGGACAGGTTACGCCCGACATGATCACCCATATGAAATATGGCACTTTCATTTTCTTTGGCGTCATGATATTCCTGGGGTCTGCCTTCATCTGGTTTTACGGTCTGTCTTGCCTCTTGAGCTCGCCCCTTGACTGTGAAGCTAACGGAGTCATAGTGCCTGAGACCAAACGACTTACACTCGAAGAGATGGATCTCGTGTTCGGTTCGAGTGGCGTGGCAGCAGCTGACCGAGAGCGAATGGCGCAAATCAACCGAGAAATTGGTCTCGATACCCGCTTGTATGGCGAACAGCATTCGGACGATGATAAAGAAGCGACCGCACTTGACGAAAAGGCAGGTCCAAACATGGATAAGAGAACTGGACACCTCAGGTAGATGATCTCGCAAGTGTGGGGCTGCAAAAAAGTGAGACAAGTCTCGATACGAAGGATTGTAGTATAGCGTGGACTCTAATTAGTCTCTTTTCCCATGTAACGACTCCATGCAAGAAGTTGTCGAGTTCACTCAAGGTCCTGCAGCTCTTCTAGCTTGATCGCACGTCTTAACATTAGTGGGCTCCTCTCATTGATCCTTCCCTGCTCGTGGGCATCAAGACATGCCCTCCTTGAGGCAAGAACTGCCGGGCGTCCCCTTGCACCCATTTCCGCCTCGTACGAATCGATTGCCGCTTTTTGCTCTTCTGCTGTGTGCGCCTTGTCTTTTCCGTACAAGGACTCGAGTTGTTGAACCAGAACCTGGAGATCGCGTAATGCATGATTAAAAGCCTCGCCACGATACCTATAACACATAGTGTCAACACTAGTATCAATGAGTCTTGACAGCGGACCAACTCACATTGTCATTGCATGTGCACTATCTCCGGCTAAAGTCACTCGGCCACCCATATTATCCCATCCGTCCTTCCGAGGGTTCACTGGTGGTGGCCAATCTTCCAACTTCAGTGTGATTGGTTCTGCATCGTCTGGTATTGCTTTGATAATGGTGTGGAAAGGATCCGCCCAGTCCCGGCTAAGATGCTTCATCAACGCAAGCCTATCAGCCGAGGCAGCTGGCACTTCTGGCAGTCCTTTCTCCGGTCTAACCGGCCAAGAGATCAGTATCTGACAGGTGTAGCTGTCTCCCTCGTCCCGGGTGTTATTGCTTGGCCCATCAAGCAAAGAAAACCAAAGGAAGACATCTGTCTCTTTGTCGCCGCCCTGCATGAAGTAGGGATCTAGATCTCGCAGCGGCTTGGCCATTGCGGTCGTAAACACCACGCTGACACCAAGTAATCGAATGGGAAGCTGATGATTCTGGAAGGAGTGAGGCATAAGCAATTTCCTGACTTGTGAACGAGCGCCATCGCAACCAACGATTATGGAGCCAGCCGGTGATGAAGTGCCGTCAGCAAAATGAGCGCTGATCTGGTTGTCACCAACCGCATCAATTCCCGTGATCTGCTTTTCCCCACTGAACGTCAATGTTTTGGAGAAGAAGTTGTCTGAACGACTGCCTCCTAAGACGGAGTCGCTCACTAGGTGGTACCTTCCAGAGTGCAACGCCTTTGCGTAGATCGTAAAACAAGAAATTTCCTTTCTCGCCGGATCTCACTGCCTCGGGATCGACAAACGCGTCTGGTAGGCCCTGGATGATCGAGGCAGGGACGAGGTATTTGAATATTTCGAGCGCCCAATGTATTGTCAGACCCCAGCCTACTCCACGATGAGAAGCATGAGGGTCCTGCTCATAGATGAGATAAGGGATAGATCTGGCCGAAAGCGCTTGCGCAAGACTCGGTCCCACCAGCCCCGCACCGATGATGATAACCGGAGCAGCTCTCGATGGCTCCATGATAAAACCAAAACCAGCTCTGAATACAAGGTTAAGGTCTCTGCCGTCACGCCGCCCAAGATACTCGTACCTGCGTGATTGTCTGGCCTGAAATGGTATCCCAGCAGCATGGGTTCTCCAAAGGGACGGGGTGGATCCTTGATCGACACTGCAGCTTGGCATTTCGACGCGGCGTCACACCTGTTCGGGGGTGCGTGCGGCTTATTAGCCTTTACCAATGGCCAGCAGAAATGCCCCGTTTCCTGCCACCGCCACACATATCCAACAGGCTGAATTTATTCCTCTACAACCGAGACATTTCCTTGGGGAGCATGATGAGCGGGGGAGTGCTGACCCGGAGTCTGACATTTTTCCAGACTCGGATACCGCCTACATTCGCCGACATCGAGATGATGAACTGAGTGAAGATGGTAGCGTCGAGACCCAGCCACGAAAGAACACCCTTTTTGGCCGTCTAGCAGCCTTCATCATGTCTAGGGCTTCGTTGCTCATCCGAAGCTCGCCAACACTTGGAACGCGCTCATACGGCGCTGTCCCCGCTACCGACGAAACACACAATTCGATCGACGGTTCCGACTCCGACGGCGAGGTTGATGATGTGACAAGAAGGGACAAAACAAAACACAGCAAGGTGGTAGGATCGAGACAAAATCCGAGGCGTGCAAGCAATGCGAGCTCCGGCATCCGCCAGCGTCGGCTGTCCTCTTCGTGGAGCCGATTACAGCGGAGTGCCTCCAATGCAAGTGATATTGGCATGGGCCTGGACTCGAAAACCTCGTTCGCCAGTGGAGGACTTGCTCAATCTGAAAGCAGGGACATATCTTCAATATCAGGTTCAGAAGCTGAGTACAGCCCTGGACTTTCAGACCACGAAGGTGGGGACGATGATGTCGAAAGACCTGTCGACAATTCGCCCTACCCAGAAGTTCGTGCTTCTGTTCCAGCGGTGGACGACACCACACTATCCATCAATACACCTCGCATGTGGACTTTATCATTACTATTTGCGCTTGCTGGTTCTGCAACAAATTTGTTCTTCTCACTTCGCTATCCCAGCGTAGCGATCACACCCGTCATTGCTCTTGTCCTCGTGCATCCGCTGGGTAGGCTATGGGACCTGATGTTGAAACAAGGCGACGATCCTGAAGAAAGCTTCGCAGACGGGGTCTTGCAAGCCAGGTCTTCTCCGCCTGAACATCTACCTGGTAAGAACAGATTTCGGCTCTGGCTTTCACAAGGGCGCTGGAACGAAAAGGAGCACGCTTGCGTTTACATCAGCAGCAATGTTTCATTTGGATTTGCTTTTGCTACAGACGTGATTGTGGAGCAGCACAAATTTTACAAGCAAGATGTGCCCCTCCTTTACCAGGTCCTTCTCACCATATCTACACAAATACTCGGATATGCCTTCGCTGGCTTGACTCGGAGATACCTGGTCAGACCAGCAGCAATGATATGGCCCGGCACACTCATGTCGACCGCCATGTTTACGACTATGCACAAGAACGAGAATAAGCTCGCAAATGGCTGGACCATATCAAGATATAGATTTTTCGTCATTGTGTGGGCAGTCGCCTTTGCGTGGTATTTCCTCCCCGGTTTGCTCATGCCGGCATTGAGCTATTTCAGCGTCATTACTTGGTTTGCACCACGGAACGTTGTGGTTGCCAATCTTGTGAGAGCCGTCCAAATTTTGTTGCTTTCGTGCGCGAAGCTAATATGTACAGTTTGGAGTTGCTTCTGGTCTTGGCTTGTTTCCTTTGACATTCGACTGGGCACAGATTGCATATATCGGCTCACCGCTTCTAACTCCTTGGTGGGCGGCGGCGAACGTGGTTGGAGGTTTGGTAATTGTCATGTGGATCATTGCGCCTATAATGTGTAAGGAGGGCTTTCTAATGTCGCTTCTGCGGGCTGACGTGAAACAGACTACAAAAATGCCCTATTCTCTGCATACCTTCCTATCCTCTCCTCCGCAGTATTTGACAACACAGGAAGACCCTACAATGTTAGCAGGATCTTGACACCTGATTTCGTCTTTGATGAGGCGGCCTACGAAGCGTACTCACATGTCTACCTACCGGTTACGTATGTGCTCTCGTACGCTGTCCAGTTCGCTTCACTTTCTGCTCTCGTCACACATACCGCCTGCTGGCACGGTCGTGATATATGGAGACAATCAAAGATAGCTTTGAAGGAGAGACATGAGAAGGGGGGCGATTCCAAGTATCAAGCAGTGTATGATCGTTTACAGAGTCGCGAAAGACCATCCATTCGTGAGACTGATACCGAGAACATGATGAGTGGCGGTGATGACGTGCACATACGCTTGATGCGACGATATGAGGATGCACCGATGCACTGGTACCTCATAACCTTTATCGCTATGCTCGCTATAGGAGTCTTTGTTGTCGAATATTACCCTGTCCACCTTCCTTGGTATGGTCTCCTTCTGGCGCTGGGCATTACCTGCGTGCTCTTCATTCCTGTCGGCATTGTCATGGCAGTCACGAACCAACATAGCAGTCTGTACTTAATCTGCCAGCTCATCTGTGGCGTCGTCTTCCCTGGTCGTCCTGTCGCCAATATGGTGTTTGTCACCTACTGTTACATCAGTTCCGCTCAAGGCATCAAGTTCTCTTCAGATCTCAAGCTTGGCCATTACATGAAGATTCCACCAAAATTGTTGTTCAAGGTGCAAATGGTTGCGACGCTCGTATCGAGTCTCACGCAAATTGGCGTCTTGAATTGGATGTTCGTCTACATTCCTGGAATATGCACTCCAGAGGCGATCAATGGCTTCAACTGTCCGATTGCACGAGTTCATTTCAACGGAAGCATATTGTGGGGTGTTGTTGGTCCGCAGCGCTTCTTTGGTTCTGGTGCCCTGTATCGACCACTTGTCTGGGCATTTTTGGTGGGCGCAATCGCACCTATTATTGTATTCATACTCGGTAAAAGGCGCAGAAAGAGCTTTTGGCGGAAGGTCAATTTACCTGTTCTGTTTGGTAGCTTGAGCTGGATTCCTCCTGCGACTGGTCTGAACTTCTCAGTCTGGGCTGTGGTCTGCTTCATGTTCAACCACGTCATTCGAAAACGAGCGTACGCCTGGTGGTCGAAATACACAATGACTTTATCGGCAGCGCTGGACTCCGGACTCGCCTTCGCTCTGGTCGTGGTGTTCTTTGGTTTCATCTATCCAGGATGGATGAAGGACTTCAGGTGGTGGGGTACTGAGGTCTACAAGCAGGTAAGAATATCACTTTTATCACTGGGATTATTCAACTAAACGGCATCTAGGGCTGTGATTGGCAAGCATGTCCTTATAAGACACTACCCCCCGGACAGAAATTTGGAAGCTAGCTTTGTCCCTACGAACTCTTCTGAATTTGGTTTGTTGAGAACCTTGAGAAGCTTCTCTTCAACTGGTCGTGCTGAAGTCGGCCGGGGAAATCTGGACTGTACCGCCTGCCTAAAGGTCTATGCCCGGCACACAGTTGAAACGACACAATGACCAACTCGCTACCTTCAACACCAATAATATCCACAAACCTCCGGAAAGCGAGCGCTCTTTTCTCAGCCCGGCTATCAGCTCTATCTCACGATGTCGAAGTTAGTTCTACGACCCATCCACCTAGGAGCCAGTATTTGTTTGAGACCTCTCTAGGCGCTAACTAGCCTGAAACCAGTTGGCACGAACAGCCAGAGGGGCAAACACAATGAGCAGAATCTGCAATCAAGTTCTTCAGAGCGAATGCCAAGACGACTACTCTGCTGGTAGCGGTCCAGCAACGAAGGGAAGGGGAGCCATAAGACGTCCGAAGGCTACCCCTAGCTGAAACCCACAATCAAAGGCGTAGTTGAGGTTTCCGGGAATAGCAATAAGATTGGAACGATGACGACGGAACAGCGCTGGCATCGTTGATGACTACACTATCTTTAGTTAGCAAGTCTAATGTGGAGCAAATTCGGTAGAGGAGACACTGTCCAGGAGGATAAAGTAATATTGGGCTTGTGAGAGCATTGAGATGGGGTAGGCTCAGACTCATTACAGGAATGATAACTAGATTAAGTAGAGTGTATGGCTTAGATGTCATATGAGCGTTTCTCAGTGGACACGCTTGATAACCTTTGTCGACATCCGACTTAACCCGCACGGCTGTGCGTTGTCCTGGTACTTTTTGAGCTACAAGAGAGATAGGAACAAGACACAGCCATTCCATTGGCAGACACCCTGAACATGAATATGAGGAGATGGAATGCATTTTGCCTAGTCGGAGGCTATGAAAATTACCAGTGGCCACGAAGGTCCTCCGCACACCTACTCCCCTTACTCACACCTGCCCTATCCACCGAGTCAACCTATAGCGTGGAATACGACCATAGACGTCCATTCCAGCCCTCATCATCCATCAATCTCTGATACTGATCCTCTACACTGGGCTCTCGGCGCCGCTTCCACAACATTGTTACTGCTCTCGAAGTTCAGGCTTCTTCAGTGGCATCAAAGGATGGTTTACCGTGCACGCCAACCGATTCTTGTCTCATCCTCACTCCAGCACGACTAGGTCATGCCCCACCCGTGCACAAGAGCCCTTCGATTCCTCTTCAGTGCCCATGGCACCTCTGGCTATGCCCTCCTCGAAGGAGTGCTAACGATGATTTGTAGATACCATTGCCTTTACGGCACGCCCCTCGGAGGGAGTCGAAGCATCGGACGAACCGGATCCTGTGTGGAGAAGAGGAGTTGCAGGATTGGAAGTGCACGAGGGGGGTTGGGCGGTTCGAGGCTTGGGTATCAAAACCAATGGAGATCTAAGCGTGCAGAGGATGTACCAAAGCATCTAGGAAGAGGCAGGAGGTTATAACGTAGGGTATTCATCAATTTCGGATTCAAGGTCGAAAATGGGCTTTGGATGGAAGAATGCCGTTCGAGTTTGTCAAAATTGCCTCATTTACCTCCGATTGATCTCTGATCACCATTGTGCACTCATACGCGGTAAATTTATTTCGGCTCTTGTTTGTTCGACCTCCTCTGCACCTTTCCCATGGTCCTTTCTACCCACCACTCCTTCATGCTCCTAACATCGTATCCCATCTTAACTAGCCTCTCTTCATCATCCACATACCATGCGTTGCCCCCTTTTCCCCCATCTCCAACAGCCTCTTCCTGCTCACCCTTTCTAGCATAGGCATTCAAGATCGCTTCTCCTTCCCAACGCTGCATGACAACGCCGCGGAACAGCGCCAAAGTCCCTATCTTCGGCTTGAATTTCTGAGCATTATCGTACACGGCCAGCGTGATTCCGGCGTAGCGAGACGCGATGGTAGGGTCATGTATCTTGATATGACGTTTTGGTGGGAAGGGGTTTTGCGCTTGGCGTGGGAAAATGAGGTTGGGTGAGCACCAAGATATAATCGCGAAGACGCTGCAGGTGTAGTTGCGAGAAGGAAGCAGCGAGTGAGCTGGTGGTTGAAGAAGAGAGGACAAGGTGTGAAGGGGTGGTATAGCTGGTATTGAGGTAGGCGTTGTGGTTGTGACGGCCTTGATTGGGGCTTGCGTTGATTGGATAGGGGGGATTTGTTGCTGAGTTGCAATTGGAATATTGGGACCACCTTGTGAGAGACTAGGAAGGGCGGTATCTGCAGCTCTTCCTCGACCCAGGTCCGCAGCGCCAACAACCCTGTCACTTCGCGCGGGCGACGTTAAAGCATGTGTTTCTTTCTTTTCTAGTAATTTCCGACGCTTTTTCGGGGTTTGGTCTGGTGAGACGTCCCACGATGCCAAGGATTGTGTGTTGCAGCCTAGCTCATGCAATGCTTGTCTTCGAAGGGCCACAATTTCTGGGTCAACCATTGCAGTTTCGAAGTCATCTGACTCGAAGTCTTGACTCGATGGTGCGGAGGGCATGGCTGCAGGAATGATAGGTTTGCTCGCGAATTTAGCTGATGGCGATCTTAATGCGGGTATATTCTTCGGGGATTGTGCTTCTTCGCGGATGAAGCCGCCTTCGTTGGTGAAATCGCTCACTTGGTTTGGGATGGCTGGGTTGGTACTAAGGACGGTTTCGTAGTCTGCAATTGCCAGATAGATGACCTCCTCCAAGCCATTGATGCGCTTTCCTCGTCTTACCCGAAATCGCTTGACGTCTAGCAGTGAGCGCAATGAGCATTCTCCTGTTTCGAAGATGTAATGAAGTGGTTGCTCGAGCACAGCTTGTATCATGAGTTCTCCATCGCCGAGCCATAGGATATAAGCTTCCTTCCGGCTTCGTTCATCACTGTCATCAATACCGTGCTTTGCTTCGTCTACTTTTTCTGCTTCATCCTGGTTGAGAGTTCGGATTTCTACCTTCTCCAGACGCAGCAAAAGTGAGTCGGGATGAACGCACGTGCGGAGGAGCTCGCGGATGCAAGGACGAAGTCGTGGAGAGGACGGACGACTCGGCATGGTATTTGGCCATCATGTTGTCACTTTCTGCTGACGATGCACAGCACAAGTCCTGCGATACGACTTCGAGGCTTGTCGACCGTCATTTAGACTAATTGTTTTGGCTCTCTTGGCAAAAGACGCGTAAATCGATCTTCGCGCATGAACGCGTTCCCGACCGGGAACATCATTGGCGTTGTTCTGAACCCCCCCTCCTTTGCAGGCTCTTCGTGAACTTGTGATATGCATCACCTTTACTTGACGGTAGAGGGTCTCTCCCTGCAGTATGAAGTTCGTAGGGCAGCAATGAGGCACAAATGAGTATGGTCTCAGTGCAGACGATGTTATTGTCAATCAGGCCCCTCCACGTTGCTCACATTAGGCAGGGGTTCGTCAGTCCCGATGTCCGATGGATGCAAAGCCGTACGAATCATGAAAACGCATTTTCGCTTACCATTGATGACTGCTAAGATAGGTGTTTGACGTTCAACGCCCGAACTACGTTGCTCCACAGTTCTCCGCGGAAATGTCGTTGTCAATGTGAAGACGCTGCGCAACTGCAACTTAATCTCTTGCCACCTGACAAATACAGCCGACACAAGTCCAATTCCTATTGTTTGTGGGCAGACGTGCATATCGCATAGGATATGGACTCGATGTCTTTCACTCAGATCTTCTGCATTATTCGCATTGCTGCTTTCAATCCTGGTAGTAACCATTGTCACTCGCGCGCCTTGAATTCAGTCTACTCCTCCAACTCATACACACATCATGTCGCCTTTCCCAACCATGGCTTAACTCTGCCTTAATCAAGCTTCAGCCAGATCATTACGGTATGGACCACTGCTGGGGCAAAGATGCGAACCCTTCGTCTCTAGCGCAATGAACCCCATTCATACCTAATCTGTCAAGCTTCGCATCAATTGTTAGATTATGTATGACCTGGCTTCCTTCGTTCGTCTCGATAAATGTCAGCAAGAGCTCTTCGAACTCAGTCTTATTTATGAGCCGACGGCTGGTTACAACCCGTCAACTGATGATCTTGAATCCAACATATTTGCTGCAGCCTATCAGCAATTACTTCGTGTTCTCTCGAACACTGCGGTCAGATAGGGACTTCAAATTTCGACAAGTGCAGCAAAACAACTAGCATATCGTCTTGATCTTCTCGTTGGCTTACGATTGTCTGTCTTTTTGGAACGGGGACGGCCATCTTACAATCCTTTATAGGCGTATTTGGCTCAGACCTCGACTCACCTAGCCTCAATGTGCACCGAGTATTGGGAAATTTGTACCTGCGGTCTCAAGTATCCTTTCGCCGCCAGGACTGCTTTGTCGAAGACACAGTGCATGCGCCCCAAGCTGATTAACGGTTTTTGCTCGGCAAGACCAATGCAATTGAGAAAGACAATCGAAAGATGCAGCGACCCGAATTGCAGCCGAATACCTTTATCAACGATATCTGGTAATGCGAGGTGGCGAGCGCGATGATCGGGGTAAAGGAGCATAGTGTGAGCGTTGCGCTCTCAAGAGCTATGGGTGCTTGCAAAGTCCAGGACCAATTCGCTAAGCACGTGCCTCGGCTTCGGAATCTCACCCATTACGACAGCTTCATTGAAGTCCAGTATCGCAGAAGGCGACTCAAGCACGACCATTGATACTATCAGGGTAAGGAGACAGCAGGATGGTGCTCTCAAAGCTCCGAATGTCGCATACGCGCACATATCTGTTTAAGCAGAAGAGCACGAACTCAGAACTTTAGCTCCAGGAACGTCTCAACGAGCACATTGACGAGCGTCGGGCAAAAGGGAATGCTGGCCCTACTCGTCAATACTATATTGCACGACTAAATGGACAGATGAGGACCATACATACTCATACAACTCTAGACTATGAACCTCCCTACTACTCTAGCAGGACACGATGAGTTGATGGATTACTCAGAACCCACGAACTTATTCTTCAATGTCCCAATCGACTCAATCTCACACTCCACTACCTCGCCTGACTTTAGAAACTCCGGTGGATCTGAGGCAAACATTGCCACTCCCGGCGGCGTCCCAGTCATGACCAAAGTCCCGGCAGCTAGTGTCGTCCCTTGACTCAAGAAACTAAGCAACTTATACACATCGAATAGCATGTCAGAAGTATTCCCATCCTGGACAACCTTGCCATTTCTTCTCGTCACAATCCGCAAGCTGTGTGGATCTGGAATTTGGCTCGCAGCGACTATCTTCGGGCCAATTGGGCAAAAGCCATCAAACGACTTGGCGAAACAATATTGACCGCCGCTAGTGTCGGGCATCTGCCAGGCACGAGACGAGACATCGTTGCCAACCGTATAACCGAGGACATAGTCAGCTGCGTCCTGTACGGATACGTCCTTCGCATCCCGGGCGATGATGAAGCAGAGCTCGTTTTCGTAATCAACGTTTGGTGCTTGGACCGGCATGACGATGGGAGAGAAAGGCCCGGTAATGCTGGTCTTGGGCTTGTGAAACAAGACTGGAAATTTCGGCAGCGCGAACTGGAGCCATTAGCGCGTCCTGAAGGTAGCGAAGATACACGTCAAGACCTCGGACCTACTTTAGCTTCATTCGCGTGCGCCTTGTAGTTCAAGCCGATGCCGAGGATTGTGTCTGGCATGTACGGCGCAAGGACCTGTGTCACGGCTTGTCAGAAGTGTTTGACGAGCGTTGCTTGCTGCTCACCTCTGCGACATCAACGACGTCTGATCTGGCAGAGAGATGGAGAAGGTCAAGACCTTCATAGATCTGAGCACGTTTTAGATCTGGCGAGGGTTCGCCATAACGTGTAACACCTGCGGAGTCCCGAAATATGATTATGCTCTTCCATGCTGGGTCTTGCGACATAGTGTTTGAAAGTCAATGGGAAAGGAAAGCCAGTGAGGGAGAGGTATGAAAGACGCCTGCTGCATACGGACTGGAGCCAGTTCTCTTATGAACCTTTCATTCCCAGCAGCCCACCGCTGAACCGGGCTTCCCGGCAATAAGCGGAATGAACAATGTCCCATTCCGTTGGCAATCGAAGAATCTAAATAGATGAGAATGGTTCAACCACGTGATTAGTGTGACTTCGGCCTCCGACCCGGCCGTACAGAGGTTGTGCTTCACAAGTAGTTTCCGCCGAGATAATTCTGCCAGAATTTCGGAGCCTGGCAGTCCCTGTGCTTCCGGATGTCCCTTTACCAAATTTTTAGGCGCCAGCCCGCCGACCAGCACAAATCTTGCCTGGAAGCTTACCTGGAGGAACACCTGCCAGTACAAAGCGGTGAAGGCTAGCGTCCGGAAAACACTTTTGAAGCAGACCTCTGCACACAGGCGCAAATGAGCAGCGTCACGTGAAGTCAGGTGCTTTAGGCCCTCCGCGGTGCGGAACCATCTACCTTTTCCTTTTCAAGCAGACGTGAGACCTGCGGTAGGATTCAGGCGGGCACGAATGAGAGTGTATTTTGAATGGAAATATCGCCGTCAAGCTGCAGGGGCGTGAACTTGCATAGTTCCCTTCACGGAAATCCTCATATCGCCGGGCGCGGGACTGTCAGGATGGGCCGAAGAAGACTGAATTCATGAGGAACGGTTGAACATGATGTCGCACAACAAGCACGGTCGGCCACAAGATGGCGGGAGCCGTCCGCGTCCAACCCCTACGCCTAGTCATCTTCTCCATAATCGCATCTCCCAGGTGCAACGTTTAGCTAAATGTGTTCCATGTATAAAGCTGTTTCCATGTCCGCCCAAGGCCCATTAATCCTTGCTCAACCTAATGTGACGGCGTTAATTCACTCAGCTGCAGTTCTTTGCCGGTGTGGAGCAACAAGACACCACCCAGTTCACCAGATTGGCGTCCATTGAGAGCTGAAGTGCCGCAATATTCCACACCCAGCCACTCGACACCATTATCCGCCGCCATGGCCACCGAGGAACCAGCTCATGCGCTATCGCAGAACCTTCCCAAAGTTCTTAGCCCCAAGAAGCTCGCACACGTCGTCCTCCGCACGACGCCGACGAACATCCGGTCCATGATCGAGTTCTATAAGAACTTCCTCGGTGCACGGATCGAATTCGAGTCGGACCGCGCTGCCTTTCTTGGCTATGACGAAGAACACCACCGCATCGGGATCATCGCGTTCGACAATCTAGCTCTTCCCGCCCACCCGGCACCTGGGCTCGAGCACATCGCTTTCACCTTCGACAACTTGCAAGACTTCGTAACTACCTACGAGCAGCGTAAGGCGTACGGTATTCGGCCAACAATTTGCACGAATCATGGACCGACCACGAGCATGTACTACATGGATCCTGATGGGAACCGACTTGAGGCGCAGGTTGACAATTTCGAGAGTAATGAGGAAGCGACTGCTTTTGTCAAATCGGCTAGCTTCCGCGAGAACCCTATTGGCGTGGACTTCGATCCGGAGGATCTTGCGCATCGTGTGAGGTCTGGGGAAGATGAGGCCTCAATCAAGAAGCGAGCGGACATTGGGCCACGCGAGATGCCGACAATGGTACCTACCGCTGCTTGAAGGTTAGGACGCATTCAGTCGTGCGATAGCTCCGGGGAAGCAGTTCTGTCTTCGTTATGTAGCAAACATCTTTACATTCCCTCTACAACTGTGACATGTTCAGTAGTAATTCTTCCCCATGAAAAGATAGGTGGCACTATGCCACTTAGGGCATGTTAGACCTGTCCCAGTCAGCCATGCTTTCCAGCCCGCCCAACTCGAAGTTACAGCACTTCGTGGATACCACCATGAAAATAGAGGCAACCTTAATTGCTTCATCCGCCATATGGATCTTGGATGCTGTAGAGAGTGGAAGGTCTATGAAAAATTTGCTGGAGGTTTCGTCTCAGCATGAATTTCCCTTGGCAAGAAACAATCCGGAGGAAATTGATGTCTTCTGGAAGAAGGCAATCTGCGGTTTCGCCCAAAGTGCTCCCCTCATCTGTCTAGGGAAGCCGTGCCTAGGTTACGTAGCAAAGGCGCAATTTTGACGGTAACCGCGGCCTAAATTGGAAATGGGGATGTGCAGAGGGAGGCTGCGGTCAGGGAGTCAGAGGTCAAGTTGAATTGCTACATGGAGGGTGATAGGTTAGTCCCCCACTGGGAGAAACCTCACTATAGCCGTTTTCCAGAATGTGGTGAAAGGCATCGATAAATGTTTGCTCGTGAACGAATCTTAGTTCCCCCCTGGTCATGATCTCTCGACGGCCAAGGCCTTGGCACTGCTGCCTATCTTTGGGAGAAGCAGGCACCTGCTCTGTTCTCTTCTCTGGAATTGTGTTGCATAGGATGAGCAAGCACCTGCAGTCATAAACATGTTCATATCTCGTCCGTCGCTGTCCCAGGCTGCTGCGTCTGCAGTCGCGCTTTTTATAGTCTACCGGATACTATTGTACGTATACTGGCAGCTGACTACAGGCGCTGCTCGCCGCAAGATAATCAGAGAAAAGGGCTGCAAGCCGCTGAAGCGCATCCCCACCAAAGACCCCTTCTTCGGCATCGACATCCTTTACGAGTCGGCCAGAGAGATTAAAAAGCACAGCGCTCTTCGATGGCAGTGTGATTCGTTTAACCGTCTCGGTTGCTCAACAGCATCTATGCACCTTCTACGCAGAGAGACTGTGATAACCACCGACCCGAAAGTGGTGCAAACCATCCTAGCTCTTGACTTCAACAGCTTCGGGTTGGGCTCTATGCGTAATACCCTCAAACCTTTCTTGGGCGAGGGTATTTTCAGCACGGACGGTGCCGCGTGGCAGCGCTCACGGAATCTTCTGAGGCCATGTTTCGTACGATCCCAAGTGGGCGACGTTGAGTTGCTTGAGCAGCACCTGCAGCACCTTTTGCTGAGAATCCCTCGAGACGGGTCGATGGTTGATCTCCAGCCTCTTTTCTTCAAACTGACCCTCGATTCTTCTACTCACTTCTTGTTCGGAGAGAGCACGGGTTGCCTTGATCCAAACGGTGAAAATGAAAAGAGCTTGGAGTTTGCAAATGCATTTGATCGGTGTCAGTCATTTTCTGACAAAAACATCTTGTTCTTGATCCTTTATGTCGTACTTCCTAAATTTCTGCAGCAAGGCTCTCAATTCAACAAGGACGTGAAACTCATACACAATTTCGTCGAGACCATCATCGCGAGAAGCCTTTCCAAGGGCAAAGGAGCTTCCGAATCTGGTACAAATTATGTATTCCTCCACGAGCTCATCTCTCAGACAAACGACATCGTTAAGATCCGCTCCGAGCTCCTGAACGTCTTACTTGCCGGAAGAGACACCACCGCCGGCTTCCTATCAAACATCTGGTTCGTTCTCTCCCGAAATCCAAACGCCTGGGCCAGACTCCGTGCAGAAGTCGACGCACTGAACGGCGAGCTACCGTCGTTTACAAAGCTCAAGGACATGAAATATCTCAAAGCGGTGCTCAACGAGACTCTAAGATTGTATCCAATCGTCCCCGGCAACGCCCGTCAAGCGCTAGTAGACACAGTAATTCCGGTTGGCGGTGGCGAGGACGGTCTTTCACCATTCTTCGTGCCCAAGGGCACCCCGGTCAGCTGGGACATATATACCATGCACCGACGAAAGGACTTCTTCGGCGACGACGCAGAAACCTTCCGGCCCGAGAGATGGCTCGACGAGGACGGGCGAAAGGGGCTCCGACCTGGGTGGGAGTTTTTGCCATTCAATGGTGGACCTAGGATTTGTCTCGGACGTGAGTTTTACCCTGCATTTGGCCCGTCTCCACCTCAATTGTTTTTCGGACGGTGGTCACGATCCCCTACCTAGTATACTGATTTTTTTTTTTGCATAGAACAATTCGCACTGACTGAAGCTTCCTATACGACTGTACGCCTGATGCAAGAGTTCGAGTCGATCGAAAGCAGAGATTCCGAGCCGTGGACTGAACGCCTGAGCTTGATTTGTACGGGGCTCAATGGCTGCAAAGTTTCTTTGACGCCGCGTTTATGAGCACGTGAAAATCATTGGGGTGGAAAAGCAGCATACAAGAATAAGACGTCAGGAAAGTTATGTGTTGGGTGTGTGTATGAGTATCACGAAAGGATTGCACAGCCACTCAATCAGTATCTCAGATTGCGGATCTCTGCTTGAAGTAATTTATTTGGCAAATGACTACCGCCAGTGCACATGCTTTGTTCAGAGGTATCTGCTACCGTACATCCATCCGCACTATTTCCTGGCAAGCTTGGTGCGAAAAGCGTAGGCCAGACTTCACCACGGATGTAGCTACACGTTACGTCCCAACCTGACTCCACCAGTCGCAACCACTCTCAGAAGTCACGTCTGCCATTCCTCACCATGGAGCTAACCCTGATCCCAATTGCACCCGTCTCCTGGAATAGCCATTGACTATGAACAACCGGATGTGCCTACATCCCTCGCAAGAGACGGGTGTGGCGAGGGAAAGTGTTGCAGCTTAGACCGACGTCGTGCCTTCGCCAATATCACCTCAGCGCTCGCATTCTACGGTGGAGCATAATTATTTCTTCCCGCCTTCCGACGCCACCAAGCAATTTGCAGAGCATATGAGGACTCCTGAGACATGCCAGAGGAAATCGCTCTTGCTTCTCCATCAGCCCTTACCGCGCTCCAGTACGTACATTTTGGGTTCGCAGCTGAAGCAACAGAGCGAAGTCAAGAGAAATGCGTCGCTGTTGGATGGAGCTACTTCCAGTGCTCTCCCACGAAATCTATCCTGGAATTAATGCAGCTTCAGAAAGACTTCCTCGTTTCCTGATAGCAAAAGGCTCCTTCGTCTCCCTAAGGCCAAAGCCCACATGCTGTCATACTCCGTGACTTACAGAGCACATCAACTTTTACCTCCTTGGCAGCGCTCTTTCAGGTATGCGGTGCAAAGATCGGTCGATGGCAGATAGCACACCTGACCACATTCGTGCCGGCTGGTGCAGAAGGGAGCCGTCTTCCGCAGCCTTAGAGCACTACCAGCGTACTACTAGCCATTTAATTTCCTGTACGTGTGAGTACCTGGGATCATCTAGGTGCCTCGGGTTTGGCTGAGCCGGTTCCCTGCTGCCTACGATTTTGTAGACGGACACCTCGAATTGTTCCCTGTGGCACCGGCTTGCCTTGGGCGGCGGGCGGGCCTCAGACCATGTCCCGGCCTCCCGCAAGCGACATGGAAGCTTGCAGAGGAGTAACTGCCGGCGGAACAGACCAGCTAGGACACTGGCCAATCCAGGCCCGCGCGAAGAAGTTATAGAAGACTCTAGCCAAGGGCGTAATCTTTGTTCGTCAGACCTGAGTTAGGGTGAAAGAATTCCAAGGAAGTGGGTCCTGTCAGACAGGAGCCTAACAGTCCCGACTGGGGCCTAGGTGTGCCTGGAGGCGCCTGTATGCCTAGAGGTACCTAGAGGCGATGACCCAGAGATACACGGGTTTGTAGAGTGCTAAAGGAATCATTTACTACCTAAATAGAATAGACACACGAGTTCTTCCGTCCATTTCAGCGTCTGAGAGGTCCATACACGCCATTATCTTGCCAGAGGCAGCCGAGGCCAAGCCGCCGGTCCTTGCACTGCAGTAGGCACAACGATCAACCGATGATAGCTCAAACACTTGGGTGGATTGCCATTTCGATAATTACGTTACGCTTAGGCGACATTGTGGGAGACTGGGGCAGAAGGCAAGGACGAGAGAGTCCAGTCGCAGGAAAATTCGGGAAAGTATCTAGCTGTAGCGAGGCAGAGGCGGTACAGTTGAGTAACGGATAGCAGAAGTGTTTCATATCGTTCCAGCTGAACTCAATGTTAGCAAATCTTGTTTTGCTACAGGTACCTTGTGTGATATGCTATCATATAGATGTGACTGGTGACAGGAGTTACAATGTTGATGGAATGGTATCACTGGTGGTTGAATGGTAGAAGCCAGTAGACCCGAGGACACAACCGATATGAACGCTCGTTACATTTTGCATCAATTCAAGCAGACTACCGTCAGTAGCGCGTCATCCGTTGAAGGACCAAGTGGCTTGATCCATAGCGGAGAGATTGATTTTGTTCTTCACTATGCTAACAGACTAAGTTGGCTGCAGCAGTAGTAAAACAGAGTATGAAGACAAACGACGAACTAAATATGCAAGCGGAGTGATCGAAAGGCTGTGCAAACGCAGATTTCAGTAACCCACTTGGTATGTTTGAAGACGATGCAATCGACAATGAGTAATAGTTCCGATAACAATGACACAACCTAAAGCACAATAAGTTACACAACAAGAATGGAATGCCATTGAGAACTGGGAGGAAGCCGCTGAGCTTTTGAGCTGAGGGACAAGGGAAATCGATCTGGGGAACTTCAAATTTATGGAAGTCCTACAGTACCGAACGTGTTCTGTGAAACTGGATATCGCATCGACTTTCGGGTCTTTCGTCTGGCGCGGCAACGAACAGCTTGTCCATGAACAGAGGTGGAAGCGATTTAATGTCGTGACATCCGTCTATATGGTCCACAAGCTCGTCTTCGTTCGCGAATGCTGTGCTGTCTCCTTGTAGACTCTTGCCGCTGCCTATGCAGAAAAGGCAGGCATATTTCCAGAGTTGGCCTGGCTGCTTGTGGAGGTGAGATTTGGCCAGAAACACGTTCCGCAACGTTATGTAGCCTTTACCTGGACTGCGGATTTCATCGGTTGCCTCAATGCCCAACGAACGGGCGCATGTTGCGTGGTATCTGACACGAAAGCCGCAAGTGGGGCATTTCCAGAACAGGAAACAACCACCCTTTCTTTTGATCACTTGCTTATCCACATTTCTCAGTTGAGCATGTTCGAGAACGCCAATATTTCTTCCACTGTTGAGGAGTTTCGCCGAGTTGCAGAGACTTAGTCTGCGATTGTGTGGCGGGAATGGCAGATCCCAGCCATCGAGGACTTGCGACAGTCGATTATTCAAAGACCTGATGTTTACAACTGGAGGCAGGACTTCTTCTAGATCGGGTCTGCTAATGTGCAAAAGTTCTGGACTGCACTCGGGAAGCTGATGGAGCTCTCTCGAAGCCTCGAAGTTGGCCTCGATACGAGACCGAAGAGCCTTGATAATGATGACTATTATGTCGGTCAGCGAATTAGAAATAGCTTTGTAGGAGACGGCATATTGACCTTCGGGCTCTTCAATGATGACCTGCAAGCCACCAAGCTTTGCCCGTTGCAGGTCTCTCAGGTAGGCGCGGTTGTCTTCCACTTTGCGTTTAAGGCTAAGTAATCTTCGACTAAGGTCATCTCCATTGATTGGACCTCCACCTTCAGAATACCCCGAATCACGATTGCGAAGGCCAGAAGGAGGAGCGTTGGGAAGTCGAGTGATATCCTCGATAGAATAGAGAATACTATTGGCGTCGCCAATGCTCACTTCTATGAGCTCTGTGAGTCGTGAAAGGGATCGACTCTCTTCAGCGGCTCTTCCATAGACTGCCTGTTCTGCGGACATGCCTTCCTTGAGGATTTGCTCTTCGGTGTTTGCTGTGCACGAATGATGTTGTGGGCGATGAAGAGATGTCCACTGACGAGGGAGAGTAACAGAGAGGCGAATCAAGAAGAGAATTCCCGAAACGGCATGCGCCAGGCTCCACCATTTTAACCACTGGCTGTTCTAGAACGTGGCCAACTCCGCAACTCGAGGGTGAGGCAATCGCGCGGGGACTTTTCGCTTGTGACGAGGGTTCTCATTGCCTGAAAACGTCCCTTGCCAGTACAATTCACGTGATACAGGGGGGGCACGGCCACTCCATATTTGCCGAAAGTGAGGCTGTATGGACAAGAATGAAAATCTTAGCCTGAGGCTGACCCGAGCGCCTTGCGGGGCGGAGCCAGTTCAGAACATTCTATGCATGAATTACGGCGTCAAAAGTTCCTCGATCCGTGAGCCTTCCCTTTCACGGACTTGACAATTATCTCGGTAGGCAATCAAAGAATTTCGGTAGAGTAACACTGGAAAGATTCGTGGAGTCAAGACTGTCGAGGCGGAGTCAATGAGCTCGGGAAGGCCTGACGTCACGACGTTGACCTTTCTTCCATTCAAGCTTAGCACGCTAAGTTGCCTTCTCCAGCGCTTGCCAGCTGTAAATGCCTTTGCTATTTCATTTGGGACAATGCTAGTGTGCATTAGACACTGGAGGCAATTCTGAGAGAACTGAAGTACTCCACTCGCTTCTTGACTATAAGATATGCCGAGAATCCATAGCGTGCTATTGCAATGCAAGAGTCTTAGTAAACGTCAGTACAATCGTTTCCACCCGCCTCACTCGTAGGCCTAATGCCACTCCTGTACCGCTTCAGCAATCATCGTTAGAGCTTCCACACATTGATGAAATGTTTCTCCCCAATGCTCTAACGCCGGCGCTGATCTTCTCCACGTTCAAATATCGTTCAAGTCGTCGCCACGTTCATTTCATTGAAACCTTCTACAAACCGAGACCGCGTAGTCTGTAAATGCTCGAAAGAAGAAACCACTGTTCATCTGGTGTGCAATTTGACATCAAACCGTCTGCAATTTTCTGGCAGCCTATCGTTTACCGCCACGTTCAGCGCGCTGAGCATTAACGGCGGAGGAAGTGTCCTTTTGTGACTGCTGCAAATGTGGGTTGCCAGATCTTTGCCGGTCGCAAAAACCGTGCTGCCACGCTCAAGAGCCCAGCCCTGGGCGTAGCAGAACACGCAGCCGTATTTGGGGGCGCCTTTAGGGAGGTCGTCAAACTGCGGGTTGAAAAGGTGAGACTTGGCCATGAACGCGGAACGGTACTCCATAGGAATGTCGCCATGTTCCCGGATATCGTCGTTGTTTAAAATGGATGAGTACTTGCTTTCGCTAACGTGATATCGGAGCCTGAAGTCGCAAGACGTGCAGGACCACCATAGGAAACACCCTCCATGATGCCGCAGGACCTCCTTATTCACCTCGAACAAGTCTCGATTCTCAACTTGTTCCAGCTTCCCTGTGTCAGAGTAGTTGATCAGTTGGATCGCACCTCGGCAGAAGCGCGTGGAAGATGTCGGCCGCTGGTTTTCGGCTTTGTGCAGGTTGCGCTCTCTTTGATGGTCGCCTCTCATCATGTTAAGGCGTATTTCGATGTCTCCAAGCCGTTCATAAATGTGGGCGTATGGAGGTCTCTGGCTGAGGCTTGGATCATAATGCTCCTCGAAGATTCGTCTAAATCCGAAAATGGCATTCTGCAACTGTTGGATGATTTGGAAAAGATGGTCTGCTGCCAGACTATCCGGGTCGTCGATCAATTGTCTGAGCTGCGAGAAGTTTAGCTTTTTCAAATTCCGGATTCGCATTTCAAGCTCCCTAAGCCGTGGTTCGTAGGCGTCGATTTCGGTGGGAGTTGGGTGGGGATAAATGTAGTAGTCAATCAACACCCTGTTCCTGCGTAAAATCTGAGTTGTATATTCGGCGACGTCGTCAATCGCCTCTGTGATGCTGATTGGCTGCATCTTGCGCGAGATCACGCTGTGAGAGACTTTGACGAGGCAATCAAGGAAAGAGAATGAAGTGGTCAATGTGCACGTAGTGTGTATGATTGATTGGGAGCAAATTTCAGGGACGCGCGAGTTGCGCAATGCGATCGCTTAGCTACTTGTATCCAGTGGCAGAGTCGGACTTGGTTTCAAACGACTGCCATTTGCTGATGGGTGACAGAAGAGTAATCTTCTTTGGCCTTCGATCACGGAATTCTGCAGCCTTGGGAGAGTGGCCCATGGCCTGCGAGATGGCCCAATGATAGGCACCGCGGGGCAATGCCCACTGAAGTCCCGGGATTGTTGGTTCCGCCCATGGCAGGGTGTTGTGAAAGGCCCATTGCGGCGGAGATGCCTGCTGCAGCCTTAATTGGGGGCTAGCGACTTCTGCGCCTCCACAAACCCGCCTATAAGGGTCCTATTTCGGCAAGGTGGGAGACTCAATTTTCAGGCTCCTACAATGATTTCTTCGTGACCAGGCAGCACGATAACAACCCGGCACGAGCATCATGCCGACAGAGCTGGAGGAGGTAGGCGTTTGTCACAACCACGAGTTCGCGCTTGCGCAAGGCAGACATTCGGCTAATCTCCGTCGATCCTCAAGCTCGTCAGCTTTCTCCATCATGGCAACACTCAGGTCAGACAGATAGGTAAGCGAGCCCTGAAAAGTCTAGGCCTACGCTGTGAGAAGGACAGTCTGGCTGACTGTCACCGCCAAAGCATGCGAGAATCTGGTGGGCTTCTCGTCGAGTCCGGCCATTTTCAAAGTCAACCAGCTTCTGCCTGTCAGGGATCTCAAACTCCTTGTGAGGGACTATCCCGTATGCCTGTGATACCACTCTCGTCTCACTCTAGCACCGCAGCTGACAGCCATTATTCGCTAGCGCATAGCCCAAAATGCCCTCACCATCCTCATCAATCTCTCACAAGATGACGAAGTTCTTGGCAGCCTTGCCCAGGACGACGCCTTTCTCGAGACCGTCTTGAAAAAGATTACTGTATGTCTAGCATTCTATTTCGTCATCCCGTGCATTTTTTCTCTGCACCATACTGTCCCTCAACTCATGCCACGTTGGCTTTCCAACACGGAAGAACAGTCTGGCTCTTTGTAAAGTTGATCGACCCCAGTACTATGATTTCACTATCCGTTTAAGCCCGAGGGATATGCGCTATGTCTTTATCGCGCTACCTTCGAAGCTTTGGTTGTGGGGAAGACTATTGGAGAAGCATAGACTTTTTTTTGCAATTGACGCCTTTTTTGAGCTCCTCCATGAGCCGCTCCGTCAACGTCTAGAAGTGGCAACTCACTATCTTTTCTAACCCAAAGCCCAGGACCCTAAAGACCCCTCGATCGAATCATGCTGCATGCTCCTCGCAAACCTCGTCAAGCACCCATCTCTCACCCGCCTCATTACTCTCTCCCGCCCAGCTCCAACCCCTGTCTCCCGATCCACCCTCGCCATAGACCAGCTAATGGACTGCTTCATCTCCACTCCCTCGCCTGCCTCAACCTCTAACAACACCTCCGCCTCAAATCCCGCCTACGACTACCTATCCTACACCTTCGCCTCCATCTCCGCCCATTCATCCGGCCGCCTGTACTTCCTTACCCCGCAACCCTACGACTCCATCCTCCCTCTGACAAAGCTAACCCCTTTCACGGAACACTCCTCCCACATCCGCCGCGCCGGCGTCGCCTCCACGATCAAGAATATCTGCTTCGAAATCGACAAGCACACTATACTCCTCCCGCTCTCGTCTTCCAAGGACCACTCCATCACCACCGACATCCTCCCCTACGTCCTCCTCCCGCTCTGCGGCTCGGAAGACCTCGACTCCGACCAGTTCCCCGACATGCTCCCCGACCTGCAGCTCCTCCCGCCAGACAAAGTCCGCGACCCGGACCCCACAATCCTAATCACGCACCTCGAGACCCTTGTCCTCTTGACCACCACCCGCGAGGCGCGCGACCTGATGCGCAAAGTCGGCGTCTACCCCGTCGTACGTGAGTGCCATGCCGCGGTCGAAAATGAAGACGTTAGAGACGCAGCGGAGCGTGTCGTACAAGTTTTGATGCGGAAGGAGGAGGGTGAGGAAGAGGACGATCAAGTTGCAATGCAAGCTGCCGCTGGGGGTGCTGGGAGGATGGTCCAAGAAACGAGGAGTGCCGAAGAAGTCGAAGACGACGAGGATGAGAAGATTGTAGAGATCTTTTGAGCTGTCTGATATAAGAGTTGTGATTTCTTGACACGGGTTGATCACCTCTAGATTCACAGAGCTTTCCCATAAATTTAAGGTCCTTATCGCCCTGTCGATACTAGCTTCAAACAACGTGCTTTATCTACTCGACCTGAGACACCATACAGAATGCAAGGCAGTAATGGATCCAGTGCAACGTCCAAGACATTGCTACAAGCTTTGAATACAGCGCATGGCTACTACTGTTACACGGACCTTATATGATCAGTGGTTCTCAAGAACCAGGGGTATCATGCTCCAAACTACCACCTTGAAAAAGCAGCCACCCAAAATCCCCATACGCTATGCAATAACGAACCGAAAAGCAGCCGTCTACGTCGTGCCATCTTGGTCTTCATCTTCCTTATTCTTTGCTCTTGCAATGGCGACCTTCTCCACCACGCCAAGACTTGGGTGCGCTTTCCTGCTCGCTTCCTGCGCTTTGGTCCATTTTTGAGCTGGCGTCATGCGTTCCTCCACCTTTTTCTGTGATCCAATATTGGTCAAGCCCAATGCACCCTTACTTGAAATGGCCCCCTCCGCTTCACGCTTCGCAGGTTTCAACAGCTGCAGCTTGGTGATCAGAGGCAAGTTCATTATACCCTCATTCGGACTTCGAGTAAGCACATCCGCGATCTCTGGCTGAGTCACTTGAGTGTTGATAGGACCTGGCGCTCTTTGGCTTCTATCCTTGATCATCGCAGGCAGGTAATCTTCCTCATCGGAGTCATCTTCAGACCCCTCAAAGAACCGATCGCTCCATTTGGCACTGTCTTGCCGCGACAGCCGCGAGGCAGGGGGTTTCAATGAGCTAGAATAGTTACTTGCTGCCGTTGCAGTCGCAGTCGTTGGTGATACGATTTCATTGACCTCGTCGGCCGACTCTCGAAGTTCCAAAGTGGTCCGTCTCGGTGGTGTGAGTCTCAGCTCCAGCTTGTGCATTTGCTTGGGCAATTCATCGTCGTTTTCGTCACTGCGACGAGGACTGACGCTTCTTGCCTGCGCTTTGGTATTTACATCTAGCGCTGGTTCATCTGGTAGCTCCGTCTGACCACGCACTTCTTCGCCGCCTTTCCCGACAGGCACATCTGAAGGATTGGCTCGCTCCTTGTTTGGTTCTCGTTCATCGGGAACGAGCGTCGCAGCGGTGTACGCAAAATGTGTATCACAGAGATGCTTGATCACCGGCCAACCATACGCGTTAGCAAACATTCGTCGAACGACCATATTGTTGTGAGCATCAGGTTCTAATCTGACGAGGACTTTCCTCCACGACAGATCTTTGTGGTAAGCTCGTGCAATCTTTTCTTCGATCTTCATGCTACCGGGATCGGGAGTGTTGGCGAGCCCATCATTGGTCGTAGACTCCTCATTAGACGCTCCTTCGGGAGTACCATCGCGAGAACCCGGTGATTTAAGTGAGCGTTGTCGCTTCGTAGGCGGTGGCGGTATGTCTTCTGGGTGATATATTCGATCATGAAATATCGTCCTTGGCCTTGTTTCCGGATCAATCAGGTACTCTTTTGGTGGCAGAGGCGGACTGAGTAAATCCCCGGCTGACTCAAAAAAGGTAGTTCTTGGAGGCGCTTCCAAGTCCTCATTCTGAGAGTCATTCGTGTACAGCGATGAGCCACGTACAGGCGCTTTCTGTCCAGGATTCGGATTTGATCTTGACGAAGCATTGTCATCCCGGACAACCTGCTCGCTCCTAGTATCCGGGCTATCGTTTTTGATTTGCCCGCGGTAATAGATCTTCTTCGTCTTCGGAGGTTGATTATAGGTGTCTGCTGAAGACTGCGGCTTGATGAATGAGAGCAACCCGGCCCAAATGCTCCCAGCGGGCTGCGATGGAGATTCTTTCGCTTTCTGGGGAGCGTAGGATTCGTCCTGAAAAGATGGTGAATTCAACGATCTACCTAATCTGGGGCTGCTCATGTTCTCATTGTCCACCTGTGCCCTTTCACTGGGCTGCGGAACTTCTTCACGTTGATCGTGGTAGTTCTGGCCACTCTTTCCATCACTATCTTCTCCGCTGTCGTTGAAAAAATCATTCCAGCCAATTCTGCTGCGCCTTGGCGAGCTGGCGTTTTGGCCCATCATCTCAGACCAGCCCCAGCCCACCATTGTTCCCACAAGACCATTTTCTCTACGAGCTTTCTCAACTCGACCGAGGCCACGCCAGTCTAGGAACAAAAGGCAAGAAGTCCGCAGTGGAACAATTCCGTCATTGACCACATTTGAATACACTGAGCGATTGCGAAACTTCTTCAGCGCCACATGAGCAGGTCCAGTCGGCAAAACTCGAAGCAGCGGTTTCGTGGCCGGATTGGGCTGCCGGCGTGCTTTTTGAGCCTCGCCGCTAAGACCACCAATCATGACCTCCCAGCCATTGCGTGCAATAGTTGGAGGTTTCCACGTAAGCCCAAGGTCTTGTCCAGTACGTCCAACCAAGCCAAAATCGAGGGCGAACTTGACGTAAATCGGGTTCTCGTTGCTTAAGCCAAGGAACGGTGAGGCCATAGCAACAAAATTGATAGGCTTGATGCGGTCAAAAAACTCAGGAGAGTGTTTCTGGATGTATGCAATGGCATAGGTCTGTATATTGCCTCCCAGAGAGTGACTGATGAAGCTAATGCTGGTGATTTTGTAAGCCAAGTTGTTATTCAGGTGCTCCTCGTCTTTGACGATGCTACTATGCCTGTGTGTAGGCTGACCATCCTCACTCGAGACCTTCGAGCCTGTAAAGGTGCGCGTAATCGATTTCGAGATCGAGCCTTTGACTGGAAGATATGGCTGATCAGGGTATGTGATGGACAGCACATATTTCGCAAGGCGCTTGCCGAGATATTGAATACCTTTTTCGGTTTTCACAGCGTTACCCGTGTAGCCCCGTACAATGACCTGTTCATCGTCATCTTCGCTGTCGCCATCCAAAAGCTCCGGTGTTGGTGCAACTGCAATCTCTGGGGTGGAGACTGATCTCAAGTTGCTTCCTTCCGTGGTCTTTTGAGCATCTTGTTTGAGTTGGTTATTCCTCAGCTGCGCCCTTCTTCGCCTACTATCTTCGTGAGCTTGTTTGGCGGCTGCATCGATGCTTTCCTTGAGATATAGCATGTCCGCCCCCACGTTGCTATGCAAGCCATGGGTGAGGATTACGAGGTGGACTTTCTTTTGTTTGCGGGTCTTTTGCTCTGCCTCCGCTCCCACACCAATTTTGTCTCCATGGTGAGTGCCCTCCTGTACCACTGCGTTGCCTTCCTCGTCCCATTGTGGAAAGGGGGGTTTGTTCCAAAGACTCTCGGTATCATCTACAGCGAGCCTGACAGCCTTGGAATAGACGCCCTTAGGTTGTGCAGCATTCCTTGAGCGTCCTTGTTGATGATCCTCAAGCTTGCCAGGTGCACCTTGCTCAGTACATGCACCTGCGTGAAAGCCCAGATCTACGGATCTCTCATCGCGCCCGACCAGAAGTTCAAAATGAACGGCAGCAGATGTCGAGAAGATGACCTGTGAGGCAACTTCGATAATCCAAGTAAAGCTTCGTGGATGACCATCGAGGCTCTGACGTGACTGTGGACCGCCAGCAGCCACTCTTACTTCCTCCGGAACTGTCAGCTTAGCATTCCAGTGTGCGCCGGCTTTGAGATTGGGCTCGTATTCAGGAATTCCCTCCTCTTTTGCCCGCTCGTGCTTCGAGTTTGGGTCAAATGTCGACGGGTAGCAGGCAACGTAAAGTGTGTAGGGTCCGTGGAGGTACGCCGCACGCAGAGGGATGGCAGAGGAGTTCTTAATCTTGACATGAAGATGTTTGGGAGCAGGGAGGATACGGTCTGCTGATGGAGTGTAGGTCAAGGTGTATCTGTGATATTCAAATCAGCCCCGGACATTCCGGCCACCAAGATTATGCGTACCGGACGACTTCTCCGACCTTGACTGAGCCTGTCTGATGTAGAAGTAACATACTTGCAGCGTGATGGTATTTGCTTGTGTAACGCCCCCCTAACCTCCTAGCGATAGTGCATTACTTGGAGACACATCTCGCCGGCCCTTGACAGATGTTTGAGAAAGTTTGGGGAGACGTGGAGAGGGGAATATGTGAATAAGTCCTAAGTAGCCTTGTATGACATATGGGGCTCGCGTGACGGTTACAATTGCGGAAACCTCGGCGGAGTCTTGGCTTGGAGAAATGCTCGGGCTCTTAGGGCGCCTGGGCCCTCAAGACGACGGCCTGGGGCTCGTTCGGATGCTTGGGCTCCCTTTACTAGCCCAGGCTGTAGGAATACATAAACCAGAGGCACCTAAAGATTAAGAGTCCTCATACTACCGGCCTCAGTTCTGAGGAAAATCAATTGCGATCGCTGTAATTGCTACTTTGTAAGATACGTCATAGAGCCAAGCCAAAATGCTCCCAGGAGCCCAGTTGTGGTGTTCCTAGGGAGAAAATCAAATTTTCCCATGAGAAGCGTGGCTAGTGACTGAACCCGAGCGAGCCCAAAACCTTTCGCCCTTGGAAGGTTTCCTCACAATCTCTGGGTGTCCTATCTCCAACCTATAAGCCGCAGTGCCAGAATCCTCGTCCCACACCATAACTCCTCCATACCTGACTGGCAAGGCTCCAATCTCATGCATCAAATCCTCAGCATTAGCTGCTTTGCTGGCTTTCTGCAACAGCGGCGCTCCGAATGCCTTCGCTGTTTCGACAGGGCTGAGACTGACTGGCCTCCCAAGTTCCCACCATCCCCACAGAGGAATGCATACGGCAAGCAAAGCCAACAACATGATCGAGACGGCGCCAGCGAGGTAGCGGTAGTCGGAATGAAACACCAGTGTCGGCGTAACCTGACGTGCTGGAAATGTCTGA
>Ga0335072_10001159_pt1 | contig 43715 bp, 29 predicted proteins | sample Lox_Sample_21_FD_206725 | JGI IMG/M metagenome (GOLD analysis project Ga0335072, IMG submission 206725) | Soil microbial communities from Loxahatchee National Wildlife Refuge, Florida, United States - Lox_Sample_2.1 | ecosystem: Environmental > Terrestrial > Soil > Wetlands | place: USA... | reverse complement strand
TCTCGCCTGCGAGCAGGCGGTTATGTGGAGCTATTGCGGTTCAATCTCGCTCCCGCCGCGGCAGGAGCGAGATTACTCCACATATTAGAGAAGTCCCGATTCGGCGAAAAATGTTGAGCTCAACATTTTTCGCGGAGACCGGGCTCTTGTAGCCCGGTTCTCTCGCGGCAGCGCGGCTTGGCCCGGTATGGCCGCACGACCACGGCGGACCGCGCAGGCATTTGGCTCATGCGAGCGAAGCTCGCTCTTTCCGGGAGCTGTGCTTAAGCTACTCCTGCACCAAGGGTTGGATTGACGCACGAAATGCACGAGGGTGCGCGCAGGGCGAGTCTAAGGTTGCCGAGATCGTGGCGTTCCCGGGTAGTCGTGCTCGCTGCGATAGTTATCTGCTATTGCGCCCTTTTCTATGGCATTGCGCATATGCGTGCACCGTTGAACTCCAAAGCGACCGGCCCGCCTATGTTCGGGCCGGTTGTTTCCGACGTGTGGGTACCTCGTAAGGTCGCTATCTCGTCAAAACCTTGGGAACCAGGAACAGAAGATGAGTTGACTCCTCCGCCACGGAACTGGAGGTTCCCTCCCATCGATCTTTGGCCGAGTGCGGCGGGCTCCGCGGCGTTATCCGAGTTCACACCTGTAACAGACGCACGACCCGATCCGCCAGAGACGCAGATTTCCCAGGCGGAAGGGAAGCCGGCCACTAAACCCGCGCCGAGACGATCAAATCTGCAAATGCTTCGCTGGTTCCGTCCACAGTACGCTGAGTGTGCCTTGCCGGGCATGAAGGGTTCCGTCGTGCTCGACCTGCTCATAGATCCAGGCGGCCAACCCGTCGAAATCACGGTCGCTCAGAGCTCGGGCTCGCCAGAACTCGATAAGGCAGCCGTGCACGCTGCTAATCTCTGGAGGTTTTCACCGCCGCTATGGAAATCGCGACCCGTCGAGGTGTGGGGTCGGATCAAGCTGAGGTTCAATTGTTAGGCGGCCGTCCTCGACCGCCTAGTTATTGGAGGTGAGCAACAGCGCTCCTTCGCCGAGGCCGGGCTTTTTTTGGCCCGGTTCCTTCCTCGCCGCGGCGGTCCTGCGGCACGCCGAGAAGTTAATCTGACCAGAGTTGATCCGCAGCAGCCTCTCGCGAACGTTGGAAGCTAGCGATCGGCCGATCAGGAGTTACAGTGGCGCCACCGCATACACTCAGGGCTGCCTGATGAATTCGTAAAATCTCTGGGCATCGGCCCGCGTACAACGTCGTCCGCACCGTTCTCCGCGCGTTGCGTCTCGGACCGAGTGCCTCGGGTGAAACGCGGAGCGGCGGACAGTTGCGCCGCGGTCTGTACTGCCGGCACTCTGGGGTTCACTATCCGCTGCGTCGTGCGTACCCGGCGTGGTCGCGCGACCCTCGGTTATCCAAATGGGGACGGTCGTGCCGCATCTGAAGCTCAAGAACCCAGTTGCCTTGCAGCAGTGGTGGGACATCTTATACCGGACAGACGCAATAGCCACGACCCTCTGCGGCCACGCAGCCGCGTTCAGCCGCCCAGGGTCACATCAGATCAGCAAGGAGTTGAAATCGCTCCTCGATGACTTTGGCGAGCAAACCCTGAGTGCCACTTTCGCGGTGCGAAAAGGCGTCGTGGAAGGCGTATGGTTCGATCCTTTCCACAACTATGTCGCCTTCAGCTTGTCCAAAGCCAACGGAGACCCTGAGGACTGCACTCTCATCACCTCCATTTCGAACGATGGAAGCAAACCGACGCCCGCGGATGAACCCCGCGAGCAAGAAGAGATACGGGCCGCCGACAAAGGAGAACATCTAGCCGGGATAGTCAAGGGAGAACCCGACAGCGTGAGAGTTGATTTCAAGCGCAGGAGGGATAGCGGCGAAGCAATCCGAGACGCACTGCTTAGAGAGTGGGAAAAGATCGAGGCACTTTCCAAACGGCGTCGCGAGCTATTCACGAAGCCGTTTAGGTACTTGGTCGGCGCGATGTTTGTAGGCGGCCTCGTGCTCCATGGGATCCATTCGACCTACAGTCAATACGGCCTTTGGTTGGTTGGGCTGGCGGTCTGCCTCTACGCTGAACGGGCTCTCGAATGGTCGCTCCGGACGGCCGAGATCTTTTGGCGCGAGGAAGCAGTCGCGGCGTACCGAACACGATGGAAGAGCGTCAGCGACTCTTATGAGTACCTGTTCGTACTGGAGCGCAGGGCGACTCAGAGGCGAGCGCTCAACAGGGATTCCGGGGACACGGATGAGTGGCGCGCCAGATCATGGGCCCTAGATTCAGAGTTGGAGAATGATTGGTACAACGCGCAATACGAGATTCTCTGCGCGGCGCGAATCAGGACGCGCTGGCAAAACGACAAGTGGGAGCTACGGCCTCCGTGACTTGGGTCTGTCGTGTTGCCTCACGTAATTTTGTTACCGGATGCCTCACCAAGGATGTTACCCGTTGGCACCTAGGTAGCATTGGAGAGAGCGGCGGCACATGGCGGAGGGCTGTTTACCTCGGCGATGAGCCGCTGGACGGCTTGCTTCCGCCATTGCCTAACCCTCTTCTGCAACGTGTAAAGCTGTCGCAGGCTGTACCGCCCCGGGTAACGGGCTTGGAACTCGACAAGGAGCTCAAGGGCGGTCTGATCCGGGTGCTCCTCTAGGCTCTGCGCCATCTCTGCCCAGTTATCCTTGAAGATATCGGGTCGTCGACCGCGCGGCTTGTCGCTGAACCGTCGATACGTTTTCGGTCGGATGACGACTCCGCGAGCGTTGGCGTCTTTACGCCAGAGATTGACGCGGCGAAGAAGCGTTCTGTACTGCCTGCGGGTAAATCGGCCTGGGAACCGGATGCAGAGTTCTTCGAACAGCTGCATGGCATTGATATTGGGGAGCCCTTCCAGCCGCCGGCATACGATCGGCCACACCATCCGCAACGCTTGGACACGGGCATGACCGCGTTTGGCGTAGATCGGTTTCGGTTTCTCCTGCAGCTTTGGGTCGCGAACGGGTTGCGTTTCCGGTTTGTCGGTTGTGCCGCAACGGGCAGCCGGGCCTTGTGCCGCGACCTTTTGTAGACCTCGGAGGTAACGTGGTTTAGCCTCGATGGAGAACGTCGGACGGATCTCGCCGGCGTGCCAGGCACTCGATAGGCTTGCCACGAACGCGGCTAAATTGGGCGGCTCACCTGTCATCGGTGGCGGCGTCTCGCCATCTGCCAACGCCGCCAGGTAGGCCTGAACCGCTCGCATTTCCTCGAGGAGCTTCAAGGGATCAAGCTGTACCGAGATCTCGCGCAGCCTGCTCTTTGCAGCCGTCGGGATACTCTCCGCCTGCACCAAGCGCTCGCAGGGCGTTTGAGGTGGATGGTAGCGCTTTGCCACTTTGGCGCCGTCCCGTTCTTTGGCCGCCAGCTTGAAGGACGGCTGGAAGAAGTTAACGAACAGCCTGGATGCTCCGTAGAGGCGAGTGATGGCCCTGGCGGCCGCCAGGCCCTCGAAGCGGCGGTAGCCCAAGAGCTTTCGCACGACGGCGCCATTCTTCTGTTCGATCCATGCTTGATCGTTTTTGCGGTAGGGCCGCGAGCGGGTGAGTTCGATGCCGTGGCTCAAGCAATACTCGATCAGTCTGTCGTTTACGAACTCAGTGCCGTTGTCCACGTCCAGCGCCCTCAAGGCAAAGGGTAAGCCGGCTCGGATGCGTTCGAGGGTCTCAACCACCAGGGTGCCTTCGCGGACCACGATCGGCGCTGCCTCCGTCCATCCGCTCGCGATATCGGTTAGAACCAAGCTGTGGACATAGCTGCCGCGGTTGACCTCGCCACAGTGAGCGACAAGGTCCATTTCCATGCTGCCCGGCGGGGGCTCATTCCAGTCGGCGAAGGTGCGCATCCTTATGCGTCGCCGCGGTTCCGGCACGACCCGCCGGACCTTCCTTGAACGTGTGGCATTCCTCGGCACCCGGAGTAAGCGGTCGATGGTCGAGGCGCTCATCGACAGGATCTTCGGGCGTATATTCTCGTCCAGCTTCAGATGTCCGTTGCGTTCCAAAGCGGGCAACAGGATCGGCAGTAGGGCTTTCAGGCGCTTGCCACACACTCGATCGGAGGCTTCCCACATCACGATCAGGGCAGCTCGTGCGGCCTCATCGTAGACAGACGGCCGTTGCCGGCTCTGGCGTGGTTTGGCCGCGGCAGAGCTGTTCAGGACGCGGATCGCGGACTTCTCGTGATAGCCAGTGGCCGCGACGAACTCCTCCAGGATCCTGCGCTTCGATTTGCCGGTGGCGGCCCGGTAGCGGCTCCGAATGGCGTTGGCGAGCTCCTCGCGGGTCGCATGGGTCATTGTTGTTCGTTTCTTCATGATGCCTCCCCCGTCTTGAAGGCATCATGGTCGCACGCCCTTCACCGGTAACATTTCAGGTGAGGCAACGACCCCGCCCAGTAACATTTCTTCTGAGGCAACGCGACAGGGTCAGCTTGCATCCTTCCGCCGGAGCGGTACGTGACGAACCTAGCGACCTGCCGGTGACGTAGTGAGGGAGTCATTCGCTTGCTGTCGGACAATAGAACATGGCGGGACGAAGACGGAGATCCACGTTGACCGTGCGGAGCTACGGGCTGCCGGAGTCCAGCAAGAAGCCGAAGTGACCGCACTCTTGCTGGGGCGCCGTTGGAATTGGGGCGCCAGCATCTCATTCGTTCCGTGCGATTTGTTTGACAAGGAGCGACCCTCGTGAGCGACGACGAAGACCGACCGGCGGACAAGAAGGAATCGATGGCTAAAACAAAGCTGTTCGTTGCCGTTGGAGCCGAGGGTGGATCTCTGGCGATCTACGCTGATATCGCTGATTCCGAGCGACCTCGATACCGAGTGATCTCGGTGGACCAGGCCCCCTCGTTGTTGAACGACGAAGAGGGCGGACTTGAGATCCGGCGGGACAGTGGCTGGCTGCCGACCTGGTCCGCCGCAATGGAGTGTCTTGGTCGCTATCCGTGGCCTCACTTGGCCAGCACGTACGTCGACCCCGTCGTGGCAAGCGACTTGTGGACCGCACTACAGAGCTACGTCGAGAGGACGGGGCGGCCACTATCTGCAGAAGCGTTGGGCCGCTGGCGCGAAGCGTGTCGAATACCGGAGATCTAAACAGTGGACCCAAACGCGCTGCACGAAGGTCCTGCAGCACTTCGCTCTTGTCATCGAGCACCCATCCCTGAGATTGAGCTCGCGAGAAACTACCTCGACCAAGCGGCGTCCGCGCATCTCGCAGGCCGGCGTGACGAGGCCGGCGATCTAATACGCCGCGCCGACATCCCGACGATCCGGCAGTGGACGGAGTCAATTTGGGGCGAGAATAGTCCGCACGTCCACTACCGAGCCGTTCCCGATAGCCCGCGTTACCTGTCTAAGAGAGAACGCGCAGGCTTTCGAATGCCGACACCCGCTGAGCGATCGGCGGTGTTGTTGAGGGACGGTTACCACTGCCGGTTCTGCGGAATCCCAGTCATCCGCAAGGAGGTGCGCGATCGAATCCGCAGGCTATACCCGGAGGTGCCAATTTGGGGCGGTAGGAATCTGGACCAGCATGCAGCATTTCAAGCGATGTGGCTCCAATACGACCATTTGTTGCCGCATTCCCGGGGCGGTAGCAACGCCTTAGAGAACATCCTTATTACCTGTGCTCCGTGTAATTATGGTCGCATGGACTACACGCTGGAAGAAGTTGGGCTGATTGATCCTCGATTGCGTGAGCCAACTCGCTCGAACTGGGATGGACTTGAACGTTTTCGGTGAGACCGGAGACGCTCTCGCTCTTGAACGTCCGCGTCCTCGATCACCTCATCATCGCCGACGCCGCCGAGTACTCCTTCGCCGACGAGGGCGTATTTGACGTGTGGAGCGCGTTGCAAGCGACAGCCTGCGGACCCTTAGCTGCCGCTCAGCCAGGCGTAGATTTTAGGACGCGCGTATGCAAGACCGGGCCGTTAAACTACTCTCATGGCTGTTTGACGCTCGTTTCACCCTGGGAAGAGCCCTCAGACGACGCCACAATCTCAGTGAGCCTTACGCGCGCGCGCTCGACCAACTCACGTGGGGCATTGGGCAGGTCGATTGCCGCTGCGTAGTCGGCGATGGCCCCTTCCTTGTCGTTGCAACAGCTCTTTAGAACGCCACGGTTGTGCAGGGCATAGGCGGCCTGAGCAACTGGCACCTTGGGTAGTTCAATAGCAGCTGTGTAATCGGCAATTGCCGCTGCAAGGTCCCCGCGGCGACCCTTTACTACGCCACGGTTGTATAGCGCCTTTGCGACCAGATCGACCGAGGTGTTCGGCCGCGCGATCACCGCCGTATAGTCGGAAATCGCCCCCTCAACGTCCCCGCAATTACTCTTCATTACCCCGCGGCTATACACTGCCGATGCCACGAGATCGTCCGGAGCGTTCGGCCGATCGATCAACGCTGTACAGTCGCCGATGGCTCCGGCCCTGTCACCCTTTTCGGATTTGGCGCTACCGCGACTACTGAGCGCACACGCAACAAGGTAAGGCGGAGCATTGGGCAGCTCGATCGCTGCCGTATAGTCGGCGATCGCTCCGTCGGTGTCCCCACGCTCATGTCTTCTCACACCGCGGTTGTACAGAGCCAACGCCACCTGATTGGCAGAAGCGTCGGGCAGCTCGATCACTGCCGTATAGTCCGCAATCTCTCCGTCGATGTCCCCGTGCTGACCCTTCCTCACGGCGAGGGTGTTTATGCGAAACGCCAATTCATCGTCCGGGCAATTCAGCAACGGTGCTGAGTGAGGAGGCTGGTCAAGGTGTTCCGCCATCTGACGCGCGCTACGCTGCAAGTTCCCGTCTTCTGTCGCGTCTGCTCCTGCCAGAAAATCGGCTCTCGCGCCGCCGCTGTCGTCGAGCCTCAACAGTAAAATCGCGCGTGCCATATATCCCCGCGCCAGAAATGCGCCAGCGGCCGACCCCAGAGCAATAACCCGATTGAAATCCTCCCGCGCGCCTATGAAGTTCTGACATTGCTGCAGCAGGAGCCCTCTCGCCAATGATGCCTGAGCTCTTTCCCGCGCGCTCCCATCAGCTGCACTGATTGCATGGCCGAAATCCGTGATAGCGCCAGCAGACTCGCCGCGCGCTTGGCGGCTTAAGCCCCTGCTCAGATAGGCTAGCGCAAGACCTGTTCCGGCTACTGGCCCAACGGGAAACTCGATGCGCGCAGAAAAGTCGGTCAGCGAACCAAGAACGTCTCCGATGGCGTATTTTGCCTCACCGCGGGCGCTGAGTGCTGCGGCTTTGTACTCTACAGGCGTCTCCTCGACCGCCAATGCAGCCGTGAAGTCTGCTATTGCGCCGGAGATATCCTGCAATTGATACTTTGCCGCGCCGCGCCCATGAAATGCTCTGCCTCGTTCTGCAGGCGATGCGCTCGGGGAGGCCACTATCTTCGTGTAGTTGCACGAAGCCTCGCGATATTGGCCTAATTTGAAGTGAAGAAGGCCGTAGTCAAGTACGCTGCTGTCCTTGGGATTGCTCGCATCGAGAAGCTTTTGACTTTCGTTAAGATCTGCCCGGCCGCCTGCTCGGTCGCTGAGTTCCTCCCGACAATTCGCGCGATTAAACAAAGCATTCATCAAGGGGTAGTTTGGTACTGCCGGCATTTCGATAACTGCGGTGAAATCAGCTACCGCTCCGATAAGATCCCTTTTGCGTCTGAGCTCCACGCCACGATTAACAAGTCCCATAGCCACAAGTGATGTAAGCCCCGGAACTCGCTGGACTGACGCTTTGAGCGCGCCATGATCCACCGGGCGATCTGCCAACGCCGCCGGCCGGCTCATCACCGAGGCTGCCGCGGCCACTAGGAATTGACTGGTCTCGGAGCAATCGACAGCTGCTAACGCTTTTTCTCGCGAGGCGAGCACCACCACCGCAAACAAGTCCTTCTCCCCGAGCCCAGAAATCTCACCGGAGACCTCAACCGCGAGGCGCTCAATCAATGCATCAGCGACCCGGGCCATAAGATGTGGTTGCTGACGCGCGATATGGCGGCGCGCAGCGGCGTGTCGGGTTTGATGGCCAAAGCTCGGAATTCGGATGTCTTCCGGATGTCTTTCGAGTACAGTCCCAACGAGATCGTCGAGCACGGCGCGATCGAGCCCCTCAAGCACCGCCGCGCGCGAGTAATCCCAGCTGAGGCGATTGAACCGCGGAAGGAAGGCGACTCTCGCGCAGAGCAGGAGAGCCTCTTTGGGCAGTCTGTCCAGCGCTCGCGCGAGATCGGTATAACGAAACGCGTGGGCTTCCTCAGCTCTCTGCCGAAGTGTGTCAAGTCCAGTTACCGAGCCCAGCATGGCTCCCTCAACCCAGCGGGTCAGCACACCTGGCATTCCTCCAATCAGCTCCATGAGCTCATCCTCACTCGCCTCGGCTGACGCGGGGACTCGCTCTCGAAGATACAGCAACAACTTTCTGCGTTCTAACTCAGACGATAAGTCGAGCGGAGGTAACTCATGGGCCTGAGCAAGTTCAGACCGACGGAGGAAGGTTAGATCCTCCGCCTCCCGCTGTGCGCCGATCGTGCGTCGTACCGCAAAGATGATATGAGTACGGTGCCATTCTTCTGTATGCTTTAGAAATGCCTCAAGCGTCTGTCGCTCATGCACCGGATTGGCGGAATTGCCCCAGTCATCCAGTATCAACACGACGCGCTTTCGGGTGAGGTCAGCCACGAGATTCGCTAGATCTCTGGTCTGATCGTAAGGTAGTGGGGCGAGTGAAAGGCCGGCGCTTTTTAGTTCGTCCTGAAGTCCCTTCAGACCATCGAACGTGCTGGAAATCAGCTCCGCCACCCCAGCAGTGTCGGTCCCGGCGAAAGCCTTCAGGACGCGCCCAAACGCTTGCCCGACGCGGGGAATCAACTCGTTGGAATGTCGTCTCCACAGCACCGTAGCCTGTTCGCGCATGGTCGCGTCGGCGAGCCATCGCTCGTACAGGTTGGCGATCGCGTATAGAAAGTGACTTACCTCGCCAGCCTTGGCCTCGTAGAGACCCACAAGGTATTCCCCATCAGCGCTCAATCTTCTATCGAGTTCTGACAGTACCGCGCTCTTGCCCGTCATCGGTCCTCCCACGACGGCGGTGAGTCCATTGTGCTGGACCCTCTGCTCCAGGTACTCGAGGGTGGGCTGACGTCCGAACACTACCGGGGGATCAACAACTTGACCTTCCATCGGTGACTCCATCCCCTAGGGGTTTCACCCAGCGCCCGCTATCAGAGCCGTGCGTTCGTCAATGCAGACACCCGAACCTTCTCATGAGACTCAGTGAACTTCGTAGATCCGGTTTAGGTCACATCACTCGTGACTTTGCGTCAACCGGGATACGCCATTTTTTGAATGGAGACAAGATCAGGACTGACGCGGGTTTTGGGTCACCTCGTCTTCGCCGACGCGCAGGAGTACTCCTTCGCCGAGGCCGGGTTCTTGTAGCCCGGTCCTCGCTAGTCGCGGCGGTACTTAGAGGGGTGCCGAGGGGCCACTTTTCGGTTTGGGGTCGGCGTGGTCGCCCGCGACAAGGCGTCAACCTGACTCTGCAGTTGTCGAAGCTGTTCGACCTGATCTGAATAATTCTTGCGGGCGATTGTGTCATCCTCCTCAAGACGAGCTAAGTCGCCCTTTATTCCTCCAATCTCCTGCAGGAGCTGAGCAATCTGCTGCGACTGTTGATCCGCCTTTTCAGGACCGAGAAATCTCAAGCTGGCGGCAAGGGCAAGAAACCCGAACAGCGTCGCGATTGCCTGGCGATTAAAGTAGCCGTGTTCTTGGTTGATCTTTTCGATACCTCTGGCACCCGCGTAAAAGCTGTACAGCAGCAAGAATGCGGAGACGCCCATGAGGACCCAGAAGCTCACGCCGGGTTGGCGCTTGTCCACAACATAGAAGACGCCGGTGAAGGCCCCGCCAAAAACGATGCCCACGACTCCAAAGAGTGCTTGAGCTATCGTCTTTCGCGCGGAAGCGCGCTCGGGGGTCACTTTGCTCACGATCGATCCCACAGACGCCAATCCTTCAGCCTCAGGTTTGGCAAGACCCTTGCTGCCGCAAAGAGGATCGCAGCGGCTGAGAGTTGCCCCTCGTTCGCATATTCTCGCGCAGCCTGGACAATGGTAATCGCGTCGCTGGTCAGTGTTTCCTGAATATCACTCGGATAACGGCCTTGGCTACCGACGGATAGGAGGGGGACAGCGACCAACTCCGTGAGGTTAACCATCAAGAACAACCTTGCATCAGATCGTACGCTGAAGCTTGTTCCCAGCCTTCCCATTGCTTGGCGAATGGCCTCATCGACGGTTTTTATGGCTCGGCGACGCACTCGCCGCTCGACGAGGAGCGTCCGTAGTCTCCGTGGTGTCAAAATCGTAGATGGTACAGCGCGGTACGCACGAAACTGCTCCGAGTATGCTCTTTCGAAAACAGAGTCCATGGCGCCTCCGTTGACTATGGGGCTAGGGGTGGCGGGCGATCCGCACCCCTTAAGCGATCTCGAGCCCAGCCAGGCCGACGAGCTCATCACTCGCCGGCTCTCCGCCGCTCCGGATGTAGCTACTGCGGTCTAGTGCCGAAGTGTCACATCCAGCTTCACAGGTGCAGGATTGATGGTTACATTTCGTTTTGTGGTGCCAATATTTAGACTCCCAGTCAATTTGGTTATCGGCGTTAGCCCATAAAACTTGTACACGCCGTTTCTATCCGTGTAAGTCTGGAACACCCGGCCGTCGGCGACGAGAACAACTTTTTGACCCTGTAGTGGCTTTTGATTCAAGTCGGACAGGGTCCCCGTGAAGAAAGACTGGGTGGTTAGTGGGACCGGCGCAAACATGAACGCGTTGAAAATCGTGTCCCAGTATACGGCGATCTGCGAGATGTTCCCGCTGTAACCGTAAGACGGATCTCCAATCGCGACCGTCGCGGAACTAGTACTTCCGCTACTGTTCGCTTCCGAATTAGTTTGTGTCCAAGTCCATGAGTCTTTGGTGGAGACGGTGGCGCTCACAATGCCGCCCGATACAGTGGCGCTGGCGGTGATAGAAAACGTATTGGTACCGATCGTTTGCTTAGTTACGGTCGACGTCGCATCGTTGGTTATCGTGTAAGTCGTTACATTCTGCAAATCGGTTGCGGTCAACGGTGGCTCATACGGGAAAGTGGTAGAAAGTTGAACAAAACGACTGTCGTTTATTGACGCAGACCCATTGGCGAACGGATCGGCGGATAGAATGTTGTTGTAGTCTGTTACCGTGAGACCCCTAGCATTGAGCGCCGCCGCCACATCGGCCCGCATGGTAGTCGGATTCTTAAGTTCAGAGGCATACACGTAGATCGATTGAAGGGCAGAACCGTCAACGCCGGGCGTGTAGGTGAGTTTCTTGCCCTGAACGGTGACATGAAGGATTGGATTCAACCAGAGCACGAACTCGTCATAACCATGATCGATTCCGTCCACGGACGGGCCAGGGACTTTCTTGTCCATCTTAGCAGTCGAGTCCACTTTGTATTCGTCGGTTGTGGTTTGCTGGGCAGTCCACTCGTCGCTCAGAGTGACGTTGGCGCTCGCGACGCCACCGTTGACCGAAAGTCCTGCGCTAACGCTGTAATCGGATTTAAAGGCATGTGAGACGTCAACGGTGCTTCCGAGGGTGCTGCCAGTGGAGTAATCGACGAAACTGGACGTTTTTCCGCCCGCCGTGCCAGGCGGCGCGTAGATCACCGTTAAGAGCATGTACTTGGGACGAATATCTCCATTTAAGGCAGCCGTACCAGTGGCGGAGCAGGCAAGTTCTGCTCCTGCTTGCAGCGCTGCGAGTTGTGCTTGCAGCGCCTTCAAGTTGCTTTGATAAACTGTTATGGCGGGACCGGCATACTGTGGACTGTTCCTCGTCAACTGAAAGGCCGAAATTTTCGCCTGTTGTTCGGTGACCGCGTGTTGAGCGGCCAGGCAGGTCGGAGAACCCAGTTGTGCGATCGCCACTCTGGTCATGGCCAACATCGCTACCAAAACTACTGCACTGGATTTACGGGTCATTGCTTTATCCCTCGAAAGACTTACGATTTGTCAGCCTTGTCAGCTAAGTATCTGTGCGCTCACGCTTTGAGATCTCACGGTTCACCCGAAATCCCACGTGCGGCGATTGTTGCGTCGCCATCCTTGGATCAAAGCAGGCTCTACTCTTTGCTGGCCGCAGCTCAAAACCCAAACAGTGCCTTATCATCCGGCCGGGTGAGGCCGCCCTTGAGCCACCCCCGCAGGACGCTCTCGTCGATCACCCCCTGATCGACCTTCGCGAGCACGATCGCACCGACCAAGATTTTTCGTCGCGTGTCGTCCCGGCGTGATCGCCGGGACTCCAGTGATCGCCGCCGCGCTTCGATCCGCTGCTGCCTGGCTTTGAGCTGCTTGAGCCGCTCTTCGAGCGCCTCAATCCGCTCGTCGATCTTTTTGGCCATGGCGTTCTCCCGCGCGCCGGCGAAGAGTCGCGAGGATAAACCTCGTCGCACTGCACAAGGGATAGCGCGTTTCTTGGCGCAGCGGTGACAAAGACCGCAGCGTTTTGCGTTGCCGCAAGCGGTGAGCGAAGCGTATCTTCCCCCGCAGCGGCACGCGAAGGGCGCACTTATGCAAACCGAAGACGGTTTGCGTGCGGCAGGGGGCTACGCCCCCTGCACCCCGGAGGAGCCGCGCAGCGGGATCCGCCGGCCATCCTATGCCAGCCGATCCATAGCGCGGCCAAGATTGAGAGTCGCGCGGGGAGCCTTTGCCGCCTCCCGCGCTCGAAGACGAGGGCAGCGCGTGAGAGCCGAACCAGGGGATCGCGCCAAGACTGCGCCGCCAGCGCCGCGCCGCGCACTCCCCGGCCTTCGCGCGGCAGCCGCTGCCGCGGCTGTCACGCGCTTCCGCCCCGTCGACCCAAGCTCGCGCTAGCTAATGGCCATCTATCACCTCACGGTGAAGTGCATGAGCCGCGCGCACGGGCAGTCGGCGACGGTCGCGGCCGCGTACCGCTCGGCCCTCAAGATCCGCGATGAGCGCACCGGGGAGCTGCACGACTACTCGCGCAAGGGCGGGGTCCTTCACCGCGAGCTCGTCGTGCCGCCGGGCGCGCCGGACTGGGCGCGCCAACGCGAGCGCCTCTGGAACGCCGCGGAGGCCGCAGAGACGCGCAAGAACTCGACCGTCGCCCGGGAGTTTGAGATCGCGTTGCCCTCAGAGCTCAAAGCCCAGGAGCGCGCCCGCCTGGCGGTGGACTTTGCCCGCGCCATTGTGGACAAGCACCGCTGTGCGGTGGACGTGTCCGTCCACCGCCCAGGGCGAGGAGGGGACACGCGCAACCACCACGCGCACCTCCTGTGCACGACCCGGCGGCTGACGCCGGAGGGATTCAAGGACAAAACCCGCGAGCTCGATGACGCCAAGACCGGCGAGGTCATCTTTTGGCGCGAGCGCTGGGCTGCGCTCACAAATGAGCGCTTGAAAGAACGAGGCGTCCAAGCGCGGATCGACCACCGCACGCTCGAAGCCCAGGGCATCGAGCGCACCCCGATGGTGCACAAGGGTCCGCTTCTTACCGCGCTTGAGCGGCGCGGCATCCCTGCCCGCGTCCTACGGCGCCTCGCAGAGGAGAGGGCCCAGGAAGTTCAGGCACGCCTAGAGCGGGCCGCGGAGCTGGGACGTCTTGAGCGCGAACAAGCCGAAGTGGGGCGCTCGATCCTTGGTTCTCTCGACCGATATCGCTGCTGCGCGTCGGGAGCGCGACCGCGGCAAGGCATCGGAACTGGAGCAATGGCGCGAAGAGGCGCGCCGCGCGCGGCAGGCGGCCAAGAGCAAAGAACGAGATTCGGGGCCATCTCGCGACAGAAAGAAAGATAGAGAGGGGCCGGATTACGAACGATGACTCCGACCTCACTTTCCGTCACAAGCAATCGACACCGGAGCCCAAGACATCAGGAGTCAACGTCGCCCGGATGACCATTGTGGCCTTGAGGCCATCGGAGCAGGATTCAGGCAATGGCAGATCGGATTGCAACACGGAGCCGCGGATCGCCCCGCATTGGCGTGAGCACTCTGGGTGTCGGCGGCGCGCTCTTCGTGCACGCGTTGTTTGTGCTGCCTTTCGTTCTGGAGCTTTCGTCGCCGTCACGAAAGACTCCGGATAGGAGCGGAGCTGGCGCGAGCGCGCTGCTCTCCCGCGCGGAACCCGAGATGACGGTCGTTTTCATCAACGACCCGCCTGCGGTTTCAGCCACAAAGTCTCCAAAACTGGAAGAGCTGGCCTCGCGCGGCCTTGAATCAGCCGATCTTCCTGTGGTCGTCCTAAGCCCCGACGACTCGCCCGCCCAGTCGGCCGCAGAGGTCGAGGGGGATCTTCAACACAGGCCTGAGATCGCGGCTTCAGCGTCGGACCTCGCGCAACACGCTCTCCTCTACGGCCGATACCTCGGTCAGGTGCAAGCGAGGATCGAACGAGCCTGGCTACGGCCGCGGACCGAGATCGGCGCTCCGCGATTCTCTTGTCGCGCCCGCGTTCGGCAGAATCCTCGCGGGGCCGTGATCGAGGTGACGCTCGATCACTGTAACGGTAAGGAGCGCTGGCAGCAGTCGCTCCTGAGTGCTATTCGAACCGCGTCGCCGTTGCCCGCACCACCGGACGCCTCGGTGTATGCCGATGTCTTACGGCTGAGCTTTTCCTCCGAAGCCTTCGAGGAAGGGGGTTCAACTCAGGGTTTCGAGCCAGAGACTCGAGCGGCGAACAATATCGAACGGAGAGTTCTCGAGTCCTTTCAGCAATTTGTGGACAAGACCAATGACGGTCAGAAGTCGGATGACAAAGCGAACGTCATTCATCTAACGATCATCGGGGGTCCAGCGGACCCCTCCACTTCAACCCGACTGCCGGCAGAATCGCCACCCGCATTGCCACTGCAGACTGAATCCCCGGACTTAACCCCGCAGTAGCCGCTCAAACCCAACGACCGAAGCTCACGGAGAAAGAGTGAGCACGCGATTGCACCATAGCGCGTCTAGAGGCCTTTCGTCGGGGTGAGACCGAGCGTGCACTGGTGACAGTAATTACAAGGATGCGGCAACCGGTCGTCTGAATTCGGCTCGAGAACCAACAGGGGGATCGATGTTCTGCCATTTCCATCGCGCCGGGCAACCGGCTGGCCCGTTCGTCTCTGCAGCGGCCTTCCTAATAGCTGCCGTTCTCTCATTCGTACCGGCCGATGCCGCCACCGTGGCGGGGCGTACGAAGGGCGCCTTCGCGGTATCTCCGATCGGTGCCGCCACCTATACGATCCCCATCTGGGCGCCTCCGGGACCCCGCGGGATACAGCCAAGTATTGCCCTTACCTACAACAGTCACCGGGGCAACGGGATTGTCGGCGTCGGCTGGAGAGTCAGCGGCCTAAGCTCCATCTATCGTTGCAACCTCACATATGCCCAGGATGCTGCGCCGGCACCTGTGTCACTCGTCACGGGGGACGGCTATTGCATGGACGGCCAGAGGCTCCGGCTTACCTCAGGTACATACGGAACCGCCGGTTCAACCTATCAGACCGAAGTCGCCAACTTTATCAATGTGGCTGCCTACGGCTCGGCTGGCAATGGCCCCGGCTACTGGGTCGCGCAGGACCGAAACGGCAAGACCTACACCTACGGCAATGGCGGCAGTTCGCAGGTTCTCGCCACCGGAACCACCACGGCGAGCGCCTGGATGCTGAATGAGGTGAGCGATCAGCCGGGTAACACGATGACGGTCAGCTACAGCACTGCGACGGGGTCCGCTGTGCCCTCCGTGATCTCCTGGACGCCGTCGACCCATGGATCCGGCAGTTACAACTATACGATGACCTTCTCGTATGGGGCGAACGTCCCCCAGAGCTCGCTCTATGCATACACGGCAGGAACTGCGGTCACCAACACTAACCTCCTGTCATCGATCACAATCGCGTACTCCGGAACCACGGTTAAGAAGTACGTCCTGACTTATGAAACATCGCCCACGACGGGGCGCAATGAGCTCGAGCAGGTCCAGGAGTGTTCAGACTCGGGGGGTACGAACTGTCTACTCCCGACTGTGGTCACGTACCAGAGCGGAACAGCGGGTGTTTCCTCGACCGCAACGGCACTGACCGCAGGCTACACACACTACGATTTCAACGGAGACGGGTATCCGGATCTTCTTTATCTAAACGGCACCACCTACTACGTTGCCTTCGGCTCCGCCAGTGGGTACGGAACCGGAGTCAGCACCGGTATACCGAGCAGCGCCAGCCAAATCCTTCCCGGAAACCTCAACGGACAGGGCACCCAAGACGGACTTCTCGCCGCCGTTAGCGGCACCTGGTACTACTACAGCTGGAACGGAAGCTCGTTCACACAGACCTCAACGGGGCTGGCTTACGACTCCACCGCGGTGCAATACCTCCTCGCGGATGTCAATGGCGATGGTTTGCCAGATCTCGTTGCGGCTTATTTTATTAATGACGGTTCGGGAAACGGCTACGACTATAAGATTTACGTTCTGCCCAACACGGGGGGCGGGAGCTCGGTAAGCTTCGGCAGCGCCGTTCTGGCATTTGAGATAGGCCCGGATTCGCTGTCACTGGCTTCGCAGCCGGTGCTCGCGAGCAACACGGACAACGCCGGAGGCTTCACGCAGGCCCTCGGCACGCTGCGTAGATTCGATTTCAATGGGGATGGGCGCGATGACTTGTCGCTGGAGACCATCAGCAAGACTCCCCTCAACTGTACGACCCATTGCACATACCACATCAATGCCTACGAGCTGATGTCAGGAGGCTCAGCATCGAGTCCCAGTTTTTCCGCTTCGGAGATTTATACAGCCCTTGCAAGTGCCGCGGTCCCTGTAGCCTTCATCGACTTCAACTCCGACGCCTGTACCGACTATGTCATCGCCAGCACGATTTACGTTTCGGGCTGTAACGGGTCGGCGCCCAGCGCAGTTGCTGTTGGTAAGACGGTCATTGGCGCCATGGATTGGGATGGGGACGGCCGTACGGACCTGCTCGTCGCGAACGGCAGCACTGTCGGGGTGTACGTTTCGATAGGCGACGGCCTCGGCAGCCTAATCTCGACGTCTATTCCCTATAACGGCGGATATGTGTATTTCACGCTCTCTGATCCGAGGGGCGACGGACAAGATGCTTTCGGCTATTCAACCGGAACCAACGCGTACTACTACCCTCACAACGGAGCGGGTACGCCGCCGGATCTCGCGACTTCGTTCACTGATGGCTATGGCAATTCGGCAAGCCCCACGTACGTGTCTCTGGTGCAGAACAACTACACGAAAAACGGCTATGGCACGGCAACTTACCCGGACGAGGTCTGGATTGCACCGATGTACGTCGTCAACGCGGTTACTTTCAGCGACCCTAGTAGTAGCACCGGCGGCACCTTCAATCAGCAGTTCTGGTATTACGGAGGCTGGACCAACCTGCAGGGGCGCGGTTGGGAGGGCTTCTACGCCACCCGCGAGGTAGACAGCCGCAACGGTCTTTACTACTACAATTATTTCGAGCGTTCCTTTCCATACACCGGAATGCAGTTTGAGAGCCTGAGTTCGAATGGGGTCTTTTATCCCACCCAAACCGTCAATACGCTGGCCCCGCTCGTCACCCTGAGTTCGACCCAGTACGAGCAGCGCTACTTCGCTTACTTCAGCAATAGCACAACGTACCAGAAGGAGGTCGGCGGCACCGAGAACAGCGATCTCATCACAACCGCCAGCACGAGCTATACGCTCGACAATTACGGCAACCCGACCACCATCACAAGGACGATTACGGATAACGACCCGACTTCACCCTACAACGGCCAAACCTGGACGACCACGACGACGAACACGACGGATGTCGATACGACGCACTGGTGTCTCGGGCTCTTTACCGAAACGCAAGTCGCCTATAGCAGCAGTTTGAGCGGTAGCGGCTCGGTCACGCGCACCAAGGCCATGACGCCTGATACGACCAACTGCCGCTATACGCAGATCGTCACCGAGCCCAATAGCTCTCAGTTCAAGGTGACGGAAGCACTCGGGTACGACACGTTCGGCAACGTGAACAGCGATACCGTTACCGGTATCAACATGGCCGCGAGGACGATTACGTCCAGCTGGACGAGTCCCTCGTTAGCCACTGGACAGTTCCCGATGTCGGTCACGGACCCGAGCGGCGCGACTACGACGTACAGCTACAATCTCAGCTACGGACTAAGGAGCGGCGTTACCGACCCGAACAACGAGCCAACAGCCTGGCAGTACACGGATGGATTTGGACGAGTTACGCAGGAGACGCGAGCCGACGGGACCTATACAACACGGTCCTATACCAACTGCGCGGGCTCGACCAACGGCTGTCTCGTGGGTTCAAACGGCATGAATCTCAACGTGAGCGTCTACGCATCGAATGCCACGCTGATCACAAGTTCGGCGAAGTACAGCGATATGGTCGGCCGGCCTCTAATGGCGCTGCAGATGACTTTAGGAGGGTGGAATTCCCGCACAGACACCAGATATGACTCGCTGGGCCGAGTAAGTGGGCGCTCGTTTCCTTGCCAGTATAGCGCATTCAACACTACCTGTAGCAATTGGGCGACCAACGCCTACGATGTGCTTAACCGACTGACCGAAACTCAGCGCCCGATCAGCTCGACGAATAGCAACCTACAGAGCGCCACCTACGCCTATGCGGGCCGCACCACCACGGTGACCGACCCACAGTCGAACGCACGCGTGACAGTCACTGACGTCAACGGATGGCTCAGACAGACGAAAGATCCGATGGGATATACCGTGACGCTGGCCTACGATTCTGCGGGCAGTAGAACCAAAGTGACTGACAGCCTGGGAAACACACTCTGGAGTGGTACCTACAACTATGGGCTCACTTCATATCTCACTTCAGCCACTGACAACGATATGGGGCCATGGACCTTCACGCGCGATGCTCTGGGAGAGAAGACCGGCTGGACCGATGCGAAGAGTCAGTCCTTCTCAGAGACATACGATCCACTCTCTCGCCCCCTGACGCGTTCGGAACCAGATCTCTTCACACAATGGACATACGGCTCTAGCGCTTCGAGCCACAACATCGGAAAACTCCAGAGCGTTTGCACTGGCACCGGCACGAGCCCGACCAATTGCACGGCCGCACCTGGATACTCGGAAGCGGAAACCTATGACGGCGTCGGCAGGCTATCGCAGCGAGCAATCACGCTTCCCGGCTCCTATGGTGGAACCTTTACTTACACGTGGGCCTACAACGCGACGACGGGCTTGCTCAACACGCTGACCTACCCCACGAGCACCTCAAGCTACGCGCTGGAGCTTCAGTACGGATATACGAACGGGGTGCTAGCGACCGTAACCGACGTCTCCGACACGCCCAACGTCACCGTGTGGACCGCGAACACCATGGACCCCATGGGACATGTGAGCGAGGAGACACTGGGCAATGGCATTGTGACGAATCGCTCGTTTGACGGCGTAACCGGGTGGCTGGGGACGGCGGAATCCGGTGTTGGCGGAGGCGCGGGAGTCAAGAACCTGGCCTTCCTCTACGATGAAATGGGAAATGTTATCGAGAGGCAGGACAACAATCTGGGTCTGACCGAGAACATCTACTACGACAACGACTACCGCTTCAGCTATTCGAAGCTCAATGGCACGCAGAACCTCTCCGTCAGCTATGACGCAAAGGGCAATATCACATCTCGGAGCGACGTCGCAGGCGGCGCAACCTGGACGTACGGCACGAGTCAAATCCACGCAGTCACCCAGGCGGGCAGCAGTGCTTATCAATACGGCTACGATGCCAACGGCAATGCGACGTCGCGTCAGGGCGACTCGATCACCTGGGCGAGCTACAACTATCCCACGACCGTCAATGCCGGAAGCGGATCCACCGCTGAGTCCGTCTCCTTCAACTACGGACCGGCTCGGCAGCGATGGCAGCAAACATACTCCGGGAACTCGACTACTGAGGTCACTGACTACGTCGGTGGTCTGCTGGATGTCGTAACGAGCGCGGGCATTACGGACTACCGCCACTACATCAATGCGGGCGGCGAAAATATCGCCGCCTATTCCCGCAAGAGCAACGGAACTAACACCTTTAGCTACCTGTTATCCGACCACCAGGCAAGCGTCGCATCGATTACAAACAGCAGCGGCAGCCAAATCGTTGGTGAGAGCTTCGATGCGTTTGGCAGCCGTAGGAATCCCGTCACGTGGTCGGGTCCCGATAGCAACTCCGACTTGACGACGATCGCGGGCATCACGCGGCAGGGGTACACATTCCAGACGGCGCTGGGCCTCTGGATGGGATTGAACCACATGAATGGGAGGGTGGAGGATTCGATTACGGGTCGGATGCTCTCGGCAGATCGGCGCGTTCCGAATCGCGGTGACCCACAAAGCTACAACCGATACAGCTACGTTAAAAATAATCCCCACTCGTACATCGACCCTTCCGGTTTCGCCGATTGCCCCGCAGGAAATTACGGCTGCTACGACAATGGCGTGTTCACACAAAGTATGAATCAAGACACCCAAGTATATACATTCACTGCTGATCCTGGATATGTCACCGACCCTGCGGTAACAGCTGGCATCGTCAAACAGAGTGACGTGAATCCGCAGGCCGCTGGCTTCACCGGTATTGAGGACTCATTCGTCGCGAGCAATACGACCGACAGCGATTTTAGAACGGTGATTGTAAACGGTGTCACGGGGGCGGTGACCTATAGCACTTCCGATTTCGGCATGAATGAACCCTCAGACGTCTCCTCGCTTGTCCTGCAACAGGATCCGCAGGCTCTTGAGTCGACGTCGACAGAGGATCTTAACAACGTCCCGCTCACGACTCTGCCCGCGGGCCTAGGGGCAGAGTCACAGACATCCGACTCGACATCCGACTCGACTTCCGACTCGACTTCCGATGGGCAGCAGGGTGGTTGCGACACCGCGCACAGTGGTGCTTGCGTACAACCTAAGTGACGATAGTCGACCATGAAATGCCCAATAATCGAGGTTTACCGCATGCGCTTGAACACAGAGGCTCTGAAACTCCTTGTAGTTGTTGGTCTGACTGTTTTTCTGTCGAGTTCGGAGTTGTCGGCGTCCCCAGAAACGCGCGAAGACCCTGCCAACTCCGTTGATTGGAGTGCCGTTTCGATGGGAGATCCCATTCCGGAGGAGCTCCCAAGTGGGGAGTCGAATGACCCCCAAGGATCGGGATTTTATCGTCAATGGGTAGAGCATTCATTGCAGCCACTTTCGGTCGGCACTAATAAGTCCTCTCTGCCGCTGATCCTTGCGATCATTTCGAAGCAGCGTGCCCCAGGAGACCTTTGGGCATCCAATGTGGAGGACTATCTACGTGGATACATCCGTCGAGAGATTGACTCGAAGGAGCCCGTGATCTCACGGGTGTTTTGCAATTCTATTGGATGTCTTTGCTATCTCGAGCGAAGAGGCCATTTGGACGTCCTCCTCATGTATCACGCCCTTGAGCGTGACGCGGGAAGGACTTTTGGGATAACAAAACAGGACCTCGACTCGATTCGATCTACGACGCCAGACTCACGTACGTGGGAGCTGACAATCGTGAAACGCCCGGCCGGGCTCTGAATGTTGCGCGTTACAGGAAGTCTTGTTCCCACAATGCGCATGCAACAGCCCTTGCGCATCTGCCCGCAGCTGATATGAGGATCTCGGACCCGGACCCATCGGCATGAGCGGAGAGACGCCTCGCGCAGGCGGCCGACACTGAGGGTCTCGGGAACTCAGCGACCGCCCATTTCCGGGTGGGCCGCAGCAGTCCCCTTTTTGGTCCCTTCCCGCAAGAACCCTGGGTTCGCCTCTCGAACAGCTAGCCCAATACCCAAAACCGGCGTAGCTTTCGGCTATCGGCGCCAACACCGCAAATCGCGCGCCGGCATAAGAACAATGTCCGCGACTTGGTACTCCTTGACGCATGGCACCAACGGCCTGGTCCTGGCATACGGGCTGACTTACTTGGTCCTGGTCATAACCTTGGCTCAACGACGCGCAGGCGTCCGGGCCATCCTTCTTTCCCCCTTGCTGACCCTCCCGTGTGCGGCCATCGGAGCGCTCGCGGCTGTAGTGGCAGTGAGCGTCACGGGCTCTCGCGCGACGACGGTCGCCGCGTGGGTGGCTCCTCTCCTGAGCGTCGTTCTCTTAGGCTTCGCCGGCTTTGCCGGCGGCATGATCTTCGCCCGCCGACCGAAGTCGAGTGACACCCACAAGCGGGGCACCGTCATTGAGACGGCGAAGCGTCGAGGGCCCACTCGCGTCGGCGCCGTCACCCTCGCCGGCGTCGAGATCCCAGAGCTCGATGAGACCAAACACTTCAAACTCTTGGGCACGACGGGCTCCGGCAAGTCGACGGCAATTCGCGAGCTACTCTCCGGCGCGCTCCAGCGCGGCGACCGCGCGATCATCGCCGACCCTGACGGCAGCTATCTCAAGCATTTCTACACCCACTCCCGCGGCGACGTGATTTTGAATCCCTTCGAGGAGCGTTCCTACCGATGGGACCTGTTTGGAGAGATCGAGAAGCCCTACGACGTCGAACAGGTCGCCCGCTCCCTCATCTCCGAAGGAGCCGACGACGCGAGTCGTGAGTGGCGAGCCTACGCCCGGACCTTCCTCGCAGCCATCCTCGAGTACTGCAAGCTGGAGGACCAGCACGAGCTGGCCGAAGTCTGGCGGCTGATCTCCGTGGCAGACGCCGACGAGCTGAAGGACATCCTTGCCGGCTCGGCGGCGCAGCCCTTCCTGGCCGAAGGCGCGACGAAGATGTTCCACTCGATTCGCGGCACCGCGAGCCCTGCGCTCGCCGCGCTCAAGTACGTCAAGAAGGCCAGCGCTCCGCCGCTGTCGGTCCGCAAGTGGGTGCGAACGGGGAAGGGTGTGCTGTTCCTTCCGTATACCGCCGGTCAGGTCGCGGCCCTGCGGGACCTCATCGCGACCTGGCTGCGCCTCGCGATCTTCGAGACCATGAGCGGAGGGGAGGGCGATCGGCGTCTCTGGTTCGTCATCGACGAGCTCGATGCGTTGGGGCAGATCGACGGCCTCAAGGATGCGCTCGCGCGCTTGCGCAAATTCTGCGGCCGGTGCGTCCTGGGGTTCCAGAGCATAGGCCAGGTGCGGGGCACCTATGGCGACACCGAAGCGCAAACGATCGTGGAGAACTGCGGGAACACGCTCATCCTCCGGTGCTCGGCCAGCGAGCGCGGCGGTACGGCCGAGTTCGCGTCTCGGCTGATCGGGAAGCGCGAGATCATCCGGCGTCAGGTCTCGGAGAGCCGTCCTCCCGGATTCGGCGGTGCCTCCAAGCGGACGGAAACCACCAGCGATCATCACGTGACCGAGGACGCGGTCATGGCCTCGGAGATCGAGCAGCTCCCGGACTTGGCTGGGTTCCTTAAGATCGCCTCGCGTCCGGAGTGGCGACGAGTTCGAATCGTTCAAGCGGAGTAGACTTCCCTAAGTCCCGTTCCTCCTGTTGACGCGTCGCCTTGCAGTTCAGGCTTCAACCTGGTCTCGTTTCCGACGGGAAATTCTGCGGAGTCGCACATGAGCAAGATAAACATCGTGGCTTGGGGAGTGTTGGCCATCATGACCGGGCCAATCGCTTCGGCTAGTGGTTCCGACACCTTATCCGAGGGCCGTCAGGTGCTGCCCCGCACGCTCGTACCTTCTCGTTACGAGCTGACCCTGATGCCCAATGCAGAAGCGCTATCGTTCAAGGGAGTAGTGCAAATCACTGGCGACGCGCGCACGGGTGGCCGGCAGATCGTGCTGAACGCCAAGGGCCTCACATTCGATGAGGTCCGCCTGGATGCTCAACTGGGCGGCGCCGTCACGCTGGACGAGAAGTTGGGCCGGGCGACGATAACGTTTCCTTCAGCGGTGGCGCCGGGACGTCACACGCTGTCAATCGCCTATCATGGGCCGATCACCAAGGGAACCATCGGCTTCTTTGCGATGGACTACGACGGCCCATCCGGAAAGCGCCGCACGCTGGCTACCAACTTTGAGCCTGCCGATGCGCGGGATCTGCTGCCGTGCTGGGATGAGCCGGCGCTCAAGGCGAGCTTCACGATCTCCGTGGATATCCCTGTCGGCCAGATTGCCGTATCCAACATGCCGGTCGCAGCTGTCAGTTCTATGGGGGTCGGATTGCAACGAGTGCGCTTCGCCGAGACGCCCAGGATGTCGACCTATCTTCTCTATCTGGGTATCGGAGACTTCGAGCGCATCCACCGGCAGGTCGATGACGTCGATGTCGGGGTGGTGTTCAAGCGTGGAGACGCGGCCAAAGCTGGAAATGCACTCGATGAGGCGGTCGCTCTCCTTCACTACTACAACGGCTATTTCGGCGTGCACTTTCCCTTGCCGAAGCTCGACTTGATTGCTGCACCTGGGGAGATCACCGGCGGCTCCATGGAGAACTGGGGTGCCATCTTCTTCTCTCAGGACGATATTCTTTTTGACCCCGCCTCATCGACCGAGCGCGAGCGCCAGCGAGTGTTCCTTGTTGTCGCGCACGAGATGTCCCACCAATGGTTCGGCGACCTCGTGACGATGGCATGGTGGGACAATCTCTGGCTCAACGAAGGCTTCGCCACGTGGATGCAAACGCACGCGGCGGACGCGCTGCACCCTGAATGGCACACGGGTCTCCAGGCGGCGCGTATCTTCGAGGCCGGGAAGCGCGCGGATGCCCAGGTGTCCACCCATCCCGTTCTGCAGCCCGTCGTCAGCGCTGAGCAGGCGGATCTGGCGTTCGACAACATTACCTATGACAAGGGCGCGGCGGTCATCACTATGCTTGAGGCCTACGTGGGGACCATCGACTTCCGCGACGGCGTGCGCGCCTACATGCGCAAGCACGCCTTCGGTAACACGGTAGACAGTGATCTCTGGCGCGAGATTCAAGCCGTGGCGGACAAGCCGGTTCTCGACATCGAGCACGACTTCATACGCCAGGCCGGTGTGCCGCTCGTGCGGGTCGAGTCCGCCGATAGGAAGTGGCGGCTGGTGGTCTCCCGATTTGCGGAGGATCCGGACAGCCTCAAGAGTGCGCCGGAGACCCGGTGGCGTCTGCCGCTGGCAGTCGGGGAACCCGGCGAGGCACCTGCGACCATTATTCTGAACCGTACGGCGGTCGTGACTGACAGCACACCTCTGGTGAATGCCGGCGGCACGGCCTACACCCGTGTCGCATACCCGTCCGCGGTCGCAGTGGCCCTGGCTGATCGCATGGCAAGACTTGAGCCTATGGATCAGATGACGCTCATGAATGACGCCTGGGCGCTGGGGCAATCCGGGTACACGCCAGCGCAAAACCTGATGAGCTTCATGTCAAAGCTCCCGGCAGATACGGACCCGGTTGTCTGGGACCGCGCCGTGAGACTCCTGGTAATCATCGATCGGGTGTATGGCGAAGGACCCAGCCGGTCTGCGTTCCGTAAGGAGGCTCTCGAACTGTTGGAGCCGGTAGCCCGCGCCCTTGGTACGGCGCCTCGACCCGGTGAGAGCCCAAACGCAGAAACTTTGCGCTCGAGGGTTTGGTCGGCACAGGTGCGTTTCGGTGACGTCGAAGCGCTTTCGCGCGCCAAACGAATCTTTACCAGCGGACAGGGCTCAACCGCCAACCAGCGCACGGCGCTCGATATCGTCGGCTTGGCAGCTGACCCGGGCACCTTCGATGCGCTCCTGGCGCGCGCGAAGGCGGCTCAAGACCCGCAGGAGAAGATGCGCTTCCTGCGTGCGATGTCGCTGGCGACCGATCCGAATCTCTCGGCGCGCATGGTGGACATCGCCCTGGGGCCGGATGTGCCGGCGGGCACAGGCGCCGACCTTCTCGCGATCGCCGGCGAGGAGAATCCTGATTCCGTCTGGCGAGCGCTCGCGCCTCACCTGGCGAAGGAGCGACTTCCGCTCGATCAGTTTGATCGCTGGCTCGTCGTTCCGGGCATTGCGGCGGGCTCCGCCGAACCCGCTCGAGTTGACGACATCCGTCGTTACGGCGAGCAAGACATGCCGGCGGACGCCCGTCGTCCCGTCATCGCTGCCATAGCCTCGATCAAGCTGAACGCGAGAGTGAGAGCCGCCGCGCTTCCTGACATCGACCGCTGGGTTGCAAGTCATGCGCGCTAAATGGAGGGAACTGAAATCGCCATGAACGTTCTGCACTTCACCCCTGGCTCGCTGGACCCCGATAAGGCACGTCGTCGAGGCAGCGTGGCCCACATGGCGCGAGCATCCAGCAGCGGGGAAGTCCAACCGTCGTGCCAGTACCTCGCGCCCGGAGCTCAGATCGCTGTTGAACCGGCGGGCCAGGTCAGCTGCTGCTCGTGGTCAATGGAGAAGTGAGCGCAATTGTTCCGCACTTGGCCTGTGTCCAGGCACTGGCCGGCATGGGTTTTCTGCTCGAGGCCGGCGAGCAGGGGGCAGTTGGCCTCAGGCGTGATGGGCCAGCGATGGCCGAGTTAATTGAAGCGGGCTAGTGCGATGCACCAATTTACAAGGCTGGCCACGGTGAGATGGTAGCGACGGATTGCACAGTATTGACGTAGGGGCTACGCCTTATTGGCTTTGCGACTAATGCGCGGGACGCGGTCGATAAGGCGCCAAAACACGAAAGCTCTCGCGGAGGGGGCCTATGGAAGCGCCTGCACCAGACGCATGGTCTCGGATCATAAATGCCGCCGGATCTTCATCGCTGAGTGTCACGGCGCTCATAATTCTTATGGTTGGCCTTATCGCCCTGACCTTCTTTGGGTCTCGGGACAAGGCCAAAACGAAAATTTTGGTGTTCGTTCTTCTATTGCTGTTCTTTGGTTCGCTCGCCGCCAGCGTTTACAACGTGCGGCCCGTCGTGCCGTCTGCTGCGGTTGTTCAGGGTGCCGGCGCCGCGGAATCCTCCCCCCGCGGCGAGAACGCCAGCCACGTCTCCCCTGCGTCGCCTGGACCGCCGGCGGGTGTGAGACTAGCTGAGCCACGCACCGATTGCGGCACCGCCTGGACGGGCTGGGTCAACCCGGGCGCAGGGGTCGGTGATCCGTGTCCTCAGAGCTGTTTGCGCGGTGACGAGCTAGGCCAAACCTATCGTGTGGTCGGCTTTCCACCACGCCCGCAAACGAAGCACAAGTTTCAATGCTGGCACCGCTGACCGAGCGAAAGACGCACTGTCGCGCGAACCACGCATGATTCGAACGCGAACGCCCCCCAAACAGTCTCGCAAGACAGCCTCAAAGGCGACAGCGCGTCCCGGAGGCACAACCCATGTCAGGAGAGCGACGATGCCGAATCCTTCAATCACGCCGTATCGAATCCTCTCTATCGACGGTGGAGGTCTCAAGGGGATCATTCCTCTAGCAATCCTGGAGCGTTTAGACGCGGCCGCACCCGACTGGCGACGCAGGATCAACATGTTTGCAGGCACGTCCACCGGAGGGCTTATTGCGTTGGCGTTCGCTAAGGGAATGACTCCGAGCCAGTTGCTCGACATCTACATGACACAGGGACCACATGTTTTCGCGCGGAGCCTCTGGCAAGAAATTAAGGACATCGGGGACATTGTCGGGCCTAAGTACGATAGCGATAATCGACAAAAGCTCTGTGAGTCCATTTTGGGTCCCAGCCTGCAACTGGGTCAGCTCCGAAGTTCCGACGGTGCCAGCGGTCACGTTGTGATTACCGCATTCGATTTGGACGATCAATCCCAGCAGGATCCGACGAAGCGCCGCTGGAAGGCCAAGATATTTCACAACCTGCCAACCAAAGATGGGAGTGGCGACGATGCAGAGCGAGCCTACCGCGTGGGAATGCGGACCTCAGCTGCCCCAACGTATTTTGCGTCTTATGATGGGTTCGTAGATGGCGGTGTGTTTGCGAACAATCCGGCGATGTGTGCGCTTGCTCAAACCCAAGACCCGCGCTTATCCGTGGGTATTCCGTTTGATTCGATCAAGATGCTCTCGATCGGCACCGGGTTCTTTGCCTACCACTTGGACGGCGAGGAGAGCTGGGGACTAGCGCAATGGGCGCCACACCTTGTCGACCTGTTGATGGATGGCGTTAACGAGGTCGCAGATTTCCAAGTAGCGCAGATGCTGCCCAACGGGAGCTACCTCCGCCTAGCGCCGCAGCTGCAGACAAACATCGCGATGGACGATGGCACTAAGGTGGGGCTCTTGCAAAGAATTGGGAACGCATACGACATTGGCGCGGCGCAGAAATTTGTCCAGGCGTGGTAAGCAGGATCTGCAGAGCGAAAGGGCGTGAGGTATCGCCTACGCGAAGAACCGAATAACACGTTTCGGCGATGCAGAGAGGAATGGCCCCGAGGAATCCAAAGGTCGCGGCTTAGCAGAGCCCTTACTCATCGATGCGGCGCATATTATGCCCGACAAGGACGAGCAACTGGGTCAACCGGTGGTGCCGAACGGAATTCCACCGTCTAAGATCCACCGCGCCGCCTTCGACGCGCACCTATCGGCATTGATCCAGACTACAAGCTGCATGTCTTCAGACGACTCATCTTGCAGCGAGATGGTCCGATGCTTTAGACACTCAAGGGCCTAGCCGGGCCCAAGATTCACCTACCCGTCCGAGCTCAGGACCGGCCCGACCGCGATCGACTGGCGTTGCGGTTCGAGCGCTTCAAGGCAGCGGTGTAGAGTTGCTGTCCCGCAGGTCTCATTCCGAGCGCGTGATGAGCCGGCAATGGCCGAATTTCAAGAGCGATCAGCAGGTTCGCAATGAATCGAGGTCCAAGTGGTTGACGTTAACGTAGGTAAACTTGACCGGGTGGATTTGCGCGACGTCTGGAAGCATGAAGGTTACGACTTCACTCGTTGGCTTCAGGACAACCCGGACGTGCTCGGTAGCGCCATTGGGCTGACGCTCGAAAATGTAGAGCGAGAGCAGGCTGCGGGTGCCTTCAGCATCGACCTCGTTGCCGAGGATGAAGCGGGGCAGAAGGTTATCATCGAAAACCAGCTGGAGAAGAGTAATCACGATCACTTGGGAAAGGTGATTACGTACATGGTTGCTATGGGTGCTAAGACTGCGGTTTGGATTGTTGCCGAACCGAGACCCGAGCACGTGGCCGCAGTGGCGTGGCTCAATGACTCAAGCGATGCGGGGGTCTATCTGGTCAAAGTGGAGGCTGTGCGTATCGGCGATTCGCTGCCGGCGCCGCTTCTCACACTTATCGTGGGACCCTCTGAGGAGACCGAAGCTCTCGCGAAGACCAAGAAGGACTTCGCGGAACGGTACTCCGAGCGGCACAACTGGTGGTCTCGACTTGTCGCACGTACAGAAGCGACCCTTCACAAGCACATCACCCCTGGAAGCTACGCGTGGATCGGCACCAGCTCGGGGATACGCGGCCTCAATCTGAACTACGTCGTGCATCAGGAAGACTGCGACGCTGAACTTTACATTGACCGAGGCAACGGCGCCGAGGTCGAGAACAAATCGATCTTCGATCAGCTCTTCAAAAATAAGGCCGCGATCGAAGCCAAGTTCGGCGGAGCGTTGTCCTGGGAGAGGCTCGACGACCGCAGGGCATCTCGCATCAAGGCCGCCCTGCCTGGCGGATATCGTTCACCCGAGGAGGAGTGGGACGGTATTCAGGCCCGCCAGGTGGACACCATGAACCGCCTCAACACAGCGCTGCAGCCGTACCTCAAGGCGCTGAAGCTCGGAACATAAGTTGGGGGCGCGGCGGTGCACATCCGGCTACCGAGGATCCAGTCACGGCTTCGTAGATCGAGCAGCGGCGACGAGAGGATCGAGATCGGCCGCGCTGAAGGGGAGGGTTTCGTCAATAGATTGCATTTTCTGCCTCTGTGCCAGCGATCTCATAGGTGGCGCCCGACGTATCCCACGACGGTCTTCTTTCTCGAATCGTCATAGTCAAAGTAGATCCTCGCACAGCGATCTGGGCTCGTCCCGTCGCTCGGCTTCAGATGCTTTTCGAATACCCGTGAGCCGATCCCGTCATCCCATGTCCGCCTTCGCATTTCACTGGGGCTGTTCAGGACCGTTTCAGATTCACCAGACGCTTTAAGACCTTGGTCTTTCAGCCATAGCAACAGATCCTTGCCAAGGCCTCCGGCACGCCTGGCTTGGGTCATCTCCGCAAGAATCTCCAAGTATTCGTAAATTTTCTCTGGGGGCCCGGCGTCTGACGACAGACCGCGGATATTAGCGGCGACGTCGGCGCCAAACACTAAGTCACCTGATAACCGCAAACGAGCCAAGTTGACTGCCTCTTCAACGGTCGTCACCGCCGCTAATGGCTCAGGCGGAATCTCGTCGCTCGATGCGTCCGCTCGGTATCGCCAAACCTGCGACAGACTCTCGACCTGAGCGGTCAGGCGTTCGATCTCGGCATCTCGTTGTGTAACGATCCCTTCAAGGCGCGCGGACTCACTGAAATAGTGCTCCGCAAGCCCAGCCTGATCACCGCGTTGCTCAGCCTCACGGCGTAGCTTTTCGAAGACCTCTTTCGCTGCTTCCTCTTTCAGGCGGGTCAGCTCCGGAGGGTCATCGAGCGCGAACGTTGAAAGGGAAAGAAGCCGGCGGCGGATCTGGCTTCGTATTCGCGCTGCAGCAGAACTCGCGCTCGGGGCGTCAGCGAGCAACCGTTCTCGCGTCCAGAAAGGATGATCAGATGCTTTGCGAACGCCGCGCATCGGCCAGTAAATTCGTACTGCCCCGCTATGACACGACCATTCTCTGCCGATCTGAAGACTGATCCCCCAACTCGCCCCGTCATCAAGGCTGACGACCAGAGCGAGGCCGCACAAGTCTCTGGAAAGGTCGTTCACGAAGGATGGAGTTAGCGCGTCCCCATGATGTTGGGACACGGCTACAATAGGAAGATTGCGCTCCCTATGCCACAGCACGGCTATAAATCGTCCTGCCGAATCGCGTCCGGACCACTTCACGGGAGACAGGACGATTGGTGTGGCTCCAACCGTCCATTTTCTGCATGCGAAGATATCTTTGACGACTTGTGGCGAGCGGACGTCCACCGACACAGGCGCTATTTGGTCCTCGGCTGCTCCGGCTCTGAGTTCGACGAATACGTGCAGCCTGCGCTCACGAGCGCCGAGGCAAATCCGGGTATAGAAACGCCCAGCGTCTGTGGGTTCGTCGAGCGTTATCTCGCAGACTCGTCCGGCGGCCGCCGACCAGTCAGTACGAGTGACCTCGGCGACCTTCCGACTGTTCATCGTAAACGTCATTCTGTCTGTCGGCAGTGCGGGGCACCCCTTCGTCCGAAGCCAAGACGCCACTACTTCGACGAGCCCATCGAGGTCAGCCTCGGGCACCTCTCGAGCATCGATTGCCGATGACGCTGCAAAGCACGCAACCCGCCTCATGAATCTGACCCCTCATTCAGGTTGGGAGTGCTGCGGGCAGGTATCCATCGACAGGCTCGTCAGCAGCGCGTGAATGAGGCGACTCTCGGGCTGCGCGCACTGGTCGGAGACGTTTCGCATCAACGGGCAATCAGGTGCACGGCGTTCAAGTGGCCCGGCTCGAGTACCTATCACAGGACCCTCGCCATCTCCAAGTACCTGCAAAACGCATTCGCCATCCGCATCTGCTCTGGAGTGCGGCATTCCGGTTCAAACAGGGCGGGTGAGCAGACCAGGATGCTCAGACATTTCGCCCGCGACGTCGCGACGTTAAGGCGATTCAGGCTGTAGAGGAAATTCATTCCTCGCGGCGCATCTTCGTGCGTCGAGGTCGTCATTGAGTAGATGACGATCGGCGCCTCCTGGCCTTGGAACTTATCGACCGTGCCGATCCGGCCGCCTGGAATCCGGTCCTGCAACTCGAAGACCTGCGCATTGTAGGGCGCGATTATCAGGATATCGTTCAATGTGACGGGCTGCTCGGTGCCGCGACGATCGATCCACGACGTGGAGGAACTCAGGATCTCGGCCACCACCTGACGAATCAGTTCCGCCTCTTCGGGGGAGGAGTTCTGATTGCCCTGGTGATTCACCCGGATGTAGCGCAGACCGCTACCCCGGACGCGGCTGCGAGATCGAATTTCCTGCCGCTCGAGACCCGGAATGGGCTTGAGTCGACCCTCGTAGAAGAGTTCCGATGTAAACGCGCATATGTCGGGGTGCAAACGCCAGGTCTCCCCGAGAAACAGGCCTTGCTCGGAACCGATGGTTTGCTGACCGTGCAGGATGTACTCCAGCGCCGAGACGCTAGTTCCCTCAGGGTGGGTGCCCTTTGAGGGTTGATCGAGCTGCTGGGGATCGCCGAGCAGCACGAGACTTTTCCCGGCGTGGGAGACCGCAAGCACGTTGGCGAGCGACATCTGCGCGGCTTCATCGACAAAGAGGATGTCGACCACGTCTTGTGCTTCAGGCCGTGCCCAGAGCCATGCGGTACCCGCGGCTACGTCAGCGGTGCCTCGCAGCGCGTCAAAGAGCTCGTCATTGCCTTCCACAAAAGTCAGCTGGGGAAGATCGTCCTCGTCGCCGTCTACCTTCTGGACGCACCGGACGACCCCTCCTGCCTCCGCTGCGGCTTCGAGCACCGCATTCAGCAGGTTCCGGATGACTTTATGGCTGGTGGCTGTGATTCCAACCTTCGCCCCAGAAGCGACCAGTGCGCAGATCATGCGAGCCCCGATGTACGTCTTTCCTGTACCCGGCGGTCCCTGAACCGGCAAAACGCCACCTTGAAGCTTTGGCGCAATTCGCGTTGCGCTCGCCAAGGGCGTTTCATCGGGCAGGCGCAGGGGCTCGTTGCCAAGTCGAGGGGGCTCTCTTAATAGGAGGCTACGCGCAGCGCCATAGGGGAGGTCGCCGGCGATCCCTTGGTCCGCTACTGAATCGCCGATCCGCGCCAGTGCATCCGCGAGTACTGTCGTGCCGATGACATTGTGCGAAAACACGGCCTCTGGATGGATCCCGGCGGTGTCTTTGCGTTTCTTGATGTCGACCGTTCGTTCCTCGAGCGAGATCCCCTCGACAGCCCCACACTTGGCGCCGCCGCGCAGATGCAACTGTTCCTCGCCCCGCAGCTCCGTTTCCTGTGGCGGGAATCGGTAACGGTGTATCGGCGCCTTGGAGGTCCCGCCGACGGTACCGACAAACGTTAGATTTCCCAGGGCGGCCCGTTCCTCAAGGAGGTCTTCGTTTGTCAGGGCCGAGAGTCGGAAATACTCCCACCAGACCGCCTTTTCCTCCCGCCGGTGCCAGTCCAGGACATACGCGAGGATCCATCTCGCTTGCTCTTCGGGCGAGCGCTCACGCAAATCTGCTGGAACGTTAGCCGTCAAGCGTTCAATGAGCGCATCGATTCGGATTTGCCATTGACTTCGGGCGTCGCTTGGCTCGGCTGCCGGCGTAGCGGGCCGCTCGATTGGGCTCCCGTCTGCGATAAGTCGCGCTCGTACGCCTTCGAGCCAGGTTCGGAACGCATGCGCCGACAGACAATCGTCGCGGTTGTAGCCGAGAACAACGCCCTTTACCTCCTCACTGACTGCGGACGGATCGGCGGTTTCAAGCAGCGCTTGGAGGGTTGCCAAGGCGCTACTGGCGTCCTCAAGTGGAGTGGAACGGGTGAATCCAAAGAGACTTTCCAGTTCCTTGATTGAGTAGCGCTCGACGCTGGCCCGAATCCCCTGGCGCACGACCTGATAGAGATCAACAAAGAGCCCCGCGCGGAGCATCCGGTCGAGCTCGTCTTCGCGAGTGGCGTATCGACCCATCAGGCGCTTTAAGGCGGCTGGCTCGTATGGCGCGTAGTGGTAAATATGGAGGTCCGGGTACGTCGCCGAGCGAGCTACCACGAAGTCGATAAACTGCTCGAAGGCAGCTCTCTCTTGCTCCCGCGACAGCGCCCAGACGCCGCGATACTCCTGCGTGCCGTTTCCCTCGAGCGTCACGTAACCGAAAAGATACTCAAGACCGCCTTCGTCCACGAAGGGATCGCCCTCGAAGTCGAGGAAAATATCGCCGGCAGACGGTGCGGGGAGGCGGGCGAGGCCGAGATCCGGCTGCACCGCGAGCGTCTCGTAGAGCGTTTTGCCAGCCGCTCTCCCTTCAATCTGGATTCGTGCTTGCTCACGCACGCGGTCGTAGGTTTGCGCCGACCCTCGATCGGGCTTCCAGGACACAGGTATCGGCATCCCGGCCAACGCGGTGGTCGTCTCAATCTGTCTTCGCTTCAGTTCACCGATCTGAAGCTTCGAGATCCCGGCAACCAGGCACAGGTGATCGTCCGCCCGGCGACGTGTCGCGCAAGGCTTTCGCCAGGGGCAAAGGTCGCAATGCTCGTTGGGCTCGGGATAGGTGGCCTGCGCGGTCTCCTCCTTCAAGAATCGCGCAAAGCCCGCTTTGGCCCAGCGGTAGTACGCCGCAAATTCGGCGACTCGAAACGTTTCGGGCTCAAATCCGGATCCGGGCTTTACCACGTGCATGAACTCCGGCGCACGACCCTGCGCATGCGAGAGGAGCTCGGAATAGAGTGACAGCTGCAGGATCGTCCCGCCCTTGGTGCGCCGGGCGAGCTTGGTGTCGATAACGTCGTATGACCAGCCGCCGAGTCCGCTCGGCAGCTCCACGCGTTTTAGGATGTCGGTGCGTCCACTCCATCCCTTATGAATGAACCCGCCTTGCACAATGATGGCGGCGCCGGCGCGCATGGCCTCAAGTGTCCTGTCCACTCGGATTTGGTCGATGCCGCCGTCGCCTTCGACTTCGATGACAGTCAAGCCGCTCTGTTTCAGATGATCGACGTATTCACGCTCGTGCGCGAGGCCACGCTCTGCGAGAATCCGGAGCAGGGGATCGTATGGCTTAGGTCTTTCGAACCGCCCGCGGGTGGCGGCCAGATCGAGGGTCGTCAGATGGTGGCAGTCGACGTGGCCGACAAGGTCGGAGGCGCTGAACCGGAGGGATTCGCCGATTTGTTGCATTCAACTAGGCTCAGGCGCTTACTCTCAATGCAAAGCGCTTTGAATTTGCCCACCCTCCCAGTCGACCAAGCTCTCGGCTCCAGAGCAAAGCCTACCCGCATCAGGGCCGGGACTCTACAATTGATGCATGCCCCAACTCACATGGCTCGGTGACGAGGAGGCGCGCTGCGCAGCCCGTCGCGTCCCGTATCGCATTCTCGACCCCGTCGAAACCGTCGGCGACCCGAATGCTGACAACCTTCTGATCCAAGGGGATAACTTGGATGCCCTTAAGGGCCTTCTTCCCTTCTATGCCGGTCGAGTGAAATGCATTTACATCGACCCTCCCTACAACACGCGAAGTGCATTCACACATTACGATGACGATCTTGAACATAGCCAGTGGCTGTCAATGATGTATCCGCGTCTTCAGCTACTCAGTCAGCTAGTAGAGGACGGTGGCAGCATTTGGGTGAGTATCGATGACAGTGAGGGGCAATACCTTAAGGCGCTCCTGGACGAAATATTTGGACGCAACGGATTCATCGCCACCTGTGTCTGGCAGAAGAGATACTCCCGTGAGAATCGGGAGGCTATCGGCGACGTTCATGAATACATTCTTGTCTATTCGCGTAGCCCGGAGATTTTCAAGGCGTCGAGGAATCTCGTGCCCCTCAGTGAAGATCAAGCGAAAGTCTACAAGAATCTCAACCACGATCCACGTGGCCGCTGGCGATCTGTACCGATGACAGCACAGGAGGGTCACGCGACTCCCGAGCAGTTCTACGAAGTTACAACACCATCCGGCCGGGTATTGAGGCCCCCTAAAGGTCGGTGTTGGGGCGTGTCGAGAGCGACGTACGAACGGCTCCTTTCCGAAGGACGAATCTACTTTGGAAAGAAGGGGGACTCTCAGCCAAACATCATCCGCTATCTGTCCGAGGTACCAGGGGTAGCACCGTGGACGTGGTGGCCGTCGTCTGAGGTAGGTCACACTGACGAGTCGAAGAAGGAGATCCACGCGCTATTCGGAAAGGAAGGCGCGTTTGAGAGTCCAAAGCCAGAACGACTCATGCAGCGAATAGTGCACATTGCAACGAAACCGGGGGATCTTGTGCTCGATTCGTTTCTGGGCAGTGGCACGACAGCCGCAGTCGCCCACAAGATGGGCCGCCGTTGGATTGGCGTTGAGATGGGAGAGCACGCGGCGACCCATTGCGTTCCCCGCCTGCGGAAGGTGATTGACGGCGAGCAAGGCGGCATCTCCGAGGCCGTCGAGTGGAAGGGCGGCGGCGGTTTCTGAACCGCCCCGGCTTCTCCGGAGACTCCCGTGTGTGAGTCAGGCCGCGAGAGCCTGACCCTCCTTGCGTTGATAGTACGCCCGTTCAAACTCCACTGGCGGCACGTTGCCGATTGGCTCGAGGAGCCTGCGGTTGTTGAACCAGTCGACCCATTCGAGCGTGGCGAACTCGACCGCCTCTATGGTTCTCCACGGCCCTCGTCGACGGATCACTTCGGTCTTGTAGAGTCCGATGATCGATTCGGCGAGAGCGTTGTCGTACGAGTCCCCGGTGCTGCCCACTGACGCCTGGATGCCAGCCTCCGTGAGTCGCTCGGTGTAGCGGATCGACAGGTACTGACTTCCCTTGTCCGAGTGATGCACCAGCCCATCAGTATCCGAACGAGCATGCAGAGCCTGCTCCAGGGCATCGAGTACCAGGTCCGTCTTGATCGAGCTCGAGACGCGCCAGCCGACGATGCAACGAGCAAAGACATCGATCACGAAGGCGACAAAGACAAAGCCCTGCCAGGTGGCGACGTAGGTGAAGTCGGCCACCCACAGCTGGTTCGGCCGCTCAGCGGTGAACTGCCGCTCCACCAGGTCCGCAGGTCGTTGCGCCTTCTCATCCGGGATCGTGGTCTTGAACGCCTTGCCGCGGATCGCGCCGCACAAGCCTATTTTCCCCATCAGCCGCTCGATCGTGCAGCGAGCCACCGGGATCTGCTCGCGGTTGAGCTGCCGCCAAGTCTTGCGAGCACCATACACGCAGAAGTTCTCGCGCCACACCCGCCGGATCTCATCGCACAGCAGCGCATCACGCCGATGACGAGGCGGAACCCGCTCAGGATTGCGCTCCCGTGCCTTCAGCTCGTAGTACGTCGACGGGGCGATCGGCAGCTCTGCGCAGATCGGCTCGACCCCATATTCAGCACGGTGGGCGTCGATGAACGCCACCATCACTTCGCTCTGCGGTCGAGCTCCGCCTTCGCGAAAAAAGCTGATGCCTTGCGCAAGATCTCGTTGGCTCGCTTGAGCTCGCGGTTCTCGCGCTCAAGCTGCTTCAGCCGCTCACGCTCGGAGCTGCTCAACCCCGCACGTGTGCCCGCATCAATCTGCGAGCGTGCCACCCAGCGACGCAGCGTCTCCGCTGTGCAGCCGATCTTGGCCGAGATTGATGCAATGGTTGCCCACTCGGAGGGATGCTCGCCGCGGTGCTCTGACACCATCCGCACTGCGCGTTCCCTGACTTCTTGTGAATATCTGGTCGATGTGCTTCCCATAACCCCATCCTCTCAAGTAATGGGGCCTCCGGGAAAGCCGGGGCGGTTCATTCCGCTTCATGAGGCTGGGCGCGAGGGCCTTCCGTGAAGACGGCAGCGTGAACCCAGAGATTCGTTTTGCGGCACTAGCCTCCTTCATCTGGTTCTTGGAAACCCGTCATCCGACCGAGCGCAAGCGACTAACGCGTCCCGTGCTCGGTACGCACGCGGGAATTGGCTACGTTTTGCTATATAACGGAATTCTGGGCGACATGCGCGCCAATGGCGGCAACGTTCTCACAAACGCGGTTTGGAAAGAGTTGCGGCAATCCCTACCGCCGGACGTCCGAGAAACCGTGGTGTATGGTGAGGCCTGCCGCTTGTCGCGCGCGCGGCTTAAGCAGCTCCAAGTGACCTTTAAGCAGATCCCCTATGACGTGGGGATACGCTGATGGGCCTCACGCTTAAGAACTACCAGCTGAATGCGCTCTCGGCGCTTGAGTCTTTCTTTACGAAGGCTCGCGGCACGCAAACCGAAGCAGAGACCGCCGAAGCTTTCACCGAATCTCGCAGGGAGGCTCTCGGGGACTCCGCGCCAATGGCGCTGTACCGGCGCTTTTGCGCTGAATTGCCGGAAGTCCCTCAGGTCTGCATCCGTATTCCGACCGGGGGCGGGAAAACCCTGTTGGCTGCGCACGCGATCGAACGTGCCGCGCGCCTTTACATTGGAACGACGACCCCACTCGCGCTGTGGTTGGTTCCGAGCAACGTCATTCGGACCCAGACGCTCGAGGCGCTGCAAAAGCCTGGTCACCCATACCGGACCGCCTTGGAGCAGTATTTTCCAGCCGATCGACTGCGCGTGATCGACATCGATGACTGCGATCAGTTGCGCCCCGACGACTTCGATGGCAGCACCATCGTGATCGTTGGCACGATCCAGACCCTAAGAGTCGGTAACACGGCGAGCCGCAAGGTGTACGCCTACAAGGAGGCATTTGAGCCGCACTTCGGAAGACTTCCAGCTAGCGCGCCCTTCTTCGAAAAGGTTGGTGGCAGTGACCTCGTGGAACAGCCCTACCTCAAGTCTTCCGACCTGGGGCGAGTGAAGTTCAGCTTTGCCAATCTTCTAGCCTGGTATCGCCCGATCGTCATTGTCGATGAGGCCCATAACAACGGCACGCCGCTGTCCATGGAAACCCTGGTCCGGCTGCGTCCCGCGTGCATCATCGAGTGGACCGCCACGCCGGCCGACGAGCAGAACGTCCTCTACACGGTCTCCGCTCAGGAGCTGAAAGCGGAGCACATGATCAAGCTCCCGATCGTCCTGGCCGGTCATGACAGCTGGCAGCAGGCGATGCGCGACGCCGTACTCACGCGAGAGAGGTTGGCAGCGGAGGCTGCGGCTGAGACGGAGTACATCAGACCCATCGTGCTATTCCAGGCCGATGCCAAAGACGGCGAAGTGGTTGTCGACAAGCTCAAGACGTTTCTAACGCAAGAGCTGCACATTGGCGCGAATCGCATTGCCATCGCGACTGGCACACAGCGCGAGCTCGATGGAATAAATCTTCTCGATCCCACCTGTCAGATTGAATTCGTTATCACGGTTGAAGCGCTTAAGGAGGGTTGGGACTGTTCGTTCGCGTACGTCTTCAGCACCGTGCAGACGATCCGTTCGACCAAAGAGCTCGAGCAGTTGCTCGGCCGCGTGCTTCGGCTCCCCTACGCGGCGCTACGAGACAGCGAACACCTCAATCGCGCGTATGCCCATATCTCTTCGCCTGCCACGCTAGACACCGCCAACAAGCTTGCTGACCTGTTGATAGGTATGGGCTTCGAGGAATTCGAAGCCGTAACCGCCGTGGAGGCTGCGGGCGCCGACCTCTTCGGAAGCGGTACGGCTACAGCGGGCCCCTCGGTCATAACAACGACGATCGACGTAACGACCAAGGCTGCTGAGACTCTCTTGGAGCATAGCGACGGAACCGTTCAACTTGAGCGCAACGCCGACGGTTACCGGGCCATTGTGATTGGAGTCGTTCCCCAGAAAGCGATCGAAGCCGCCGTGGCGGCTGCGCCGCAGCGGGATCAGGAGGGTTTGCGTCGCACCCTGCAGCATCACCGGGCTAGGGCATTGAAAGCTGCCTCGCCAAAGGACCGCGGTGCCCATTTATCCCCGATGCCGCAACTCGCGTTGCCGATGCAAGGCGAACTCGTACTTTTCGAGCCGGAGATCCTGGGCGACTTGTCGAAATTCACGCTCGCAGGCGCCGACGCCGATCTCCCGGGTTTCAGCGAGTGTCCGGAAGCCCCTGCGTACTTGATTGACGTCATCGGCGATCGCGTCCGGGTCGCGACGGAGCGCGTCGCCCAACAACTTGACCTAAACGTCGGAACCGAAGGCATCCGTCGCCAGGACGTCATTCGCGCACTGGACCGCAAACTTCAAGACACCCGTATTCTGCAGGCCGACATGATTGCGTGGCTCGGCCGCGCTGTGGATGGGTTGCTGCGCCAAGGCATCGAACTCACTTACCTTGCCCGCCGCGTAAATTACGTAGCAGATGCCCTGGCCTCAAAGATCAGGGGGCTCCTGGCGAATGCCCAAAAGCGAGCCTTCCAGACGACCCTCGAGTTGACGGACGAGACGCATAAGCCCCGGCTCGACGAGCGATTCGAATTTCACTTCCCGGAGGACAGCTATCCGGCCAGGTGGCTCTACGATGGTAAGTATGTATTCGCCAAACACTTCTTTGGTCCGCCGGGAGAACTCGACAGCGACATGAGTAGCGAGGAGACAGCCTGTGCCATTGCACTGGATCAGATGCAGGAAGTTAGGCACTGGATCCGAAACCTTGAGCGCCAGCCATCCACGTCGTTCTGGCTCCCCACGTCAACCGACCGCTTTTACCCAGACTTCGTCGCTGAACTGATCGACGGTCGCATCTTTGTTGTCGAGTATAAGGGTGCCCATCTTTTGACTGGGGACGATGCCCGTGAGAAGCGAGACATAGGGCTCGTGTGGGCGGCAGCGTCCCACGGACGTTGCCGCTTTTCGATGGTTACCTCCCCGGGTGCTGCTGCTGGTCGAAGCCTCGCGGATCAGCTACGCGCTGCGCTCTGATCGGCAGCGTTCACCGCGAGGGACGCTTGATGAGGCGCACGCGTCTTTCGGGTACCAGAAGGCAGCCCGCGGCCACATACATCTAGCCTTGGTTCGAACAGAGGTCGGACTGCTCGAATCCCAATAGCCGTGTTCTTTGACTGTGGACTGCCTCCACTACACGCGAAAGATTCGGAAGTCCCGTTCGACTCCGACGAAGACTTACGGCTCCGTGCTTGACGAGCCAGGAATTCCCCGCCGCAGACTGCGCGGGGTCGGCATACTCGACGCAGAAAAGCGGCTCATCAAAGGAAAGCGCGCTCTTTGCCGCCTCGAACGTGCCGCCCTCCAGCCCGGATTCGATCACGACCAAAGCATCGGACAATCCGCAAATTGTGCGGTTTCGCGCCATAGCATTGTGTGCCTTCCATGGCAGGTTGGGCGGGAACTCTGACACAACGGTGACGTTTTTCAGTTCGTTGTCGTGGAACTGCTCCCGTAGTGACTCCTTGATTTTGAAATGAAGAATCCCTTCGGCGAGGACCGCGGTCGTAGTGCCGCCCGCCTCAAGTGCGCCGCTATGCGCGGCCAAATCGACCCCATGAGCGTAGCCGCTCACAATGTTCAGTCGCTGGTTGGCAAGTAGCCGCGAGCATTCTCGTGCCACGCTCAGGCCTTTCTCAGACGCTTTGCGAGACCCACAGAACCCCACCCCGGGGGACTGTAGAACAGCGGGATCCCCTTTGACGAACAGCAGGGGCGGCGCCTCGTCACCTAGAAGCGACTTAAGTCGCTTTGGGTAACTTGGCGTGCCCTGCACGACAAGCGATATCCCGTTACTCACCAACTTGCCCCATAACTCCGCTTCTAACGGCGTCGTTTGCCGCAACTGGATAATTGCGTCTGCGTTCAGGCCGAACACGGTTAACAGGGCATCATCTGGGAGCGAGACAAATCCGCCCGGCGACAACTTCCTAAACTCAATGCTCCCGAGAATTCTTCTGAGGCGGGCGACGCCAACTCCGGGCAATTGCTGTAAGCGCAGCGCAAGGCGTTCGATGGCAAGCGGGGGCGGAGTCATACGTTGTCGGTGTCGCTCCAGGACTTGACACATGCTAACCCGTAAACCGCCTTCGCTCCGCGTTCCTTCAAGAATTTGGCAAGAGACCAAAGCGTGACACCCGACTGGTACAGATCATCAATCAGCAAAATTGTCTTGCCTTTCACGGACTCATGCAGCGTGAATGCCCCGCTCAGCGTCTTGACTTTGTCCTCGATCGCAAGCGCCTTGAGCTTGTTATGTTCGATCTTCGTAAGGTTCAACCCTGTCCCTCGCTTCAAAGCAGCACCGATACCGGCAACAAGCGCCACCGGCAGATGAAATTTCTTAGAGGGGCGCGGCGGCACCGCGGCAATGATGTCGGCTCGTTGCAGCGTTGGGTGCTGCTCAATTATTTTAGCCAGGCAGTTCGCAAGAGCCTTTGTTGCCTGCATGTCTTGCTCCTCCTTGGCGGCATGCTCGGCCTTTCCAGCGGTGGTGTATTCAAGAGGGGTCTCCTCCTGTTTGAAGTTAAAGTCAATTGCGTATGCCTCATCCAATTGATCAGCGAAATGGGGCTCTAAGTGTTCGGTGATGGTGAGGCACACGATGTTCTTTAGAAGATCCAGCAGCGTCTCGAGCGCCCTTCTGTCCTGCTCGGTGATCGAGCGAATGTATGTGTAGCAAGTGCCCTTGGTGCCGTGCCTCCAACCGATATGCTGAATGGCAGGGACGGCGCGATCAATGATGCCGCTATAGACGTCGCAGATGGGTATCTTGAGACAAAGATCTTGCCCTGGCTTCTGGTCGAGATTGTAAAATTGCAGTTTGACTCGACTCATGGTTCGGAGGCGGCTGAACTGAGGTCGCTGGCTAACCTGGGTAATCTCTCGAATGGCGCCCCGGTTCTATCTCACTACTGTCCGCAGGGCTGTAGCCATCTCAGGCTGAGTGAGCCGAGCCGACTATCGCGGTCGGGACTTCCGTCGGTCCCAATGCTCGACGTTGAGTATGCGCCCCGATGTACAGCCCATATGTTCCGCGGTTGTGGGGCGGATTCGGCTGGACACGGTCAATCCGGACCGTCAGCACCGGAACCGGCGGATTCATGCCGTTTCGCAAGACGAGCTTGAACGGGACCCGGACGCGCTTTAGCCGCTTCGTCCAGTACGGCTTGATTTCGCGGTACTCAATCCGCTTGCGGCCCGCAACGATCTTGGCGAACCATTCCCGCTCCAGCGTGGTGATGATGACATCCATCAATACCCCCAGAGGCCGCCGCGATGGCCGCCCTGATCGCCTCGACATCCGGCATCTCGCGGACGGACCAGACGAGCAATGGTATCCCCGCGCACTTCAGTGCGTGAGCCTTGCGCGCATCCGCGTCCCGGCGCTGCTTATCTATATGTGTCGCGTCGTTGAGCTCGATCGCAGCGACAATTGCGGTCTCAGGGGTAACCACGAGAAAGTCGATTGACAGCTGACTGATCCGATTGAGGATGCGCCAATCGCGCGAGCGGCGTCTGAACCGGACGGTCTGCAAGAGCTGGACTTGGGTGAGCACCCGGTAGTTGGGCAGGGCCTCCTCGAGGCGTCGCAGAAGAGCCTGCTCGGGAGCAGTGAGAAGAGTCGGCTTTCTCTCGAGCGGCCAGGGCGTATCGAGAGCTCCAAGATTCCCGCGGCGTGGCTTGAGAATGACCGCAGCCGCGGTGAGGGCCAAGGCCGCCAGGACGAGCAGGACCAGCTTCACGGGGACGAAGGGCGTGGTCCGTTTACCGAAATATTACCGAAGCAATATGAACTGGAGGTCAGTAGTTTCACAAGTTATTGTTTTAATTGGCGCTCCCTACCGGATTCGAACCGGTGTACTAGCCTTGAGAGGGCTATGTCCTGGGCCTCTAGACGAAGGGAGCGTCTTCCCGGGGCTCGATTCGGGAGCGCGGTATTATAGAGAGCGGCCCCGA
>Ga0335072_10001158_pt1 | contig 43800 bp, 36 predicted proteins | sample Lox_Sample_21_FD_206725 | JGI IMG/M metagenome (GOLD analysis project Ga0335072, IMG submission 206725) | Soil microbial communities from Loxahatchee National Wildlife Refuge, Florida, United States - Lox_Sample_2.1 | ecosystem: Environmental > Terrestrial > Soil > Wetlands | place: USA... | reverse complement strand
TCGATAAGACGGTCAGGCTCTGGGACTCTGCCACGGGAGCGGCGCGCCGCACGCTCAAGGGCCATTCGGACAGGGTCTGGGGCGTGGCATTCTCGCCGGACGGCACACTGGTGGCGTCGGCATCGGAGGACAACACGGTCAGGCTCTGGGACTCTGCCACGGGAGCGGCGCGCCGCACGCTCGAGGGCCATTCGGACGGGGTCAGGGGTGTGGCATTCTCGCCGGACGGCACACTGGTGGCGTCGGCATCGGCCGACAAGACGGTCAGGCTCTGGAGTGCTGCCACCGGAACGGCGGGAAAATATACTTTGGCCTCCTGATTATCGGGGCGATATGTGCGGCCGTCTAGAAGCACATTGTAATCTTAGCACGCCAATCTGGGTGTGCTTTGTTTTTGAAGTTAGATGCATATGAATATGTACTGTATATCTTACTCTCTATTTCATAGAGGGGTCTTGGGGCGTTCATGTATATGTAATGCTGTTGGCCGCCACATATTTTCCAGATGATTCCATTATGGTGATACACTAGCGCATAGTGCCTTAACATGAGTGGTAGCTTCGGGGGCCTCCGAGCTCCCCGTAGCTCTCACATTCATCGAGGGCGTCGACTAAGAGAGTTACTCGTCGATAAGGTATAACCAGAGCTACGAGTCGCTTCGAACACTGCTCTGACGACAACTCACTGGTCATAGGACCATCAACCAGCCTTTTAACTGATTCACCAACCGACAGACCATCTAGAGACAAAGCAAGTTGAGCCACATAGCTACGGAGGATCTCGAGTGGAGGACCTGGCCTTTTCTTTGAACAGTAGAAAAGTGCTATACGTTCCTTTTTGTCCGCCTGGCCCAATTTCTTACGCCACTCAATGACGTGGGAACTGCGCCGTATGGTCGGCTTGGTTCATCAAAGTAATGAGGTTTGCATAGTTAGGCCTTGCACTAATTAAGTCTGGCCTTAGGATACCAGGGGTGCTAGGGCCACGATCTTCGCGGGCATCTGACTGCTCGCAACTCTGCTTTAAATATTCCTCTTGGCTCCTTTGTAGAGATGGACAAGGTCGGTGACTTCAGATATGCGCAGGGCCCACAGCTCGTACCAGCGCGGAGGGCACAGTGTCGCCGACCCAGACATCCTCAGGCACGGCGAGGTGCCTGCCATAAAGGTCTCCGCATATTGACATCACCGCCAGCGCCCGGCTAGTCGACCAAACAGCGTTGTCAAATCGTTTTGGACCATCTAGGCCAAGACGGAACTGGTGGCGTCTCGAGGAAACTGGGACTGCTAGGCCGGGGATCGTGGCAGTGTCGCACTTCCAGCCGGACAAGGTCTCTCGCTGGCTTGTTGACATCCACCAAGGTCCACTAGGATTCCAGACAGCTCTTTGTTCAAGCAGGGTGCATTGACAGCTAACGTGGCACACCAGACCTGATGAAGTGAAGTGCGGCCTTCACTGAATTCCACCTCTCTCGACGTGTTTGCAGCCAATTCTCAAGCGGCCATACCTCAGATGTGGCATTTTTCATTGGGCGTGTCATAGTATAGTTTAAGCCGACCTACATCTGTGAGGTGTTGTAAAATTCGGACAGCATGAGGTGGCGGTGTGGCAGCCAACCCCTCATGCCGACGCGGCCGTTTCTGATAGTGTGCACGCAGGAAGGACGTGGTCCATCAGTCCAAGATGCGGATTGAAGGCCAACCGCTGAGCAGGCAGCCGCCGATATTAGAGCGCCAGGTACCCCTGCCTGATTATTGTCAGGTCCAGAGCTTCGAGACGAGGATAGTGGGATCGAATAGTAGGTGAACCACAGCTGGAGTTCTGGCGCAATTAGTGTGAGTCGATGCAGGATCAAAGTCGCTCGTCGAGTGAATCGAGGGAGGTGATAGGACTACCAAGGACAGAGGCCGAAGAGTGGGGCAGTTGTGAGCGAGCGCGGCGAAGGGCGATTCAGGAAGCCGCGAGTTACTTACACGCCGACGAAATGAAGAAGAGCTGGCGTGTGACAGTAGAGGGAACAAGGGTCTTATAGATGCGCAAAGCGGCGAGGAGGGGCGACACCCGAGCAAGCAAGGCGCTGCGGAGTTTAGACCACAGCAATATCTCGCCGCTTTATGAGAATCCTGTTTCATTGTACACTCAGTTTGCAACACTGCAGTGCCAATCACGTCGAGAAGGTGAGGATTACGATATTGTTGTCGACGTGACTAAAGGTGAGTGCGGGGGTGAGCCCAGGGCATCAGGTCACACTACCGCATACCTGTCACGCCTACAGGAGTCGTACGAGGGAGCAAGCAGCTATAACGGACAATAAGGGGTAGAACAGGGTAGGTATGCGCCATGGCAGCTAATCGCAGGCGTCTCGCGACATCGGCTTCAAGCTGGAGATTCCTTTGAAATCTCCCCAGCTTCGGAAAGGCAGATATACCCCCTGGAGTGATAAGCTTGGCAAGGCTTGGCAAGCTTGACAGGAAAAGAGGAAAGGAGAGAATATAAGATCCCCAAAACCGGCTCCCTTCATACGGTTCAGCTGGACTAAACTTAGCGCCGCGAGACAGCGGAGATTCTGAATTAGACCCCTGTCTAGCGTAAGTGAGAAGGGAGCAGAAATGTGGTAAGAAATCGTTCACCAAGACGTACAGTTTCTCCGCATTGCTATTGGCAGTTAACCTTGATACTTAGAAGCCCATGGTAGGCGCGTCGGACTAAAGAAACCGCGATTGGGTGGTCAGTTCGAAAGATGACAGCAGGGCTATGCAAACTGGAAGCTGTGTAAAGTGAAATAGCAAAGCAAGACCTTCAAAAGAGACTTTTAAATGGGTCGACACGTACTAAGGCCGTGCGCAAAGGACATAGGAGCAGTTCGTACATGTGGAAGAAATTGGAGAACAACTTGTTTGACAATCTAACTAGATCTTTCCAACGCAGGCTCTTGGGTCTTTGGAAGATGCCTTGATGAACAGTTCAGGTTACCTTAGATGGGTCTAACCTGGTACAAAAGGACGCGCTTTAAAAGCAAGTCATGACTGCATATCTCCAGTGGAACGTTTTTCCGGTAGGTGTTGGTCGAGGTAAATCAGTATCTCCGCGCCTTTGAAAGGTATAAAGACCAACCTGGTCACTTCTTTCGCTCACCTCTCGTGCCTCAACGCGCTTGCTCGATTGACCGCATGAGTACCGGGCGCCAGTAATCCAGGTGCAGGGCTTCCGCCCCGACTTCCAGCCGGCCTAGGACTTCCTGGTTGCACACTACTGCCGCGAGTAGCAACTCCTCTTGCCTTCCTCAGCGTTTTGAGTTCCTCTTCTTTCCTCTGCAGCATCGTGTCCCGATTCTTGAGGATTAACTCAAGGTTGAGTACACGCGCCAGATGTTGCTCGAGATCATTCTTGTAGTTCAATTCCTTCAGTCGGCGCTTCTCATCGGACGCCTGACGTTTCAGGTCTGTATTTTGTGATTCGAGCTCAGAGACCTGCGTTGCGAATTCTGCCGCTTTCGTGGAAGCTTCCTGGTACTGGGCGCGTGTGAATTCAAAGTCCTTTCGCATATTCGCAGAAGACTTCTCAAGTGACAGGTTTTTCTCGGTTAGTCGACGAACTTCTTCTTTTGCAATTTCCAAATCTCCGGCAATGCCTCCACCAGCCTTTAGCGCTTCTCTAGCCTCTCTAGCTTCCACCTGAAGTTGCGCAAGCTGCTCTTTCAACACCAGACTATCGGCTGCAAGCTTTTCTTGCCTCTTTTCGATGGCCTCTTTCTCCATTTGAAGCTTCTGATGTTCTCTTTTGAGCTGGTGAGACGACTTCATGCGAGCCTCATACCTAGTCTGTAGATAGCCAAGAGATGATTTCAACTCTTCGAGCTGCTTTTCTTTGCTGGCCACAAGTTCCTCAGCAGCGGTTCTTGCCTTGGTTTCCTGGGCCAAATTTTGTTCAGCCTTCCGCAGTGCTGCTCGAAGATCCTCCATCTGAGATTGAGAGACCTTCATCGAGTCACTGATATGAGTGATATCAGGAGCTGGTGTACGGCGCTGACGTTTCGAGGAGATTGAGCTAGCAGAGTCTCTTTCCTGTGATTTGTCAGTTTGTCAGTTTTGTCGGAGGACCATCATGGGGTTGAATTACCAGAAGACGCTTCTGTACTGACGGTGTGCCAGCTCTTGATTGAGGCGATGTAGATCTTGCTGTATTTATCCCAGAGGATGTATCACTCAAAGGCTCAAGTTCCAACACAGCCGGCGGGATTACCCAATTCGAGTCAAAGTCTTCACTCATTGCCGCATGTGCCACAGCTTCCGCTATTAGAGTGAATCTCTTGCCTAGACTCTTCTTCAACGCAACGAATGCATTCAGACTAATTGGGTTCGGTAAATCAGCTGGCGGAGGACTTGCGATGATGACAGGACCGCCTCCCAAGCCATCACGAGCTCTGAACGTTGTCTGAACCACCATCTGAAACCGCTGTGGAGATGGCATACTTTTCGGAATGCAGATGTCAACGTGCTCGGCTGAGTTGATAATCATTGGATAGATGACCGGAATGAGTGTTCCATCAGACCCAAACTGTTCTCGGATTTGGCGGACCTGAGTATCTTGAATGTCAAAGGAAGCGTCAAACGCGATAATGAGTGCGGGCCGTAGGGCCATCTTTCTCTCGAGACCACTTGCCGATGCAATCAAGTCAACTCGAATTAGTCCCGTAGAACCTTCTATTCGATCGGTGCTAGCCGCATCAAATCCGGGCGGACGGCGGTAGTTGACGTGGTTGGCCTTCATGTACTTCTCAAGCAGATCTAAAGTCAAACCCTCTTTTGCAATAATTGCGATGCAGCAATCTTGGTATCGTAGTGATTCAACCAGATGGTACAAGAAGGCAAATTTGGAACTCGCGTAGTATGTCCAGGTCGCTTCATTGATGGGGTCGTCACTGTATTGCGTCGCTGGGCCGTCAAGCCCTAGATCGAGATGAGTAGTTGTATCATTGAGCCGATTAATGAGGCGTCTCATTTGTTCCGCTTCTTCAGCCTACACAGAGTTAGCAATCTTTAGCAGCCCAGAATCAAGTTATCGAAAGCATACGTTAATCCTAGACATGTTTGTTCGGCCTGTGGACTTCACATTTCGAGTAAATTTCATCAGCGAACGCCGCTTACCCCTTATGCACTCCAAGTAGTGGTCCTTGATCTTGCCTTCTGCAGGGAGAGGCACAACGTATTCTCCGGGGCCTAGAATGGGGCTGCTTGGCAAACTTGGCCTTGTCTCTTGAGGTAAAGATTGCTCGTCTTCAATGGAAGGATGAAGTGGTAGGGCACTGGATCCAAGTGCAGAATTGTAAACCGAAACGGCAGGGGCGATACTAGACACAAGGGCAGGTTCTGACTCGTCGACTTGCATGGAGCCGGAAAACCCGCCATTGGAATTTGAACCTTGGTCTGAAGGCAGGCTCGAGCTCATATTAGCTTGTGAATGCATTGGGCTACTATTTGCGGTTCTGGCGGGTATCGAAGCTCGAGTCGAGTCCGTGGCCGCCGAGGTCGCTCTCGAGGTCGACCGATTAGCCGCTCGTTCGTGCCTTGCCTGTTGAAGCGCTCGTGCAGGAGCGGTTTGCTTTATCAGTGTCTCACGAAGGCTCGAGCTGGGTGTACTCCGTTCGACCGGTGGAGCAGATCGTCTAACCCTTGGTGAAGACTCTCGGGAGGGAGGAGATGTGTCTGCCATCGAGCCTGTGCGTTGCTGCGGAGTGCCGCTTAGATTCAGTCGCTGGAAAAGCTTTGCCCGAGGAAGTTGCCGGACGGGAGGGCTACGTGGTAGGTTTCCTGAGAGGCCGCGTACGTCTCTGGGTGACTGAGATGATGGTCGGTTACGTTTCCCCAACTCTCGGGTTGCTGCGGCCAGATGCTGTGAAGCACTTCTGCGAATGCTAGGATGCCTCACAACAGGACTGGGTGTCGCAAAGACAGAAGGTTTTGATCTTTGAGTCTGTATATTTTGTCCCTGACGAGATGGAATTGAGATTGGCAACAAGTCGTTACTGGTCTGCGACGTGATGATGCCAAGTACCGGCTGCTGTGCACTTGTATCAACAAGCTGGCTCCGTGCCGGATCTTGACTTGGAGTCAAAGAACGCACAGCATCAGTATTCGACTCTCGTAATTCTTCTTGCGGGTCAGGATAAAAAAGCGGGCTTGAAGCGGCAGTGTTTGTGGCGTCGTGGGCTAGATCGCCTCCTTCGCTCAGCTCTATGGAGTTGGACGTCGATTCAATTGGATCACTTATCTGAACGGGGGCAAGGGTTGCTAGCCTGCTTGGTGCACGCCGAACTTCTCTAACGTTCTGTGGCTGGACACTCTGAGTTGAAGAGGCAGGGATATGGCTAGTTGAAAGGTTGGAACGACTCCAGGAAGTGTCCCTTTGCTCTTGCCCTCCCTGATCTATAGCGGAGGTAGATGCCGGTTGGAAAACGTCACCGATCGGAGATGAAAGTCCAAGAGCTGAGTCGGCTTCCTGATCTTTCGTAGGTGCGTTGGAGACTGGGTTCGAACTTCCCAATTCGAGACTTGCCGAACTGTGTGGTATATTCTGGTACTTCTCACGGTTAATATGATTATCCTGCGGAACATTGACCTGAATGGAGTCGGTGGTGCTCAAGCTCTGTTGTTGCGTCTCTTGTATCTCGGTTGAGGGGGACGATGAGAGGATGACCAGACGACTTTGGCGCTTCCGAGTAACGGGAGTCTGCTGACTCACACTCGCACTTGTATCCTGCGCCGAAGCGCGCACCACCGTGGTATCAGACGAGGCAGTATGGCGTGTTAGTCTCCGTCTCTTTGAGGGCCCTTCCTGCTCCCAAACTTCTTTGGACTGTTTCGAGCCACTCGGAGAACGGGAAGATTTCCGTAGGGGGTGTTTCTCCTTCCGTTTTCGTTCCTTCCAGCGTGCGATTAAATCGTCGCTGACGTCGGCTGCTTTTCTCTGTACACAGTTAGACCGCGGCGCACACAATTTGGAATGGAGGCCACAAACCCACTCTGGCTTCCAAACTGCACCAGTATTAGGGTGGGGTTCCCATTCAACCAAGTATTTTCCTGCTTTCTCGTCGATAATCTCAGTGACAGGCCACTCGTCAGCTTTTCGGAACCTCTCCGGCAATAGCAGCTTCTCTTCTAACGTCGGCTCGGTGGTTGAGTATACTGGCTTCGCAGTGGACATTCGACGCTTCACATTCAATGTATCAGAGGCTCTGCGTTTGGCGGGGCGAGCCATTATGCGCGTGTGTCTGATGCGAAGAAGAGGTCCATGGTCGCAAATTATAGGGGAGTTGCTTTCGCACAAGATTTAATGAGGAGCGGAGACCATGCTGGCAAGCCCCACAAAAAGCGTTTATCCAAGAAAGTCGGGGAGCATCAAAGATCAAGATATGATACAAAATCCACGTATGATACGGTCGCCACACCGGCAATATTGCGCACCTTTACTGTCATACTATTTGCCACTCACGCCACTCATACTCCTCTTCAGGCTTGGATTGATATCATTGTCACTACAAGACTAAATGCATCAATGTGTATATGCTTTTCGAGTCTGATGCATAGTTTTTGCTTCCTGAAAGTCTGTCCCAGTCATTCTGCAACCGTACCCAATTCTCTAACACCGAGGCTCGGAAGGACGGAGCGACCCCTCGGAAAGTCACGCTAAAAGAGATGTAATCGCCCGTCATTATTAATCTACGCGTGCATATCTTGATTGTTGTCTTCTTCTTGGCATCTTCCATAATCAAAGCCAAGCTCTTCGGGAGTTCGAACTTCGAATCTCTTTTCTCCACGCTCTGCATAAGCCTTTTTAATTTGCGGAAACTTCGACCTCATCCAAATAGCCTTTTCGTTCCAGAATGTGCCCATCTTGCCTTTCCCGTCATTCTCCAGACCGCTTACCCTCGGAGCAGATGAAACCCACCTTTCCAGCCCATTAAGTGTTTCCGCATCGAGTGGAAACTTCAGAACATGAAAGGATTTCCCGTCGCCACGGTCTCGAATGGTCTCCCTTTCCCAATCTCGCATTTCCTTCTTCGATGGTAGGCAGAGTCGACCAGACCATACTCTTGCAATAGCCGCACATTGTGTTTCCGCAAGAGGGAAGGGGATGATTTTCAAGTTGAGGACGGGAAATGCCAAAGTCGGATGCTCAATGTGAAATATGTGCCGATATACATCCCGAGTCCTAAATCCATCCGTGATTATGAGAGGGTCCAAGTTCAACAAAAACGGAAACGAGAAGAAATAGCCGGTAGCAAAAATGACTGCATCGATGTGCGTCTCAATGCTCCCGTCAACGAATCGCACAGCTCGGTATTGGCCATCAGAGCAGGACCCCACCGTATCTTCAAGAGTATCGGGAAATATGAACTCTGCAATCTCCGGGACGTCTTTCCAAGGGGCTCCTTGCGCAAACATAGAATCAGATCTCGAAGAAAGCAGGAGTGGTTGTTTGCAGAAGCGGCTGATCTGTGCTGCTATGTCAACTCCAGACGCTGAATTGCCAATGATCAAGACCTTCTTATCCCTGAACACATCTGGCTTCCGGTACGCTTTAGAGTGAATAATCGTACCACGGTATGCTTCATTCCAATCACCTACGCCTTTGATGTCTGGTACGTGAGGAATAGTATAATGCCCACTGGCCACGACGACAGCATCGTAGAAGGCCGTTGTTGCGTTCCTGGATCGTAGGTCCATGGCAGTTACCTCCCATCGGTCAGAACCACCGTGTTCATCATCCTGATGTAGTCGTACATCCAGCACCTGCGTTTGAAACCGGATGAGATGCCTGACTTCCTCTGCGTATTCTTCGAGATACTTCAAGACCATTCCGTGCTTCGGAAATAGTGGCGCATCTGCTGGAAAAGGTTTATCGGAATATGCCATCAGAAAATTAGGAATGTTTGTCTCCAGATTGTCGTAGAGTGGTGTCTCGAATTCAAGGCGCTGCCGGTCATGCCGATCTCTATTGGCATGCACGCCTTCTAGCCCATACCTCGGGTTTGTCTGAGGGATCGGTATCTTGCTTGACTGCGCCGTGCCCGAATAATTCCAGATCCCGCCCACATTATTTCGTTGCTCAAATACATCGATAATGTCGAAGGTTTTCTCTGCGAGTAGATATCTAGCCAATGAATCAGATTTGGACGAAGAATTCTTTTTCCTTACTGGTTATATCTTACTTAATCGCAGCTACACCCGATGGTCCAGCACCTATGATTGCAATCCTTGAGATTGCGTTGTAAGACCCCATTACTATCCAAGTACAAATAACTGGAACCGATAAGCGCGCCTCAGGTTATACGAGGGTGAAGTATGTGCAATCAACGAAAAATTCTCATTACAAACAGGCTCCTCCGGAAAGAAATTTCCGACGTCATTACATACAGTTCGCCACCTCAACCATGAGTCGAATCTTGGTTGGAAAACATCATACACAGCTACGTTGATACAGCAATCTTGTGGATGTTTGCAGAAATGTTTCTCGTATTCCCGAGATAGAAAAAAGCTGGCGGTAATACCCCGGAGAAGAAACATTATGTGCTGGATCTCTACCAGACTGCTTCTCGCCGCTGTGCCGCCACCCGTGCAACATCTCGACTGCTGACAATAGCGAATAAAGTATCAGCATTCTGCAAAAATTGGTTCCATATCTCTCTGTTATTTCTCCAGAGTCTTTCTAAAGTGCCTGATTTCCTGAGATAGCCCTTCGGTCACCTTATCTGAACGGCGGTCATTCTGATTCATTGACTTAGTCTCCAGTGTCTTGGTGAGCTCCACTCCGATACGAATCTATTCCAGAAGAGAAGCCAGCACTCCACACGCCTCATGAACGATGTCAAGGTGGACAGAACCCCCCTCCACATTGTTGAGGCAATGAAATGATGGACCTCTAACTCGCCACATGTTACGGAGACCCTTTCCACTTAGCCATCCAAGACTGGGCTAAACATACGAGACTTCCGGAAAAGCGCCGGCCAACGACTTCTGACCAGATGGCGTAATGATCCTTTCCTTCACGTCATCAAATGTGCCAAAGACGTACCCGTCGCCGACGATGCCGCAACTGCAACGACAGCTCCATCTAAAAGCACCATCATGGCATCCTGTCTCTGGTATATCTTCGACAGAGAACGCTCCACGACAGAATGAATGGCCGAGGATGAGCTGCAGACGTGTAACTGGTTAGATGGTCGGGCGAGGGAAGTGGCCAGGGCCTAATCTCCGTACCGGCTCTCTGTCGAGCAGATGAAATCGAATACAAGGTCAGCCATACTACTTGCTAACAAACCTATGCACGCGTCTTGATCTTCAGCGGAAAGGAGCCGCTATAGCGCCAGTGCCGTGGGACATCAAAAGGACCTATAAGCTCTACATTCCGGCTTACCTTGAGTCGTCAGATGTTGGCTACGGGGCTGCATGCCAAGCTGGGATCCAAGAAAGTAGGCGTAGTGAAGACTGTGATTGATGGGGAGCTTTGTGGAAGAGTATCCGGCTACGTTGAGACAAGCTTCAACTGCCTCAGAATGGCAAGTCCTAGATCACATAACAGTTAGAGAAGAAATGGATGACTGACATAGAGTTTCGAGCACGGCCACATGCTCAATATCACTTTACAGAATTTTGTTCGTTCATCATTAGGTTGACATCCAATCACACAGGATCATGCACCTTGATTTCGCACAAAGATCTCCCGAGACTCCTCCGAACTCAACGCCATACCCAAAATCAGGGACACTCCCACTCGCCCCAAACACACCACCTCGCAGACCGATCCGCCAACACCAAACCTCTCCATATGCCTCTCTCCTGCACCTTTACTATGGTCTCCCAAACACTCCCCTGCACCTGCCCATCACTTTCCCTCCCACTCGACGTCTGCGTCGTTCCATCCGCCTTCCGATTCAGCCTCAAAATCTTCCCACCAGGGCTCTGCACTGCAAGTTTGGCAGGCTTATCCCTGGCCTTCACAGCCGGCGCTAGGCCAGTCGTAGAGCCTTGTTCTGACCCACTCCCATTGCCGGCCGCTGAGCTGGTCATACTCATCGCGCTCGCGGGCCGCATATTCGGATTCGGACTAACCGGCCTCCCATCAAAGCCATTCTGCGTCGCCATCACACTGGCCGCATGCTGCCTGACAGCAAAGATATACGTCTCGCCAACACACAGTCGCTTACATTGTGGCTGCAGCACATACAGATCTTGTCTCATCGCATGCGGCGTCGGATGCCGGATCAAAAAATCGTACGCAGGATTTTCGCCCTGGTGGTGGAGTGGCAACACCATCGCCAACGGGTGTGGGATATCTTTGCTCGAATGCATAAGGCCTTTCTTCCCAGCATATACCTTCAGCATACCCATTCCTTCGTCGCCTGGTAGCAGCGCTTTCACGATATACCTTTTCTGCAGAATATGCGGGTTCGATGGTGGCGTGTACCATGAGGCTTGAGCAAGGGCTCGCTTCTTTGTAACGGCATCGCTATTCTCATAGACATCACCATCTGGATCGTGGAGGAAGGAGCTTGTCTCGACTTCGGCAACTAGCTCAACGTCGGCAGGAACATTGACAGAGATGATGCACATTTCCAGGGCGTCGAGGCGGATGAGGGATGTGTCGTATGCATGTAGTGATAGAGACTGGCGGAAGTAGGATGGAAGAGCGCACGGGAGTGAGAGTAGGACGTCAGGAGATATGGGTGGGACGATGTGTTGCTGTGCGGCGTCAAGCGGAACATGAGTATAGCACAATTCGAGAGGCTTCGCGAGGAAATAGAATGGTTCAGCGATCGAGGGCGAGATGGAGGAGAAGAGCGTACGGCGTGGGTTAGTTGGCGAAGCAAGTGAGCAGTCCATCATACGCCACTCATTATCGACGAGGATGGCGTTCCAGTAATGATTTGGTTTATTGAGTGCATCCAGATCGAGATCTTGGCCTGGTGTTTTGAGATGGCCGTGGACGACCTCGGCGTGGATATTGATCGCCTGACACATCTCAACAACCAGCACTGCAAGCTCGTGACTGCAACCTCGCTTGGATTGCACAACGCGACGCGTGTCGATTTGTCCTTCAAAATCTTCTTCCCAAGCTACTCGCTCGCTGACCCAAGTGAAAATGGCTCGAAGACGTTGGACGTCACTTCTATGTGGTCTGCAGACATATCCTTGAGCAAGCGATGTTGCATTTGTCATCTGTGGCAGAGATGTGATGAATCTCGCGGCCTTATCCACGAGGCTTAAGCCTGGATTGTTGATCTGGAACGGGTCCGGGACAGGCAAGCCGTCTGTGCCTTCGTTTCCCTCGGCTGTCTCGAAAAGCTCATCAACAGGACATATCACGGGTTGGTCCAGCATCAAACACCTGTCTGCCCGCTCCTGGCGTTCTGTAGGACCAGGCGTATTCGATCTGTTGACGTCTTGTCGCATTTTCAGCCAGTCACTGTTACTGCCTCCCAGACCCATTTCTCGAGCAGCGTCTCGGCCTTGCCCCGGCTTGCTAAGGCCGGTACCACCAGCAATACTAGGCACGCCATTGCCGAAGGCCGCTTTGGGCGGAGACATGCTCGATTGTCCAACGGCTATATTGCTTCGTGCACTCGCAGCACCCGTTTTGGCACCCTCGATTAGTTTTTTGAAGAAACCCGTCTTTTTGGCCTTGGGTGTGGAAAAGCCTCCCAATCCGCCACCACTCCCGCCGAAGCTGCTGGTGTTCTCCCAGCCAACGGCTGACTGCGCACCTTGCCTCGCGTCACGACTTGGAGCGAAAGAAGTACTCGTCAACGGGGTTTGCGGTCGAAATTCGTATCCACGAGTCCCTGCCGATGTCACCGGACGCCCGTTATCAATGTTGCCGAATTTGTTCCTCCTTGCGAGACTTCCTGCGCTAGTCGCACTAAATCCACCGGCTGAGTGGCCACTCATTATGCTTTGGCTCGTCATGGAAGTCTGGGCAGAAGAGATAGTTGCATTGCTCTGCACACCACTTGAGGAGTTTGTCGTACTGGACTTTATGGTGAATGTTCTTCCCAGGGCAGCTCGGCCTAGCTCGTACGCAGATTTTCTATTTCTGATGGAGGGTCTCCGCTCGCCCATTGTCGATGTTGGTCTTGAGTGAAATGGAGAGTTTTTCGGTGGAGGTTCTGGTGGGGGCCCATCTCCTGGGTCCTGATATCGTCCATTCTTCTGATCTTGCATCTGCCGTAGTCTGCTCTCCATCCTTTGAACATAGTTACCCAGTTGCGGTGGACCGTCGTCGTATTGATCTGGTAAATTGTGATGGCTACTGTAGCCTTCTTGATCTGAGTAGTTACTTCCTCCCGCCCCCAGGCCTAGTGAAGTTAATGGTCTTGGATCTGGTCTGAGCGCGGATGGTTTATGTAGCTCATCGAAAGCTTCTGGAGACCACGGGTTGAAAGGAGCTTTGGGTTCGGACTCCGTCCTGGACAAGCCCATATCTTCTAAAGAGGACATGACGTCGTCCATTGCATGTCTGAGCATCGGCGGAGTGTGGCCGTTTAGAGAGGGAGGTTGTGGTGATGGTGTTCTTGAAAAATTCAGGTATCGATCGTTCATGGCTAGTGGCTGAGGAGAAGGTGTGCGCCTTCCAAGAGCCACCCGGTGAGGAGGAGGTGGTGGAGGGGAGGGAGAGCCGATGTCATGATGTGGTATAGGAGACGGCGATCTTGAGGGTCCTTGAGAACTTGGGGGCATGTTCCACAAGACCGTCGACGGTGGATTTGCTGGGTTGTATGCTTCTTCTTGCGCCTGAGCAGTGGGCTTCGACTTCATTTTTGGAGGCGTGGAGGCAGGCGAAGGCGCATTCTTGTATCCAGAGAATGGCTTGCGCAGGTTCGACTTTTGCTTCTGAGGTTGATTTTGTTGTAGTCCTGGCATTGGGCTCGCCGCGCGACTGGTTGGTTGAAAACTGTCATCCAGAACCATGACAAAGTTTGAAGGAAAGAGGCCCATCATGCGTCTATCTCGCCTCAGTCTCCCCATCCACCACGATCCATCTCCTGCGTTGAGACATTCTATCAAGTCGCCCTCGACGAAACCTAGATCTCGGTCTGTTTCTCCACCCCACGAGTATACTGCACGGCACCAACATGGGAATCGAGTCGGTAGGTCTGGGGCACTGCTAGCCATTGTACAAGGGAAGATGGGACTATTGGTTGTGAGGTAGGCATAAAGAGCAGGACCGGGACACTTAAAGAGCACCGAGGCAGTGAGATTGAAGTGAGCGTATGATTAGCCGTCATGAGCTCGAAAAGGTAACATGAGCCACATGCCTTTCGAGCATAGTCCACACTTCGATTCCCGCTCGATTTCAAAGAAAGCGACTTACAAACACAAAGGCCCAGCTAGCGGCTGCGTTTGTTTACTTTGTCGCCCGAAGCGGATGTGGCTTATCGATACAAAATCCTTGGCGCACACCCACTACTAATGTGACTGGTCAAGTCAACCATCGATCTGTGAAAGTCCCCGATCGCCAGTCTGCAGTGCAAGATATTCTCTTACGGCCGATGACTTGGGAGATTCACTTAATCTAGCCGGATTATTTGATAGACCGACCGAAGGTGTTTTTGGAAAGTGCCTTGGGCTGCGGAAAATCTTCGACAATTTCAGCATCCACACTTGGACCACCGACTCCTCATTCAACTGTTCTATTCGTTTTTCCGATTCATCTTTTGAGTTCGAACTTGGCCATATACTAGAATTCATCCTAGAAACGGTTAACAGCCTCAAGCGACGGAATGCACTAGCAGCTGGAAATTATACAGTTAGCCTTTCACAGACTAACCCCCAAGTAGTTCTTCATTTCTCTCTAAGCTACGTTTCACGTCTCTGACCGAGTTTGCTTTCTCTTTGATCGAGAGTGCTCAATGGACCATCAACGGCAAAGTATTTGGGTCAATGGGTGATCCTTACAGCCTATATGCGACTAATCGCAAAGATCCTAGGATGGAGGCAGAGCTTGCGCGCTGATAGGCGCATGGAAAACATTCTTCCAAGAGCTTGGATTCTGAGCCTGACCATTTATGACTAGTAAACAATTCATGCTCGTTTATCCACTAGGAAATATGATCACTCTCCTGCAGCTTCCCTCCTCTCCTTCTCTCGTCGCTTCCGAGCATTATCCGCCCTTCTCTTCTCCTTCTTGAAGTATTCAGACTCCGGGCCCATCTGCTTCCTCAGTGTCTTCCTATCCTGCTCCAGGTACGCCATTGTCCCGCCACCACTTGCATCAGCCAGTGTCCCTGCTCTTCGCTGAACAGGCTTCCTGGGTGCTAAACTTCCACCTCCGGACAGGTGAGACCACATGTTGTCGGGCACCTTCTCGGTATCCGCAGCTGACTCCTGTTGCAGCATGACATGTGCGAGAAGTTCGCGACGCTCTTCCAAGGTCTTGTATGCGAGACCCGACATATCTTCCATCCCAGCCAGGTGAGTGATGGTTTTGAAGGCGTAGCCCTGATCGACCAGAAATGCCTGTCGTTTAGCTGAAAAGCCCATTTCGGAAGTATCCTTCGACACAAGCGAATAGAAGAATGCATTGAACCCTTCATCATTCCTTCGCTTGGCTCGCAAGATTCGACCCAGTCGTTGCGCCTCTTGTCTTCGGGAGCCATAGTGGGACGAGATCTGAATCAGACAAGTCGCTTCTGGCAAGTCAAGTGAGGTGTCGCCAATTTTGGAAAGGAAAAGCGTATTGATCAGTTCATTGTGCTGGAAGTTCTCGAGAATGCTAATTCGCTCTGTGTTGCTTGTATCGCCGTAAATAAATGCTTTCTTCATCTTCGTGGCATAGTGCTTCAGAGCAAATAGGTTATCACTAAAGACAATGATTTTGTCGCCACGCTTTTCGTGATAGTCGATCAAAAATTGACAGACCTGGAATTTGACTGGGTTCATGATGTAGTAAAGTGCTTGCTTCCTTGTCGTCTCTTTCTGGTATTCCTGATAGAACTCCATGGACATCGGGCACCACACCTCGGCACACTGCACTTTGGCTATATGGCCCTGGTCTGCAAGCTCCATCCAATTCGCCTCGTACAGTTTCGGTCCGACGATGTAGTTCAGATCAGTGACCTTGTCGTCTTCTCGCACCAGTGTTGCCGTTAAGCCCAGTTTGCAATGTGCTCTCACTGTCCCAGTGACCTTCCGGAAGATGTTCGCTGGCACGACATGGACCTCGTCCAGTATCATGAGACCCCACTCTTTACTGCTGATCCAGTCCATCATCTTTGCAGAGTCGTGAGATCGTTTCGTTCTTTCGGACATCATGGAGTAGGTAGATACCAAAACGCCGGCATCACGCTTGAACTGCTTCTTCTCCTGAGCGGAAAATAAGGCGATATCGTCCTCTTTGATGTCCGACCACTTTTTGAATTCATTGCCCCACTGGTAGACAGATGTGAAACTTGTGCAGAGGACCATCACGCTTTTTTTGATGTGGCACGCAGCAGTGATGCCGACCAACGTTTTGCCGGCACCACAAGGCAACACAATGATTCCGCTTTTACCGCGGCCATTGCCAAACATCTTGCTCAGCGCTTTTTCCTGGTACGGTCGAATTTGCGTCTGTGCTCGGAGGTCAATGGGAAGGTTTGGATTAACATGGTCGTTCGAAAAGTCGTATTCTGAAAGCGGTGGATAACCAATGTCGAGCAGTCGCTCTGCGACCTTATCTCGACTTTTGCCATCAATCTCGAAACTGTGCATTTGCTTGAACGTGTTCTCTTCATCGTCCTCGTCGCGTAGAGCCTGAATCATTGCCTCGTCGTCAATTTTATCACGGGGGACCTCAGCACTCCCCTGTCCCTGGTCGGTAGTCTGCTTGAGCCCTTTGGCGTCACTAGTTCCCTGTATGACTGTTGCTTTGGTTTGGACGGTTTGTTGTGTAACTTCTGCGCCTGCCAGCCTACACGATCCGATCACTGGGTCGTCTAGAAGCATGCGAATGACGGCTTCATCTTGGCTCTCGACCCAGAATCTGTTGTCTCTCAGCACCAGCCTGACCTTACCATATGTTTTGGTATGCCGTTTGATGAACTCGATGACATTTTCCGGCAAAGGAGTTTTCGACAACCTATCGAGGCCCTTGATAATATCGTCACCGATCAAGCCCACGGACAATGCAGCATACAGGCTATGCTCCGTAAATCTCCATTCATGTAAGTAGGTTGGTCTGGACTGCGGTTCTGCGACTGTTGTGAGCAAGTCAGTGGCTTGCGCTGCCAGGGACGAAAAGCTCTCGAGTGTAATCTTGGGACCCTTTTTTGATCCGGCCATCACACTAGGATCTACCCATAGCGGCCGATTTTCGTGATCTGGCTTTAGGGGAAGAGAAGAAAAATCCTTTTCGCCGAAGATCGAATTCTGTTTGGCGGACTTTACAGGAACGTTGAAAGAGCTGAAGTCCAGCTTTTTCCTAGCCCTCTGAATGTGCTCCGCCTCGCTGCCACTTGCCTCCTGGGAAGCAATGTCGGATCCGGAGAAGTCCTCATCGCTATCAAGGCTGATCGGTGTGGAAGGAGCAGGAGTTGAGCGCTTCGATGACTGCAAGTTCGCATCACCGAGAGCTTTGCGCTTCAGAGCCATCATGAGGCGAAGTGCGAGCTATCCAGAGATCCGAATCTGTGCTGGCCTGTCACAGCACAGGAAAAGTTATCTCTTCTGCTCTCGTATCATGTTGGTAGACTCCGTCGAGAATACTACGGGTGAGATCTGAGCAGGAAATACTGTTAAGCAGAAGCTGTATTTAACATGAGTCAGTAGCCTAACCTGAAGGATGTATGACGCCTTTCCCTTTCTCGGCCGAACGCCTTGGCAGCATTCTTCGCTCCCGAAGGACGTCACCAATGCTACCTACGTGCCAGAAGCACACGAACCCACCTAGTTATGGCATTAGTAACTTAGATGGCGAGATGAATACAGTTTGTTTCCTATCGTGCAATTCACTCAAGTCGCTGCTAACACAAATCCCAGATCAGATCTACCTGGTACAGTGCCACACTTTTTCGTCCTACCATTACCCTTCCCAATCCACAACCGTTCTAGTGTGCTATGCCGACACTTATGTGCGTAGGTACGGCTGGGGCGTCCTTTGCGTCGCTGGCGGTGGCGCCTATTATTTCGCCAAAAAATCCATCAACGCCGACCGCGCCGCACGCCACGAAGCAGAATCCAAAAAGCAAGCCCGCCTCCGCCGCCTGGAACAGCAGGCCTCTCGCTCCGAATCCGAACAAACGTACTTGAAGCCGAAGAAATTGAAAAAGGATCCTGCAGAGTCAGAAGGTGTGGCAGCTAGAGTGGAAGGGCTGGACCATGCGGGAAGTCCGAGTTCAGAGGCAAGTGAAGATGTGGCGCCAGTCGGGCATTCGCCAGAGACACTAGATCAGAAGATGAGGGAGAGAAGTAAATATGAGGCGGCGGAGCCATATAGAAGTAAGAAGGGAGATCGATTTAGTTGAGGCGATACCGTGTAGAATGGCATCTGTAGCCCGAACTCAGGTGCGGCGAGGTGCTCTGCGGCCCTGTTTACCTTAATGAGGGAATGAAGTAGGTCTTGAGCATTATCGTAGGTTGGAAGAGCATTGACTGGTTTGGGAGAGAAACTGACATGAAATCCCATTTGTAGCATTACGGAGTTGGTACGTAGCATTCTCCTGTCTGCCTTATGATTCTAATGTGCAGACATTTTGATAGCTTGCCATATTAAACACCACAGTCGACCTCTGAACTCGTTTGCCATCAACTCCCATGGAACCCCCTTCATTGCCATTTCCATGCATCCTTCCTGTGGCTTTCTGCCCAGTGCAACGCCTGTTCCCGCCGTGCTTGAACGCCAGCTATTTCGACCAAAACACTAGTTGCAATGGAAGCAAAGTGGAGCTTGGTGTTTCCGTGCGTTTGGGTGTCCTAAAGAACGTTCCCTCCTGCTCTCGAGCGCAGGTGGTATGAAAGGCAGTAATACGGCGGAAGTGATAAGACTCGTGGCAATAGCTTGTTGTGTGCGACTTGTTGGCTCCGGAGCGCGTGCGGAGAATTGCCTTATGGTTGAATGCGTCAAACTCGATCTTATGACTGTTGTGAGGGCCATATTGAAGGAGTTGCAGGAGGGAAGTTTGTGCGAATAGCAGAATTCTTCAAATTATTGGAGTTGCTGGATCCCTTATGAGTCAGTGTTGGTCACTGGTGATGACATATAATCATTCGCTGATTGGTGGGACTCACTGGTTCAACCTTTCAGCTTGTTGAGGGTTTGCAAAGCAACTACAAAAGCTGAAGGTCGTCAGTGCTGGTTACGTTCTTGTAAGTTTTAGGAGCGCTAATCTTTGAAGTGAATGGGCCAGAAGACCATCATTTGTAAGAAGTATCGTATGGTTGTCAATCAAGGTGTTGGGCCGTGAACGCCCGGAATATGGTCCGCGCTTGCCGCCATATTGTGCCGTTGGAGCAACTGTCGGAACGCAGCAGCGGAGATGGGGTTCTCAGGCCACCCAGCGGGTAAGGCCGGGAGATCACACCACCTAGGTAATAGTTGTGACCCTCCGGAATAAGAAAGCGAAAGGGCCTGCGTTTAATTGTCTCGATGATTAGAGAGGGCTAGCCTCGGAATCATAACAAGGTCCGGGGTCGCGGAACATTGGCTCACAATGTGGAAAGCTGTGCGCTTGGCGTCTATCCAAATCTTCCCAAAAGTTTCACTACGCGTAGAACGCATTGCGCGGATCGCTCTCTTTACCAAAAAGGTTGCACCCGGGCTATCAAATCCACAGAATCTACTAGTATGATGGTATCACCTCATATTGCAATCACCAAAGCCAGCTTGGCTGCTGCCCTTTTCCGGGCAGACATCACTGTTATAAACCGGGACAGCATTGCAGAGCTCCACAGGCTCCTCGAGAATTTACTCTCTGGGTGCTCAGCTGCCAATATTCAGGTCTGAAAAGTTGTCTCGAATGTGCGCCGCGCAATATGCTAAACGTGATTGCCTCAAATAGAAATGCAAGAACTGGCTATTACAACACGTCGTACCTTCGCCGGCGCGGACAGGCGCCCTGGGCAAATACCTTGCGTCGCTAGCCAAATACCTCCAGCAAGATGCCAAAAGAGAAACGGGTGGTCGAAGGGAAGGTCGCAAGCCATCTGTCAGCCGCAAGCGGCTTCACGTCTTCTACCTTCTGAATGACCTTCTGCACCATGCCAAATACCACAGCCAGAATGCTTCACTTTTCTCGACCTTCTGCGGCTCTCTCCAACCATACCTCCTCGATCTCATCCAATCAACCGCATTACACTGCAAAACAAGGGTACGCGTCCGCATGTTCGAGTTGTTGAGCCTTTGGAAAGAAGAAAAATATTATCCCTCAGACTACATCATGAAGTTGAGAGAAGCTTTGGACACTACACCGGGCTCTGCAAATTCAAAGGCTCTTAGTACCAATATCAAGACACCTGAACCGGCCCCCAAAGTCAAAGAGCTACCCTTTGTCATGCCTTCTACACATGGAGATCCTGGTATGCCTTATTTTGACCTTCCCGCTGGCAATCTGATGCCCCACATCGTGCCCAACTCCTCAGTTGCCATCATGCCAGATCGCGTCAGGGCACTACAATTTGTTCCTGGTCCAGCCGACGACGGCCTTGTCCATGCTCTGAAGGATTTTCTGAAAGAGGTGGAAAACATCAACAATTCTGCCCACTCTGATGAGGGGGCCACCGTACGAGATATCGACGACCTTGGTCAAATTTCTTACCAAGATGAGAATGGCGAGATTGTCGATGGTGATACGTACTATGGTTGGTCCCGTACATTCTGCGAGAAGATGAAGAAGCGAAGACAGGACGATAGTAGTCGGCAAGGACGAGCAAGGTCATACAGCTCTAGCAGGAGTCCAAGCAGGAGCCGAAGCCGAAGCCGAAGCCCTCGAAAGAGACAACGTTATGGTGACTCAATCAGTTCCAGATCAGCCTCTCGCAGCAGGTCTAGTCGGTCTCGTAACCCTCGAAGGGGCCGTCGAGACGACTCTTACCCTCGGCATACCTCAAATGACCACAGGCCGCAGTCAAGCTCCAGGTCGTATTCACCTGAGCAGCCTAATCCATTGCCAGCCGCACCCCTATCTCAGGCCAATTCCCAACGAGGATTTGCCTCACAGCTTCCTCCATCAACAATTCCGCAGAACCAATCCGCACTCTTCAATATCCTGCCGAACCAAATTCCCTTCCAACCACCTCTTGGTCTTGGAGGGCTACCTTTGCCACCGCCTCCTCCGCCGAATTACTCGGGACCTTGGCCTCCAAACATAAGCTTTCCATCTGGCCTACCCTTTCCGGCTCCCCCACTCCCGCAAGCGGGGACATTTCCTCCTCACCCAGAACCTCCGGGACGTAATCCAAACCGGTCCTCTGGCAACTGGCGAGGCCCTTCATAGCGCTTGATTTCGATCTTTACCTGGGCTAGTCAGGATGATTGCATAGAGTTCGACGGCACGGCTTCAAGGTGGCTGAAAGCGCCTACATGTATTCCAGGGGCGCGGGCTCGTAATCCGCAATGGTGTCAGCCATCAAATTTCGTTCTGGTTGATGGACGCTGAGATGTAGGCCGGACTCACAGAAACGTAGCTGGCCACGATATTACATTTCGGAAAGGACCTAGCTCTCGAAAATTGAATCCATACAACAAGGTTCAATCAGAAGGCACCAGCCCAACACGTCCGATTCATTATCTTTTCGTGATATGATAGCTAATCTGTGAGATCGTAAGATGAGCCAGCCACGATCGATACAGTATTTGTCCTAGAGATGCACTTCAAGCATTTCGCCGGTAGCACTCGTGCCCTGGTTGACTATTTGAAGTTTCGTGGGCCTGAAAGCTTGGGCCCAACCTTATTGCGCCACTTCCGTCAACTTGCATGTGAGGCTACACATTGACATCATAAACTCGCCCTTAACGCCCCGTGTGCCCGGCTTCATCTTACACGACGAAGCCATATCCCAATTCAAAATCTGTCGTTGCGCTCCAACACCCCCCATATTTGACGCAACTGAGGTCTCTGACAGAATGATTCGCCTTTCTACTCTCGCATGTCTCACGGAGAAAAGTGCAAAGGCGTGCGTTATCGCCTTCGATCGTGGAAAGGCGTCATGAAATGTGTTCATGGACCTATCGTATCAGTAGATGCCTCAGCTAACGAGTCCGAAGGGAGTTATTCGAAATACTTTCGCTTTGCCTTCTCTCTATCTGTGATCATCGGTGGGTCCTGGGTCTGAAACGCTTTGCGCGTTTCCTGATCGGCAGTCTCAGGGATTCAAGTCACGCTACTCGCTTGCGTAATGACGAGGGGACTGGTCGGTTCTGGTCTCTTGATCCTGCTACCACTGGCTTGATTTCTACACTTGCATTCCACCGATCTCCACACAACTCGCGATCGCAGAGTCGACTTTTGTCTGTCCTTGGCCTCTGAAATCAAAGGTCCATCCGTATCTGTGGATGGGTGGTAGGAAAAAAGCCTTCACCCGGACGCACCCTTGCAGATCCGTCGGACTGCTCGATTGGTTTATTTGTTCTGTGTGCAAGCACTTCTTCTGCGGTCCTACATAAACCCGCAGCAGCTAAGTAGCCCAGGCATGAAGATCATGTCCCCTCCCCCCCGAAACGCGGAAAATACGCCTCTCTGCCGTGCAAAGTAGCCACGCATCTACTTCCCCGGGATCCAAGCCATAAAGCCTCAGAAGCCACATTTCTAGCCTCTTGTCTCCCTCAATCAACCTGTTAGGCACTACCAAAGAATCATACCATCAGCACGGGTAACATCACTTTGGCATTTTCCAGCGGAGTCTACAATCTTCACGAGACCCAAACTTCGGCCAGCCCTCTTTCTCTCAACACATCTGCCTCGACCGAATTCCAACACCCACTACCAGCAATGACAGCAGATACACCAGTTCAATACCTCGGCTCCTCCGGTAACTCATCCAACTATGAGAGCGACGCAGTTGCTGCCATGACCTCCTACGCCAAACTCATGCACCTGCACACCAAGAAGCAGATGGACGCCGCCAAGCGGGCATCTCGACGAAGGAGTGGCGAGAGTGCAAACGATGTACAAGCTACTCCCACGCAAGAAGGCAGCATCCACAGCACCACAAGCAGCACCAGTTCACGAATGGCATTCTAAATCTCGATGCTCGAACCCCTTTGATTTATTGCGGGGAGTGTTCTGGGCGACAATGTTGCGTTATGACTATTTCCGGAATCACGTATGATGGGGACATATGGGGGTCTGGATCATTATCACCCAACATGCACAATTATTTGCTCCGAGGAGTATAACATTAGCTTCTTGCTTTCTGTCCTAGGGAAGAGTATATTGGTCGTGGATATGAGCTTAGATGGTGGTCAAAGATTTATCTACTTGGGAGCGCGATACTGGCGTTATTGAAATTTCTACCTTTTTCATACCATGACTGCTCAGTCTCATATGTTCCTTCTTTTGCTTTGCAACCACCCATCCCACATCACCCGGCTTTCTTTTCCGGAGGGTAGCGGTTATTTGAACTTCAATTCTGCCCTCTGATTCAGACTATATGTTTCGAGGTCGTCGTTCCAATTCACACGACATTATTGCAGTATCATGCAATCAACCTGTAATTGCCACGGCCAGGCTTCTCGCCCGTTTCATTTTTTTCGGCTAGTACTACACTCCATGCGATTCCTCCCGTCCTCATCCTGTTTCAGGCAACTTTGATGCTGATCAACGTCACACCTCGTCATTAGCCACTCGATAAACACAGATCCCTTCCCTGTTGCCTCGCTTGCCGACCTGTCAGCATCGTTAAAAACGGTCACGATCGAAGAAAACGTCGCCCTAGAAATGCTCCTCACTGAAGTGCGACGTTACTGCGTTTTCACGTTTCAAGATTCAATTTCTGCAAGCACGTACTACGTTCCTTATCCACAGTCTCTCAAGTGTTTCTCACTGTTAACCAGCTCACTGACCGGCCCTATTCCCCTTTCACGAACAGTCGCCATCGAGAATAGGTGCAAAAATTCGCCTCCAAATACTCTTGCTCAATGCCCACTACTAAATCCTGGCCACTGATACAGCAGGGTCTCTGGACTGGGATCTCCGGATTATATAGGCGGGCTAGGGGCGACTACCAGTAATAAGCAGCGCAGATCCCTTTGTCGAATGCCCATTTGATCCTTTTTTGGGCCTAACGATCCCCACCGCCGATGCAGATCTAATTTTCCTGAGTCAGGCCTAGTTGTCTTTTTTCGCGCTCGGCTGCCGTCATTGTGGAAACGTCAACCCCGTCCTCAACGTCGTATTCTGGGCGATTTGGGGGGTTTTATGACATCGATACCCCATTCCACGATGCCGCTGTTGCGATGATATTCCATCTCTTTCTCGGCTGCCGTCACTGTGAAAGTCAAAAAGACCGGTCGAAAGAATCTCATCGACGGTAGAGATCTCAAATGAACATAGTAGCTTGGTACTTGAACAAAGTCGATATTGCGAAATCTTTGTGGCATTCGTTGGCAAAGTATACCATAAATGTCCTGGAGAGTCTAGGAATGCGACGCAAAATAGAAGTGAAGAAGGTTAGGCAAGCAGGTGGCTGAACCTTTTTCTTTCTTGGTTCTTTGGGAAGGACTGTGGAAGTAAGGGTGTAAAGGGGGCTGGGCATCGCACGTGCACCTACTCATCGTGAGAATTTAAGGCCTCTGATATTTGACATGGAAGTTTAATTTGCGTACTTCTCTTTCATGCATGGCTAAGGGCCCGATCACAGGTAGAAATGTGGAAGCAGCCAAAAGCACAAGCAGCACGTTGCCCTTCTAATTTCATTCTTCGATTCGTCAGGCCCGCGAACACTGCGCTAAGTACCTATCCCTCCCTTTTCATCCTCAAGCCGTTGTTTCAAACTCCTGTGTCACGCACAACGAATCTCATGCAAAAGTTGTTAAAGGTAAGCTCCGGAACAACGCGGGTAGGTGCAAAGCTCCCCCCCTCTCAACCAGCCAGCTTCAGACGCCTTTCAGAGTCTCCTGCACCAGATCATCTTCTTTCTCATGGATGTCACCGGCAACATCTTCCTGAGATTGAGTTTCGGGTACTTCGCCATCATCCCACCCGCCAGGCATTTCACTCGGTGAAGGCTCGCGTGCGTAACTCTGAAGGCCTGACATGAACTCTGTGGTCACACTTTGTGATCGCGCCTGACCTTGCGCTTTCGTTGGACTCCTGTCCCTTCGCAATCTCTTTGCGAGCGCCTGCGGATTGTCATCGAGTTCCTCTGGTCCATCAATAAGATCGTCGTTGACGTTAACATGTGATCTGAATTTTGAGGACATATGCCGGGGGGCAGGCGAGTCTGGGGAGTCTGGAATCACGATTGTAGCCTCTGGAGTCCGCCTGACGGCAGCGTTGGAATTTTCAGGCGAAGGACAATTGACAGCATCCTCAGCTGACTTGAGTGCTGCCCCTTGTGACAGTTCAGGGCTCGAGGATGGTTGAGTGGCAACATCTGCAGCTGCTATTAACTCGGCGTTAACCTGAGATGCAGCTTCTTCATCTGCAAGGTCCACCAATGCGTTACATGTGTCCGGCGGAACCTCCTGCAGGTCTGGCTCGGACACTGGCCGTGGTGATGGGGCCAAGGGCCTGCACAAGAGTATTCTACCGACATCGGGAATTGGCACCAATTCTTTCTCTCCTTCTTGATGTCGGTGTAGTTCCATGATGACATTGCGCAACCTGCTCCTGAGTTCATTACTGCTCATCATGGGCCAGTCGTTCGCTTCATTCATATCTCGTTGCAAAATGTCGTGCACAAACCGGTAGGGGTCCATGACAAATCGCTCCATGTAGGCGCAGAGGAACAGCCCACAGTCGCTGTAATTCTTTTGCGTAGGAATCCCTTTAGCAGTCACGCCTTCCAGGTCGCTTCTTTCCAAGTTAAGACTTCGTTTCGATTTTCCTTCTTCGATGATGTAGTCTTTGAGGGCAGTACGAGTGACTGTGCGACTAAGCCCTAGGGAATCGAGCGTAATAACCACAGGTTTGTGGGGGTCAATCTTGATCAACGAGCGGCGAGCAGACTTGCGGCGACCAGGACCTTTCTTCGGTTTCGGCGAGGACTGAGGCTTGACATTACTAGTAGTAATGGGTGATTCACCATCGGCAAGAGGAGACTTCCCTTCATCCCCCAAGGAGAGTCCAGCGAAAGACGAGCGTGTTTCACCATCGGGTTCCTCAACCCGCTCCTCTGTAATGTCCCTTTCACCATTGCCATCATCTCTTGCTGCTGGGACAGTTTCTGAGGTGGCTATACTCTCAACTTCGTCGTGATCATCGTCGTCATCTGCGAGCTGCCGCCGCAGGTTCGGCAGATTGCATATTATCGCAACATACCAATGAAGATTCTCATTTACTGGGACAACGACGAAGTCGCGGCTGAAAATGTCCACTGTTCTTGTCCATTTCTGGACCGCGGCATAGTTGATACCTTTGATGCCTTTCTGTGTTTGAGTCAGGCGTGCAAAGAAGTAAGAGTTGAAGAAATAGACTTTCTTCGCAACCTCCGGCTTCTCTTTCTCCAAGTAATGCTCGAGATAACCTAGATAGAATCCTATCAAGTTGTCATTGAGGAACTCATCATCGTCAAGGCGTTCGAGGTCCTGGAAGTCTACCGTTTCACGTTTCTTCCCCGTTTTCGGATAAACCAGAGGCTTTTTCCAAGGCGTACCCAGCCCGCCAGTCTGAGAGAACTTGAGCTTCGGCTGGGCTGTGTCTGTATCAAAATGGTTGGGAGCCGCGCTATTGACGGTAGACGATCTTGTAGCTCGCGGCGTGAAATACTTCGATACATTTCCCTTGAGCATTGATGATATTCCCCTCTTTGAACCGGTTGAGGGATCGCCCTCATTGGAAATAGAGTCACCGGCAGCGTTTGCTGCACGATCTTTACCAGTGATGATGGTTGTGGCCCCTGATAACGGTTCACTAGGCTTCAACGTTAACATTGCATGCGAACTCTCAAGGCGGTCAGTGTGCCTATCATGAGTGCGAGTAGACCTCGATATGCCAGAGCCAGCAGGGTGAGCTGAGATGACTGGTGCAGGCTGGCGCAGATTTGTTACTGCCGTGGCTTCTTCGGGCTCCGATGTTGCTTTGTGATTTGTCTTTGGCTGTTCGTGACGCTCTAATGCCTTTTGTAACCAATTGCTGAGCGATATTAGTGACAAGACTATATGAGATGACCCTGAAACAACATGCCTTTTCTTGGTATCCACATTTGTCTTTCCACCAGCCAAGTGCTGAACAGTTGTGACAAAATCATACACTTCTTTATCGGACTCCAATTCCAAATGCATCTTATCATCAATGGCACCCTCTACCCTTGACATTACAAGCATCACCCGCGTGCAACCATTCTCGCCATGGTGGATGTTCGACACTCTCCTTAGCGGAATTGGCGTCAACGTTTCGCCCTCAAGAATCTGAGATTGCGGGCGAATTGAGAGCGTCTTCTGGTCCTCGTCGATTGTGATCATATAATCGAAGTCCTTGGGCAGGCCGCCGAATCGGAGCTGTCGCAGATGAAAGTCTCGTCTGGTCGGATGTCTTGCTTTACGACTGGAAGCTTTTGGTTTCGGTCGGCCGATCTGACCTGAGGATACCTCGTCGCCTCGTATGATGGTATTTGCAAGATGACTTCCAGAAGCTTGGTGTAAAGGAACCTGGCTCGATCGGCCCCCGTCCAGTGTACGCTCACGCGCCATTTGTAGGACGTCCGGACTCTCAGATTCCTCGTTTGCAGGCCTGGCCGGCGAAGTATAGAAGATACCTTCTGGCACCTGAGGAGTTCTTGGTGCGCGGGTTTCTGGGGCCGGCAAATTTCCATTTGTTTTTTGGCCTTGCGTCGTCTCAGATTCTTCCCCTCCTTTTGCCTCTCCCTTAGCCTCTATTCTCTTCTGCTTTGATCGCTTGGTGAACAGCTCTTCGTCAGCTGAAGACTTCGAGGAAAGTTCCTCATACGAATCATGTGATGGTAAGGCTTGAAGTGGCGGTCTTGCCGGATAAATGCGAGGCTTGGAAGAGTTCATCATATCTTCAACGGCATGGTACTCGGGGATCCGGGTTGCAATCGCTGGTATCGTCTTGTTTGTTGGCTTAGTTGAGCGTGTGGACAAGGGCCTTTTCGTAGGCTGCGAGCTGACTGGATCCTGGTCAGAGCTGTGAGCAAGCTCGTCCCGCTCACCCATCTCAATGTCGTCATCAGGGATCACAATGGGCTTTTCCTTCGACATCCTAGTTTCCCGTGTATCTTGCACACGACGTCGCTTGGGAGCAGGTTCTTCTTCATGAAATGGTTGCGCGTAGCCAGGTGCCTTGTTATTTGGGGCTTTCCTCGTGAAGTAAGAACTTCCTTTGCTGTCTTGGATACTTCTGTTGCCTAGCGGAGAATGACGGGTAGAGGAACGGGATGCAAATGGACTGTCATTGAGGGTATTCATAGGATGATAACCTGACTTGTGCTTCCCAGTTTGTCAGTCATGATACCGCTAATGTACTCATTCTCCACGGACCTTCATAGGATTGGACCCCGCCCCGGGGATTGGAAGAGGCACGGCGTTCGCGTCTGGGGTCCTGTCTTGGTTTAGTTTCGATCTGTTGTAAGGAACCCTGCACATACCGTATCCTATCTCCAAAAAGTCTGGGCCCGTCTCTTGACGGTGGAAGTCGTACTTCCTTCTGTGTTGTGAGGTTCTTCCTATTTCCAACGACTCAGCCATTCTGCTCGTAGCTCGCCAGAGCTGCTTTGCTTAAGAAGTACCTATGTTTGGCGGTGGAGACAGGCTCAACTTTGTAAAGCGAAGAACCGGAGGTCCGTGAATGGGCGTGGTCGGACTCGTCTGAGACCTAGACAGCAGGCACGTCAGCTCCAGCTCCCGAAGACGTTTGTCCAGCGGCTGGAAAAACTACGAACATCTATCGGATCCGCTGACATGGGGTCATTGTTCTCTAGCCAGGAGCTGACACAAGTTTTCTTCTTGATCGGTCTGCCGGAGACCGTAGTTGTTGCAGCAATCCTCTCTGTGGGCATAGGAACCCGGGTTGGTTTGGTTCGAAGTACATGAATTTGCCGGTGTTGAGTAGTGGGATCGCCAGCGGAGGTCGTGACTGCGTTTACAGGCAGAACCGAAGTAAGAAAATTTGGGCTGCAGCAGTGAGGAGGTTGCCTTGAAAGGGGTTCATGAAACACAATTCATATACTCGGAGGACCGTTGTCCAACTCGTCCCTAATTGATTTTTCTACACATCAAGCCGATCCGCAGTTGGAGATCCCGCATATCCCTGTCTACGGCTGGAGGCTCGGTTTTGGTGTGCCCCGCAATATTGGGATAGGTCAACTTAGCTGCCATTTGCTTCCACTGACAATCTGGAAGGATCATTTACTATTTTGCCTTCCTTTTCATATTGCTTGCACAAAGATAGTAAACCCGACTGAGAGCCGGCTTTGTAACGACTCTTGGTCCAAGGATCCAAGCATGCTTATTCCCATGCTTCATGCAAACGTTCCTATCGTACATACAATGCTCATCGCTGACGAACATAAAGTAGCCCTCGGGAAGGCCCGCCAGTAATTTTGCACACTCCACAACGCCAGCGCGATTGCACAATATTGCTAGCTAAGAGACTTCACGAAGCCGCCTTTCCCTTGGCTTCTCGCTCCGAGTCCTCGTGAATGGTCTGCCGCCTCCCTGAACTTCCACCTGTCTTCTGTTGTCTGGCCTCATCAAGAGCAGACCTTTGCGCAATACTGTCATCGTGGCTCTTCCAGATGATGTTTGTGTCTGATGGGAAGGCGAGAAGGCGCTTGATTGTCTCCCTGTCCATCGTTAGTGCTTGATGAATGCCCCCACTACCAGTATAACTCACCTAATCTTGATGTTTCTCCCTCCATCAATCTTAGTCCAAACACTTAAGACATCCTCGCCGCTTCGAACACTCAGCACTGCGCCGCAGACCTCTTCACCAGCTTCCATGAACTGGTCACCAACAATGGCCAGTAGTAGATCTTCCCAGTAGCGGTCCGCTACTCCTTTCTTCAATCGGATGATCCATTTTCCACCTCTTTTATTCGCCTCGTCCTCCCAAACGGGCCTAATACCCTCTTTGAAAATGTGATAGTCGGACACAGACGGTAAGAGCGACGGCCTCTTTAGGTGCGAGTATATGGTCCAAAAGCTTTCGACAGTTGAGATGGAGGCGAGTTTGATCGTAGATTTTTCGTAGTCGGAGTATTTATTCGTTGGAGGACGGTAAAATAGTGTCCAGGTTGACTTCAGGGGATGTTCGGAAGGGTCCGTGGAAGAACCTTCTTCAGTTTCTGCAGCGACCTCCGCTTTAGCATTTTCATTCGGGTTTTCTGGAACAGTCTCTTTCTCAGTCTTGCTCTTCGAAGTAAAGTCAAATGCTTGCCCATTGCCCGGAGTTTTGGGTGTCTTTGATCCAAATGATGCGAAAGCGCCTGACCCAAGGCCGAAAGCGGAGGAAGCAGCCGAAGGGGAGTTCGTTGAGGGAGTGGATATGGTGTTGAAGGGATTGGATTTGCCGTGCGAGGAATTGTCACCAAACCGCCGGCTTGCATAAGAGCGAGGTGAATCTACTTTGCCTTCCTTCTCTGGTCCGTTCATAGAGAGCGAGAGCTTGTTGTTACTGTAGCAATGTATCAGTAGACGATTGGTAAAGGTACGCGCCGCAACTTACTTCGCCCTTCGCGTCCATAAATTGGCATTTTCCATAGAGATGAGGGAAGGTGAAAGGGGCTGGGCCGAGAAGAATGTTATGAGAATCACCCGCGGATAGCCTTCGAAAACAAAGCGTTCTTCTGATACCTTCGTATTAGGGGTGCGAGAAGACAGGGACCGAACAGGAGCCGCAGGAGAACTTGCGGACTGGGGGCTAAAGTTTTGGTCAGGAAAACGCAGCGACCATGAGGGATTGGGAATCTCGAATGAACAATTGATGGGATTGCGGGCTGTTGAAGACTGCAATCTTCAGAGGAGCGGTATGCGTTAGGGGAGGAGTGTGGAAGTTACTTCGTTGTGTCGTGTGCGTTGGTTGAAGCTCAGAATTGTCTACAACTGACGGACTCGTTGTTCGGCCGCCCGCCAATTAAGCCGTAGCGCGCTAGTTCCTGCATTAGTACCCTTTTCTTTCGCCTGCCTCGGATTTTGAATTTTTCGAATATCACAGACCACCAACTCAAATCGTCATCAGCTGCACCTGTGCTCTCCATAAGGCTGGCGACTCCGATGGATAGGTCGAGATTGATTCAATATCCGCATCTAAAACCATCGTCACGAGGGCCTCGGGCTCCCATGAACAGGGGATGACCTGATTGTGGAACAAATTGAAAATATCCACTTCTCTGCTGTTCGGTTAGTGTCCGGCAATGCAGCACTAGACGCATCCTGTTTCGAGAAAATCTTCTTCAAATGCCAATAGTGAAGACATGATTGATACTGTGAGGTTTGTCAATACTTGAGGTCTTATACCGGAGCATGCAAAAGGCCCAAACTCGCTCTCGCAGAAACTATTTCATGCTTTCGAAATCATTGTCAACCACGTTTGACATCTTCTTTGCTGCAGGGAACTTCACATCTGGCGAGGATGCTAACTAGCGGAATCTTGCTACTATGGCAAAGATAGTGCAAAAGCAGAATATTGCCAGAGAACACAGATATTTCAAACCATCGGCGTGCTTTAGATCTGGCGTTGGTAGTCTTGCCTAAAGGCACATACAGCGTACGCCCACCTCTTTCTTCCCATCTCCACTTGCGCATATCCCATGTTTATCTATATCTCAATCATGAAGAAACCCACAGCTCTGGTAATCCGACCCCCAACCGCGTTTACACTCTTGTTCTGCAAGTCGCTGGTTGAGAATGAGGCAGAGAAGGCAAAGTCTGACGATGATCCACCATCTTCATTTCAACCCATACGTTTTCTTCTCATACATCACTTAGCTGACAATGGAGACAACGCAGCGTACATCTCAAAGCACAAACCTCTCCGAGGGCGAGATAATTGAGCAAGGCACAGCGAATACTCGGCTTGATAGTGTGGTCTATGAATGAGAGACATGGATGGCACAGCGTATGTAGCACTTGTTGAAGTACTGGGCGGACGGGAGATGGCAATGTATGCTGCCAAAATATCAGATTAATGGTCTTTATACCTACCCAAAATTTTGGAGTTGTGTCACAGACCAGCCCAGTTCAACCTATACAGCACCACCAGATTCGCGAATACAATAATGGATAGTATTGCCACTTTGCTATGATAATGGTAATCCTTAGCGTACGCTCTGATTAGAAAGGGCGAGAAAGCGAGAGAGAGAGAGAAGAACACATCATGCTGTTCGCTCGTAAACTGCAAGTAGAAGGTGGAAGAGAGATAGTATATTCAACAGCGCACGCATCATTCAAAGGTGAGCCTCAAGGGAAGGATAATGAAAGTGTTGTGCTTCATTGTATAATCCATTTCGAAAGCAAGCCATATCCCCAAGCCTACCGCTGTGAGCAAGGGCACACTTTATGTAGTATGATAAGAGGTAGTCGCCATGAGTGTCTATTTATTGCTTGCCATCTAACTTCTAATACACCGCAATTGACCTTTGTATGCCAACTTATGCTCCACGAGTTGGCTTCTCATCTCCCGCAAGTCTCAGGGATCGTCTGCTCCGTTGAAGTGCATGGTGTCCGCTTAGCCACTGTCCCGGGTTTTTGGCAGGTACATTGAGCTTGTTGTCGAGTGGAAAGGGCGATCTTTGCTTCTCTAAGAGGTCGCCGGTCACGTAAGACTTACGAGTCGTTGGTGACTCAGGCCGCGGTGGCGATATGAAAGAAGGCGTCCTCGCGAACGAGATATCTGAGAGCTGCTGACAGGAAGTCATAGGGTTCTTGTTGATCAGGTAGAGCGCAAAAGCCATTCCGATATTCCTCAGGTTCGTCGGTATAAGGGCTTCCTCAAGCGCTGGGCTGAAAAACCGCATTATTGTATGCATTCCGGAGTATCCAGTCTTCCGAAAGGAAACGATCATGCCCTTGACCACCAATATAGTCGAGAAAGGAGGCATCAGCATCATGACCATGGCCATCACCAAAAGTCAATGATAGTAGCTTCTAGCCGGAATAAGGAATGGCAGCTTCCGTGTGCGACTCCCTAGCTACTTGTAGACCAAGAAGCCTTTTTCGGGGTTGACTAGGATTGGCACTGTCCTCAATCTTCTTCAAATGAGCGGTTTGCGATCTTTGCGAGATAATGTTGGGGCATTTCGCAGCCTCCTGGTTGCTATAACTGTGAATGCTCCTTTTTGATTGGAATATTGGCGCTGGTGCGTATCACTTGCTTGATGCGGACTCTCATCAGTTTCGGGAATAACGGCTGCATTGACGGCAATGACGAGAGTTTGGTTGCACCGTGACTGTGGAGTACTCCAATAGCGGAACGATCCCAAAGAAAGTGGCGGAGGATCGATCAAGGCTAGTTCGAGACTGTGTTGGACAGTCATAGCTATGGTGGCCCCCTGGGCCATCGCTCGAGTAGCACAAAGGAGGCACCAGCTGTAATAGAAAGTATGCAATGCATGCAATGCACTGTGTTGGTAGATTGCAGAATGCGCGCTGGAAGTGAGGTTGGCTGGGCCAACGCGAATAAGGCAGGTGATGCCCGCAGACCCATCATGCTTGCCATTCTCACACGCCGTCAATTGAAGCCCTTGACGTAAGCTGCTCATTCTGATTGCCCAACTTCGAGATTTGCAGGAAGGCATCTACGCCATAGCCTTCTAAGCTATGCAGCTCCAAGCCTCCTGCCCAGTATTCAGCGTAGATTCTACTCATTGGTAAGCCCATGCCAAGTCGTAGCTCAGGAGGTCTTGAAGACAAGGATGTTAGTGAGCTGTCACGAGGCCTGCTGTGCGTTTTCCCATCAACATTTTTGAACAGTGGCTCCTGTAGCTCCTGCATAGTGGCAGCAAGAGTAGGAACCTTCTCAAGATTTCTGAGGCGGAGTTCACGCCTAGGGCCTTTGTTGAAAGACCACAAGAATGGAAGGATATCTCGTGGTATTCCACCTCCTTGGTCCGAGATTCGGATGACAACATGTTGAGGAGATTCACAGATCAGTACCTCAATTGGTGGAGGCTTTGCTGACGAGCCTTTGCTTGCTTGCATAACTGCCTGGACCGAATTACGCAATAACTCACCGATGATGTATTCGAGGTGGCTGAGCACGTACGGGAAGGTTGCACCCAGATGACCCTGGATGTTGATATCAGGTACGCTCGTCGTTGATTCATCGGATCTCTTCGCCACATTCTGTGCAAACTCTCCGCACTCTTTAACGATGTCCTTTGCGTTACATCGTAACAGAACCTCACCCACAAAGTCAGACTCTGAACTTGTTTGTGGGATATGCCACGGCGAGTTGAAGGTCTCTGTGAGCGCAAGATGCTGCTCTGCAATAACACGTCGGGAGATGCGCTATAACATTCCGGTCAGTCCAAAACAACTCCTCTAGATACTGGATTGACTAACGGCACGAAGCATCGCATTTATGAAATCGTCCATCACATCTGGCTGCACTAGGTCCTGGCATTCTAGAACGCCCATGACCAGGTTCGGTATAACGGCAAGATGCTCTTTCAAATTCTCGCTGATAACCTTGCAATATAAATCATTGTCCTCCACACTCTTGATCTCAGGGACTCGTCGGAAGCTTTCGAAGGATTTGTAGTAGAGTTCATACACCAGCGACAGATGTGGGTTCGTGACAACGACATAGGGCAGCTTTTGCATTTCGCGTAGACGATGCGCTAACCTGAGTAGCTGGTCAGCGCTGGAGCGATGTCAAAATCATGGAGAAGCACCTCGTGGGAAGCTCTGTGCGAACATAATTAGCAGAACTGAGCAACCGTTGCTCTGTCAAAGTACGGCCGAAGAAGAAGAGCTGCCTAAGGCTTATCGGTCGAATAGGTCGCTCAACCCAGCTAACAAGAGAGATCAGTATATATGGTTCAAGCTGACATGTGTAACCTACTCATCCAAAACGGAGGCGGGACGCCATGGCGGGGGCGCTCTGGCTGGAGAAGTTGACCACCGAGATTGTGCTGAATTGCGACTGAGCCGGTGCAACTGCAAGCAGTGTCGCCGTCCCGATCTACCAGCCTGTAGCATCTTCCTGATGCTAACAGACCGCCACGCAAATCAGTAGCCGGCATGGGGGGTGGTCAAAACAATTTTGTCGTAGTTCTCCAGATCTGGGGGAAAAGAACGTTTGGATTCCAAAAAGCAAACTTTGGGCTTGGGGGGCGGCCGCAGCCAGATCCCAGGCAGGTCATAGCCCGTTTGCGATATTTTCATTTGTATCGACCATAAGGCTCATGTTGCTGTGGCAGCGACTCACAATCACTTCTAATATACTTGCAATCACTTTCAGCTGTGTGCCAAATAGATTAGTATTGGAAACCGGGAGCGTGAATGCATGAATGCGCTGTGGAATCCGTCGTCATCGCACGCGTCCACTGAAGACGCTTTGGAAGCCCTTAATTTCTCGGAATAAATTTACGCACCCTTTCTTCCAAAATCTTCTAGACGACAGTGAAGAATTCCGAGAGGCGGCTTCCGTCAGAGGTCATTTCTACATATTGAGACTCTGCGCATCTTCAACCAAAGCCTGCTGGCCTTCGCCTTCTCGCCGCAGTCCGCATGGACAATGTAAGCTGAGAAACCACTTTCAACTGCCCACACCCACACACAAATTATTGATTCAGAGGCTGACTTGGGCTTTGAGCTACCTGGCTTACAGCTTGCTGGGCCTGATATGCTAGTTGACGAGTATGAACAATACAACAACGACCAGCCTAATGTCGTCAACATCTCTCCCGACGATGCCTCTGAAGAGCCGGCGGAGGTCGAACCGATGGCTGATGATTGTACGTGTAATGGCTTTCCTCCTCTCAACCTCCTCTGACAATTTACTCGGTCGTACAAATTCTGGTGTCGCGTCAAATATCCCCTTCCGTCATATCCGTCCCATGCTGACGTCCAACGGATGTGCCTTGCGATAAATTCTCTGTCCCTGGTAGCTGACTTGTGTACGTCGCAGACGAGGCCATGAAAGCCCGCATCCTATTAAACATTCCAGATACTGAAGTCGAAGCTGAAGCATATCACACCTGGCACATTGAGAGGTGGCGACAGTTGTCAAGACGAGAACAAGGCCCTATATTCCAGTGTGGAGGCCATCCTTGGAGGGTTCTCTTCTTCCCGTTTGGAAATCAAGTGGAGAGTGCGTCGCTTTACCTTGAGCATGGGTTCGAAGGGGAGCCTCCTGAAGACTGGTATGCCTGCGTGCAGTTTGCGTTGGTGCTGTGGAATCCGCGGGATCCCTCGATATACTGCTCTCATGCAGCGAATCACAGATTCAACAAACGAGAAGGCGACTGGGGTTTCACGAGATTTGTAGAGATCAGGAAGGCCTTCAATCAGCCATGGGAAGACCATGAACGCCATCTAATCGAAAATGACGAGGCGAACGTGACGGCCTACGTCCGTGTACTCAAAGACCCCACCGGTGTGTTATGGCATAACTTTGAGGGATATGACTCGAAGAAAGAAACCGGAATGGTCGGGCTCAAAAACCAGGGAGCTACGTGTTATCTCAACTCGTTGCTGCAGTCACTCTACTTTACAAATGCCTTCAGAAAAGCAGTATACCAAATCCCCACCGCAAAGGATGCCGTCAAGACCAACAGCGCGTGGACTTTGCAACGACTGTTCTACTCTCTACAATTCAGCAAGCTCGCAGTTTCCACAACAGACCTTACCTCGTCATTTGGGTGGGATTCACGACAAATCTTCGAGCAACAGGACGTCCAAGAATTGTCAAGAATCTTGATGGAGAAGCTCGAAGAACGAATGAAAGGCACCGCGGCAGAAAACGCGCTTCCACGCCTGTTTGTCGGCAAGTCAAAAACATACATCTCCTGCATAAATGTTCCTTTCGAATCTTCACGAATAGAGGACTTCTGGGACATTCAGCTTAATGTTCGCGGGAACAAGACGTTACATGACAGTTTTATGGACTATATTCAGGTTGAGACGCTTGAAGGAGACAACAAGTACGATGCCGGAGAGCCTTACAAGCTACAAGATGCCAGGAAGGGCGTCATTTTCGAGAGCTTCCCGCCCGTCCTCCACCTACAACTAAAACGTTTTGAGTACGACGTCAACAAAGATGCTATGATGAAGGTCAACGACCGCCACGAATTTCCGGATGAGTTCGACGCCTCACTCTACCTTTCAGAAGATGCAGACAGGTCAGAGTCATGGGTGTATCAACTACATGGAGTACTAGTCCATAGCGGAGACTTTAATGCTGGTCATTATTACGCATTCCTTAAACCGAAAAAGGATGGATTCTTCTATAAGTTCGATGACGACAGAGTCACTCGAGCTACGATGAAGGAAACACTCGAGGAAAATTTCGGGGGGGAATACGCCAACCTTGTGAACGGTGCCTTGGGCCAACGACAGCCCTACATGCGAGGCTACTCCAGGAACCGTTCAATGAATGCTTATATGCTGGTTTACATTCGCAAATCAAAACTCGACGAAGTCTTAGTTGACGTCAAGGAATCCGACATTCCGCCTCATATTGAGGCGAAACTGGCAGAAGAGCAGGCGGAGTTGGCGCGTCGAAAGAAAGAACGCGAAGAGGCGCACCTGTTTCTGAACGTTCATCTGATCTCCGATCTCACGTTCAAGCAACATCATTCTTTTGATCTCACCACTTGGGATGCTGAGCCCACGGATCCCGCTGCACCTACCGTTTACCGAGTTCGCCGCTCGATGACTGTTGGGGACTTTGCCGCAGAGCATGCGCGAGAAAGAGGACTGGATGCAGAGCAAGTTCGATTTTGGGTCATGGTCTCTCGCCAGAATAAGACTTCGCGGCCAGACCAGCCGTTGAGAGATCCGAATATGAGTATTGAGGAAGCCTGGAATCGATTTGGGTCCAAAGGCGCTCCGTTCAAGCTGTGGGCAGAGACGTGTGAAAAATCGGAAGACGGCAAGCCCACTTGGCCAGAAGCGTCGCCTTCCAACCCCGGCAATGTCCCAATCCTTGTTTTCCTCAAATACTTCGATGTCAAGGCGCAAACGCTGACCGGCGTTGGTCAAGTCTACGTTCGAAAACATGGGAAGGTCGGTGATATCGTAGGCCAGATACTAGATGTCATGAAGTGGGAGCCAGGCCCAACATTCCTCCTTTTCGAAGAGATCAAGCATTCCATGATTGAGCCGATGAAGTCGAAGCAAACATTCCAGCAATCAGAGATCCAAGATGGAGATATCATTTGCTTCCAAAAGGTTCTTCCCGAGGCCGAATTATCGTCGGTAACGTACACCGATGCGCGACAATATTACGACTATCTCCTCAATCGCATTTCCATACAATTCCTTTGCAGGCCGAAAGACGCGGGCCCCGATTTCAGCTTGGTGTTGAATAAGAAGATGACGTATGAGCAATTCTCTGCAAAAGTTGGCGAATATCTCAAAGTCGATCCTACGCACATCCGATACGCCACGGTCCATGTCACCAGCAACAAGCCAAAGTCGTGGGTGAAGCGCGTGTTGAGCCAAACGTTGCAGCAGATCTTGTCATCTCAGTACTCCTCATATGGCTACAGCAACCACCGAAATGATACTCTCTATTACGAGGTGTTGGAGACCAGCCTAGCTGACTTTGAAACCAAAAAGATAATGAAACTCACATGGCTCAGTGAGGGCATCACTAAAGAGGTAAGCCCCTGTCAAGGCTCTTGCATAGACAACTTATTGACATCTGCTCCCAGGAACAGCTTGAAGTGCTCGTCGCCAAGAATGGCATTATCGCCGATATCATTGGCGGTATTCAGAAGAAGCTCAATCTTGATGAGAGAACAGCACAACTTGTCCGCATCTACGAGGTGCATTCTGGAAGGGTCTACAAGGAGCTTTCGGAGGACTTGAGCATCACAGGCGTGAACGAGTTCGTGTCTCTGTATGCTGAGAGGATGCCGGACGAGGAGATCAACGCTACCGACAGTGATCGAGCGATCTATTGTTTCCACTTCGACAAAGAGCCTACCAAGCCGCACGGTGTGCCTTTCAAATTCATCTTGAAACCCGGCGAACCTCTCAAAGACACTAGAGAGCGCCTGGGAAAGCGAACTGGACTGAAAGGCAAACTGTTAGAGAAGATCAAGTTCGCCATTGTTAGTCGCAGCACCTATTCAAAGCCTCGGTATCTAGAAGATGGCGACGTCATTATGGATCTACTGCAGGACGACGACGACATGCTCGGTCTGGATCATATGAACAAAATGCGGAATTTCTGGAACAAGGCCGACTCGATATTTATCAGATGATACGCAGTCCGATATGGGAGGCCTCGCTAGCGGGTGTGGGAGGTTGTGGAGCACATCCTCTGCTATAGCGTTCATGTTAAAGCGTTGCATAGCTCAGGAGTCCCATAAATGCGTGGGTTAGGAAAGCATCCAGCACGTCTTTACCACATGTTGAAGTTTGCATGATGTTAAGGTGGCATGGATATGCATAGCGACGGGTCGGAAGAAGTGCGGCGAGCGTTGCACTCTCTGGACCTGGCCACGAATACGTAGATAGCAGAATAGTAATGCAAGATGCTTCTGACAACGATAACACTTGTTTCGTTCAAACCCCCGATTCTGTCCTATCTGACTACCGCCGTGAAATTCGAGCAACTGATAGGTCGGCTTCTCCCGAGCCCCTCCATCATATAAGCACTGCCCTTGAAGATCGGATGATTTGGAAGTTACAGACTCGGCAGACACAGTGCAAAGCATCGACAGTGACCTTGATTCTTGATATCACACCCATAGCAAACGGGAAGGAGGGTAATATTCTACCCTTCCGGAACGAATGAAATTGAGACGAGGGCTAAGCTCAGCAATCTCTTGTGTATGTGCCAACCTCAGTCTTTTACTTATCACAGACTCAGTGGGAAAGGGTACTAGAACCTAGCAAGCTCCAGTCTGAAGCTGCACAGTCAACAGACACACGATAGTTAGACTGGCTACGCATACGATCTTAATATGACACTCCCATCTTCAAAGGAAGAAATTCTCGCCTTGGGACATATTGACCCGACCTTCGCAGCGGTAAGCTCTTTGACTTTCACCTAGCAGTATTCGTCATCTTTCTCGAAGATCCAGTCACGCCTACAAAGCATCCCTATCTTAACGATATCGAGTCTCTTACGTAGCCCAACAGTTGCTCGAAGCCAACCCTCTGCCGTCTAGCTTCTCGTGGACGATCTCAGACCTCAAGACCTCCGCCGCCGCTGCCCTGCCGAATCTTCAGGAATCTGTGGCATCAAACCGTCCTGAAAATGTCACAGAAAAAGTCCACCACATCCCAATGCGCGATGGCTACATGTCTCGTGTCATTATCCTTGAACCCTCCACTCCAAATTTGACTGCTAAGCCAGACAGCGGCCTCCCAGTACTCCTAATGTTCCATGGCGGCGGCCATTGTGTCGGCGACCCTGAGCGGGAGGTCCCACTTCTTCGCCTCCTCGTCGCCCGCTACAACATGATCTGCCTCGCTCCATGCTACCGCCTCGCTCCCGAAAATCCCTTTCCAGCTAGCATCAACGACGCATGGGACACACTACAGTGGGTCGCCTCGGAAAGCAATTCCAAGTCTTCGTCCTCCCCTCTGCATCACGCAGACACAAACCTTGGTTTCGTTGTTGGCGGCTCCTCCGCTGGCGCGAACCTCGCCGCCTCCCTTGCCCACCTCGCCCGCGACAACATGCTCAAGCCGCCTCTCAGTGGACAGTTCCTATCGGTGGTGACGGTTATGCATCATCAGCACGTCCCTGCCAAATACCAAAATGCCTACCTCTCCTGGGAACAGAATAAATCCGCGCCGATACTTGATCGGCACTTGTACAGCATCTTCAGTAACGCGTTCAAACCTGATCCCATGTCGGAGTTATGGGCGTCCTTTAACCACCCGAATGGACACGTGGGCCTGCCGAAGGCGTATTTTCAGGTCTGTGGGTTGGATATCTTTCGCGACGATGGGTTGATATATGAAAGGGTGTTGAGGGAGGAGACGGGCGTAGAGACGAGGATGGATGTATATAAGGGGATGCCGCATTCGTGGTGGAGTGTATTTCCGGAAATGGAGGCGAGTAAGCAGAGGGTGGAGGATAGTGTGAGGGCGGTCGGATGGTTGTTGGGGAGAGAAGAGGGTGGAGGTGCGAGGGCTGATTGACAAGGGTAAAGTATGTGCCGCATTGATACTTGTGCTGGGAGTAAGTTGGGTAGCTTTGTCTACCGCCTTGCTAGTTAGAGTTACTGTCTTTAACGAGAAAGTTGAATGAGAGATGGATAGTGAAATCTTGATACTGTGAGATGCAAATGCCATGGTAAAAGCCTGCACTGCACAGCTCAGCGTGGAGGCTTGAGGGCCAAATAGTGGTATTCAACGTAAATCAGCTCGGAGGCGGGAATGGAATGAGAAGGAGACGTGGCCGATGATGCTGGGTAGGGTGAAAGTGCCTGGATGCTTATCGAATTTAGATGATGATGCGTTGACAATTGCTGATGTGTCAAGCCATTCGCCGCAGTTGATCAGGTACGTGAAGGGGCACGGAAGGGTGAAGACACAAAGAACAAAGAATGTTTTCCTAGCACCTACTAGGCGCTTGGTGTAGAAAACTATCATTCTCTTATCAATAGTTCTATAACGCCGCTCGTGTGGGATGGATGATTCATGAATTCCGATCATACATAGCCTTTCCTCGCGCCCTGGAAGAAGAACCTGACGACCAAGACCTGCAAAGCCGCCATCCCAACCATCATCCCTACTTCGATCAAACTGAAATTGAAGATTCTTTTTTCCGTACTCCTGACCGTGCTGAAGTTCCTGTTCTCTCTTGTACGGAAGTATTTCTGCATGCGACTGATCGTGCCGAGTTGGCTACTGATTTTGAAGATCGCGTCTTCTAGTGCGGAGGTCTGTTCAGGGGTTGTGCCAGCCTTTTGAGGGAGCAGGGCAGAGCGAGATTCGTCTTCGACCTGTAGAGAGGATGTGTCAGACATGGAATATAAACGTGGCCTCTGGCTGTAGAGATGGAAGGGGCCAGAGATCCACCAAGGGGGGTTTGGCTTACGGCGATCTCAAAATCTACCATTTTATCTGAAGCGGTGTAACCCTCATTGCTGAAACAGAATTTATACTCTCCAGCGCTCTGCGCCGTGAAGACAAAGTCGCCCTGTCGCTCTTTCGAGTCTTTCAAGATGACCCTGTCATTGGGTCCCACGACTTCATAGTCGATCTCAAATTGGCCGCCAGATTGAACCTGCGGTTTCAAAGTCAGCCACCATTTCGATACGCAACCGGTGATACCGGGGAGCAATGCATACTGCAAAGTAGAAAGCCACCTTCGCATTCTCTCGCTCGACATTGGTGAAGAAACATGACTTTTCGTTTCCGTTCAACTTGTAAGTCAGTGCTGTGCCGGACACGAAGGATATCGTCAGAGCCAGAAGGCTTGACAGGACAAGGTAGAGCCTCATTGTGATATATCTGGCCAGTCCACAAAGCCTGGGGATTGACCTCAAAAGGAGATGTGAAATTCACGCGGGTAGGAAAATGTTCCGTCTTCCTAACAAGGGATGGCGCCGCCGAGCCAGCTGATCTGCCGTTAATTAGGAAAGAAATTCGACGAAATGTGAATCGTATTCTAGATTATATCGCTGCGTGCCACGTTTTCGAAATTCTGAACAGTATTTCGGCTTCTTCTTTACTGCGTGCGTGTGTATCGAGTTGTCGATACTTGTAGCCCTCGTCCGATCACGCGATATATCACGATTACTACGCCGCATCACACGAGTGCTAAGATTCTAACTTGGATCGTTACTCCACTGCGTAGAAGATCCTTCTTCATTTTCTTCCTCTTTCTCTTCTTTATTCTCATCTTATTCCCATTCTACTTCTACCTTGCGGTAGTGTGTCGCCAACTGCCGGAAAAGTGATGATAGTCGGGCTTGGGGATGGTCAAAAGGCTGGCTGCCCATGCTCTTGCGCGGCCAAAGATTCGTTCGACCTGGACTATAGGATAATGTCGTTGGGAGGTTCATGTGGTGGCATATTCGAAAGGATGACTGACGAGAAGCCGGTGATTAGCAACACCACTACGTCTCCCGCGGCTATTTTTCCAGTAGTATTTGCAGAGTCTGCTCGACCGCTCAACAACTTTCGCCTGAAGCTTAGGTCTCCCGATTCGCGGAGCCTTTTCACTACCTTTGTGAACGCAAGGAGACCGGTCAAATCCAGGATCTCCACCTCCTTCAGCCTGGTCACATCTTGCAAAATCTCCGTCGTAACTTGAGCGAGGTAGTGCGTCGCAATGGAATGCTGAGGCGCCATGGCCATTGCCCAATCGGTTCACTGCAACGCATACGAGTAACCCATCCGCCGGTAATCATCTCTATCCGGGTAGCTATCGCCTTCGATTCCTACGCTACGTCAACTGCGTTGGGCTTATTCCACTGAATGGCTTTCCGATAACCTGAAGATATGGTAGTGGCCCACGCGTCGGCGTCTTCTAAAAGTTGCCTAGCTGTTTCTTCAGGTACCTAGCCACTTTTC
>Ga0335072_10001157_pt1 | contig 43815 bp, 36 predicted proteins | sample Lox_Sample_21_FD_206725 | JGI IMG/M metagenome (GOLD analysis project Ga0335072, IMG submission 206725) | Soil microbial communities from Loxahatchee National Wildlife Refuge, Florida, United States - Lox_Sample_2.1 | ecosystem: Environmental > Terrestrial > Soil > Wetlands | place: USA... | reverse complement strand
CTTGAGCAAAGTGCACCTTTTACCGTTCCCGACGATACCAAATCGCCTTTGGCAGTGCTGTTTTTGTTCGCCGTCATCTTCGCGGCAATCGGAGTGCTAGTCGTAGCCCTGAAGAAATATGGACCGCCAGATCTCTTAGCAAAGCTCAAGCGTCGGCAAGACACAGATATCTGAGGTAAGGAGAATGATCGATTTCTTAAGGACCTTGTTGACCGCGCCAGTGTCTCTCTCATGGCTTCTGGTTTGCGGTGCTGTCGCGTTCCTTCTGTTGATTGCCTGGGTGATTGCGTACTTCGTCGCCATTATTCATGCCCATGCAGGCGCGAGCTGGCGCGAGTTGCTTGTCACGACCACGCGCGTGAAAATCTCATGGATCTGGGGCTGGTCCGTGGCCTGCTTTGTTCTTTTGGTGTATGTCGCGAGCCTGGGATATTTTGAGCGAATTGAATCCTGGTTTGCCGCGTTGCCTTATCTAATAGCGGCAATCATTACGCTCGGATTTGCCGCGTGGCTGCGCCATTCTGTGCGCGCAAAAGTAGTGTGGCTGCAAAAGATTGTTCAGAGAGGCCAATAGTGATTCTTCATCCTACAGTCGTGATCGGTGTTGGAAGCACGGGCAAGTTCGTTGTTGCGAATGCTCAAAAGTATCTGTATGAGGTGCTGAATGGCGAGGAATTAAGCCTCTTCAAGTTCCTCGTCCTGGAAACCGCGGTCAACCAACAGGACCAGGGCTGGACTGCTGCAGGCGTAAACACAAAACCGATCAACATCAAAGTGGAGAATATAGGACTGGCTTATTCCACATTAAGCCAGAATCTTAAAGGCGAATTCAGCTGGTGCCCTGAAGATATGCAGATCATGGGACCGGGAGCGGGAAATAAACGCGCTGGCGGCCGGCTCATGCTGTTCCATCACATGGAAACCGTCCGAGAGATTATTCAAAGGGCAATCAGCGATGTGGCAGCCGCGGCAATTGACGATCAAACCACAAAAAAAATTAACCAGTTGATGAAGGAGAGAGGTGGGAACGAGCAGGTACATCCATTACCTAGCCCGCCTCTGCCCGTCATATTGGTTGTAGGAACACTGACTGGCGGCACATGCTCCGGCACCTGTGTAGATCTTGGCTATCTGCTGCGCAGAGTTGCACCAAGTTCAAGCCGCGAGGGCCTCTTTTTCATGCCGGACAATGGCGCGAACGATACCTACAAAGCGAACTCATGGGCTGCATTGTCAGATCTCGCCTATTTTACGGAGCATCCCGGCGATTACGAGGCTGTTTGGCTGAACAAAGCGAAGAGCAGGAATTCCTATAAGGAAAGTGCCCAGCCGGGACCGATGGCGCCTTATAACCACATTTATCTGGTAACGCAGCGGGACCAGGCCGGCAACGAGCACCTGCCGTATCGAGATGATCCCAGTTCACCTCTCTTGATGATGGGCGGGCTATACGTAGCGGCAAATCTTCTGGGGCTCTATGATCTGCGGCAGATTCGGCTGGCAGACCTGAACACAAGAGTCCATGGTCATCGCATTTTCAATACGTTCCTGACAAATAGCGTACGGGGAGTCAGCTACCCGAAGTATGAGATTTCGGAAGCAGCCGCATGCAAGATAATTGCCGACCACATTTGCGACTGCTGGCTGAGCAAGCAGGCCTGCTGGGAGCAGGGACGCCGCGAAGAGTTACAGCAGGAAAAGATCAAAGAGCTGGGCCGTAAATTCTGGAACCTGAAATGTCCGACAATTTGGGATGGCTTGCGGGGAGACGTTAATCTGGAGTCTTTGGCAACGGAGATTAGAAACGGCCGGATTCCAGAGCTTAAAGAAAATCTCAAGGAACAGATCATTCGGGACGGCACTGTTTTTCGCAAGATCGACCAGAATCTCGAGACTCGCCGGCGCCAATTGCAAGACACAATCAGGATTGAATTCATCGAGATCCTGCAGAAAAAACAGAACCTGCAATATGCGGAATGGTTTCTCGATGGCGTGCAGTCGGAAATCGAACGCGCCAGAAAGTACTGGGAAGCAATCGACATCCCGGCAGGGGAGAACGATATGGCGACCTGGCAAACAAAAGCCGGCAAGCTCGGCGAACGGCTCGTATCCCGGCAAACAGGGCTTTCTGTGAACATGTTGGGGCAGCGCAGGAGCGTGGTCGAAGACGAGTTGGAGCAGATGGTCGTCCGTCTCGAAATGTTCCTTATGCACCGAATCCTTGGTGAAATCGCGCGATGGGTCGATAGCGAACTAGGGGCTTTGGCAAACTCGATTCGCGCTCTTCTGACGGACGTGCGGATGTATGTCGCTTCCAGAGGAAATCTGATCGCAAAGTCGCTGCAAGACAAGAGTGGGCCTCTACTCAAGGTGTCACGATCCGGGGACAACGGATTCGCCGAGGAAATTACCGCCCTGGCAAGGCTTCTTCCCGAGATTCCGGGGAGAAATTTTATTGACTATGCCAATGGCAATTACAGCGGCATATTGTATCCCGACGGACAAGCCGGCGGGAGCCCGAGAGATCGTCTGTTTGAGGCATTGATTGACCGAATTCAACCTGAGCTGATCCAACAATTGCAGAAGGATGGCTCGATTGACATTGTCGCGGAAATTGAGAGACAGCAAGTCAGCCAGCAGGCCGTACAACGGGCCCATGCGACACAGTCATTGTCGATTTCGACTCGTCATGACTTAATGACCGGCGAAGAGAATGTTCCATCCCTGCTCCTTACGAAGAGCATTCAGGCATCGAATGCTCTCGAGCGTCTATTGCTAAAGTCAGACCCTTCTTTTCCGGTTTTGCATAAAGCCGAGCTTCCACTGTTTGATCACATGGCGCTTTTCTATCAAGAGGGCGGCAGATTCGATTTGGATTCGTTGCTATACGCCGACGACTTGAAACTCTCCTACGAGGAGGCGCGAGAGGCGGATGCATCGGTTCTCGATCCCCTTCGATCACTCAAGAAGCATGCGCCAGCAAATGACCCCAAATTGCGGAGCGAGCCATGAGAGTCCATTTTCTCCCGGCAGCACAAAAGACGCGCAATGACAAGGCGATCGAGAAACTGCGCCGGATCGGTTACGTGCTGTTCGTATTGCTGATGGCAACGCTTGCGCTTGGAGCCAAGCTATACATTTGGCCGCCAGTTGCCCAAACCGAGCCGCAGCTTACGAGCGATGACGGTCAGACGATTTATTCCGCCGCGGTTGTGCTGGCTCCCGATCTTGTGCTGAGTCCCGCAAAGATTACCGGCACTGCTCAATTCATTACGCTTGGCGAACGCAGGAACGCCAAGCGCATTGACAGCACCACGCTTCCTGACGGCACGGAAGTCACTCTGCTCAGGCTCGAAAGCCCTACGTCCGCCGCTCCCGTTGCTGTGGTTGTCGTCGAGGCGGGCGATGCTCTTGTTGCAGCCTTCTCGGGCCAGGAGTGGCATGGCGTGGCCCGGGCGAAGGTGAACGGCGAGTACCCTGTAGATCCAGACTTCACTCTGAGCGCGGGAACGCCGGTGTACCGCGAGTCAGACAGGACGTCACTGGCAGGTTTCGCCATCCGAACCGCATCAGGGTCGGCGATTGTCTCCGCTCAGGATGTAGTCAGCAAGTTTCCTGAATTGAATGCGGAGCGTTAGCAGTGGAAGACGAAGACCCCACATCTGCTGGGCGAATCAGCACGAGACGCATCGCGTTTCTTTACGCCGGCTCGGCAGACGCAACCATCAAACCGTTGTTCCTCAAGGCTCTGCGTCGCGGTGCGGTAACTCAATATCCGTATCACCGAGCTGTTTCATTTGAATCGCAGGCCTGGACAGCAGAAGCTTTCCAGGCCTGCAGAGAAGATGGCTATGAAAGAATGGCGATCGTTGGGGACACGCACGCCGATGGATATCCAGGCTCTCTCGTAGCTCCTCTGGAAGCGCTGCGCAGCGCGCATAAACGAGGCCTGTTGAAGGAGTTCAAAACCGTCGAATTCTTTCTTGATGTCGACAATGAAGCTGACGTTCACAATCTCGCTGAGGCCGTTACTCCCTTCCTGGCGTCGTTTGTAACGGCACCACATATCAAGCTGTATGCGTTATTGAACCTCGCTTCAACTGCAAAGCAAAAAAGAGGATTATCCGCCTTGCTAACCGCGTTGACAATTGCTGCTCCAAGCCGGATGGCGGAGATCGGGAAGGGGCTCGATGGCATCCGCCGTGCGCCTGAATCGGCCTTCCTACTCGCCCGCTACGAAGAGTTGCCAGTGCCGGAAATCCAGGAGGCTGCAAAGCTGGTAGTGGACAATGCATTGATGAATGGCACTTTTTCCAGCTTGCCGGATCAAGGAGGAGTTCCGCTTCCGTCGATCAATCGCGTTGAGCGGCTGCTGTCCGAGCACAAAGTCGGTATCGAAGAGCCACCGCTTCCCACCTCATTCGCATTCGAGTTCAAGTGGGCGATATATCGAGATGCCTTGCTGCATCCGTTGATGAGCACACTCGTAAGGCATTTCCCTGACGAGGCCGCCTTTTTACAGTCGATGGGACGTTTGGCGAAAGACTTTGGTACACGCGACCCGGTTTTTAAACTGCTGTTGTCCGACTTACAAAATGAGATTGTTGCTGCCCGCACGCGCTTGACGACCGGTCTGCGATTCGCGGACCTCAGCAGATTCGAGCCTCAATTTGACCAGGCGGTCGACGAAATTGTGAAACCTTTTATCCATCATTTCCGATTTGCAATTTGGCCTTTGCTGGATCAGCGAGTAAAGCCTTTGGACAAGGACCCCTGTGTAGAAGGCTTATATGAGGAATACGAACGATGTATCACAGCCACTGCGGATGCGATGTGCGAAATCCTCAGAATCCAGATTTGCACGCGACAGGAAGAGATAAAGAAGATCATGGCGGATACAGCGGATCGCCTGCCGGGACGCTGGCTGAAGCCCCCGACGAGTTTGCTGTTCGTCCACCAGGACCTTGAGAGAGATCACCGAGATGAGCTTTGGCCCGAGAAGCTTCGCTGCGGCTTCCTGGGATTGTTGAAAAGGGAGCTGTGCTTATGATCGGCAATTCCTTAGTGATCTTCCTGCTGATACCACTCGCTATTTTTGCGTGGGCAGCTATGGAATTGGTCCAGTGCTTTCAAGAAGCAAGGAGTTTGCGCTCGGGTATAGGCCGGCTCATCGAGAAACCGTCGGCGCCTGATTCCTTCTTGGGAACTACGCCTCTGCAAAAGAGGGCAGCCGCGACCGTTCGCAAAGTGCAGCACGCGAAGCTTGTCTTGCAAATTCAACCGGAAAGAGAAGTTGCCGGAATAACGGCAGAATTTTCGGCGAGGCTCGGTAGAACCAGGGCGCTTGCTGGACTGCTTATTATCCTGGGATTGCTCATTACCTTAGCGAATCTACGCAGCGCTGTCGAACGAATGAAGGCGGCGCTGGAACCACCCAGAACCGCTGTGCAGTCCGTGATACCCCCTGAAGAATCAGACAACCTGTCGACAGTACGCAATGGAATTGCGGGCATTGCCTCAGCTGCAGGGACCGCCTTCGGCTACAGCGGATTCACGATCGCCCTGGCGGGACTGGTTTTGCTGGCCTCCGTTGTAGCACAGCGCGAAGCGAGCTCCGCCATAAGAGGATTTGCGTCCTGGCTGTTTGACCGCCATGACGAGCTTCTTATGAAACAGGCCGAACAGCCGCAGGACGCTCCAGGCAGGCTGGCCTATGCCGCGGACGTTCTCGTCCAGGTCGCGGCAACATTTCGAGAAACCAACACTGCTCTTGCCGATTTGAAGCTGTTTGGAAACAAACTCGAATCAGCGGCCCAGGAGATCGGCGCTGCCATGGCTGATTTGCCGACGCGGCTCGATACCTCGATGGCGAAGATCAGCAACGATGTGGCCGTCGGTATTCGAGATGGACTCGAACATCAAGCCCAATATCTGAACTCTTTAGTCACGATTTACAGCGATCACGCCATCGTCGTGCAGAAGACGATTGAGTTCATCTCACGGATCACGGATGCGAACAAAAGCGCGAGTGAGGCGTTGGTCCACCTTCGCTCGCTGCCGGAGCAGATTCAGGTTGTCGCCATGTCAAGCGAGGCAGCAAGAGCGGCATCTCAGCAGCTTGCAACGACAGTGCGAAGCCTCGACGATAAAGTAGCTGCTCTTCCCGCAGGTGATCTGGCCATGGCGGCAACCGAGCTCGCCGACGCCGCGGGGAGACTGGGTAGGTTGGAAAGTAGCGTTGCGGAGATGCTGGAAGCGACGAAATCGCTCTTTCAGTCCGCCATCGACGATGCTACACGGCGCAGCAGTGAGGCCGTGGTAAAGCAGTTGGCGAGTGTGAGCTCCGTCATTCAATCTTTGAAAACAGACTTAACCACCGACACAACAAGACAGTTGACCGAACTGAAGACAACCCTCTCCAAACTAAGAGAAGCCGTCGACACGCTGAGAGCGGGCACCGACCCCGGCATGGAGTCGTTACATGCCCAACTCAATCAGCTGATACAAAACGTCGGTTCTTTACCATCGATGCAACTCATGCGGATCTTCGGTTCAAATCGGGCGCATACGGAGAAATCTTGAATGCATGACAGTGTTCTGAACGACGAAAACATTGGCTGGCCAAGCTATGTCGATTTCCTGACAAGCTTTGCATTCGTGCTCATTATGTTCGTTACTTGGAGCGTGAATCTCATTGCAGGTGTGGAGCGGGATCAAGCGATTCATACTGCCCTTGAGAAAATAAGTCGTCAGTTTACGCATGCTGGGTTCGATGCGGTCATCGAAGGCAAGAAGGTGCGGATTCCACTCAGGAATAAAGTTGTCTTCAAAGAAGGCCAGTTTGAGCTAAATGAGGACGGAAAGGCGCATCTGCGGGAAGCAGGCAGGCTCATCGCTGCTGATCCGGACGTGAAGCGGATCATCGTGATGGGTTACGCAGACAGGGTTCAACCGAAACACGATGAATTTCGCAACTGGACCTTATCGGTGGACCGCGCGGAGGCGGTGTTGAAATTTCTATACCTTTGCACCGATTGCGGCTATAAACCGCAGGACATAAGACCGAAGCTCGTGCTTCACGGCGTGGGCGATCTGGACAGCAGACAATTGCAAGCCAGCGAGCAGACGACCGGTGATGCGGGCGACCGTCGCGTAGACATCGTGCTTGACCGAGGAGATGATGATCGTCCCTGATTCCTTATCTGAGGCCTCCTGGGTTCCGGGATGGATTCGCTTCCGCCTTCAAGAAGCTGGCCTTCAGACCCGAGTGGCGGCTGAAAACGATGCGGTGGCCGGGCCACTGGATGTTGCACAACAACGTCTTGAGCATTGCGTGACCGGGTATTCGCGTAAGCAAATTGGGCGTTGCCTCGCTGAGGTGAAGAGCGAACTTTCGAGACTGCAGCTGGCTTCTAAACGGGAAAGCCTGGCGGCCTTGGGACGCAAATGCTTTGAGGCGCGAGCAAGATCCTTGCATGCAGCACTCAAAAAAATGCAGGAAGCATGTGACTTGGACATCTCTCATGAAAAGGAGTTGTCAGACCTGCATGAAGATCGGGACGCTTTGACAAAAGAAGCTGCCCCATTACTAACCGGTGCTGCTGACACAGAGTTCCGCCGCTTTGATCGGTTATTTCGCCAAAAACTATTTGATTTTGAACATTGCCGCGATCTTGGTGAAATCAAGGATCGCATCAGGGCTATGCGAAAGGCGCTCTCGAATGTTGAGCGAATCGTAAAAAAAAGTAAAAGACTGAAGGAGAATATTCAAAGCGATACGGCGGCCTTCGACGCATTAGATCGCGGAACACTTACCGCAGACCCCAGGACCGACGAGGTGTATGTAGAGACAGCCGGTCTACTGGAAATGCTCAAGGCCAGAAGCGAACAGGGTGATGTTGATAGAAGCATTGGGCTTCTTGATCGCGTAGAGCAAAACCTACAGATGCTTGCTCAATATTCGGACCACGTGCGTCGCGATGCCGCGAAAGAAATAGAGCTTTGGCGAAGGATTGCTTCAATTTGTCCGCGAGCGGCGACGCACTTCGCGAGTGAGCTTGAGGCAATCCCATCAGAGCCGTCAGGCGACTCCTTCTTAGAGTGGGTAAGTCTAAGGCGTTCCATAAGGAAGGTCGTACATCATTTAGCCCAGGAAACTCGTTTAGCCAATGCCAATGCAATCAACGGCCGTGCAGCAAAATATCGTTGGTTAGATCCGGACGAACGTTGGTTGGATCGGGACGAGCGTCGCTTGTATGATTTCGCCGCGGACTCATATCGCCAGTGGCGAAACACAATCTCTTAGCGGGCGAAGAGGCAAGGTCGATAGTCTCCGCTGCTGCGTGGCTTAGCGTCCGTTTCACCGTCGCTTCCTCGTAGACCTCGTACCCAACCTCAAAAAGATCACGTTTCGATAAATGTGCAATCTACCCGAAAAGCGTCGACTGTGCAGGCCGAGATTCGTGTTCGCGAAAATTGCTTAGGCCAACGCCAACCAGGCGAAAGCGCTGCTGCGAGCCTAGATTCACTCGCTCTCGCAGCGACAGTGCTATGCAGGTCAATTCCTCGCAGGACGAGGGAGGCAAATCAGGAGTAAGGCTTCGCGTGAGAATGTTGAACTCGCTGGTCTTCAGTTTGAGGACCACGGTGCGTGCTACGCGCGATTCCTTGCGCGATGCGGCCCAGACCTTTTCTGCCAGACGGCGGATCATTGGCTCTGTTTCCGCCAGCGCTACGTCGCGCTCAAACGTGTCTTCGGCGGAGATGGACTGTGTTGGTCTATCGGGAACAACTTCGCTTTGGTCGATTCCTCGGGCCAGGTCGTAGAGACGAAGGCCATAGCGGCCAAAGCGGCTTTCGAGCGTCGATAAGTCAACGCTTCTTAAGTCACCCACAGTCTTGATGCCGAGTTCCTCAAGCCTCCGTTCTGTTACTTTGCCCACGCCCGGGATACGTCCAACGGCGAGCGGAAGCAAAAATGTCTCTATCTCTTCCGGCTGGATAACGAAGAATCCATCCGGTTTGAGCCAGTCAGAGGCGATCTTTGCTAGAAATTTGTTCGGGGCTACACCGGCTGAAGCAGTAAGGTGCAGTTCCTCCCGGATTTGTTCGCGAATCGTCCGGGCAACACGTGTAGCCGTTGAGAGACCGGTCTTGTTGACGGTCACGTCCAGGTAGGCTTCATCAAGCGACAGCGGCTCAATCAAATCCGTGTGGCGCTTCAAGATTTCGCGCACCATATGCGACACCGCCCGATAACGCGGGAAATCCGGAGGTATAAAGATTGCCTCTGGGCATAAACGTTCTGCACGCACGACCGGCATGGCCGAGCGAACTCCGAAATGCCTGGCCTCATAGGAAGCGGCACAAACCACGGAGCGGCTGCCGCGCCATGCGACGACGACTGGCTTGCCGCGCAGTTGTGGATCATCTCTCTGCTCGACGGACGCATAGAATGCGTCCATGTCGATATGGATGATTTTGCGGACGCCCATCTGGCAACTATCTTATTCCTGGCTTCCGTGCCAGCGCGATTGTGGCTGGCGGCCTAATACATCCAATGCTTTTTTAGTACATCCAGCTGCAGTCGCGCGTGAAATCGGTGGTTACTGAGCGCTGCCACGTGCCGCCTACTCTCTCGACGGCAAAGATCCCACCACTCCCGCAAAAGCCGCCGCAGCTCTTGATCACCGAGACCAGCGCCCGGGTGTGCGTGTGGTCAAATCCCGGAACTCCCAGATAACGCACATACCTGAGCTTCTTGTAATTTTCACATCCCGGCACATCCTGCCGGTGAGTTGCCAGACAAGCCTGTGCTCGGGTGAGTTCGTCAGATGGCAGGACGCGGTATCCCTGCGGGATCGAGAATTTCTCCTCCCAACGGTGGCTGTGCTGATTGGCCGCGACAAAGGCGACCGTCATCTCGTGCTCCTGTGGCGTAGACGGCTTCAGGCAGCTGCCATTCACCTGCGGGATGTCGGTCACTGAATTCTCTGCGAAGGCCAGCTGTTCCTGCATCGGGGCCTGATAAAGCGCGGAGTAGACTTCGTAAGCCTCCGCCGGAGCCGCTCCACCGCCCGGCTGGTTGAGCGGGCTGGTTGCTGCCAGATCGGTAATGGGCCTGGTGGTCGACGTCCTTGAGTGGTGTTGCAAAGCGATTCGCACCCCGATGAGTATCACTGCAACAGCTACAAGAGATAGCCGCAACCACAGTCGCCATGAGAGACGCATCTCAACGCTCCTTGTTGGCCGATCGAACGGCGCCCAAGCGGCGGCTCAAACACTAGCAAAACCACTAACGGGGAGTCTGCTTGCGCATTGAAGTATCTGCAGACCTTTCATCAGGCCAGACTTCATTGTCGTCCTTTGCTCACAGCTTCTTACTTAACAAAGATGTTCTTGGGGCACATCGCATGGACGCCCACGTTGCCGTCCACAAGCTGAGTAATATCGACGTCAACCGCAACGCTGGTGAGCATATAGGCTTCGTCGCGGCTCAGGTGTTTTTCGTCCACGAGGAAATTAATCATGTCCCGCACCGCGAGGGTAGTAGCTTCTTTCAAATCGGGGCTAAAGCCCATACTGATATAGCTGGTGGGGGTCTCTGCTCTCGGCCAGAGCAGATGCCGGTCTTTATGCACAATAAACTTGAAGGTGCCGGTAAGGAAGGTCTCCATGGCGGTAATATCCACTTCACCGTTGCCCTGGCCGGCATGGCCATCCCCAACTTCGAAGAGCGCTCCCTTGGCGTGAACAGGAATATACAAGGTGGTGCCGGCGACCAGTTCCTTGTTGTCCATGTTGCCAGCGTGCATCCAGGGCGGTGCGCTGTCGATGCGGCCGGCTGACGGTGGCGGCGCATCGCCCATGCTGCCAAAAAACGGATGGAGCGGAATCTCGATACCCGGAGCAAATTTCGCAATCATCTTCTCGCGATCGAGCGGGATGATCTTGGATCGTCCATAAGGATAGTCGTTAGGCAGAAAGCCTCGTCCGGCGCCGAATCCGTTGCAGGCCCAAGGCACATCGATGTCGATCTTTAGAATCTGGACCTCAAGGACATCGCCGGGCTCCGCTTCTGCAATCTCGACGGGGCCGGTGAGGATATGGCCGCCGGGGCCTTTGTCCTTGACCTCGCGATAAATGTCGGCGTTGTAGGACGGAATGTCGGAGGCCGGGACACCTTCCTCAATCAACCGCTCAGTTGGCCCGCAGGTGGACAGCGTCTGGATGCGAACTATGTCTCCTGAATGAACCGTGAGCACGGGCTTTGCTTTCGCGGAGTAGTAACCCCAAACAACGGTGGAAGGCGTGGCGAGCAGTGAAGTTGGCGCTGTCTGGCCGGCGGCAATGGCTGCAAATAGAAACGGTGTTGCCGCAGCTGGGATATGTTTCATCGAATGCTCCCTGTCGATCAGCTACTTTATAGATCAGAACTGAATTTTTACGGCTAGCTGGATAATACGCGGCGCTACTGAAGTGCTTCGAATATAACCGAATTTGGCTGTGCGGTATGCGAAAAGTGGTCATGGTGATTCGTTGTGATGGACTGAAGCAGACACTTTCCCGGTACGTGATCGATCCGTATTTCTTGCAGCCCTCAACATCGAGGTGTGCCCCCACTGAAGTTACCGAGTTGCACGGCGACCGCGCATCGATATTTAGCGGGACACTGAAGAGAGCTATAAGACCCCTTGTTTGCATCTTGACCCATTCGTAAACTGTTCTCAACAGAGACAGCTCAGCTGTCAATACGGACCATGAAAAAATGGCTATGCCGCCGACAGTTCCTTGTTCTACTTCTCGCCGCTTGCTCGGCCTGCTGTAATGCACAGTCATCAACTACTGAGACGCGGTCCGTTGTAGAGCCGCAATACTCCGTAACCATCGCCCCGAGTGAACAACCCGGCGCGCCTGCGCAACTGAAGCTCGAACGTGAACACCAGACCGTCTTCCAACTGTCAATTGCTTCCGGATTGGCCTTTCTATCGAGCGAGGAGCACCTATCTGACATCACGTACTCGCTGCGCAAGTCAGGCGCAGACACCTACGAACTCAACGCCACCGCAAAAAGCAGTCTCTGGTCGAGCCGCCGCTTCCAGTGGCGCTTCTTCCCCGACCACATCGAGTTCCAGCAGTTCGCCACCGGCTCCGGCAAACTCGGCCGATGCTACTTCCTTGCGAACGGTGTCTCCAATCGCTGGGACAACGGCACCACCAGCGGCCACGCATGGGACGCGACCATCTACGCTGACCGCTATTTCGTCCCCAATCCCAACCTCGCCGATCAGTTCGAGTTCAACATCGCCATGCCGCAGATTCTCGGCTTCAGCTTCGGTCGCGAAGAGAGCTCCGAGCAGGACTTCCGCCCCGAGCGCATGGCCGGAGCCTTCGCGCCGCCGCCACTCTTCCTCGCCTTCCATATGGACGGCACATGGACCGGCGTCGGCATCGGCGCCAAACCCGGCGACTACCAGTTCCCCGCGCTCGAATACTCTGGCTCGCGCTATGCTGGAGCGTCTTTCTATGTCGACTACATGGGGTACCGCAGCGTCGATGGCACCTTCGCATCGCCCGTTCTCACCATCAACATGGCCTACAGCCCGCTCGACGCCCTCCGCAACTACACTGCATGGCTCACAGCAAGCGGATTTGCAACTGATCTAGTTACAAAAGATGTCTACTGGCACCACCTGCCCATCTTCTGTGGATGGGCCGAGCAGACCGTCGAATCCGTTCCGCAAGGCGGCGCGCCCAACAAGCTCTCCACGCAGGCAAATTACGAAAAATGGCTCGCCACACTCGACGAGCGCGGCCTTCCCATCGGCACTGTCGTCATCGACGACAAATGGCAGCAAGGCTATGGCAGCTTCGACGTCGATCAGCAGAAATGGCCCGACCTGAAAGGCTTCATCGCCGCGCAACACGCTAAAGGACGCCACGTACTCCTCTGGATCCCGGTCGCCGACACCGACGGCCTGCCGCCCTCGCTCTGCGTCACCTACCAGGGCAAGTGCGTCATTGCCGACGTAGGCAAGCCCGAATACGAAGCCTTCCTGCGTCCGCGCATCCGCCATCTCGTACAGGATCTCGGCGTCGACGGCTTCAAAGAAGACTGGGTGCGTGCGCCCGCCGTGCCCGGACTGCCGCTCACCGGCCAGGCCACCGGCATTGAATTCGTCCGCCGCTTCCAGTCCATCCTCTACAGCGAAACGCACAAGTGGAAGCTCGACGCCATGGTAGAAACGCAAACCACCAATGCACTCTTCCGCGAATCATCGGACGTGATCCGCCTGAACGACGTCTGGTACGCCAGCCGCAATGTCCCTGAGATGATGCGCCTCCGCGCCCGCATGGCCAACATCACAGGCTGGCCGCTCGTCGATACCGACAACGCCTCCTCCACCAACCTGAAAGAGTGGTGGAACTACATGCAGGCGCAACCTTCCATCGGAATCCCGGCACTCTACTTCGTCACGCGCACCGAGACAACTCAGGAAACCCCGCCACCCGCCGACTGGACCTATCTCGCAGCTCTATGGCGTCAGTATATCGATACACTCAAAACATCCATACGACAATGACAAGTGGCAATACTCTCAGAACGCTGTCATGCAGCGCGAAGGCGCGATCTATCAACAACTGAAGGCAGTAAGGATGTGCCTTCGGGAATCAAGTTGCCTCGACGTGGCATCTCAAGTCGGAACCTGCCTTACTGCGTATATCAGCCTGACCGAGGCGAAGGAGCTGTTGGACCAGGATGCAAGCGCTCCCATGGTAGCTCAACTGGGTACTAGCGGGCGTCAGCAAGTTGGAAATACCAAGTTGCCGTACGGCCGTTAACCGGCCAAAGAGATTATCTGAGGGATACGCCCACGCAGCATTTATATCCAATGCCAGTACAGCCGAATCACGCGGCTGCTGGCATGGGTTGGGGTGATACTCCGATGCCGCTGATAAGCGTTCGGTATGGAATTTGGCCTATACTCTCGTTCCATGGTGTCTGGTGCGGCTGGTTTGATGCGGTTTCTTGCGTCGGCTGGGTTTTCTGGACAGGCCGAACCGGTCATATCCGATCTTGCTCGGGAGCTGGAGGTCCTCAGCTTCAACCCGGGCGATGTCCTGATCCGGGAGCGAGACCTCGACGATAGCCTTTACATCATCCTGGAAGGCAGGGTCGGCGTCATGGCCCAAGGCAAAGCGCTGGCCGACCTTGGCCCCGGCGAGACAGTTGGAGAATTGGCTCTACTCACCGGCGAGCCTCGCTCGCGTACGGTGACTGCAATCGAGTTTGTTCGCACGGCGAGACTGCCGCGCACGGCTTTCGAGCAATGGGCCGACCGCCATCCCGAGGCGTCGAAGCGGGTGATCGCGGTCATGATTGACCGCCTCAGGCGATCGCGGCTTGCCTTCGCTCTTCACCTGAACAATCTCTTTGACGAACTTGATCTCTTAGTTCTGCGGGATATCGAATCCGAACTCCAGCTGGTCACGCTAGGGAGTGGCGAGGTGCTATACCGGCAAGGAGAAACTGGAGATACATTGAGCATCGTGGTAAGCGGACGGTTACGCGTCATCGCGCGCCGGGAATCAGGAGAAGAATACGAGGCCGAGTTAGGACGCGGCGAAATCGTTGGGGAGATGTCGGTAGTGAGCGCGGAGCCGCGGACAACGACGGTCGTCGCGATTCGCGACACCAATGTCGCCATACTCTCTCGCGCGGGCTACCAGCGTCTTCTGCTGAAGCATCCTTTAGCAGTGACGCAGATCGTCACAGGCAGCCTGATCACAAAGCTGCGCAACATGAATCAGGGTGTGCAGCCCAGGTTGACACTGACGACCGTGGCTTTGGTTCCCGCCAGCCGCAATGTGCCGCTCGGCGTGTTTGCCGCAGAGTTGGCGGCGAGTTTCGCCCGCATCGGAAAGACCCTGTTGCTTTCGAGCGATTCCGTGGACCGTTCGCTGGGGAAGAAAGGCGCAGCGCAAGTTACGGAACAACATGTGCAACATGTGACCATGATCGAGTGGCTCCATAAGCAGGAACAGGACCACGAATACGTCATCTATCAACTCGACCCGGATTTGAGCGAGTGGAGCCGGCGTTGTATTCGGCAGTCGGATCAAGTCCTGATCGTCGGCGAGGGCTCCGGTGGCGGCGAAGTCGACGAGCTGGAACAGCATCTGCTTCCGGCGCAGCGGAGGACGCTTGCTCTGTTGCAGACCGGTACGGAGCCAGTCCGGTCGGCGGCATGGATCGGCAACCGGCAGGTAGAGCATCACCATCACGTTCGGCTCGGCGAAGCCCCTGACATGGACCGGTTGGCGCGTTTCCTCACGGGGCGGGCGGTGGGTGTCGCATTAGGCGGCGGATTTGCGCGCGGACTCGCGCATCTTGGCGTGCTTCGCGCGATGCACGATCTGGGTATCCCGATCGATGCGATCGGGGGCAGCAGCATGGGCAGCCTGGTCGCTGCGCTGTGGGTCCAGGGCTGGGACTACGACAGGATCGTCGCCGAGACACGCGCCGGTTGCGAGGAGTCCTTCAACGATCTGACCTTCCCGTTTGCCGCCTTCAAAAAAGGGAAGAAGTTTAGCGATCTGATCCAATCGTTCCACGGCGAGCGGCAGATCGAAGATTTGTTCCTTCCATACTTCTGTGTGTCGGCGAATCTCAATCGCGCTGAAGCCGCAGTGCACCGCCGCGGGTCGCTGGCCAAAGCCGTACTGGCCTCGACGCGCGCTCCGGCGATTTTTCCGCCCGTTGTGTATGACGGAGAACTGCATGTGGACGGCGGAGTGTTGAACAACGTGCCGGTCGACATCATGAAGTCGTTCGTAAACGGCGGGACCGTGATTGGGGTGGATGCCTCGCCGCCGCACGAGCTGAATCTGATGGCGGATTACGGCAACGAGGTGGACGGCTGGCGAGCGATGAACCTGTACTTCAATCCATTCATGAAGAAGAAGAGGGTCCCACTTCCGAACCTTCTATTGGTTCTCATGCGCACCATCGAATTCGGCGGCCTGTCACATAAGCGGAATACCTCGCGCATCGCCGACGTTTATCTGCGTCCGCCATTGCTGAAGTTCAAGCGCACCGATTTTTTTGCGGCAGAGGAAATTGCACAGGTCGGATACGACCACGCGCGGGAACAGCTTGAAGCATGGCTGAATCGGAGTCGATGACGCTCCTGGCATTTTGAACTTCAACCGTTTACGGGATGCGCTTTCGTCCTACCGCAGCGCCCTAAGTCTTGGTCACCCCTTGCAAGCCCTACCCTTTGAAAACCATCGCGGGATCAAGCCGGGTTACTTTGTTGATGGAAATCAGCGCTGCTCCGGCACACATCAGCAGCGTCAGAATGAATGTCCCTATGGCTATCTGCCAATTCATCACGATGGTTATCCCTGTTGGCTCGCTAAGCCGCACCACGATGCAACCAATGATCATCCCCAGCGAATATCCGATGACCGCTGCAACCGATGCCTGAGTCAGGATCACCTTGTATACATAGCTGTTCCGCGCGCCGATCGCCTTCAGGGTGCCAAATTCCTTCAGGTGGTCCATGGTGGTGGCATAAATCGTCTGCGCGACCACGACGAATCCCACGATCAGCCCGAGCACCGCCGCGGCCAGCACGGCAAGGCCCGCACCTGTCGTATACGTCCAATAGTGCTGCGTGATCTGGCTGAACTCCGGAGTCGTGAGCACCGACACATCCTTCACATGGGACAAGATATCTCTTCGAACTGCGTCAAGATTCACGCCGGGGTCGGTCCGCACCAGCACGAAGGTAGTCTGGTCCTCCGCCACCGGTGCGAAATCCTGCGCGTTCTTAAAGGTGGTAAAGACGTAGGGTGACGTTGTGAAGGAGCGGATTCCGTGCGTGAAGCCGACAACCCGCGCACGGTGCCCGTTGATCTCGAACTCATCTCCGACGCCGGTCACTTCCAGCTTCTTTTTGTAGAGCTCATCCACGATGACGCCACCGGGAATCTGCAAATCACGGATACTCCCTTGCACCAGATTCCACGGGCCGCCCATTCTTCCGGCCGGATTGAAGCCGACGATCTGAATCGCCTCCTGGGCGCCATCGGGGCGGTTCCACCGCGTGCCGTGAACGATGAGCTTTTCCGCGTCAGCGACGCCGGGTACGGCCATAACCTGGTAAAGCTTACGTTCTTTGAAGGGCGCGCCCAGTTCAAGGTACGGCACGTGCTTGAAAGTTACCCACAGATCCGCGTGGGAGTGACTGATGACAGTAGAGGTGGTTTCCTTGAAACCAAAAAACAATCCCAGCTCGACGACCACCAAAGCCACGGCGAACTGGACACCGATTACGGTCACAGCCAATCGTATTTTGTCGTGAAATAGATTCCGCTGTGCTAGAGAAGCCATGAATAGCTGCCATCCCCGGCCGGTTCATCGCATGCCACGATGCCTGCCGTGCACTTTCCGTGTTTCATGTAGGCACTATGCAGGAATCAAAGCACCGAGGACATCACGAGATAGATGGTTTTCTCGCTACCACTGCAGGGGGCCTGATGAGATACCTCTATGCAGTAAGTAAAAAAAGCAGCTCCCGCCTGGTTGCTTCTCGTGCTTTTCGATATTATTGACTCGATTTTTATTGGTGCTCAAATCCCGTGGCGACACCCACGCTGTGAACCGCGATGCCTGTCGCAGGCAACAGCCACCAGAGCCTTGACCTGTGCTTTTTTAGCCAGTAGCTGATCCCGCCAGTGGAAGCGACAAGGGCGAGATTGATGCTCAGCTGTCCCGCCTGCGATGAAGGCATCAGCGGATTGGTTTCGCGGCAGCGTTGAGCGGCAATGCAGCGCTGTGTGAGTTCCACGTCGAAAACCGCCATCCCCAGGTAAATCCCATTCATCAGGAAGAAACTGGAGTCAGCAGTCCGAGTGCGTACCGCAGCGGGCGCCGGCGCCACGATCTCCGTTTTTGTCGACCCGGTTCCGAGAAAATGAGCAGGGGGCTCGCCGGATGCGTTGGCAACGGTTACCGGGCCAAGGGTCCTGGGCGCATCCGGCAGAGGCTGCGGCGTGCTGAAGGACACCTGCGCGGAGCACGCCGACACTCCCGCAGCGATCGCCAGAATCAACACGACGATCGACACCACACAATGTACTGCTCTCATTCCGATCTCCACCAGCCGCGAATCTGCGGCTGGTGGAGTTATCGGCCGAATGCTGGACTGTCATAGAGGTCCGTCGATTGAATCAGTGCGCGCCGCAGAAGCTTCTCCCAAATTGGCGCTTGCCGCACGATTTTTTCTTCGCAGGGCGACAAATGCGCTCTGAAGATCCCGCCTGCCAATCAGTGCGAGCAGGCCGAGGGCCGGCACTGTGGAAAGGACGAGCAAACATCCTTGCCATCCCGGCGTCCCGCCGAGCTGCGTCAGCCAGAGCGCTCCGCCGGCGACTGCGAGAGCGGCCAAAATTCCAGGCATCCGATAGGGCAGAGGAAAGAAGCTCTGGGCCAACAAAAATGCGCCGACTGCTTCCACGCCGTATGCGATTGTGGTGGCCCAGGCCGCGCCGTACATTCCCCATCGCGGGATCATGGCAAAGTTCAAGACCAGATTTACAGCGAACGCCACCAGGCTGATCAGGAAGACAGATACTGTGCGTTTCGCCTGCAGGATCGACAAATCAAACAGCGAGAAGAGCGCATGAAACAAATAGCCCATCACTACCAAAGGCACAATGCGCGCAGCGGAATGATAGCGGTAATCGAGGGCAATGTGTATAAACGGCGGCGAGAGCTGAATGCCGAGACACGCGAGAGCGACGAGCAGGACAGCCAGGCCCGAACAGATACGACCCAGCAACTGGCGATTCTCTTTTTCATTCGCCAGTTCGAAAAACATGGGGAGCCATGCCTGCGAAAGCGACTGCGTCACGAGATACATGACCATGCCGAAGGTATAAGCGAGGGAATAGATACCTACTTCGCTCAGATCCCGGTAATACCCGAGGATGAATCGATCGGCAACAATCAGGCCGCTTGCCATGACGAGATGAGGAATGAGAGGCAGACCGAAGCCCAGGGATTCACGAACAAACCTCCACTGAAACCGTGCCGCTAAAAATGCGCGCATGCTCCATGCGGCAATCAGGAATGTGATCACCGCTGCAACCAGCTTTCCCTCCATCATTCCCAACGCGCCTGCGCGGCGGACTACAACGCCATACAAGCAGCAGGCCGCGGTAAGCACAGCAAGAACGAACGACAGAAGGGCATAAAAGCCTGGGCGGCGTGAAGCCTGATCGATTGCAAGACGATATTGAATTCCCTGCGTGGCTGCCGCTGTTGCGATTGCCATCGCGATATAGGGATAAAAGGGCACCGACGCGTGAGCCGGCAGATAGGATTGGACGCTTCCGCCCAGGACAAGGACAAATGTAAGAAAAACGGCCATCCAGAAAAATCCGAAGAGAATGGAACTCCCAAGGTAGCTGCGAAGTTCTCCGGAATCGTGATTGTGCTGGAAATACAGCCGCTGAAGCGCGCCGTCCATCGAAAGGCCCGCGAAGATGGCCAGAAATGCAGCGATGATCTCCGCCATGTAAATGATTCCGTAGTCGTAAGGCCGCAGGTAATGCGCATACACAACGATGAGCAGAAAATTCAACCCCCGAATGCCGAAGTTCACACTCGAGTAGAGAGCAAACGACTGTATGAGAGGACGCGCAATGCCATGAGCCGGTCCAGTTACCGTCTTTGCCGCCGTCAATTTTTGAGGCAAAAGATCAGCCATTCATGGATCCTGGCAGTTACGCGAGCGCACATTGCGATTGCGCCGTCAGGCCAGCATATCAAGTTGCAGCAGCGTGCCGGCTTCGATATCCAGGCGGACATGCCGGCCCAGCAACTGGGGGCGCATCGCAGGCGGAAGCCCTGTGCCGGGCCGCAGAATGTCGAGCATGTCGAGCGTAAGCATGGTTCCCGCAGGGATGAACCTGGCAGCGACCAGCGATCTGCGTGCGACAGCCGCGGTATTCAACTCTTCGGTTACCGGCCGCTTCACTCCATCCCCAAGCGCAGCTTCAATCTTGCGAATCCCGCTTACCAGCCTGACCAGTTCCTCGGGTTCCAACGAGGCGCGATGGTCGGGGCCCGGTAATTCATGGCTCAAGGTGAAATGTTTTTCGATGATGCATGCGCCAAGTGCAACCGCAGCGAATGCCACCTCTGAGCCGACTGTGTGGTCTGAGAGGCCCGCGGCTACGCCAAACGCATCCTCCAGCGTCTGCATGGCGCGCAGGTTCATGCTGGAAGGGTCTGCGGGATAATTGCTGACGCACTGCAGAAGGATGATTTGCCGGTTTCCTGCTGCGCGGATTGTTTCAACGGCTGCGGCTACTTCTTCCATCGTAGCCATGCCGGTTGAAACAATCAGAGGGCGGCCCTTTCGGGCCAGGTGTTCGACGAAAAAGAGGTTCGTGATCTCGCCTGACGGAACTTTGAACGCAGGCAACGGCAACTCGGCAAGAAAGTCGGCGCTATCGTAGTCGAAAGGAGTGGACAGGAAAAGAATGCCCCGGCCAGTGGAGTATTGATAAAGCTCGCGGAATGCCGCGAAGGGCAGTTCCAGCTTCCTGCCCATTTCCAATTGCGACTCTTCCGCGTCGGTCGTCTGTTGCTGGTAGGTGGCCTTGGGCGCCACAGGCGAACAGACTTTCTCAGCTTTGAAGGTCTGAAACTTGACCGCATCACAGCCTGCATCAATGGCTACATCGACCAGTTCGCGCGCTAATTCAAAGTTGCCATTATGATTGACTCCCGCCTCGCCGATGATCAAACAAGGTTTGCCCTTTCCGACCTCGCGTTTCCCAATAGAAATCGCTTTGCCTTCCTGGTCGAGAGCCATGACGCTCCTCCTTCAGGACGAAACCTGCACAGACGGGTAATACAGGGGCCAAACCATTTAACGTCACATCGTACACAATTTGAAGCCAGCGGGTGAAAATCGCCTAATCTGAGTTCTAATTCAGGCAGGAGCTAATATCCGCGTCATGGTTCGGAGTGGGTTTTCGGTTGGAGAAGCGAAGGGCCATCTGCCAGGAGCCAAAGAGCCTGATGACCGGTCCGGTCGAGTGGAGGTGCTTTTTGCGGATGATGGCGTGGATGAGAAACGCTGGACCATGCTGGTTGAAAACTCCCCCAACCCGGATGTGTACTATCTGCCTGAATATGCCAAGGCAAGCGCGGAGATAGAACGGACGGAGCCGCTTGCTCTAATTACTGACCTGTCATCCGGCGGGATGCTGGCTCCGCTTCTCATTCGGCGGGCATCGGCGACAGCCAGCGGTTCCACCATGGACTGGCTGGATGCCGGCACTCCTTATGGTTATGGCGGTTTGCTGAAGGTGTCGAGTTGCGCCCCTGCGGAAACACTTCACTCTTTCTTCCGTCAGTTGAACGACTGGTGCGCAAGCCGCGGCATTGTTTGCTGCGTGATCCGTCTTCATCCTCTTCTCGATAAGCAGAATTGGGCGGACATGGCTGGACCCTGGCAGGATCGCCTGAAATTGCACTCCCGTGGGCCGACGTACTCCATCGGATTGTCCGAATGGAACATGAGATCGGATCGGCCGGTCAGCCTCCGGCGAGACAGGCTGGCAGACATGAGGCTCGCCAGCCGGACCTTACGGATTGTCTGGGGAACCGGGGCAGATGACGACATAGATGTGAAACTCGGCATCTTTACGGCGCTTTATCATCAACTGATTGATCGAAACAGAGCGGGAAGTTTCTACAGATTTCCTCAAAGCTATTTTGAGAAACTGGCAAAGCTAGGGGAGCGGCTTGGGGTAGCGCTTGCGATGCATGGGAATGACGCGGCTGGAGCAAATTTATTTCTTCGTGGATCGCAATATGCGCATGGCCATCTGGCCGCCACAAATGATCTCGGCCGCAGATACGGAGCTTCGACGCTTCTGAATATCGAAGGCGCCAGATGGGCTCGCCAGTTCGGATGCGAATTGCTTCACCTGGGCGGGGGACTGGCACCCGGAGATTCGCTGGAAGAGTTTAAGCGCAGTTTTGGCGGTCCTACTCACACCTACCGCTACATGACTTTTGTTGCAGATCCGCACAGGTACGAAATTATCCAAGGATTGCCTCACCCGCCATGGCCTTATAACCTTGCTTCCACCACCACCGTCGAGGCAGATTCCAGGACAACAACATGAGTATTCAACCGGTGCTCGCCGTGATTCCCAGTCGCAGCGGCTCGAAGGGCCTGCCGGGAAAGAACATTCGCCCTCTTGCGGGATTGCCTCTCATTGGCCACTCTATCCGGTTATCCAAATTGTGCGTGGAAATTGCGAAATGCGTTGTTTCAACCGATAGCGAGGAAATTGCCGCGATCGCCCGGGAATGTGGTGCGGAAGTCCCGTTTCTGCGGCCCGCGGCGCTTGCGGCAGACGATACGCCGATGTGGCCGGTCCTTCGGCACGCGCTGGCGGAGATGGAGTCGCTCGAACGCCGGCGCTATGGCAGTGTTTTATTGCTCTCACCCACCAGCCCTGCACGCCTGCCTGAAGATGTTTCGAGGGCGATAGAGATGCTGGAGCAGGATAATCGAGCAGTAGGCGTGGTTGCTGCATCCAGGCCGCACTTCAATCCGCGATGGGTCTGCGTCGATATTGCGAACGATGGCTATATGCGGCAGAGCTTTCCTGATGGCCATGCCTATGCAAGACGCCAGGACGTTCCGGCGGTTTACCGCATCAACGGCGCTCTCTATCTGTGGCGGCGCGATCACGTCGCGGATTCCGAGACTCCTCTTTACTTCGAAATGCCGCACCGGATACTGGAAATTCCCGAGAGGAGGGCTATCGATATCGATAGTTTGGATGATTTTCGTCTGGCCGAGTTGATGCTGCTTGACGGAATGATCCGTTTTCCGTGGCTTTGATCGATCATCTCCGCCACGATTCAAACAGCTTCCACCATGCCAGTTTTTCCCATTCATAGAAGCATGTTTTCGCCCACTCGCGATGACGCCACCACTGTTCGCCAAATATGGTTGGGTCACTCGCGGCGGCAACGGACCAGCGATATTGCGGGAGACGCGAACGCATAATCGAGAGGGCGCGCCGGGTGTGGAAGTCGCTGGTGACGAGCAATATCGAACCCGGCGCAGGATGCATCTGCGCCAGGCAGCGACCAATATCCGGCGCCTCCTGAACGGTTGAGTCATATGCGATCGCGCATATCCTGATTTGCGATTTTTGGGCACCCGCCGACTGCGCCACGAAGTCCGCTGCGTAATCCGCATAGCTGCGCCCATAGATCCAAACCGCAGGCGCATCGACTATCATCCGCTGACCATAGCCCTTGCGCAGCAAATCAAGTCCGCGCCAGTATCTGCGGTCGTTGTGATCTCCCGCCAGCACGACGATAACGGCAGATCGCTCCGGATGATTCACTATAAGGTAGCCGCCAGCGTGGAGCATGGCGAATGCCCCAACGGCAACGATGGAGATAAGGATGGCAGCGCCAATCAGCGACTTTGTAATTGCATGTTTTGGCATGGCATACATCGTCTCCCGGTACAGATGCACGGGAGCCTATCATGACTGGAGCCCGGAGGCCTTGCCCCAAAGATACATGGTATCTTCATATGCAACGGAGACGCCCTATGCCAGCCAATCCGTCGCATGAATTGCCACTCATAACAAAGTCGAGTGCGGTTCGCGAGTTGATGAGCCTCATGGACCGTTGCGCTCTAGGCATCACCCTGGTCGTTGACGAACACCGGCGGCTGGAAGCAACGGTTACGGATGGCGATGTGAGGCGCGCCATTCTTCTCGGCATTGATCTGGGCCAACCAGTCGGCGCGCTTCTGGCAACTCGCAAGAACAACGGACGCGATGGCCGCCCAATCACCGCCCGGCTCGGCGCCCCACCCGAAGAACTGCGCCAGCTCATGGCCGAGTATCGCATCCGGCAAATTCCGCTGCTGGACGCTGAAGAACGGGTAGTGGATATTGCTCTAGATTCAGATTATTTGATGGCTTCCGCCCTGCCGCTGGACGGCTTCATTATGGCCGGCGGCTTCGGCAGGCGTTTGATGCCTCTCACTGAGAAGTGTCCAAAGCCGATGCTGCCGGTAAGCGGCAGACCTATCCTCGAGCACCTGGTTGACAAACTCCGCGCCGCCGGAATTCTGCGTGTCAGCATCTCAACACATTACCTGGCAGAAAGCATCGTCACGCATTTTCACGACGGACGCGATTTTGGCATACACATCGAATACGTAGATGAAGAGCGGCCCATGGGCACAGCCGGAGCGCTGGCAAAAGCTTCCGTGGGAGACCTCCCTTTGCTCGTCATCAACGGAGATATTTTGACCTCCATCGATTTTCGGGCGATGCTGGAGTTTCATCGCGAGAACTCGGCCGATATGACAATCGCCGTCCAACAGCACGAAGTGCAAATCCCGTATGGCGTGATCAGTATGGAGGGAATCGAAGCCGTTCGCATTGTCGAGAAGCCGCTGGTCCGTCATTTTGTCAATGCAGGGATCTACTTGATTCAGCCCAACGTATGCCAGATGGTTCCATCAGACAGCGCATACGACATGCCCGATTTGATTACCAGCCTGATTAATGCGCGCAAACGCGTGATCTGCTTTCCGATACGCGAATACTGGCTCGATGTGGGACAGATAGAGCAATACGAGCGCGCATCCACAGATACTGCGCGCGGCGTGGTATAGAAACCGGAGATGAAGCTACGACGTTGAACGATCGATTCTCGTGGAAGAACCGCAGGGTCCTCGTTACCGGAGCAGGCGGATTTATTGGGAGTCACCTCGCAGAGCGGATGGCTCAATCGGGTGCTCGGACTCGGTGCTTTCTCCGCTATACTTCGCAGGGCTCTCTCGGCTGGCTGTCTTCTTCCCCTTTGCGCTCAGAGCTGGAAATCATCCACGGCGATATCCGCGACTCCGAGAGCGTACTTCACGCCGCTAAAGATGCCGAGGTCATCTTCCATCTGGCCGCATTGATCGGCATTCCGTATTCGTACCACTCGCCGCGATCGTATGTTCAGACAAATATCGAGGGCACTTTAAATATTCTGGAAGCGGCGCGCCGCAATGGCACGGAACGACTCGTGTGCACATCGACAAGTGAGGTGTATGGTTCGGCACAATACGTGCCAATGGATGAGAATCACGTCCTGCAGGGACAATCGCCCTATTCCGCAACCAAAATTGGCGCGGACAAACTCGCAGAGGCGTACTATCTCTCTTTCGGCTTGCCAGTCGCGATCGCTCGCCCTTTCAATTGCTATGGCCCGCGCCAGTCATCGCGCGCGGTGATTCCGACGATTATCACGCAGGCTCTCGCGCAGTCGCGCGTCAAATTGGGGAATCTCCATACAACCCGCGATTTCAACTTTGTCTCAGATGCCGTTGAGGGATTTGTTGCCATTGCGGAGGCTCCGGCAACGATCGGGAAGACGCTGAATATCGGCAGCGGCACGGAGATATCGATCCGAGAATTGACGGAAGTGATCTTTGAGCTGATCGGTGCGGAATTTCCTCTGGAAGTTGATGAGCAGCGGTTGCGCCCGGGAGCAAGCGAAGTGGACCGTCTTTGCGCAAACAGCCTCCTGCTAAGTCAGCTTACGACGTGGAGACCGAAGGTTCCATTACGGGAGGGGCTGACACAAACTATTGAGTGGATCGGTCAAAATCTTGGGACTTATCCGATAGGAAGCTACGCTATCTGACGATGGAGGGATCGAGCGGTCCGAATGAGCGCCGGCCAGACGACGGCCAGACAGCGGATCGCCGAGAGGCCATGCACTCTCTTTTCTACGAAACCGTAACCGGCTGCTTTACATGAAAGCGATTCGGTCGCTGGCCAAACATCTGCCCCATCCGCTTCTGTACCGGTTGTACCACCATGCGCGTCTTCGCGAAGAATCCACTCGAGTGGCAAAAGCCGCCGCTCTTGCCGGTTTACCTCTCCTGAAAACATTGGATTTATCGAGCCTGAGAACGAGCGACACGCTGTTCATACTTGGCAGCGCGTGGTCGATTAACGAAATCTCCGACGAACGATGGCGGATCATCGAGCGGCATGACAGCGTTGGCATAAATTTCTGGCCTGCGCATCCATTTGTTCCTCGCTTTTACCACTTTGAAAACATGGCGTACGACTATCAGCCGGTCATGTATGATGCCCTGCGAATGCTTCTTGAACGCCGATCGGGAGATTATGCGAATACACTGAAGATCATGACCGAAGTGGAGCCGCTCGGACAGCGGCAGCTGGTATTCGAGCTTCCCGAAGGCATCATGAAGAACCTGTATGTGGGGTTCTCGATGCCCGTCGTCGCGCGCAATGAGAAAGAACTCCGCACCGGTATCCGTTACATGCACTCGGTTGGGGCATTTTCGCCACACCCTCAAGTGGCATGGCTCTTTAAATATGGCGGCTCCGTCATCGCGATGATGACGCTCGCACTGCTCATGGGTCATAAGCGGATTGTCCTTTGCGGAGTTGATTTGAATCGGCAGGAGTACTTCTATCAACATCGGCAGCGCTATCCGGAATATGCCGGTTGGGAATTCGTCTCCAGAAAGGAGGCGCACCTTACGACTCAACGCCTTCCCTGGCTTGTGCCCGCCCAGTCAGCCGTACACATATTTAAGGAATTGGTCCTTGACCCGCAAGGCATCGAGCTGTTCGTAGAAAACCGCGCGTCGACGCTGTATCCTAGGGTGTCGCTGGCCTCCCAGTCGCTTTTTGAAGAACTGGCGCAAGGCGGTTTGTCGCACCATTCCAGAGCGGAATCCATAAGCGCACCGCTTATCGATCAGCGCTCAGTGAAGTAGCTGACGCCAAAACTGCCTAAGCAGCAGCAAAATGCAATATGGTATTCTTCTCGCCTAGCGGGGATGACCATGAGAGGTTCTCTGAAGCTCACTCGTCATGCGAGGAAACCCTGTCTGCATCTTTGCTTCGCTGTCGCCTTCATATTCATTGCCTCCATTCCGGGCTTCGCCCAAATATCCAGTGCTGGGCAACTGCCCTCAAAAAGCAGTGCGCCAACGACTCCATCCTCGACATATCCTGAAGCGACTCCGGACCGGACGACTCTTCCCGCCGCTGTGGCAACGCCGACGGTTGATCAATCGCAGTACTTCATCTCGCCGGGAGACGTGTTGGATGTTTCTGTCTTCGGCGCGCCTGATCTGTCACAAAAAACAATCGTGAACAGAACCGGCGATATTTACATGCCGCTGATTAACTACGTGCATGTGGGCGGCATGCAGATAGAAGACGCGCAGACAGCCGTCGAGCAGGCCTATTTCAAGAAAGGCGTGTTGAAGCTTCCGCATGTGAGCATCGTGATAACGAGTTTTTCCAGCGGGGTTGTTTTGATGGGCGAAGTGGGCAGGCCGGGGATTTACCCGATTGTGGGATCGGGAAAGCTCTTCGACATCCTTGCGGAGGCAGGCGGCCCAACGGCGACTGCCGGGCAGACCGTGACGATTACCCATAAAGGCAGTACCAGTCCGGAGACCGTGTTCCTGACGAGTGATCCGGTGAAATCGCTGGCGGCGAATGTTCCTGTACAGCAGGGTGACACAATCATCGTTTCGAAGGCGGGTGTGATCTATGTCGTAGGTGAAGTGCTCGCCCCCAGCGGCTTTCTGATGGATGAAAAGGGCCAGTACACAGTAATGAAGGCGGTTGCCATGGCGCACGGAGTTACAAAGTTCGCGAAGACATCGAAAGCCCGGATCGTGCGGCGAGAGCCCGGAGGCCAGGAAGAGATTCCAGTTCCGCTCGATAAAATCCTTGTCTCGAAAGCCCCGGATATACCAATGCAGAACGACGATATTCTCTTCATCCCATCGAGCAAAGCCAAGCAGGCTGCTGCCAGGACCGCGGATGTTGCCATCGCCCTGGCTTCAGGCGTTGCTTATTATGGCCTCTATAGATAGAGCCACCATTTTGGATTATCGGACAGCACGCGCTAGGACTTTTTCTACGGCATCGGCCGTGTCCTGCATGTCGTGCTCACTGAGCGTCGGGTGTACCAGAAACATCAGGGCGGTTTCACCCAGTTCCCTGGCCATAGGGAGTCTGCTGCGTGGCCTGAGCTCTTGAGGAAATGCCCGCTCCAGGTAAATCTCGCTGCAGCCTCCAACAAAGCACGGCACGCCTTCGGCGTTAACGGCATCGACGATGCGTTGCCGGTTCCAGTCTTCCCGCAGATGCTCGGGGTGCAGAAAAACGCAATACTTGTAATAGGAATGCATCGTATGATCCGGTGGTATGGTCACGCGTAAAGCCGGAATTCCCGAAAATCGTCCGGTCAATATGTTAGCCAATCTTCGTCTTGTGTGAACGAACTCAGGGAGCTTCCTTAGCAGCACACGACCGATGGCGCTCTGCACCTCAGTCAGCCGCCAGTTTGTACCGACACTCTCATGCAGCCAGCGATATCCTGGCGGATGATGGCGCTGATAAACAGCCTCATAGTTTTTCCCATGATCCTTGAAAGCCCACGCGCTCGACCAAAGGTCAGTGTCGTTCGTCGTCAGCATGCCGCCTTCACCGCCAGTGGTCATGATTTTGTCCTGACAGAACGAGAACGCATTCACATGGCCCATGGAACCCACCGGGAGGCCTTTGTAGGCGGCTCCGTGCGCCTGCGCACAATCTTCGACGATCTTTAACTGATGTTCGCGGGCAAGCTCGAGAATCGCGCCCATGTCGCATGGCCACCCTACAAGATGGACCGTGATGATGGCGCGCGTGCGCGGACTGAGAACAGCCCGGATCGTATCCGCCGTTATAGTCTGCGAATCACGATCGACGTCGGCTATGACAGGCCTTGCGCCGCGCATGAAGACGCAACTGGCAGACGCGATGAATGTGCGGCTGGGAACGATTACCTCGTCTCCCGGACCAATGCCGAGTACTTGCAAGGCGAGCTCCAGCGCAACGGTTCCATTGGCCAGCGCGATCGCGTGCTTGCATCCTGTGAAGGCAGCAAACTCAACTTCAAATTGTCTGCCTTCGTCTCCAGTCCAGTAATTGACTCTTCCTGATTCGAGAACGCGCGTGGCCGCCGCAATTTCCTCGGGCGAAAAGGATGGCCACGGAGCAAATGGATGTTTGCGCAATGGCTGGCCGCCTTCGATTGCCAGTTGCATTTGAGTAGACGTATTCATCCGATCTAAATTCGAGGCACCAGTTCTTTCAAGATACGGGCGGGAGTACCGATTGCGACAACCCAGTCATTGATGTCACGCACGACCGTGGCGCCAGCTCCAACGATCGAACCGATGCCGATCTTGATCCCGGGAATGACTGTAGAGCCGATGCCGAGCCAGGAAAAGTCGCCAACCTGCACATGCCCGCCAATGGCAACCTTTGGCGACAGATGTGCGAAATTCCCGACATGACAATCGTGCTCCACAATCGCCGCCGTATTTATGATTGCTCCCTGCCCGATCACAGCATCGGCAGTGATCACGGCGTGCGCCATGATCACTGCGCCTGGAGATATCTTCGCCGAAGCCGCAATGGTTGCCGATGGATGCACCGGGGTCAACAGCCGGATGCCAGCTCCGAGACGCTCCGCTACTGCGCGGCGAGCGAAGTTGTCACCAATCCCCAGGGCTACGGCAACGGGCCTGTGGGTAGCTTGTTCAATAAGCCACGCTCCATCTCCCAATATCTTTGGATAAGATTTCTCCCCACATTTCACTGAATCGTCGTCGATGAAACCTTCGACTTCTATGCCACAAACCCGAAGAATGTCGGCGACGACCCTTCCGTGTCCGCTTGCGCCATAGACAATTGCCGGAGCCTCATTCGACGGCGCTTTCACCTCCGGTCAGCTCCGAACTTCTCCATGGTTGCCTGTCCCTGCTGGCTGATTCCCTCTCGCCGGATGACTTTGTCAACTGTAGCCAAAAGTATCCAACAATCAAGCCAAAAGCTCCAGTGATCGACATACCAGATATCCCACTGAAACTTCTCTTCCCAGCTGATCGCATTGCGTCCTTTTACCTGAGCCAGACCTGTAATCCCCGGCTTCATACGATGCCTTCTTGCCTGCTCGACGGTGTAAAGAGTCAGATATTCCGTCAGCAGGGGTCGCGGTCCTACAAGGCTCATCTCCCCCTTCAGGACATTCCATAGCTGCGGGAACTCATCGAGACTGAAACGGCGCAATATGATTCCTATTCTCGTGAGACGCGCTGCGTCAGTGGATGGGTCGACCGATGAAGACGGAGCTTCGAGCATGGTTCGAAACTTGAACAATGTAAATGGGCGTTCATGCTGTCCCGGCCGTACCTGACGAAAGAGTATCGGTCTGCCCATCGTCAGCCAGATGGCAAGAGCGACCGCGGCCATCACCGGTCCGAAGACGGTGAGACCAATCGACGCGCCTGCGAGATCCAGAATTCGCTTGCACACTGTTCCTACGGAGTTTGAGCGCATCCTCGCGCCTCCACGCAGGAATTATCGGGAAGTGCGTAGCCACGCTCTTGAAGTGCGGTTCTATAGAACGAAGCGAGCGCTGCCCACACAGCCTCATTCCGGAACTCCCGGAGAACGCGGTCCCTTCCCAAGCGGCCCATCAACTGCATTTTGGCAGGATCCAGCAAAAGCGACCGTACGGCTTCAGCCAATTTGGCGGCGTCTCCAACGGGAGTAAGCAAGCCGGTAACGCCGTCGTCAATCGCATCCACCGCTCCGGTGGCAACCGTAGTGACGACGGGAAGACCCGCAGCCTGTGCTTCAAGCACTGTATTTGGAAAGCCTTCACGATGTGTGGGCAGCACAAAAACATTCATCACGAGGTAATAGAGTTCGATCTGAGGCGTGAACTCCACGCGGTGAATTCCCGGCTCCGACTCGATGGCATTTCTTATGTCGTTTGGAACAGGGTCGCCTTCTTCATAACTCCCGACCAATAGTAGAGCCGCCTGCGGCAACCCCTTGCGTATGGCCTCAAATGCTGTGACCAGTTCCGGAAGCCCTTTATCGCGCGTAAATCTTCCTGCGAAGCCGATGACAGGCTGGTCAGGACGAATGCCAAGATTTTGACGCAGGACCGCCGCTGATGCGACTTTTTCCGGGGTCGGCTCGAATCGGCTGGGGTCCACACCATTACTGCTTCCTGCTCCAAGCAGAACCGTCTTCGTCCGCGATACGAGCCTCAGCGCTATCGCCCGCTCACGCAGACTGGCGCTCACACAAACGACGCGATGCGCAGTGAAGCATGAGACCTTTTCCGCAAACGTCAGGATTATTCTCTTGACGCCTTTTGCTGTTTCGAGGCGCAGCCCGCGCAGGGTATAGATACGGCAGGGCATGCAAGTAATCCAGGCAGCAAGTCCTACCAGCAGCCCTGCTTTGGGAGTACCGCTATTGCATATCACCGGTTTGATGCGGCGGAGAAGCCTCCATATTTCGAAGAAGGAGCGCAAATCCGATAGCGGCGAGATCTCTCTCTTCATCGCCACGCCGATCACGGGATACCCTTCCTGGGCGCCTATCCGATCTAACTCCTTGCCGGGACTGGATAAGAGGACCGGATCGAAGCCATTTGCCTTCAAATAAGCTAATTGTCCGCGCATCAGGACAGTGCTTACCGAATCTGTCAGAGCGTGCAGAACACTGATGCGACTGCCGCTCATGTGTTCCCCCTTACCACGACAGCGATTCTTTCGACACAAGCAGATCGATCATCAGTTCCGCGGCGGCTTTCATCAAGCCAAGCCTGGAACATCAATACGTTCCACAGATGGTATTCCCAATTCATTCTCCCCGAAAGGTGTTCGCTCCACATTTTCCGGATGGGCGCGGAGGTGAAATATCCATCCTGCCGAAGACGGGCTTCTCCTAACAGCGATTCGGCCCAGTCCCGTAGCGGGCCGCGCAGCCAGCTGGCCAAGGGGATACCAAAGCCCGATTTAGGACGATCGACGATTTCTTGCGGCACATAGCGATAGAGGACCCGGCGAAGGATCCACTTGCCTTGTCGCTCGCGAATCCGTATGCGCAGCGGCAATCTCCACGCAAACGCAGCCACGCGATGATCTAACAGCGGAACACGGCCTTCGAGGCTGACCGCCATCGTAGCCCTGTCAAGCTTGACCAGGATATCGTCAGGCAAATAATTCACTGCGTCCTGGTACATCATTTCTTCGGCGACATGCTGAAGACGCGGGCGATGGTTCTCCGAAAGCTCCGGCAGCACAGAAATTCCCGGAAGAACCTTCGTCGAATCGAGCCAACGAGATGTCAAACTCTCGTAGAGAGTATGAGTATCATGGCTTTCTAAGATAGACGCCAGCTTATGAAGCTTGTAGCCCGGCATCCGCTGCTGCCACCGAAGCGGAGTTATCGGCCTGCAAGCCTGAAAGAGAGCGTCCCAGCTGTCAGGTGATATTGTCCTGATGCCCGCAGCTCCAAGTCTGCGAAGAAAAACCGGCGTGCGATGAAGGCGGCTGAGCGTGTCACTCCAGGCGTGCCGGGTGTATCCGCCGAAGAGTTCGTCGCCGCCATCTCCGGAAAGACTTACCGTCACATGTTCCCGGGCGAGCCGCGAGACCATGATCGTCGGAATCTGTGAGCAATCGGCGAACGGCTCGTCATAGATCTGCGGCAGCGATGGGATAACTGCCATCGCCTCTTCAGGAGTGACATAGAGTTCAGTGTGCTCCGTTCCCAAATGGCGCGCTACCGTTGAAGCCTCTCTTGCTTCGTCAAACTCCCTGTCGTGATTTCCTATCGAGAACGTCCGGACCCGAACCTGACTTTGTGCCTGCATCAACGACACTACAGTCGATGAATCGATGCCTCCAGAAAGAAAAGCTCCAAGAGGAACATCGGACCGCATTCGAATCCGCACAGCGTCTCGCAGCAGGCAGTCGAGCTGCTCTACCGCCTCCTGCTCGCCGCATTTCAAGGGATTGGAAACAGCCTCGTTGACGACGTCGCGCAGAGACCAATACGGACGCGGAGCCGATGTAAAATCGCAGGCGGAGACTTTCAGCAGGGATGCTGGAGGCAGCTTGCTGGCATTTCTGTAGATCGAATATGGCGCCGGAATGCAACTGTACCGGAGAAAAAGAGCGGCTGTGCCATGATCCACTTCACTCGAAAAGCATGGATGAGCGCGCAGCGCTTTCAGCTCGGAGCCGAAGATAACGCGATTGCCGATTCTGGAATAGTAGAGCGGTTTTTCGCCGAAGCGATCGCGCCCGAGAGTCAGGCTCCTGTCGCGGCGGTCCCATAGAGCAAATGCAAACATGCCATTGAAGCGAACCACCGACTGCTCGACTCCCCATTTCTCGAAGGCCGCAAGCATCACCTCGGTATCGGAATTTCCATGGAAGAAATAAGCCTGCTCACTCTTCGATAGTTCGTCCCTCAGATCTTCGTAGTTATATATCTCACCATTGAAGACCATGATGTAACGGCCGCTGGACGATTCCATGGGTTGATGTCCCGCCGCGGAAAGGTCGAGGACTGCGAGCCGTCTCATGCTGAGCGCAACGCCAGCCTCCGCATCCACCCAGACTCCCGCATCGTCGGGCCCTCTATGGCGCAGAGTATCGGCCATTCGCGTCGCGATGCTTCGCAACTCGCCCGCCGAGGTCGCGTAGCTCAGATCAAGGAAGCCGCTGATGCCGCACATGTTGCTCCTGAGGTTCAGGCCCCGGTTCGGATGCGGTCAGGTCGAGACATGCTGGCAAGAGGAGCAACCCAGGCGTTCTTTCCTGGTCTCCGCGGAGCGATTTGCACCAAGGACTTCTGCCTTGCACAAATAAGCATGAGCACCAGGGGTGCGACCATGATGCGCTGGCGCAGCAGAATGCCGAAGTTGCTGATGGCCCCTCCAAACATGATGAGGAAAAATACTGAGTACATCAGAAGGAAGCCCGTGTACGGGTCCCGCCAATGCCGCAGTGTGGACCGGATTTCGCGCCTCCTAAACCAGCAAAGGAGCACCCAGCCAACTGACTCGACGGCGGGTTCAAGGGCCATCACATTATGCATCTCCCACGGAAATGGCCGGAACATCAGGAAGGGGGACTCGGCAATGCGCATGGGCAGAGATGTTCCCTCATTGAAGGCAGATCCGCCGATTTGACTACTCTTGGTAATCGCCTCTGCCTCCTGAAAGGCGCCCATTGAGTTGTCATTATTCAAATTTGAATATAGAAAGCTTTGTGCCTGGGTTATAAGAAAGTAAGTGCCGCCGAGCAGCACTGGAATGAGAATAATTCTTGCTGCTTTGTTGGTACCTCCTGGCCTTGTTTTGCCTACAACATAGGGAAAGGTCATCGCAATCGCGAGCATCGCGGCCACATGTGCCCGAATCAGAAGAGCCCCTGCAAGCCCGATAGCGCAAGCGAGAGCACTTTTAAGGCCAGGCCGTTGCGTTAACTTCGCGAATCCAAAACAGGTGACTGCAATGAAGTATTGGATAAGCGCATCTTTCCCCACAAAGCTCGACCAGAACAAAATTGACGGCGATAACACGACAAGAAGCCCGAAAAGCCATCGGTCGCCGTATGGGAAGGCGACGGTAAATGCGCGGTAGAACATATACCCTCCCGCCAAAGAAACCAGCGAGAAGGCGATAAAGAGGGTTGGCAGCGCATCGCCGATCAACAGCGCTGCAATTCCACAAATATTGTTGATCAGATTTGTGCTCCAGTAGGGCGGCTGAAATACTGACCAGCCTACAACGTGAAATTGCTCCGCCAGCTGCAACCCCACTGTCCAGTAATGGAATGCATCTACAGTTCCGCCATAGATAAAAAAAGCCATCCAAAGAAATACGGCGGAAGCAACCATATGCGCTACAAGGCCTGCCATCAATAACCGCCGAAGATAAGGGTCGCCCTGGGTAAAATGCGCTACAACTACAGCGCCGGCAATGGCCAGAAGAGGGACGCAGATTAGAGAAGATGCGAAGGAATACTTCTGGGGATTCGTGAAAAAGAGAACTCCCAGCCAGAAGGGACTGGTGACTATCGAAGCAATCGTGGTTAGTTTGACAATCAGCAAATATCGGGTAAAATTCCGCGGTGGGAATTGCTTCATCCGGTCATGGATGGCTCGCGTGGCGGGAATCCCCATTTTGCCCTCGACCAGAGTCCGATACTGGCGCGCCGAACTGCTCCCAAGTCTAGCATGTTCATGATGAGTGATTTCGACTCTTGCATGGCTCACACTGTTGGCCCCCGCTCTTTATGAGAGAGGATCATGCGCGTACTCCACGTCATTGATTCCCTGAATCGCGGCGGAGCTGAGGTCATGTTGACTGCGATGGCTCCGCGGTTTCGAGCGCGGGGAATCGTGTGCGATGTCATTGCATTACTCCAAAAACCCAGTCCCTTAGAGCGCTCGCTACTGGGCCAGGACATTCATCTGCGTTTTACCGGCGTGCGCAAGTTGTATTCGCCGTACCAGATTTCCGCTCTGGTCAAACTCCTTCAGGGATACGACATAGTCCATGTGCACCTCTTTCCCGCACAGCTCTGGGCAGTTCTGGCAGCGGCTCGACTGAGATGCCGCGTCCCTTTGGTTACCACCGAACACAATACCTGGAACGCGCGCCGCCGATGGTGGTTACGTCCTCTCGATCGATGGATGTATCCACACTACGAGCGCATTGCCTGCATAAGCCAGGCCACCGCGGAACATCTCATTCAGTGGTGTCCCGGCATTGCGGAAAAGATCGCCGTCATCCCGAACGGAATACCTCTCGAAACATTTGAAACAGCGCAGCCCGCCACACTACCGGATGTGCCATGTGATGGCACGCGACTTGTTTTTGTCGGACGGTTCGAGCCCCAGAAAGACCACGCGACACTCCTGCGAGCTGTGACTGCCGTGCCGGACACGCACCTTCTTCTCGTCGGGGATGGCCCATTGCGCCCCCATATCGAACACATGGCCCAGTCTCTCGGCATCCGGGACCGAATTACCTTTCTTGGCTGGCGCGGTGATGTGGCAGCGGTTTTAAAGGCATCGGATATCTACGTTCATTCCACTAACTCCGACGGCTTCGGCATCGCTGCATGCGAGGCCATGGCTGCCGGACTGCCGGTGATAGCGAGCAATGTTCCCGGCCTTGCGGAACTCGTTACAGGCGCCGGGATTCTCTTCCCTCCGGGGGACGACAAGGCATTGGCTGGCCAACTCACCGCTTTGATCAAGTCGCCCGAGCAGCGACGAGCAATGAACCTCGCCGGTCGTCAGCGAGCACGCCAGTTCAGCATTGAAAGTACAGTCGACAATTGCGTCGGGATGTACGAGTCGGTGTTACTGGGCAGCAGGACGCAAACAGCCAAAATGGCGATGAACAATAGTGATCCGGATGTGGTCAAAGCATTCGGCGAAGAATGGAATAAATTCCACTACCCTGATCGCGAAAATCTCGACCTGCAAACTCTCTTTCAATCCTATTTCTCGATCTTTCCATGGCAGCAACTGCCACCAGACGCGGAAGGTTTCGATCTTGGATGCGGCACGGGCAGATGGGCTCATTTTGTCGCCCAGAAGGTCGGTTTCCTCCACTGCATTGACGCAAGCAGCACGGCATTAGACATGGCCCGCCGAAACCTGGAGATGCATCCGAACTGCGGCTTCCACTGCGCCTCTATCGATGCTATACCTCTTCGAGATGGTTCCGCGGACTTTGGTTATTCTCTTGGCGTGCTTCATCATGTGCCGGATACCGAGCAAGGGATCAGAGAGTGCGCGCGCAAGTTGAAGCCCGGCGCGCCTTTGCTTATTTACCTCTATTACGCGTTCGACAATCGTCCCGCATGGTTTCGAGCGATCTGGCGGCTCTCCGATCTCGCCCGCCGGTTCATCTGTGTGTTGCCATTCGCCGTGCGATCTCCCCTATGCGACCTTATCGCGGCTTTCGTCTATTGGCCGCTCGCACGACTCGCAGGGCGGCTTGAGATCCTGGGCATGGACGTCAGCCTTCTCCCTTTGTCGTCCTATCGAAGCCGGAGCTTCTATTCCATGCGTACTGACGCTCTGGATCGCTTTGGCACGCGGCTTGAGAAACGCTTCACGCGCAAGGAGATAAACCAGATGCTGGAATCCGCCGGCTTTGAACGAATTGCGTTCAGCGAATCGCCTTGCTGGTGTGCGATTGGGTATCGGCGACCCATCGAGCACATTGAAATGAGCGCAGACCAGGAATGACAACTGCCTGGCGGCGGCGCTAAACTCCCTGTCACGCAGAAGCCAGTTGTCCTTCGAGGAGAATTCTGCCCTGCTAAATACAAAGCCGAGTGTCGTCGAGATATCTCCGATATCTTTTTCCGAGCCAGGGAGTTGGGTTGGCCAAGGGTTGAAGTATGTCCTGGTGGCAGGAATTTTTTCTCTTCTTGGGTTTGGGCCATTGGCGTTCGGCGCTGTTCAGCTATGGAGTATCTGCGTCCTGGAAGTGACCGTATCGTTCCTGTTTGTGATCTGGGCTGTGCGAGAAGCATTGAACGGCGGCTTTCATATCATGCCGAACCCGTTGTACATCCCAATGGCCCTGTTTGCGGGCGTTGTGCTGGTTCAGATCTCATTCCATCGGACTGCGTACCTGTATGCGACATGGTCGGAGGGATTGCTGTGGGCTAGCTATGCCGGACTATTCTTCCTTATATCCCAGGTGCTGCGGCAGGAGAGATGGATCTCAGCCTTCGGATTCTTCTGCGCGGGTTATGGATTTCTCATCGCGCTTTTCGCGATCGTCCAACAATTTACCTCAAATGGAAAGATATATTGGGTCGTTTCCAATCGAGAAGGCGGATGGATTTATGGGCCGTATGTGAATCATGCGCATTATGCTGGCTTAATGGAAATGCTCGTCCCATTTCCAGTCATGCTCGCAATCGTCAGTCGAGCTGGAAAACCTGGCCGGATATTTTTCTTCTTTGTAGCAGTTATCGTATCCAGCACGATCTTCTTATCCCAATCGCTGGGCGGCATGATAGCGTTTGCGGTCGAGCTGAGCGTACTCTCGCTGATCCTGTTCCGGAATAAACGCTCTGCTTACCGGGAGATCCTGCTGCTCGGCGTTCTCTGCATCGCTCTCATCATCTGGTTGGCTTGGCTGCGTCCTCCGGGACTCATAGAAAGACTGGCCCGCCTGCTGAACCCCATCACGGATGCTGGGGCAACAGGGCGCGTCGCGATCGTAAGAGACAGCTTCAAGATGTTGCAGCAACGCCCGATATTAGGATGGGGCTTGGGTACGTTTTCCTTCGTATACCCTTCATTTCGAAGTTTTTATACAAATCTATGGGTAAATGAAGCTCACAACGATTTTGTTCAGACGCTTGTCGAGACTGGTATAGTTGGCTTTACCTTTGCCATCGCTTTTCTCACACTGCTTTGCCGCGAGGGCATTCGCAATCTTAAGAACTGGCGCAGCGATACGCGATCGAGCTTTGCGCTAGCTGCTTTCGTGGGCTGTATTGGCCTCCTTGTCCACGGATTTGTCGACTTCAACATGCAGATACCTGCGAACGCCGCTTTCTTCTTCGCTCTGGCGGCGGTTGCAACTGGCCGTTACGATAAATCGGAACCGAATCAAAGTTCCGACGGGATGCGAGGGTAGCGGGAGTGGATGAGGGAAGATTATTCGAAGGGTCTTCCGAAATCGAGCGCCGTGATCCGCTCAGGTCCGCGAATCTTCAGGAGATATACGGACTCCCCATCAGAGAACATTCGATCAGCGATTATTGGCGAATCCTGCAAAAGCGCAAATGGTCGGTGATCGTGTCAGTCATCGTTGTTCTCATCACAGCGGGCCTGGTCAACATACGCATGACGCCGATCTATGAGGCAGAGACCAGGATTTTGATCTCTCCACAGGTATCCAGCCCGCTCAACTTCAAAGACAACAACACGACCCAGGCGACTGATGACCAGCAGCGGGATATAGATACGAAAGTCAAGATCCTGCAATCGGACACGCTGGCCGAGTTAGTGATCCATCGGCTAAACCTCGATGCGAATCCCGATTTCGCTGGTGCAGCTCAAACGCAAAGCAGCGGCGGCATCACCGTCTCGGAATCGCCAGCCAGGGAGGCGGCGCGCCAGGAACAGCTCATTCGCAAGTTTCAGGGAAATTTAAGAGTGCAGCAGGTTCCAGATACATCTCTGGTTGAAATCAGGTACTCTGACCCAAATCCTTCACTCGCAGCCAACATTACGAATACCATAGCTGCGACATTCATCGAACAAAATGTGAAATCGCGATACGACAGCACCATGCAAGCGGCGGACTGGCTGTCAAAACAACTGGCCGACCTGCAGATCAAAATGGAGTCTTCGCAGGCCAAGCTGGTCGAGTACCAGAAGCAACACAACATCGTCGGAGTCGACGACAAGCAAAACCTCACAACCGAGAAACTCGATGAATTAAATAAAGAACTAATCGGGGCGCAGGCCGATCGAATCCAGAAAGAATCCCTCTATCAGGTCGCGACAACTGGTAATCCGGATACTATAAGCGCAGTTCTCCAGGACCCCATTCTCACTTCTCTGCGTCAACGACAAACAGAGCTGCAGGCGCAATATGCCCTTCTTTCTACCGAATTCGGCCCAGGCTATCCGAAAGTAGTTGAGACCAAGAACCAGCTTGCTCAAATCGACCAGGATTATCGAGAGCAGGTGCAGAACAGCGTAAATCGCATTAAGAACGATTATCAGGCAGCTGTGAATCGGGAGCAGATGCTACAGGCCGCGCTAGTCGAGCAGACGGGCGTCGCTGACCAGCTGAATGAGAATGCCATCGAATACAAGGTCCTTAAGCAGGAGGCTGATTCGAATCGCCAGCTCTACGATGGGCTGTTGCAGCAGCTCAAACAGGCCAGCCTCGCCGCAGGACTGGACTCGAGTAACATTCGTGTAGTCGACCGTGCGCGTGTACCGCTGCATCCCGCCAGGCCAAACATTCCGAGGAATTTGGAATTTGCCTTGCTTGTCGGCTTGGTGATCGGCATCGCGCTTGCCTTTGGCTTAGATGCACTTGATACTACCGTGCGAACCCCAGATCAGGCAGAAAGCGTCTCCGGACTGCCAATCCTGGGAGTGATTCCCCTGCAACCCATGTTCGATGAACCGCTAACAATTAGTGCAAAGGCCCATCTACCTAAGAAAATCCCCCGCTACTCTACGAGGCCATGGCCGCTGATCACTTATCTGGACCCGCAGTCAGAAATTGCGGAAGCGTATCGAGCATTGCGCACATCGGTTCTTCTTTCGAGCGTTACGCACCCGCCGTGCTCGATTCTGGTTACGAGTTCAGTTCCCCAGGATGGGAAGACCATGACCTGCGTTAACCTCTCCATTGTTCTAGCACAGCAGGGAAAACGGGTTCTGCTGCTTGATGCTGATATGCGTCGGCCAACAGTTCATAGGGTATTTGGCTTAAGCGGTCAGTTGGGGTTGTCCAATATTCTGACTGGCGGCGCTGACATGAATGACGCGATTCAGGCCACAGTCCAACCTAATTTATTCGTCATTGGCGCAGGTCCCGCACCTCCTCATCCTTCGGAACTGCTGAGTTCCTCTCTGATGCTGGATCTGCTCCGGAAGTGGCGCAATGACTATGATCACATTATCGTTGACTCTCCACCGGTCATCTCGGTGACTGACCCTGTTCTCCTGTCAGTCCAAATGGATGCAGTGCTTCTGGTCGTTCGCTCCGGCCAAACTACCGCTACCCACGTTCGCCGTACACGCGATCTTCTTCAAAGTGTGAAGGCTAATCTGCTGGGGATTGTGGTGAATGCCGCCGATCTGACTTCACCGGATTACTATTACTACTACGGATCCAAGTACCGCTATTACACTCACAAGGAAAGTAAGAACCACAATATCAAGCTTAATGATCACCCGACCGTAGAGGAGAGCACAAACCAAGAGCAAGACGAAGCAAGCCCGAGACATTCTTAGCCAGGAACTAACTAAGATTTTGCACGTTTATGCCGCAGACATCGAAACAGAACCGCATACGACGGATGCTCTTATTTATTGTCTGCGCCACGTGCGCTGCGTTTTATACTTGGTCAGTTGTCAAAATATATCTTGCACAGCGGCTTGCAGACCACTCCGACGAGCCTTCCCTCTTGAGAGCTATCGCCTTGGCTCCTCAGAACGCGGATTATCACAATCTGCTGTGCCGCCGCATGATCTTCGTCTCCGAGGAACCGCAACGCGCTCTTAGCGAATGCAAAAAAGCTTCGACATTGAACCCATATAATTCTTCTATCTGGCTGGATCTCGCGCAGGCGTATTATTTCACGGGCGACAGACAGTTAAGTATTGCTGTTACTCAAAAGGCACTGGCTGTTGATCCCACTACTCCGGATACCTTGTGGAGCGTTGCCAACTTCTTCCTGATACAAGGCAATGCCTCGGAGGCCATGAAACAATTTGCGATCGTTCTGCGAGAGGAGCCGTCACTTGCTCCCGCAGTGCTGAATATCTGCTGGCAGTCATTGCACGATACCAATCGCATACAAAGCATTCTCCCTCCAAATCCACAAATCTATATGGCCTTTATCAAGCTCCTGTTATCGACAGGTGACGTCAACTCCGCGAGCCACATCTGGTCGTCTCTTATGCTATCGAAGCTAGCTCTGGACTATCGCCAGGGCCTGTTTTACATAGATAGCTTGCTCCAGAACCATGAGGTGACCCAAGCCAGTGAAGCGTGGAAGCAGTTGGCCCTCAGATCGAAAACCCTTCAAGCGTATTTTCAACCGGATAACCTGATCATGGATGGATCGTTCTCGCAGGAAATTCTCAATTCAGGATTTGACTGGCGCTATAGTCCCAAGCCTCAAATATCTGTAACCCTGGATCGAGCGGAATTCCACACGGCCGACCGTTCCCTGAAGCTTGTATATAACGGGGGCGGAGGTGATGCCGGCATCTTTCAATACATTGCGGTACAGCCTGGCACACGCTATCGTCTTTCGGCATGGGTGAGGAGCGAGGATCTCGAAGCAGCAAATGGCCCAGTGCTTGCGGTCGTGGACAGTGACAATAACGAAACCTATAGTTCCACTGAGGAAACGATCGGCACAACAACCTGGCATCGTGTAGAAACGGTGCTGCAAACCGGGCCGGAGACAAGACTCCTGATTCTCGCTGTGCTGCGACGCCCTGGAGAGACTCATATCCAGGGTAATTTCTGGATAGATGATATTAAACTCGAAGCTCTGCCTCCCGGCGAGACCGCGCAATAGATGATGCTCAAAATCAGGTCGATGGGATCATCAATCTTATGGATTGCGCTTGGAATCGGTCTCTTAACCCATTCCATATATTCGGCTCTGGATCATGAGCACTATGGTGTCGACACTCCTTCGTATCTGATCCCAGCCGACAATCTTCTACACGGACAGGGACTTGTGAACAACTCACATCAACCGGAAATACGCCGTACACCCGGCTACCCGCTCCTCCTCGCCATCTTTCGAGCCGCTCCTCTGAAGGTTGAATATCTTATCTCTGTACAGCATGCTTTGTGTGTGCTTTTGATAGCCGCTGTAACCTTGATTGCTTTGCGGCTTTCGGGCAGCAGCCTGGTTGCGCTCGTTGCTGCGTTAGCTTTGTCGTTGGACCTGGCGACTCTCCGAATTGCAAATCTACTTTTGACGGAAATTACGTTCACGGTGCTCATTGGACTGACGGCCTGGGCCTTATATCGTGCTATGACAAAACCCGAAAGTGCGGCCTTTGCCGTTGCAGCAGCCGGTTTCCTGGGTGGTTGTGCCGTGCTTGTGCGACCGGTTGGCGCCATGTACTTTGTTTCACTGTCACTTTGCCTGTTAATGGCGTTTAAGCAGCGTGCGCTGCGTCTTGTCGTGGTCTTGGTGACATCTTTTCTACTTCTTCCTCTGCTATGGGCCACGCGGAACCTTGTAGAAAGCGGTTATTTTGGTGTGAGCACAATTGGCGCAGAAGATCTCTTGTATTATCGGGCAGCCGGGGCGTTAGCCATTCAGCAGCCTGGAAACTATCTCGTCAATACCGTCAAGATCAGAGATGCGCTCATCGACCAAACATGCGCTGACTTAGAGCGCATCTATGACCGCGACTGCCTGCGGGTAACTGAAGCACAGCAAGCTCGATACTCTACACAGAAGGGCATCAGCATAATCATAAGAAATCCTTTGGGCTATCTCCGATCCGCTCTGTTGTCGCTTGCATATATCATTTTCGGTGGCGGTGCTGAAGCTCTGTCCAGGATCACTCATGTTGGTCCGCGCATGGCAGAACTCATTGTATTGCTCGTCACTGTTCCGGAGGCGTGTCTGGCTCTTGTTGGCTGCTGGTACTGGTACCGGCGCGATCGAAACCTGTGCTATGTTTTGGTTTTTACAGTCACTTATTTTATGGTCATTTCCGCTGGAGCAGAGGCTTATTCGCGGTTTAAGGTCCCAGTCATGCCGATGTATGCATTGCTGATTGGAGGAGGCGCAGCGGGGATCGCACAGTGGATTCAACGGGTGAGAGCATTGCGTGTCGCTTCAGCAAACCTTATCGCGACGCAATCCGCGACACAGCCGTAGATGCATGGCTCACCGGATGCCGAGCGTGATCCGGCTTTTCAGGTATTGGAAAACGGTTGGGTGCGACCATAGCCTAGATTTGCCACGAGGCACCGGCATCGTTTCCAGTTTGCCGCTGATCGCATCACGGAGGACTCTCTTCAGCAACGGAATTGCGATGACGATCTGCAGCAGGGGG
>Ga0335072_10001156_pt1 | contig 43921 bp, 38 predicted proteins | sample Lox_Sample_21_FD_206725 | JGI IMG/M metagenome (GOLD analysis project Ga0335072, IMG submission 206725) | Soil microbial communities from Loxahatchee National Wildlife Refuge, Florida, United States - Lox_Sample_2.1 | ecosystem: Environmental > Terrestrial > Soil > Wetlands | place: USA... | reverse complement strand
TAGAATTGGCGTCTCTCCCGCTAATAAATTAGCGGGAGCCGTTTTATGCCTAAGGCAAATTTTGCGAAAAGTTGTAAGGCTACAAGGCATAAGTGGCCAAACTTTTGACGCGCACCTCCGTATATCTCTCCGTGTAGAAAAATACAAAGATCGAGCTTGTTTTATTATCGTACTCTACGCGTGTTTTTAATAGGTTCCCAAGTCTTGTACTCTATGTCTGCCTCGCAGCGCCACATTCGGGCTGTACGGCCACAGCCCCGAGCGAGGCCAAAGCGAAACACAGGGAGTACAACCCTTTTTACATCTCGATAATCATGGCGTGCCTCCCTGACTAGATTTGCGGGTGATAAGATCCCTCAATATGCGACTCTTTCTCATACTTGAGGCTTGGATGGCGGCGAGGCAACCTTTAAAACGTCTCTGAATGTACTGCGAAGAACAAGGCTGAATAGTACTAAGGCCGGCTTTTGCGGAGAACAGGCCAAACATGATTGCAATGATTCGCTAGAAGTCGGCCTATCCTTGATAATATAGCTAAATTATCTGAGTAGAATCCCTTCTAGGTCATCTGTGTGGCTGCCATTCATTGTCTCTCCGTCCATCGCACTGTGGATGTAGCAGCTTCCAACAAGCATGTACACTGTTCATAAATGTGCCCCGACACATTGCACATCTACAGATCGAGGGATAAATGGTGTTCGACCTCCCAACAAGATGAACACCTCGTCACCCGCCTGTGCTTGTTTCGGTCTAAGTTCGATGCTGTCATCGCTGCACGTGAAGAAACATCGATCCAAGGTGGCAACTCTGATGGAATGGTCCATTACATTGACCGCGCTATTCTGCCCATATGATTCACCCAACAGTGAACCTTGCCTTGGCCTTGGATCTTGGTCCAGGTCAGCGTAACTCAACTAGCTTTTGAACGCGGCACGATCTTCACAGGACGCCCGCCTGTAGCCTGTTGGGCTGTTGGGCTCGCGGATCAAGTCGCAGCATAGTGTCCGCCAAAACCGATCTGAGAAGTTGGCTTCTGTATCGAAAAAGCCGGAGAAGCTTCTTTCAAGAGGTTTTGTCGGTGTCCACTTCCACACGGCCCACCATGACTTCCAGGTATCCACTGCTACTAATTTGCCATCTGTCTTAGACAGGGTAAATTCTGAGACATGGTCGACTGCGCAGAGCCGAAACCCACGTAACGAGATGATAGATGATGTTACAGCTTGGCAGTCGGCGGTAGAATCCAGTGGCGCCTCGAAGAGTTGGGTAGAGAACAACAATTCCACTTCGTGTGGTTCTTGAGGGCTCGTCCAGTCCGACGCCCAAGAGGGAAGCTGAGGGAATTTTGTTTTGTCGGGATTCCCGATGAGAATGTCCAGGCGACTCCTACCTTGGAGAATATGAAGAGCTGTTTGGCGGAAAACTTGAGTGCCGTCCAAAGAGTAATCAGGTTCTAATGGCTCGCTGCGTTCCCAGTTTGTTACCAAGCTTGTGAGAGCGTATACGGTACTTTGTCTCTATCGTCCGAGCTCTTCCTGGACTTGAACTTCCAGTGCAGCGATAGGAGGTTGACATTAACAATCTCAGTGACTTGAGCACGTGAATTCGAATGTGAATCTATCTCCTTTTCCTTTCCCTTTCCATTTGAGGCAGAGGATATCAAATTGTCCATATATCCAGGGGAGGCATACTTCGCCCTTCGAGGTGATGCTGAGAAAGCCAGAACACAGGCCATGGCCGAGCTCAAACCCAAGATTCAGGCCTTGTATGACGCTGGTGCACCGCTATTTCCTCGTCACCTCATTCAAGACGTCCGTGACCAGCTCAGGAGATTAAATGGAACTTGTGGCAAGGTCATCGTGAGAGGTATTGATGGAAATGAGGTCGAGTTTAACGTAGAGACCCGGTCACACAATCCCTTTTGGCTCGGAGAAGGAATTTGTCATGTATTTCTCGCCCTTATTCCTACTCTACAAACTCTTGTGCTCATATACGTTCAGCGGAGGTCCATTCATCCACTATAGTTCCATTCAGCAGTTAACATTCACCGATGCTTTTGCAGTTCTGCGCCTTGCTAATTGTAGCCTTCGGATATATCACCATATGAGAGAGCGTAGCAAGTTCTCAAAAGAACTACTCGACCCTACACCTTCCCAATTCTTTGAAAGCTTTAGGAGCGTCTTTAAAATGAACCGGCAACTTTGGGAAGAAAGCGAGCAATGCAAGAGACTCATTACATCATTCCAGTCAATCTCTTTCAATATCCAACAAATCATCGCCTTCACGTTCGGTTCCATTCAGACTGATACCACTAATCCTCTATGTTCATTGTTTTAGCACGCATTGATTTTGACCCTTCATTGTATAATCAGCTAACGTCAAGGGCATGCCATCTTCTGCTACGCTTAAGACCCAGCGTACAGCGAGATTGACAAGTCGATCTTAACAGAGAGCGGCATTGTAATCCTCGATGACCCAGACGGTTTCCTCAAGGTGGATGAGAGAACGTTGATTCTTTCATTCGCTGCTCAAGCTCCTGTCAAGCAAATTGTCTTGGAACTTGTCTGACCAAGTATGATTATATGGGACAGAGACAATAATCATAAACTTGACGTTCCAATGTGAGATCCTCTCCATCTCTCAAATACTCAGGACCAGTGGCCTTGCTGACCATTGAAAGGGCTGATCCGGAATCTCGCCGCACTTCTCAAGTGATCCGAGACCATTACGAGACACATGCACTCCCGTTAGACAAAGAGTCGTTTTCAAACGCGGTCATGTACTTAAGGCGTCCAGATAACGCACTCCTGAAGTTTATTTGACGGACACAGAAGGTGAGGATATCTTCATAATTATATGCTGCGCCGTCCCTGAGAGACGTCAGCACTCTTGAATGCTATGAAGTGATGGACTAAGAATTTGCGCGGTGCTGGTAAAAGTGAAACACGGCACGCGGTCATGGACGCACCTAGAAACCTGCCAGTCACTGAAAAAAGACTAATAATGTCGCACTAGGGTGTACTAAAGGGAGGTTCTTTCGGGCAGGCAATGAGTTGTATTCTGCAGCTTGTTCTACGGAATTCACGGCAAGATCTGTTGCAGTTTGCGCGACTGACGTAGAGTAATGTTGCAGAAAGTTGAACGAACTGTGACATTGCAGATCCGCTGGCTGGATTGACCATCGGGAAGTGGCTTTAGATGTGACACATTCGCTCCAACTGCCATTCGTGTCGTACGTGAATAATTTCAGGGTATCAAATGCTCCGTAGTTAGCAACCCTAAGCGTGACGAGCTGCTTAAATGTCGTGATGATATGTAAATTCTTGACGTCTTATGCCATGCTTTGCAGTGCCATGTTAAGAAGAACGCTATTATTTCTTTCCTTTCTTCTTCTTCTTACCTCCACCGCCTGTCTGGCCGCCTTTCGCATCCGCCGCGACATTCTTCACCTGCTGCGTCTCAGGAACGGGTGTGCTTGTACGCGGCGCGTTCTCAGCTGCCGTGATATCAGTCATCGTAATATCTGCCCTTTGGTGTAAGCCAAATCGATCACTCAGACCGAAAGTAAGGTCGCAACCTTCAACTTGGTCCGGCAGCGCCGCCATGCTCCTTCCCAGCCGTCCCAGACTGCTTATCAGTCGACCCACTTCCGCCGCTTTGTCAGTCCGATATTTCAGGCACACTCCCGAGCTCGGATCGTAGGTCTTCAGGATCAATTCTGCCCTAACCGTTGGTGCTTGTATGGAAGTGTCTGCGTCTTGAGCTGAGGATTCTGCATCTTTTGCAGGTCGTTTTCGCTTCTTGCTTTTGGTGTCATCGTCTGGAGGGACGACGGAGTATTTGGTCGTTATTCGCGTCTACAATTTGATGGTTAGCTCGGAAGTTTGTATTGACTGTAGGGAGGCACGAACAGAGCTTGGGTACGCTTTAAGGAGCAGAGAGGACTGCTGGAGCCACTCCTGGCTCGATCGTAGGTAGGGCATTTATGAATCGAAATGTCAAATTTGTGGGTTGGTAGCATGTTGCTTGCAGGAAGTTCGCGAGTTCAATTTCAAAAAGCTTCGGGAAAAACTTCGGCAGGTTCAACGAGTCGAAACTCTGATTGGCTCGAAATGTTCAATCTACCATACACACCCTGTGTCAAAGCGAAGCAATTTGGTTGGGGTATCTTTTTGCTAGAGCAATTAATGGCATCTTCGGATACGTGGGTGTGGTTGCGATCGCTGTCTGAGTTAGACTTCTGCTTGGATGACTCAAGCCGCACGGTGCTTTATGATTTGGACTTGGGAAGCCATATAACTATCGATCTCCCACCTCAATATTGCTCGAGAGCTTAGTTTGTACAAGACCGGGCGAAGTCTGAGTGATATGCGACTTTAAGCAGTTCAGTTCACAAAGTGCACCCTTCACCCTCGGACGAAAGTATGGATGCTCAGGACGTCGATTCGCTCACAAATCCAGAAAGCCTAGACGCTGACTCTCAACCCAATGCTGATGACCTAATACAACGCACTAGACATCTCCTGGGGGAGATAGAGACATTTAAAGCTCATCTGAAAACGAAACGCAAGCTAAACCGCGTAGAATATCGACACTTTGAAAACGACGTGAAGAAAGATCTGAAATATCTCGAGACTTTGTGTGAGACAAAGCGCTACGACGAAGCTTCTCGACATGCTATCAAGTCATCGAATCTACCATTCATGCAAGCCGTTTGGGATGCTGCAAAAGGAGCAAGGGATATCGTTCGTTTGAAACGACACTCAACGACTGTGGATGTTATAGCTGAAGGTGGTGCGGAATGGATCAAAGTATCCAACCTGACAGAAAGGCGGCTTTTGCTAGATATGGCGAAAGAGGGCTGGGAATGGGATGAAAATTTGGAGGACGAGGGCGACGACGACTACAACAACGATGACAACGACGACAATGATGAAGACGCTGGTGATGGAAAAGGTGGTATGGGGTCCAGGTCAAATGCGGAGCGCGATGGCACCACATTACCGCTTTTGAAGGTGGTCGATGACTTGTTGAAACAAGCAAAGTCAACGAGAATAAGATACAAGCATCCACGAGTCAAACTGCTCCTTCCCAAAATTTCTGCCGGTAGCGTCCGGGAGGTTGATGCTGTCATAGACCGCATTTCTGAGCTTGGGGTAATAGTCATTTGCGCCAACGACCTTCCGTCGCCGTCGCCTGTGGATGATGTGCTTGACGAGATGGTAGTCGATGAATTCGCCGACTTTTCAGACACATTGAATATCGATTGTACAATACTTTTGGCCATCGTGTCCGATATCTCACATTCTCAAGTTGTAGAACTCCCGTGGTTCAACTCAGCCATCAAACGGCAACTAGAGATGGAAGTTAAAGAGCAGCTTCTACCTTCGGCACTATGGCCAGCCATGAGAGGGAGAAGATTGGTCTGCACCAAGGAAGCGGCGAACCGTATGCGAGAGCTAGTCGACATGATTGGAAGCGAGACGGAACATGCCAGAACGCAATTATTCATGGGCGATGATAAATCGAAGTCACAAAATGAGCTCATTCATGACTTTCAATCTCTGTCTGAGCATCAAGTGCCACCAGATTGGCAGCTACCGATCTCTGTCGTGGAGTATCAACAATCATGGCTGGAAAAGCTGCCACCGGCCGCTGCTGTGGTGGAGTCTCGACTCACGGACATTAATAAGTCTATATTCTTGTACGGTTGGGCGGCTGGAATTACGACCATATCATCAAATAGAACTGCTGCAAAACTTATTGACAGCATCATAGAAGAGAGTAGTACAAGCGAGGACGAGACAGGGCCTCACATCTGGATTTCTCCCGCCAGCAGGAGTTTAGTTGCCAAAGAGAAGGAGAGGAAGACATGACGGTATGGAATGCCATTTATTACAGTGCAACGATTTTATCATCGCATATAAACACTGTTAGGTGCTAGAGTCTTCAGGAGCTGTCTTGTAGAACGGTCCACCACCACTCCTTCGCCGTTACGCTTTTCGTCGTATTGCTACGCAGATGAACGTCAGTCGACCCTTCAATCCACCTAGCGACTCCAATTTCAACGAGCCATTGTAATACCATTTCGATCTCCCACGACCAGATGAGCCCCTTGAAGCTCACTTGCAAAGAGTCGATGGTACTACCCGCCCGTACAGCAATGAGATAGGCAACTGTGGTGACCATATTCTCCCAATTTTCGCGTAGAAAATTGCCATGAATGTCAACCCAATACGGAATTCGCTCCACATCGTTCCCATCACCTTTTGGAGCCATTGGTATGTGGACTTTTTGAAGCGCGCTTACAATCGAAAATCCCATGACGAACGAAGCAGTCGGGTGAATTTCCACAGGCCATCGCAAAAGCTTCATATCTGCGTACTTGCCGTTGGCGTAGTGTGCTTTCTTCCCTAAACCCCAGACACTGATCTTCGGCAATGGGTGACCCGAGTTATTGTTCTTTGGAGAAAGACGCGGAATGATTTGGATCCTCCCATGAGCCATCAACTCTGTGATGCACAGAATCTCGCCGTCGCTCACTAGATCCGGAACAACATAAACTCTATCTTCTTCCTTCTTAGCGGCGAATATGGAATCGAGTTTCTTCTTGAATGTGATGGCTTCAACAAAGTGTTCGCGCTGTAACTGGCGGATGAAGATGCATTTTTTCGAATTTGCTGTGTTATAATGTTCGGCAAGATGGTAGTTTCGTCCACCAGTGGGCTTCTCTCGCCCACGGTAGGTCTGCACGATGATTTTACTTTCTTGGAGTTGCTGGATTGCCATAGTAAGTAGTGGATCTCCCAGACGCCTCAACTTGGCGTGTGCAGATGCAGCATCGTAGTAGTTTTCTGGAGTCGCGATTGAGGCTCGAGCCCAGGATTTGGCAAGTTCCATCTCCGCAGAACCGAATCCATCCTTCTCCACGGTCTTTTGATTGACATCGGTTCTCGAGGAAGTCAATTCGACGCAGAACCGGAGTTCGTTCATAATCTGTTCCCTCAATATCATCGTTGAAATTTCCCTGTACATGCTTTCTCTTGTGGCTACCTCGGTTTCCACACGATCTTCGTCTTGTTCCATCACGAATCTCTTTTCAAATTCTTCTCGGATTGTTGGCAGCTCAGTGTCTCTGCTATCGATCATGACGTTTTCCCCAGCCCATTTCACAATGCCTTCCCAATCATAGTCCTCGGGATGCTCGTTGTTCAGTCTTGGTACTTCATCTTTTTCATACGCCGCGAGGAAAGCGCTCTGGAAAGTACTTTCGACACGTGCAATAACGTCGCGATGATATTGAAGCATGATTGCCCACCGCTTTCTGAAGCTTGTTTCGTCGAAATTTGCGTAGTCTTTGAAGAGACGACACACTATGGGCCAGTGAATAGTTTGAGCAGGTCCACCAGCAAGCGTACGAATGGCAATGATACTGAAGAGAAGCCTCTTCGCAGCCACTGGTGTGATAAAGCAGGTTGGATCACCTTGCTTCGACTTTGCGTTACCAGCCGAGTGAGGAGTTTTCTGCGCACTCCATACTTTGAATTTGGACACAGTTTGTTGAGGTTTAGCCGGTATCCAAGGAATTCCTGGAGGTTGTTCTATTTCAAAGGCTCCTTCTTGAGCTGTGTAGGATGACAAAGCGGTAGACCGTGTTACAGGCAATGGAGTGTATTGGCCAACGCTGTTCGCTTGAGCGACAGATCTTAGAAGATCAGAAGGCCGTCGTATTCCACTCATTTGAAATGGATTTGGCGGAGGACCAAGAGTAATCCCGGGCGGTGGCGCTTGATTTGGTGCTCCGTAAATTGTAAAGTGATCACCAGGACGGTACCCAGAACGCTGACCTGGGGTCTGAATCGTGTTCATCTCAGTGACTTCCGAATGATCAACTATATAGTTGACAAAGTTTTCTTCGCTTCCCAGAGCTTGAGTGGATATGTCACCGGAGGTTACAAGTCGCATGTTGTAGCCCTCCTTACGCCACGCCTCAAGATCTTCGAACATTTTTCCATTATGCTGCGACGATGTCTTAGAACTTGGGACTGAAGTCATTGAAAGCTTGCCAAGTCTTGATTTGATTCGCGAGGTCACATTGAAATCGGTTGAATATGTGCCAGTTGGAGAATGAAACCCTTGAGTCGGCATTAACAGTGCTCTTGCGTTACTTGATCCGAGGCGTTCATTGGGAATTTTGGGTATAATACGACTCTGCAAAAACTTTGATCCTTGATGAGCATACGCTGACTGTCGAGGTAGTTGTGGTAGCGTAGTTCCGGTTGGTCGAGGTGCAAGTAGTCTTCTACCTCCGGAAGCTTGGGCTGCTTGAAGAAGACTTTCCGATAGCGTGCCCACGCGCTGCTGCGATGGTCCATGAACTGAAGATGCTGATTGCTCCCATTGGAAAGGGACTTCGTAGATCAAAGCCGTAGCACTTTCCATACCAAGAGAGTCATTTGCAGGCCATGATGCAATGGTGCTTGATACGAGATTTGGAGACGCGGAAACATCAAAGACCGCTGTGCCGGGAGTGTCTTGGGTTTCGGACTGAAGTGTCGCAACCTCGTTTGGATCCACATCAGCTAGCCCTTCGCCCCTCGTCTTTGTCCCATTGCCATCATTGCTTTCCCTGCGGAACGATACAGCTACTTCTCGAGTTTGCTGCCTCACTAGCTTTTGTAGCCTTCCTCTCTGGGTCTTCGGAACTTGATTCTTGTTGCCATGCCACCAATCTCTCATTCTCTGAAGTCTCTTCTCCTCCCGCCTCTTTTCCATCTCTGCCTGTCGTCGACGGTGATCTGTTACCCATTGCGCCTCTTCAATTTCCTCAGCGCCTTCTTCTTCATCGCCAATCATGAGATATCTCGAGATAACCTTTGCTTGTGGTTTCTCAATTCCTCCTCTCTTTCTGACGAGCAAAAAGTCCGGAATGTACTGAACGGGATAAATCTCCTCGATCTTCTTCCTAAATTCCACTGCGACCGGGTCATCGAACTTCATGTCCGGTCTAAGAAGAAGCTTTTTAGTCACCGCAAATCCGTTCTGGTCCACGAAAACCCATGCTGCCCGCTTGAGCTTGCCATCACTCACGGACGCCTTCAATGCTTTGAGAATTGTGTCGCGATCGGTCAAGGTAACCTTGCCTTGTGCTTTGTCGGCATCTTTGTTTTGTGCAAGTTGAGTATCCTGGAAAGGGCGAATGATTTCGGTATCGCCTCCGAAAACCCCTCCGCATTTGTTAACTATGTCAAGGATGAGATTGATACGTTTAGCACGGGAACTGCCTCCTCCAAGTCCAACACCACGCTTTCGACGAGCTCTGGAATCGGTAATATGTTCACGAAGAGAATAGTCATCACCCCTCTGTGGCGCGTCTATATCTACTCCGTCGCGGGTGGTTTCTTCGGTTTGCGGTATGTTACTGGTGGATGGGGCAGGGTTCGGTAGCATGGATTCGTGAGTTTCAACTTGCTGCACATCTTCGCGTGGTTCGATGTCGCCCATGACCGACTGATCATTATCTTCGACGCTGTGTTGTTTAACTGAGTCAGACACCGACTTTGGCTCAGGTGGATAGAATCTAGCGCTCTCCATGGCCTGAATGTCCAGACTCCAGGATGAGACCTTCCTTCTCTTTGCTGGCCGTCGTTTCCTCTTGCGTTTTCGAACTTTGTTCGAAACACCGCAGGGTCTGCGTGCAATTGATAGCAATTCAACGTCATCAGGGTTGGAGTCTTCCCCACGAATGAATAACTCAAATCCATCTTTAAAATCGATGAACCATTCATCTGCAGATGGCAAACGCTCATGATTAGGAGCATCTGTCGCTTGATCAGGCTGGATGTGTTCAGGAGGCCGCACTACGATCTGTTGGTTAGGTTCTCGTTCAGTTGAGACCGCTTGGCCTTGCGCAGCCGCAGCGATCTCCGCTAGAAGCTGTGAACTGGCTGCATCAGCTTCGTGAACGTCGACTTCTTCCAGAACAGCGTTATTCCTTCTAGCGGTGCTCGGCTCTCTCGGAATATAATGTGTCCCAGGGTCGCGTTCAAACCAGTCCATGCTCCTCAGCCAAGGGAACTTGAAAACAGCGATCAGACCGTTGCGCCGTCTTCCAATCGATGGTTGATCAAGATGTGGTCGTGATCCTGGTGGATCATAGTGTAAGCCAGTTCTGGTAGTGTCGCTAAGTTCAGCGATCAGCTCTTCCAAACGATCTTGTTGCCGTCGCCTCTGCGCTGCATTCGCTCGCTGTCGACGAGATCCGGCAAGGGGAGAACCTTGAGGCTCGTCATTTGAGAAAAGGGTTTCGGTTTCATGTCTAGTTTTCTGTTTCTTCCTTGGAACCTCTTCTCCTGAAGACATTGGCCGCCGTTTACTGCTTGATGTAATCTGAATCGATGAATGTGCTGAGTCTGGCTGTGCATTATTCGTACCATTCTCAACTTGAGGTGGGCTAACTTGTTGATCCTGTAAGAGTCCCTCTCGACCAACAAGCCATTCTGCGTGGCGTCTAATGCGTTCCATACGTTGTGCGGCGAGCTTCTCTTGCCTTTTCTTCTCGTTGTACTGCCGATTGTACTCTGACCATGTCATTCCCTTTACAGTCTCTGGGCGTGGGTAGATATATTTCTTGCCCGAACCTTGTGTCAGTGATTGTTGAGTAGAAGGCACCATTGAGCTCCGGGCTGGTCGACTCGTAGTACCGAAATGCATCTGTGGGCTGTGAACTGAATACGGAGTCGAATCATCCGATCCCATTCGTTTCCTTTTCCTTCCCTTCCCAACTTGCGGCCAAACGATGGTATCGTTACCATTAGCGTCTGTTTCGAGGATAGGTTCTCCATCTCCATGGTCTCTCTCACGTGACTTCTCCTTCTCTGCTGCTTTAATAGAGTCTGATAATGTCGCTGTTCCATCCGCTCTAAATAGCCCTCCTGACCGGACAACAGGGAAACCCCATTGATCTAGCTTCGGTGATCGAGACGCGGCGAGATTTCCTATCTTTGTACGTACAGCATCCCACTCCGCATCGCCACTTTCGACCGCCTTCTGAAAGTTCGGATATGACCGATAGAGATAGTGATTTGCTCTGCTGACAAGTGCGGTGTCACGTATCAAGGCCAAGTGTATTAGATGCTGAGGTTGTGATATCTCCCACTCATCAGTCAAGCGTCCTAGCATGCTGTCGACTGATCTTGTGTAAAACTCTCCGTATGTAGTTTTGGTTGCATCCATGGATGTCAAACCCTCTTTGCCTCTTGGGTGAATCGCGTTGAACAGAATAGTGGGATAAGGAAGGTCGGGGTCCCACGTTGCGAGTGTTCGCTTCTCAGAAGTATTGCAGGAGTTGAGGCCAGCGGTCGAATTCATCAAGGGAAGGACAACAGTATGAATGTCTTCCATCCGTTCGACCGACGAATCTGGGCCATCTTCTCCAGTATGCTCAAGTCCAGGAATGTTTGAAACTTCTTCATTGCCGCGTCGGATGGCATCCTGAACTTCTAGGCTCTCTCTGAACTTCGTGCGGAGTTCGTTCGTCAAAGCGTGATATCGTAGCCTGTCTTCATCCGTGGGGCGGCGAAGCAGTCTGATAGATCGAATCTGCCTATTGTCGTTGGCGGAGACATTGCCTGTGGTTCGGAAACGGGAAATAATGCCAATGATATCGAGACGTTCGAGGCACCGATAAACCGCTCCCCGCTCCCATTTTTTATTCCTGATACCCATATCCAGTATGAGATTGTCCATTGGAACAGCCTTGTTGCCGAGAGCCTGAACCAAGAATTCTAGGAAGTTATCTAGAATGAGCCTTCCATCAACAAAAACGGAATCTCTCAGGTCGTTTGCCGACGTTCCCGTAGGGTTTTCGCTATCACGCTTAGATTCGGAGGCGGGTGAAAGAAATCGTTTGAGAATGAGAAGACTAGTCTTCATACCCTTCTCATACACGGACTTTTTCACGATGTAGCCCTTGCTATGCAATTCTTCCGTTCGCTTTGGTACACTTCTTTTGTCTTGACCAGAACTACGCACCAAGTCCGGCTGGTTGATACCAAGAGGCCCAGCAGCTGCAATGACGAGCAGAAGCTGGAATTCCATGGTTGGAATTCGTTTGAAGTCGACGGCATGGCCCGCTAGCGCTTGCCAAATGCGGGACTGCGTAGTGTAGATGCGAAGAGTTGTATTAGTTTGAGTTACGATGCGAGAGATATCGGCTCCTCGTAGACTTGAGATGTTATTATCGCTTTGACTTGAATCGCCATTCGTGTCAACGGTTGAAGGTAAACGACCATCGCTGACGACCAGTTCAGATCCCCTAGATTCTCGATTTTCTGCCTCGGAGAAGGAAATGCTGTTGCCTTCGCGATTTTCGCCGATCCAAACGTCAGGGTGAACAGACAGCCATTCCCAGATCCTCTCGATGAGTTTTCGGTCGACCGCCGTCACGGAGCTTGCCCTTGGTGATGAACGCTCTGAACTCGCCACATTTTGCTCATAGAACTTCCGTACGAAGCTCTGAAATTCTGACAAGCTTGCGCCTATTCTTGATAATCAGCTTTGGCTCTGAACATTCGTCGACAGCGCGATGGTGCGAGCACGGTGACGACTTAATGCTTCTCCAACGAAGTCCAGCAACGTTCATCCAGGCTCGACGAAATATCTGAAATGTAGACCCGATAGTTTCGAGCCTAGCCATAGAAATTTCGTGTGAAATATTCAGGAGTCGATGAAGCCGGCGCGGACTCACCTCTGTTGCCTTTCAGCGCAATGGCATCAAGCAAAAACTCCAACAACTCATCGAAACTCCGCATCGTCACCCAAATATCTATTCCCTGTGGGTGTAGAAGTTCAGAACTATCATCAGTGTAGGTTGGTAATGGGCTGGAGTCGAACCCACGATGCGCTTGGAATCAAACCAGGTTGCAGGTGCAGAAGTTCGAGTTAGCTTGAGGTGGGTTAGTTAGGCTTGGCATAAACTGATTGATTCCAGGTACCGTCGAGTGTCATTCCTGCGTACCATCACTCTGCATCAGCATGAGAATTTCCATTATTCTTCACGCCAGGTTCGAGTACTATTGTCTTGTGCTAATCTACTTCATTCCCATCTACTATTTTAATACGGCACCGAATGCTTCAATAATTATCAATGTCGACAAAGCCAACGACACAACTCTTTCCTACAACATCATCTCCAGGCTATGGAACAATACACCTGGCGCTTCTGCCTCCAAAGACGCCAGTTCTGAAGACACTGTCTTATCAGTACCCGCTGAAACTCGTTGCTCCGACGCCACTCACCTCATCTAATGGCGAGCTTGTGCACACTGTATTTCTACTTTCCTACGGCGGCGGACTGGTCGCCGGAGACACAATTGAATTGAAGATTGCTCTGGATCCAACTACAAAGTTGATTCTCCTCACTCAAGGCAGTACCAAGATCTTCAAGACTCCTTCACCCACCACGGTGACAAGGCAATCGATGATTGTCGATCTTGCGCCAGCCTCAGCCTTGTGCTACCTCCCGGATCCAGTGCAGCCATTTGAAGCTTCGGCTTTCGAGCAGAAGCAAATCTATAATCTGAGCAGTGAGGACGCGAGTTTGTGCGTGTGCGACTGGGTTTCTCAAGGACGGGCAGCACGAGGTGAGAAGTGGAGGGTCTGGAAGTATGGCAGCCGGAACGAGGTCTATCTTGAAAACAACGGCAAGAAGAAGAGGTTGCTCCTTAGAGACAACATAGTACTTGACGAGAACGATTGGAAGCTGGATCAAATTCCTGACTTCGCCGAACGCATCGATGGGCTTGGAGTTTTCGGAACGCTCATTATCCGCGGTCCAGTTTTTGAGAGTCTAGCAAAATTCTTTCTTGATGAATTCTCGAAGATGCCTAGGATAGGAGCACGTAGATGGGGTGATGAAGAGCCAGAGCAGATTGGTGAACTGGAAGCATGGAGAAAGTCGAGGCTGAAGCAGGAAGCCCAAGACAAATTGATATGGACCGCAGCAAATATCCGAGGTCTCATCCTTGTAAAATTTGGAGCTGGAGAGACAGAAGGTGTTAAGAAATGGCTTAGGGATATGCTACGATTTGAAGGAACTCTAGAAGCGGCGTTTGGTGGGAGAGCAACTCATTGTTTGAAGTGATGCCTGTGTTTGCTTCCAAGATGTATGGCAGCGTTGGCTAGAATTCATGGACGAGTACGAGGCCAGTTCTATCAAATGAATCATGGTATTGTTCCTATGTATTCCTCTTATTCATCATCTGTCGATATCTAGCAATGACATCTTTTCTGGTCTCTGCTAACTCCTCTCTCCTTCGCAAACTTCCCGCTTTAATGGGAACATCCGCTACGTCAACCTTCGCCCCATCTCTGATCTTGAATTTCTCTCTAGGTAGGCTCTTGAACGTGGGTGGAGCCTGAACCACATCCGTCAAAGCTCTTGGCTTGTCTCTCTTCTTCAATATGGCCCACGGATCATCGTCGTCATCTGGAACTTCGCCAACAACTAACTTCCGCTTCATTTTCTTTCCTTTCCGTGCCAGCACTTCTCTATTCCGTTCCTCCCATAGCTCTCGTTCTTCTGCCTCCTCCTCTTCCGCGAGCTCCTGCTCCTCTTCGGCCTTAGCCTTTAGCCGCGCGTCCTCTTTCCGCCAGTTCCCTTGTATTCGCTTGAGCCTGCGCTCGTGCTTTGTGACCCGGTGATCTGGTATGCCCTCGACCTTTTTTCCTCTCGTAGCTAAGCCCACGACTGGCAAAGTGCGATCTACGCGAGCAGAGAAATCTGATATGCTTTCACCCGGCAGGATTGTGGGCACTTGCGGAGCTTGGTCACTCGGATTCGAGGTTGCATCGGTATTAGAAGGCTCTTTGGATTTGGACTTCGTCGCTGTGGAATCCCCGTTGTCTAAACCGCTTATTCCGCGCCCAGTCTTGCGAAAATTCAGGAGGCGCACGAAGGCCTTAGGGGTGTCATTGTCTTTGTAGGCATTCTGAAGTTTTCGAGAGGTCTTCTTCGATGCCTCATTGCGGATCTTCCCGACGGGCAGTGGTTTGGCAATGGAAGAGGGTGGCAGGTCGACGTCAGCATCGCCATTGAGCCTTCGTCTCTTGTGCTTGTGAGGCATCTCTGCCAATTAGAGCGGGTCAGAGGTTGGAATTGCGACCGGAGGTGGCACTGAAATTTGTCTCACACACTTTTTAGCGGCGTTGATTGTCATTCGCGGACCTTAAGGTAAGGCACCCCACCTATCGTATGGCAGGAGTCAACCTTCGGGCCGTGCACAAGCACTCGCATTAGAACGCCAAAGCAGCCCGCGTTGCGACATGCGACACATCGAATTCCACACTATGTGGAGCTTAGGAGCAGAAACCAGCCTAGAAGATATAGGTAAACATTACGAAGCAGAGGTTGCATCCCGTATTTTGACGTATGAAGCTTCCAGTGCCGAGGCATCAGCACCAACTCAGTGCATAGTAGCGTCGAAACGCGAAGTCTTACCTTACCCTTGTGGAGGAGAACTTATTATCAATACAAGGACAGGAATTGGTGGCCCTCGTGCTAGCTAACTAGAGTTCCGGAAGCTTACCTTAGTTGGATCGGCCAACCAGAACGTGCGGCGAGACGAAACGAGGAGTGGTTCGCGTTCGGCAAAAGCTTGTGCGGCGATGACACCGGGGGTCTCGCCGCTGGCCTGGGCCCTTCGACCCAGGACTTCATCTGATCGCTTAAAAGAACGCTGGGAGTGCCACAAGCATGGGTTTCACGCAATTCTTCCCTCACCTCGATCACGGCGCTTGCGAATCCTCACTGACCTCGAGCACGTCGCTTTCATCGATTCGTTCGCTATCATGTTGTTGTCGTGAATCTCGGTCGAGCTGTCTTTTGTTTTTCTGTTGCAATAGTCCATACCGCATTGCGTGATTTCAGGTGTAGCAGCAGTGCTCGAAACCGACATCGTTTCCTGCCTTTGCTCGTTTTCTAGCATCAAAAACGAGAATCAAAGCTCCAGAATGGTGGAATTGAGGAATTCGGGAGGAACGGAGGAGTACGAAAGTACGACAGCTGGCTCCTTCGACGAAGATGACGCTAAGGATCGTCTCTTGGAAGGCGCACCCGAAGTGTCACTGTTCGAACTTGATGACGGCGGAGACTTTAGGAATCAGTCACGACGTCGATCCTTTCGCCGTTTCTTTCGAAGAAGAAGACGCGCCCAAGATTCAAATCCTGCAAGCGGTGGCCAGTGCTGTGCTCGGAGGAGAAAGAAAAGAAGTTGTCGCCTTTGCGCTAGCTTCTTCATGATCATATTGTCACTCTACGGACTGTATGGCCTTCTGGAGTTGTTCTTGGGCCTCGGTCCTTTGATCTGGAGCGAACGCGTAGATCCTTTCTTCCCTAATTGGGGCGAAGAAGGTCAGCCTGGCGAAGGTCTCTCCGGTTATCCCACCGACTTTACTCGAAACGTCGTCCCTATTCCATGTCATTCCCATAACGACTACTGGCGGCGCGTTCCGCTATATCAAGCCATCCACTTTGGCTGCACGAGCGTCGAAGCTGACGTTTGGCTCGCTGACGACGACCTCTACGTAGGCCACAACCCTTCTTCCCTTACACACAATCGCACCTTCCGCAGCCTCTATGTTGACCCGCTCGTCCGAATTCTCGACAAACAAAATCCTACGACAACTTTCGTAGACGGCTCCTTAACGCGCAACGGCGTGTTTGACGAAGATCCGAGTCAAACACTCGTCCTCTTGGTCGACTTCAAGACCGATGATTCGAGTTTATTTCCAGAAGTGGAGTCCCAACTTAGTAGCCTTCGCAACCGTGGCTATCTTAGCTATTGGGACGGAACAAAATTCAACTCTCGCGCTGTAACTGTCGTAGGCACAGGTAACACCGCCTTCTCCTCAGTCGTTGCAAACCAAACATACCGCGACATATTTTTCGATGCACCGCTGCACCTTCTTTCCTCACCACGCCTTCCGACGTCAATGGAAGGCCAGGGTACGCAGGGCCTCGATCCTCTCCTCGGAGGCGCTCAATTCACCGTCGAAAACTCATACTATGCCTCTACAGACTTCCTCTCCACGATTGGATTTCCCTGGCGCGGTTATTTGAATGATAATCAACTGCAAAAGCTGAGAGACCAGATCGCTGAAGCACGAAAGAGAGGACTCAAAAGCAGATATTGGAACACTCCGATTTGGCCAATAGGCCTGAGGAATCATATCTGGCGGGTATTAGTCAGAGAAGGAGCAGATGTTTTGAATGTCGATGATCTTAGAGCCGCTTCTCGAGGCGATTGGCGCAAGCGGAGGAATAGAGATTGGTGACGGGCATAAGCTTGAGTTTGTATACCTAGCGACGGAGTTTGGGCATTTGATGGCTTTCTTTGGTTCACGACGCATGGCGATTCTGCCGTAAAAGGCAAACAAGCTCGGTGGGCTTCTTATCTAACTATCGTTGAGCAGGTTCTTTGTATAGTTGAATAAGATTAAACACAGAAGTCGAAACGAGGAAACATACAACACAACTATCCACGCGGCTCTTTGCTGCCATTTCCTGTTCCAGCATGCCGAGACATGTGCTTTAGCCGGAAATCGCCAGACTAGAACAGCTACAGGCCTAAGGTAGTTCGACATAAAAACGTAAAGGGTAAGTTACATTGTAATTATTACGCAAGACCTGCGGTGATACAGTTGGGATTCTCACATAATTAGTTCCTACAAGCCAAAGGCCTTCTCCCTTACATCACCCGAATGTACATCGACTCGGCCAAACCAGGAGCTCTCAGCTTCCAAGTTTGTCGAAGAAAAGCCCAGGTCATCTGTGTTACGATTCTGCAATCATTAAAAATTTCAGGCAGCACAAAGCCCATGACATGTTGTTCTTGTCTCCGGATCTCCTCCAGGTCGTGATCAACTCGTTGCAAGACTGGCAGTAGTGGTTAACGTCCTTGAAGCATTCCGTAACGTACGGAAGGCAGCAGCAGCAGACAAAACAACAGAAGGCGGCGGAGATGCTATGACGCGGTGTAAGCTTAACCAATGGGACTCGGTGAGCGAGGAATCAAGCCACGCGACTAAAGAGAAAAGACGTCAACTCACTGAGTGCAACTTCCGACGACAGGCTCAGTCTTGGTCATTCCTCTTGCCTTACAGTGTGGGCAGTCCAACATTGTGGAATCTTGGCCCAAAATCGGTGCTGCTTGAGGGCGAAACTGTTCACCGCCTTGTTGATATGCCATTGGAGGGGATGCTATCGGCGGGGATGCCATCGGAGGGGATGCCATTGGAGTAGATGCCATCGGAGGGGATGCCATCGGAGTAGATGCCATCGGAGGGGATTGCTGAGGCATGTATCCGGTTTGAGTGGGCTGCTGAGGCATGTATCCGATTTGAGTGGGCTGCTGAGGCATGTATCCGGTTTGAGTGGGCTGCTGAGGCATGTATCCTGTTTGAGTGGGCTGCTGAGGCATGTATCCTGTTTGAGTGGGCTGCTGAGGCATGTATCCGGTTTGAGTGGGCTGCTGAGGCATGTATCCGCTTTGGGCGGGTTGCTGGGGCATATATCCGGTTTGAGTGGGTTGCTGGGACATGTATCCGCTTTGAGTGGGTATGTAGGATTGTTGCTGGACTGTCTCCGGTCCATTAGCATTCATCGGAACATTCTGGAATGGAAGAGGTGTGTTGGGAGGTCTCTGAGGATCTTGAGACATTTGAGATAGTAATATTATGATTCTGTGGTAATTTACGGTATAACCTGCGGTGCAGTCTGACGGCTTGACCACAAAAAGAGAATGGCAGAGGAAGACGGTGTACAGAACCGCAATATTTGATGCAGCACGGAGTTAGAATAAATCTGAACCTTAAGTGGCTCTTTATCAGCCTCATGATGAGTTCTTCAGCCCACCATCATCCGAAAATGGTCGTTATTGCTTCTGAATAGATAATTGCAAGGCGCCACCAATGCATAGACATGGCACACCCTTCGGTGTATCCGCGTAACGATCGAGGTGTCCCTCTGCAGACAGTTGACTGTGCGCGTACGGCTGTGGCCAGTTAAGAGTCTAGACTTTAGTCCAAAAAATGATACGCTTGCTTTTCGAAAGGCGTATGGGGCGCTACTTGTGCCATTGGAAATGTGAAGAACAATACTCGATTGTTGGTTCGTTGGTGATGAAGTGGCGTTGTGTGGATGGGAGAGGTTGGTTTATGCAAGGTCTTTTTGGCGAGTAACCACATATCTAAATTGGGAGAGATATAGTTGTACCACACTATCTTGAGCGAGCAAATCGGACTAGCATGTTGATAAAATAAGTAGGCATGAATTGGAGTCATGGGAGGATCGTGTCTAGTCTTCCCCACTCCCAGTTCAGATAGCAGACATTGAAGCAACGTCTTGAAGAGGTTGCCAGTTGTAGTTCGCATTTTGCTGCTGCGCTGTGCCTGGATCATATTGCTGTTGTGGTACTCCTGCACCGTACTGCTGCTGGGGAAACTGCTGATCCGCAAAGTTCTGAGTTCCGTCGTCTCCCATGTTGTATGTATCGGCCGAGTTGTACGCCTGGGTATTTGAATCGTCGTTGGTGTCGTCGTTCAAGGCTGAGAAGAAGCAACCCATATTGACTGAACTGTGCGAGGCTTAGAGTCTGCAGAGAGGAAGAATTATGGACCTACGCTGTATCACGCCTTGTCGATGGGGAATGATGTCAATATACAGTAGAGCAGTGGATGGGCTTTTGGTCGACGACGATGTTCGCAAGAGATAGACTCTTTTGCCTTCTGAGGACTCGATCATATCTGTTGCGTCCAGAGTTCAGCTTTGCGGCATGGAGGCGTGGCAGCGGGCGATCGAGAAAGGTTTGGTATCTAGACTCAAGCCTCCAATACTCCTGTTCGCAAATCCATTCCAAATTCAGAAAGATTCCCACAGACCCTACAGCGCGATCCATCAAATCGACAGTCCAAACGCAACCAAATTGAGCCACGATGCCGACGTGATTGGCGAGTTCGCCGCTTTGCATCGGGCGTTGGTGTGGGTCAACTCGGCAAGCAGAACGACCATGTATTTCAGCACCACTCGTACGAGCCGCGCTGACGAGGCTGCGCGTTAAGGCGGCAGCACGGGAAGGCAAACTCCGCACCAAGAGAGCATTTTCGCAAGCAAGACAAACTAGAAAGCCAGATTGAACGGCAACTGCAACCGTTGACTTTGTCTGCGTTGCAGACTGAAAGCACCAAGAACTAGGTAATTAGTACGAGATGTCGATTAGAAAATGATTCCCCGCAAGCAACTACGATACCTTTGTGATCTCAGCCGCACTCTTCTATCGTAGCTTTAGCCTCCTGATTGAGGTTGGCAGACCAATGGAGAGCAGAACATCACAGCCAAAAGGCATACTTTGCAATATCTGTACGAACTCCTGACGTCTTTTAAGCCTCTTTGTAGTGAATGACAATTGCTTCTTCTCATGGGTTGCCAATCACGCGTATCTGTGCAAGCTTCACCGCAAGCGCAGTGCCACAGAACGACCGCGCATAAGCTTTGACAGCCGAGCTTTGGATCGTGACCATCCGCCTCCAACCATGACGTGTTTTGGGAGCCTCAATTACAAGAAACCCTAGGCATCATCGCTCTACGATATCGAGCATCAATAGAACGTACACGTGTCTACTGCATGGCCGCTAGTGAAAGATCTGGCAGCGAGATTTGCGATGATTGCAGGAGGCTCACTCTGGACGTACTATTAGGCTCCACCCACAGCAACAATCACTGGACGACTATCACTTCGGAGTATGCTACTATATCGTTTACAAGACACCGAAATGGAACCTTTGAGAGCCTACAGCAATCCGCAATAGCCGGCTGTGAGCTATGCAACCTCATGTGCGAGAAATTGACAAAGTCGTCTGAGTGTATCCCCAAAGACACATATTCGGTCTTTGTGTGGCAAAGAGTTCCATCGAAGACTCAATTCCAGGTTGTCTATGGATCTGTTGAACGATTCACCAGGCATATATCAGAGTGGGAGAACCCGCTATCTCTCATGCTATTTGGTCAGATCTCGTCTGGATTACCCGTACAGGAACTTGGAAAATCCCAGGTATCAAGTGCGGCTGAGAGACCACTTCTCTCTCTTCTACCCAATCCGCATCATGGGTCTCGGGAGGCAATTCGTCAGGCAGAAAAATGGCTTCAAGAGTGCAAAACTAATCATTCAGAATGCTCCAGGCTTGATGTTCCATTACCGAGACGTGTCCTACGTCTTGATGGCTCAGGCAAAGATCTCAAGATATCGTTGTACCTCACAAAACGTGAGATTCTACCATACACTGCACTCTCATACAGCTGGGGAGAAAGCGACAGAATCGAATCAAAGGGTAAACCCACGCATATCCCATCCAGCGCAGTGTCGATGGATGGTATATATGTCATCGAGCGACGGAACCGCCATGCAGATCCCGACCAGAGGTATGTACGCTTCTGGGATCCAGCAGATATATCTCTTGACGCCTTTCCCACTACGCAAAGAGATGCCATCATGATCGCCAAAGCTTTAGGTTTCCAATACATCTGGCTTGACTCTCTATGCATCATCCAGGACAGCGATCCAGACTGGGCAGATCAGGTAGCCGAACTGACAGACATATACTCTGGAGCAGCTGTGGTCATCTCCGCAACCAGTTCAAAGACCAGTATGGACGGCATCTTGAACGAAGTTCCGAACAAAAGGCTGAGAATTGGTACATGGCCAAGCGACGTCGGCCAGCCTTTGGACGTTTACGTAGGTGAACCTAGTGGTGTTCTTGACCTCGAGGACAAGTTCATATCTACAAGAGCCTGGGTATTTCAGGAGAGACTCGTGTCAACCGCAACCTTGCACTACACGGACGAAGGATTGGTCTGGGAGTGCGTTAACGGTATTCAGATGTCTCATGATCAGAATCCACACTGCCTTCCTTGGAAAGCTGAGTGGAGAGGTCTTCTGAAACAGATGAACGTAGGTTTGTCCAATATTTCCATGACCAGCAAGCAAGGCAAGACTCCTAACGATGTTTGGTACGATTGGGTGAATGCATATTCTGAACGAAATCTCTATGACGCTACGGACAAATTTCCAGCAATCGCAGGTGTAACGAGGAAGTTTGCTCAAGCCTTTCACTTTACATTTGTTGCAGGTCTTTGGAAAGAAGATTTTCTATCAGGGCTACTCTGGCATCGTCATAACCGAACTGAGACATTGATACGTTATCGGAATAAGTATGTGGCTCCGTCATGGAGTTGGGCGTCGGTCCAAGGAAGACTTGAGCATCGTAGCGTTCAGCTGCATGACAGCATCAAGGAGGAGAAGGGTCCAACATTGAAGGTGCTAGAGTACAATGTGGAGGAAGAGCGAGCCCTGGCGGACGGGCAAAGATCGTACGAACAGCTACAACCTGGAGCAACCATTACGGTCGAAGGTCTCCTGCAGCCAATAACAGTCGATCGTCATCATCATCCAGGTGTCAGAAAGAGAATTTTTCAGAACTGTGGCGTGTCTCAAGGGTTCCTCAACAACGATAACATCATATGTACTCTGGACGAGTATGACACATCAATCCCTTTCAAGGACCTCCCTCGCTTCTACGAGTGTTGGTGTCTCCGGGTAGCCTCGTACAGGTCGGGTAAGAGAGAAGCGGATATGTTCTTATTGTTGGATCGAGAGGAAGGTAAGGAAGAGTTTCATCGAGTTGGTTTCGCAGAGGCAGATCCTTATTGGTGCGTAGAGAAACTGCCGTTGAACTCGGGAATCTTTGAATGTGCTCATCAGCCAGTCACTCTGGTCATTGGGTAGGTGTGTATCGAGACATTAGGGCACCAACAACAGAAGCGCCAAGTAGATGGTGAACGCATACTGCTCAGGGTGACTCTGGGCATTCTTTGCGACTTCATTGAGCATACAGCCTCCATCTTTGATCTCTTGCAATACGCGCACCGCCCACGAACCGCCCATCCAAGTTCCAATTCAATGCTGCACCATCCTTATGCCACGATCTCTCCATTTTATCCAAAATGCGTCTGGGCGTGACATATGGGATCGATCGCTGAACTGAGCTGGGCCGCCGATTGTAGACGTGTCGTAAGAGACCCGCTTGCATCTCTGCACCTAGTTCAGGACCCTTGACGCTCTCTAACACTCTCCAATTGACAACTTCCTCGGGATACTTGCGAATGTGTACAGTACCTAGTTTGACCGCCGTCCAAGCGTCACCCTCCCGAGATTGTATCGCTACAAGAAATCCAGTGACTTTTTCGACACTCTCGTCCGCGAGGTTCTCGAACTTTTGCCACTGAAGTGACGGGAAGACAATGGCAGGATCTAGTACAGTATGCAATGCAAGCTCGCTCCAAAGCGTCATGTTTTGCAAATCCGCAGCCTGGTAGTCGACCTCGTAAAATGTATCTTTCAAATCCTCCAGCATGACGAAAACAAGAGGCTTACCGGGCGGACAGAATGGCGTTGGTGGCACAAACAGCTCAAACCCGCCGGAGTTGAATAGCATGCTTGGTTTCTCGCCCGGTGTGTCGACTTCTGGTCTCCGCGCCATAGTTGATAGAGGAACGATACTGACACAGATTATGGAAAGATGGAGGACTTGAGTGGTGGATAGCAGTAGCTGCAGCTGCTGGGAAGGAAATCGCCGTACTCCGTAGGGTATCGTATACCTGTTGTTACACGAATACCCGACGCAGAAGTGCACCATCTACGCCCAATCAAAAAGTCATCGCCACCGCCATTTAGCGGAGCTTACCGAAAACAAACGGCCTGGATTAATTCGTGAGAAGGCAACATTATCCTGAAGATCTTCGTGGGGCTTAAGTCTGGAGCGGACTTCAGCTACTCTAGCTGCTTTCGTCAACCCCTAATCCAAGCCACCTATTTCATCATTTCTGAGGCCAGAGTATCTGCAAGGTCTTTCTGCAATGTACGTTGAATGGTCGACAAACCGCCACCCTCATTTCTCGAACCTGCATGTCGCTCAATCCGCAAAGTGGCCTGACCGCAACCTCAGCCTTGGGAAGATACGCAGAAGACAGCTCTTCAAATGTCCCCGTATGTAACCATTCTACCTTCGTTTCTACCGTGCGTCTGTCAAAAATCTCGTGCATCTCACAAAGCATACAGTTTTGCGATATCTTTCACCAGAGCAGTCCAAAGGCTGACCTTTGACTGGCAGGGATCACACGGGCATCTGATTCCTGCACACCATGTTCCATAGCTTCGCACCTGTCAATGGTGATTATTCCCCTCTCCTTGGATCCTCAGGGGCCGCAGCACACCCTAGACGTCGAAATCCAGAGCCTTCAGAGGGCGAGTGGGAGCTGCTCAAGGATCCTCTTATTGATCAAAGGGTGAATCAGAAAAAGACCGCCAAAGAGCTGGTAGAATGGGTAAAGTCGCAAGGGTATCATACGACGTAAGTGTAGCTATCCCACGTAAAGACTTTCCTAGACGCTGATGTCACTAGCGAGAGGATGTTGATGAAGCGAATGCGGGAGAAGTGGGAAGTTAGAACGAATTTGACCAACTCAAGCAAAGAAGATCGATACAACCAGCTACTTCAATACCGGAAGAACGAAAGGCCAAAGCCAGATCTAGCCAGGGACGATATGAGGAAACTCTTGCGCGATTGCAAGGCGAAACGAGAAGACTCCGACCGATACAAGCAACTTCTAGAGATTCTGCAAGAGTTGCTAGATCCTACAAACGAGTCTCCTAACCTTTCAGCCCCCGCGCGAACGCAAAGTCGACAGAGTACGTTAAACAGCGACCCATCGTCCAACTCGAGTGAAAGCACCGATGACCACCTCTTCTCGCCCACGCCTGCATTACAATCTGAAGATGCATTTCCTCTCAACTTTGGTGAATTGGAAGCACCAGCGACGTCTAATATTATTGATGAGAATGTGAGAGGTGCTAATGCGTCTATTGTGCCGTATATGAACACTCAGCCTGCCCAATTTAATAGCAAATATCAGGACGCACATCTGCTCTTCCATCTCAGTCGACAGTACTACCACTCTACGCTACAGTCACAAGAATACTCCTCATACACACAAAGCACCCGCAGCGAGGTGATACCTTTAGACGCCAAATACTGCGATAATGTCGATCCAAACTATATTTGCTGGTGGAGGATTAAGAATGCTCTTTACTTTGCAAAAATCAACAGCCACGAATTGGTGGAGCCAGAATTGACGGAAGCTCTACAGTTGCTTCCGCAGGTCTGCGAAACGATACCTGTTGCTCTTCTGAAAGATCTCTTTGCGACTCTCTCCCCTGTGGCTACACAGCGATGTCCTGCGCTGCGTTCCCAGATCCTTAGAGCATTTCGTGAAATCTCTGCTGCGAAGCTAGGTCGATATCACATGCTGTCCGAGATCTGTCGGATACTTTACAATGATGGAGGCGACGACCAGCTTTCCATGATGCTACTACCTGCCATGTTAGACGAGGCAAAGGAGACCTTGAATGCGAAGGACCCGGAGATTTTGGAATTGTCTTGTACTCTCGTCTCGTTTTATCGGCGTAACAAGCGATTCGAAGAGGCCAAAAAGCTTGCGGAGGCTCTTGTTGCAACTCAGATTAGGCTTTACGGTCGCAATGATCCATTTACGAATCAGGCCCTCTCCGAGCTTGTATATGTTCACAACGACCAAGGGCAATTCGAGGAAGCACTGAACATCGCGGAAGACATTATACAACAAGCTCAGGCTTATTGTGGTGACGAATTCCCCGATACGCGGTCCATTTACCACATGGAAGACATTGCAGAGGTTTGCGATAGATTAGGCAGAACAAGCCAGAGTATCAATTGGCTTTGGCAAGCTTACAATGGCGCCCGTCGTCTGTGGGGCGGGTGTTCATCAACATGGCACATCTCCGATAAGTTAGAAGCGATGCACGACAAAGAGCGATCACAACCACAAGTTATGCCATGATAGCAAATGCAGACTGACAGAGGAACATCGCGACCGTCGCTCAAATCCAAATACGTCTAGACTTAGAAACTATTTTGATAAATAGAAATAAAGTTTCCCTCACATTCTTGCGACGACTGGCAGTTAATCGTCTGACGCTGCAAATTGAGATAATATGGCCTACTAAAATGAATCCCGAATGAAGGTTTTCGCAGCTTGTAGCTTGTAGCTTATAGCTCGTAGTTCGTAGCTCGTAGCTTGCCGCTTGGAGCTGCAACTTGGCAGCTTGCAGCTCGTATTCTAGCTGATGGTAGTGGGCAATGTCGTTAAAGAAGTACAGTTTCTCCTACGGAAGCATACGGTAATCCCGGCTGCAATTCAGTAGACTGGGGTGATCAGAATTGGGCACGCTCCATGACTGATGGAACTAGCTCTTATTCTAGTCATGTGCTGTTGTGTTTAGTTGTCTAGAGTGCCGTCGACTCGCGTGGCTCCCGAAGACACCATTAAAGGCTCTCCAGGCCTTCGAGTCACCTATCTACTGAGACCGCTTAGAATCTAGGGTCAAGTCATCCGACAAGGAAACCTGCCAACTAACCGTCAATGGAGAACAACTCAAGGTGAAGGCAAACCTATGGCTAGCTCTCGCACACCTGCGCTCTCCCACCAACAGCCTGGTAATCTGGATCGATTCCATGTTTATATATTCGCATCGATCCAGCATGAAACCCTGCAGAAAACTGAGGTTCCACCTCACCTCATTAAAGTAATGATGGGTGCTTACAGGTCTGCAAGGCCAACGTCGCAATGGGCAAAACAACGTAGCGTGTAGCAGCGGCGCCCGGAACATCTCTGTCTGGAACACCTGCTTTGTAGATATATCGTCTCTGTTCCTCAGATTGGTAGCTTCCTTTCCCAGCTTAGCCTTAAGTCAGTATGTTGATTGTAGCCTTGCCTCATTTCTTTGTGTCCGCGACAGCTCACTGTATAGGTGAAGCCTTGCTCTCACACGGCTGTGGCTGTACCTTACTGTTCCCATACTTTACCTTGCTGCGCCCATCGGCTTAGCAAGCAATTTTTCAATCTCCCGTGGGCTCTTACTCGGAATCTAACGATTTCAAGAATGCAGCATGGGACATAAACGAAGTAACTCAATGGGCTTGGATAGCCGCCCATAGTGATTATAATATGATACCTACAGATACTTCCCATCTCCTTACGAAGGAGCAAATTTATACCTCTAACAATGGAGGGGTACAATTAGGGATACGAATGGCCGAACTAGCACGAGCGGTTGAAGATATGGAGGATATTACTTCACAGCAGGCCTTAACACAAGGCATGAGAGGCAAATCAACTCAGCCGGTTCATAGTTGTGGTACGCACAGCGCTACTTCGTCTAACTTCGAATACGCTCGCGTGCAACATCAACCACAGAATTAAACACAAGCGCACGGACTAATAATAATAATATTATTAATTTATCTCCAAAGCCGCTGTCGCAGACGCTTCTTTGCCTGGTTGGGGCGAGGAGTACACGTATGCCTTCCGTATACGATGACGAACTGGATATCTCTAGCGAGGATTTCATTGTTGCCGTACATTAATTTGATGACATTGATCGCTTGGCCAACCCTGCACCTACGGTTCTACCTCAGCTTCTCGTGCAACCAGCTCCCATCATCTCATGGGAACGTATCTTGCCATTATACTATGATTTGATAGAGCTCTACACAAAACGAAACCTGGGCTTTAAAGAAGATATCCTGCATGCATTCTCGGGAATATTATCTGTGTTTGAAAAGGCCACTCGGTCCAAATTTATCCACGGTATGCCAACCGTCGTTCTTCCGCACTCTCTGTTCTGGGTTTGGAAGGGCCGCCACGCGATCCGCCGAAAAAACGAAGCTGGAATTCCGTACTACGGTACCCGTCTTGGTGTTGGGCGGGATGGATGGGTCCTGTCGAATACCCTTCTGGCCTGCGAAATGTGGATGACCCGTGTCGTATCACAATGAGAGAACCCAAGCCTGGAGAATATTGCGCTTCGCTCTTGTTCACCGAGGCAGAAGCCGTCATGTGCAATCCTACAATATCCAGGGCTGTGTTACAAATACCTGAACACGAATTTTGGATTGACTCTTGTTGGCACAGCCAGCGCTGTGGAGTTTTAATTGGGCCATTGCCACATGTTGGAGAAAACCCAGAGGGCCCTGTTCAATTCTGCATTGTGTCAATCACTTCAACGAGGGTGAATTATACGTCGTTGAAAATTTTGCTCCTCTGGAAACGAGGGGGCGTCTTGGAAAGATTTGCTCCTGGAAATATGAGCGCAGATTGTTTTCGTAGATGCTCTAGAAAGTTCAAAGAAATAGAAATACGGTGATTTCTGTAGTAGCCATCAGTACCTATCTATCCTAGTTATTCTAAATGAATTCTCTCAAATCTTCGATCCTTAGCATTTAATAGATCGAGGCATCCCTCCACTGTTCACAGCCAAGTGACAAGACCGTGGAGGATGCGCAACCAACCAGCCGAAATCGACAAGATCTTCGACCAATGACGTCTGATGGTTCACACTTGACCACATCGAGGACCGGCCTGATTGTGCTTCTCCAGATCGAGCGACAGCAATCACGCTAGAAGCATAGTTGGAGGAAATGGTGGTGTCGACAGGTCCATTGTCCTGCCATTCGGGGTATCAACAATTGCGCTATCTTGCAGCTATGATACAATGCCATATCGCGTTCCATCGTGAACTTCCATATCGTACAAGTACGCGGCTAATGATACAGAAAAACAGCAAAGCGTGCGCCTTCGCTCAATGCAGCAGGCTCTCTAGAAACGGCGCGACCGATGCGAGTAGCGGCCGTCAGTGCCATGCATTCTCCGCGTTCCGGCAGCCTTCAAATTCAGTCAGCAATTGCGGTTAGGTCTACGTGTCGGAGAGTTGCTCACCTTCAAGCCGGGACGCCTTGTCAGCGTGCCTTCGAGCTTCATGAATGCGCCGCTAATCTTGTCGCCCATGCTTGCGCGGCGACGCTGATGATGGACTGGTGCGGCGTTATGCGAATGCCGGGCGTTGCGCGTACGTCGAGTCTCCGTAGTCGTGGTGGTAGTTGTGGTGACAGTTTGCTTGCGACGAGGGCGAAGGCGGTCGAAGAAACCAGCACGACGGGTGGTAGTATTTCGGTGGGTTCGACGCATGTTAATTGATTTGAAGTGATGTTAAGTTGAATTTGGGTGAGGGTTTGAACTTGTATTTGTTTGTATGTCTTGGTGTTTGGTTGAAATTGTTTGATACTTCGATTTAAGAACGTTACTCAACCATCTTTTATATCGTCGTCGATGATATGACGCCCTTAGCCTGAAAACCGGTTCATCCTATGTTTCGGTTACTGCCATGCTGGTTATGGAGTTGATCTTCGTGATGGAGGCTCAGCCAGCCTTGCCAATTACGTCACTGGCACCACGAGGTTGGCAGTGGCTTTGCCGTGGCTGGACCAAGGCGATCGCGAGGAGCTTCTCCGATCTATCGTCATAAGCTCCTTTCATGGTTCTGTTTGCTCTTCTGTGTGTTTCCATTGACTCGCTTGGCTTGTATCACATCTCGAGGTTTTCGTCATGCCCAGCCTTACCACCCGACCCTACACAGGTGTCGTCATAGCTTTCCAATCAGCGCACATGCTCTTCAACTGTCGTTACTTTGCCTACGTAATTTATCCGCCTATTGCCTGTAGCAGAGGCTATTTGCTTATAGGTTGGCGCCTTAGCCAAAAGACGTAATGTGTTTCCCTAGGTAAACTACTTGACAAGGCACCTAGTTATTGTATATCCCTCGGTCTGTCATAGCGACAGAGCCAATCATCCATGTGGCTTTAAGATAAGTACTTGTGGCCAATCGTGAACCCCCGTCATGGGATAGCTGTCTCAGCTCGACTACCTCCCATCAAACTTAAATTTAGTTCGCCAGCACATTTTTGCCCGAAGCTCTCACTTCAAAGATCATGGTCACCCTGAAATATAGATCAATTATGAAATGGACTGGCTAGTTGAATCGGATGAAGCTGTCAACAGTAGTCAAGGTGAAATCGTCATGGGCTTGAGCCTTCTGGACAGGACATGGCTGACCCATGAGCAATAGACCCAGGCCAACACCTTGTATCTTGGCAAAGCGCGTTTTGGGCCATCGTCGCAGTAGCTCTTAATGTGCTCTTGCAAAATGCAGGTAGTGTCTGTCACCTCTCCGCCGAGTACCGAATATCCCTACGCTCGTCGCCAATCATCTGCGCCGCTGACACGATACTCTGCTTTGTAAAATTCATCTGGTTGTCCACCATTAGCGACTCAACCATTACTGTCCTTAGACATGTTTGGTACGACCGCTTCGAAAACGACGATATCCAAGCGGGCTCTGGAATTGACAACATGTGGCGCCTAAATATGGTGGCTTTTGTCCTCGGAGCTCTTCCGCAGGCTGTGAAAGTTTTCAGCATGAAAGGCATTCTAGGCACTCAGGCTCTCACATCAATCTTTCTCGCGACATTCCTCGTACAGGAGGTTCTGCGTATTACCGCCGGTACACCTCATGCCATCGAGCTTAGTCCAGTGAACATTACCCAGAACATAACCCAGCGGTTCGCTCGTTTTGAGAACGTTCTCGTTATTGCTGCTTGTGTGATCCAAGCCGCGTGCTGGGTTTGGGCAATCTCTCATATCCTGCCATCCCATTGGTTCATCACTATTTCGGAGTGGAAGGCGCAGCACGAGCTGTCCGACTTATGCTGGGTGATTTGGCTTTCGTCAATGTTCATGCTTGTAATCACCGGCCATATGCTAGTAGGTTTAGTTTTTATATATTCCGTCGATCTGTTTCCTGGACTACCGCGAAGGATTTATGTGAGGGTAGTGAAAGCACCCAGAAAAGCTTGGATCGTTATAGGGCTTTTCTGTGTGCTTTTGATTGGCCTCGACTTCTATCTTTGGCAGGCTTTTATTCCTGTGTTCACAGCCGTACCTGTTTCAGAACTTTCGGTCGAAAGGATTGCTAATGTCGTTAAACTTGTGGTGAGTGCTATATCATTACTCGCCTTTATACTTATAAGTCATGTTCTCTACCGTATTATTTTCATGGGAAAGTTTTCTAAGCGTCTGCGGGAACTATTCGGACTAAGAGGGTCGATATTGGAGTTTTTGTCTCTGGGATTTCTTATCCTTAATTTCTGCACTCTTTTCATATACTACTCGAGTATTTATAGCTCTGAAAATACGTATAAACCAGCTTGGACAGATAAATTGGGTTGATTACATATGCAAAGTTACTAGCATCAACTCTGAATCAAAAATAGTATTTGTTCGAGTAGTAAATCAGTTCATTCATGCTGCTCGATCTGAGTCGTCATCCCTGCCAGCCACGTAAATAAAGCCCAGTCATGGTTCAAGTCATTGGAAATGAATTGGCTTGCATGAAGTTGTGTATGCACCACAGATATCTAGGAATTGCCTTCAATAATGGCATCACAACCCTCCATTTTCGATAGCGGTTCCAATCGATGTGGCGATGTTGTATGACGCAGACGGCCGCTACAGAGCCGTCAATAATTGCTCAGTTGGGTAAAGAGGCTCGAAACCTAGATCAAACTATTTCATGTGTTTAAGAGACGAAAAGAGCTCGATGGCGGTGCTGTGGTGGACGAGTGCTGTAACGCCACGAAAACGAGGCTCTCCGCAAAGCATCCCAGGGCGGCGACGATGCAAATGTACCTTAATTTTCGGAGGATCCAGTGTTAGATTGTTCAAGATTAGTCACCAGGCACAGCTGCAGCGCAATTACAGTACACAAATATTACGACGCGGTCGGAGTTTCTATTGCCTCTATGTCAAAGTGCCTATAGTTTGTCCCGTCCCGGTGTGCGTCTCTTACTCTAAGTAGGGAAACGCCTTGCCAAAGCTTTTGAGGCAAAGAGTTCTAGCTAGATCACACTAGATGAAATTGGCATATGGCCCTGTCGTCACGTCTCTTTGACTTCAAGGCGTCTGCAAAGGTTGGAAACATGAGAGGAATAAGGGAGTGAATAGAAAGTGTATCCTTTTAAGGTTTTCCGCTTCTAACGCCTACAAGTAGTAACCTAGAAGCCATGCATGCCTCACTGTGTACCATAGTGCCCGCAATAATATACAAGTGAAGCTCAAGTGCCAAAGCGCATCTAGAGTTCACTCTTTTCGTCGGTGACAGTGCCCTTGAACTTACGAAGAATGTTACTCCTGGTTGTTAGGTCATCAAACTTCTCTGGGGCCAAACCACCCTTGCTCAGCAGGCCTTGCAGCCGTTTGAATTCCTTATCAACATATCCGCTGTTAGCCTTGATCTTCTCGGCAACCTTCGAGTAGTAGCTCGAGAACTGACTAGCGGCCTCTTTCTTCGCGGCGGCGATGATATCGTCGGCTTGGTCGCCCAGGCTCGTGCCTTTCTCGAGGATCTTTTGAATGACGCTGTCGATGGCGGCGATGGTGCCAGCGGTAGGATTGAGCTTGCCGCCAGGAGCGCGGGCAGTGCCTGCCTTCTCGTTGATGAAGTCGATGAAAGCCTGCTCAGAGCGTGCACCCTCGTACGGCGTGGGCTCTTTTGATCCTGCGGCGAAATATTTGATGGTCGGGTACGACTTGACGCCCTGCTCCTCGGCTACCTTCTTCGAGTCTGGCGCCTCCGCGTCTACCTTAGCGATTACGACGTTGGGTTCTGAAACGAAATCGTTTGCCAGCGTTTCCCAGGTCGGTGCGAGGGACTTGCAATCTGAGAATGGAGTTAGCACTGCTAAGAACAGGTAGTGCATACTTGTTTGAGGCGATAATCAGTGAGGAGATTCCCTGGCATCATGGAAATTTTGAGCACGTCCTTCGAGCAGTCTAATGTTGAGCTACTGTCGTCGCTTCAATACAGCGGCGAGAAGTTCCTGTTCATTCCTAGGGTTTTCAGGCCAAAAGTAGCTATGCTGAATTTGATTCGACACATAAGCTATTCGTTTCGTCCTTGTCAACCCAATAGATATGATCGTTTGTAGCTCAGAACCCATGGTGCTCTATGCTCCTTCAGCTCCACACCGCCTCTCAATCAAGTTACAGTAACAGGGCAAGGGGTTGGTCCTTACGTCCACACCAAGGTGCTGTGAAAGCGACCAAGACGTGCTGATCACCGCCAATAGTCTCGTTGAAAGTAGAGTCTTTGAGCCAGCGAACGTTGGTCGGAACAACGTTCGCTTTCGGCTTGATGCCAGTCTTTTCGGTGATGAAGCTGGAGAGGCTGTCGAGATCACGGCCTTGTTTGTAATCTGTAGGCTCCTTGCTCTTACCGTCGAACCACTTCAGTGTAGGGAAGCCCTGAACTCCAAACTTGCGAGCGAGATCCTTGTGTTCGTCCGCATCGACTTTCGCAATTGTAACCTTCGATTCCGCGTATTGGAAGTTCGAGGCGAGCTCTTCGTAGACCGGCGCTAGGTTCTTGCAGTCTATCAAGGGACGATTAGTAAATGCGTTGCTATGAAGGAAAGCTGTAACCAGCGCAGTCGTTTTCGGAAGAAAGGGCCCGCTTCGGATTTTAAGAAGAAGAAGGAAGCAAGGTACTTACGGCCACACCAGGGAGCAAAGAACTCGACGAGCGCAGGCTTGCCGGACTTCAGCACCACATCGTCAAAGTTGCTAGGAATGAGGTCGATGACGGCAGAAGCGGCATTGGAGCCAAGGACGGCCAATGAGGCGATGAAGATAGTTCGAATCAAACCCATGTCGAAGATAAAGAAGAAAGAATTCCTGCTTATACTGTGGATTGGAGAATGGAAAGTTTGAGAAATGACAGTTGGCAAGTTCTGGCTCCAGATGGACGGGGAAGATCGACTTTCAGGGACAAACAGAGCTGAGCCTATAGCTTGTCCTAAGCGAATTTCTAAGGCTTCCGCTAAACCTATTACGGTAATGTGCATTACAAATGAATCCATTAAACACCTCCTCATGTGGCGAGTGATGAGAAAACAGCTTTAAATATACCATAAGTTATTTAATGATACAGCGTGTATATTTTGTGCTGACTCGTCACGCCCAAGCTCTGCTAAGCAACAAGCGGGAACTGCAATACTAGCCACGAAGTTCCCGGCGAGAATGGTCAGTAGCTAATCAACCGCGGACAGAATGCGGTCATCCGTGATTTGAATCATATACAATATAATGCAACGAAGGCTTTCAAAGAGAAACGAGGAGAATAAACAGACGACTGACAATCCCAACATCATAATGAGGCAGATGATAGCCAAACCAAGACGACAAAATCTATTAGCCATTTACAGAGACACAACGATCTTCTTAGCGGAGACGCCCTTTCCAAGCACATCAAAGCCTTCTTGAACATGCTTTAATCCCTTTCCAATGATCTTTGGCTCAGGTGCACAAACAAATTCTCCCTGCGTGAGAGCTTGAGGCAAGTACTTCGTAAAGATCTCCGACTCAACTTCAGTCCCTAGGATCTCAGTCGCAACAAAGAAAGCAGTTCGAGTTGAATGTAGCGTTGACTTTACGAAGACCCAGATCATCCATGGAACAACACTGAACATGATTCTCGGTATGACAAAGGTCTGGGGAAAGGGATCCGGGATTGGGAAGGTTGCCATCGCTATCTTTCTCTCGCCCTTGCATTGATGCAAGATATCAATGCAGTTTTCCACTGAGCTTTTGCCAATTGCGAGTGCTCCCGCAGAAATCCGACCCTTGAAGGCTGCGACAATGTCACTGACGACCGTTGTGCTGTTGTAGTCGAAAGCTTCTTTGGCTCCTAGCGTTTTGACAAGCTCAAAGTTACGTGGTGAGCACGTCGTGATAACATCGTAGCCGGCGGCTACAGCGAGCTGAATCGCATTTGTACCAACGCTAGTTGAGCCACCCCAGACCAGAACGGTTTTTCCGGTAGATTTGCATTTCGGCGAAGAAGGAAGCTGAAGGCCAAGTCGATCTTTCTTGAAGAGAGCACAAGCAGCTGTGGACAAACCCAAGGGCAGAACCGCAGCCTGTTCGAAGGATATGTTGTCCGGAATTGGTGAGGCGGAATGCGTACGTATCAGCGCATACTCCTGGAAAGCGCTTTCTGAGGATGTATTGATCGGCTTTTCCATTCCAACTGCGAGAGCGGCCACTCTGTCACCGACTTTGAATCGGGTGACACCTTTTCCGATCTCGAAAACTTCACCAGCAACATCATAACCAAGGACGAAAGGGTATTTGATGTGTCCGTACAGCATGTTACCCATCTCTTGCTTCATTCGATCAATCGGGTTGATGGCAAGTGCTCTGACTTTCACCACTATCTCATCTGGACCAGGAGAAACGTAGGGGGCTTCCTTTACCACCAATGGTCGCTTTTTTGCATCTTGGAGCCATGCTGCCGTATTTGAAGGCATTTCGTTCAAGATATTGAAACTAGGTTATGTTTTGAAAACTTCTGGTAGCAATTGATCTGCTTTGATAATCTAAAAGTGGAGGAGCTGGGCTCGAAGAAGATGAATGCTACCTTTTGAATCCATGGCTATTTTATATTCACAGAATGATATTCATTCATTCCTGATCAAAAGCTGAAATGTCCCGATGCTCCGCTGTGTCCGCTCTTGCCGCATCTCCTGGAGCAAGCCCAGAGCATTAGGATCGATTGTAATGCGTCATGATAGAATTATTTGAGATGGAAGGGCTACCTTAGATCCGTATAGGAGGCTCGGTTGAAAGAGAGGCCGTAAGGAGTTGCTTGCCTTTCCGCACACGGGCTAGTGTCTCCACTTGATGGACTCTAGAAGTTGGTGATCGGAGCGGAGGGTCGGAGGGTCGGAGGGTCGGCGATTTTACTCCTCAATTGAGGTTGAAGGGAAATCCACCGCCGCTTTTAGAGGCGAATTTCCCTCAATGTCAAGCACAACACCGGTCATACAATACCTTGTCCAAAAGTTGGCCGAGCTTTAGTATCATTGGTCTATATCCTCCACCATACGCAATTCTTCGAAGAAACATTGTGCTTTGCAGGAAAATCAACATACGACAGGACTCTCTTTAACTATTGCTTGCTAACAAAAGTGGCTTGCTTTCTCTGCATACAACCGCAAAGAGCGGGATCTGTTATCATAGCTGCGACGTTTGTGATGCCCTAGATGACATAATTGAAGCAATCTGAATGATTCCAGACTCCGGGCACTTCGTCGCATAATAACCGTATCATAGGGCCATAAGAGCCACAAATAACCATGGCACAAGCGCTTTTATTTCGACACCATCTCGAGATGAACCACCTTTCATAATCGCGGGACTTTCGGATGTGATTGTCGTGACAGGCGAAGGAGGATTGAAGCCCTTCGTAGAAGTCGATGTTGCCGTCGTGATACTCAGATATGGGACAGTGCTTATGCCCCCGCTGCTTGTGATGACCAATCCGTTCTTTCCTGCGCTCAATACCACATCACTGGACAGAGTGATGGCAGGTCCGCCGACTGTGATCTCCCCTATGTCGTTAACATCGACTACCGCTGACCCTTGACTGTTCAAAGACTCATTTACTAGTGTGTCACTAGAAGCTTGAGATTGCAAGGCCACCGTCTGTCCATAGGTAGTTGAGATTTGGCCTGGTAGGAGAGTAACGCCATCCGCGATAATCATAAAGATGGCCACCGATCCACCGCTGTCTTCGAACATGACAACGGTACCAGGTGTCGGGTTTGCGTTAGCCACTAAAGATCCTAGATCTGAGAAGTCACTACCCTGTCCGTTGCTCACGGATTTGATGTTAGGGTCTCCACTGGGCCAATCTGTGTCTGAAACTGCTCCAGATCCGAGGTCCAAATTCACTCCGGCTGGAGCAGTAGAGCTTCTGACTAACCCTTCAATCGTTGAAGACGCTTGTTTGAGAGGTGCTTGCGTTGGGCTGGGCGTAATTGGGTCTCCATAGAAGCCTGGTAAGGCACCTATTGTAGAGCTGGCCGTGCTCGGTGGTGTTAGAAAGTCCACTGGTACCAGGGAGGTCGGTGGATCGTAGATTTCAGCGAAACCCCAATCGCAGCTCGCCCACTGAGGGTACTTCTTTCTGAGCTCTGTTGGAAAAACCAGGTTCGGGGCATATAATTGCTCAAATATTGTCGCACACGTCATTACCTCCGATACCGACCCAATTGAAACTTGAATAGAGCAGCCTGCACCTCCCTCGTAGGCAAGAACAGGTACGTGATTTGGTGGTAGATCTGCGAAATTGAATGAGTAAGTGAATAAGTCTGTGAACTCAGGCTCGAAGGCTCGAAAAGATTGTAGATTGCTGGATGCCACGGCGACAATGTCTCCAGGTTCAGTTTGTATCGTGTACGACGATCCGTTCTCGCGATAGTAAAGCGCCCAGGCGATAGGGTAACTGAGATAGCAGTTTTCGTCTGACGTGATATTCATACCGAATATAGACGCAATAGGTGTGTTGGATGGAGTTGCGGTAATGTCAATTGGGTCTGGATAGACGCAGAGGTCTTGTGATATAAGTGTTACGGGCCAGCTAATGTGGTCAGCGTCTATCTTATACTGAGAAGTACCTTAAACATACTAAATTAGTTGGACTACTGGAATGCTTACGTAGCATGAGTAGTCTGTTGGAGGCAGATTATCTGCAAACGCTGTTACACACGCCCTTAAGACAGGTGGTGTAGTGTAATTTATTGCTCCACCAGTAAACATCGCGTTGCTTGAAGCAACATACAAAGACGCGCAGTCTGATGGTCCGATCAGACAAGTTGGTGTATTGTTGAGGTTTACCGTAATTATGTTTTCGTCCACCAAGTCCACAAGGGTTACGATGCTTGTAGTAGTTGAGAGGCTGAACAACGGAGGCATAATCGGTGACTCCCATGAAAAAATTATAGGCGGCTTATAGATAATTTCTGACATAGTCTTCATTGTATAACTTAGGTTACCAGCGGGGACAACACGAGGTATTCCATCGCAAAGTTTGTAAGTTGAGTAGATGGTGCTGGTGGACGTGGAGATTTCTATATGTGTACTACTGGCGTAAATGGCCGCCTGTCCCGAGGAAAAAAAGCTAGATTGCCAGCTTGCCCATTCCAGGTAACAACTTTCAACTGCTGCACTGCCACTGACGAAGCTAGTAGTCGTGGTGCTATTCTCATACCTTAAAGAGGTGGCCGAGGATGAGCTGTTCGCACCGGAAGTTACAACGGTTGATGCTGCCACTGCTGTTAGTATCCTGCCTCAAACGGAGAGCTGAGCGTACTCAAAACTAAAGGAGCATAGTGCGTCAAATGCAACAAGAATAGCTGCCATGCTAGGAGCGAAAATGGTGACAACATTGTGCAGTCTGACTTGAGCTGGGACAATAGTTTCTATCGCGAACGACGAGTGCCTCGAATAGTAGTACTTTCTCAGCTCTTTTCATTTTCGAATGCGAAGGAGTTGTTTAAATAAAGCCAATCACTGAAGGAATTTGTGGGTTCGGTTTGCATAGAAAATGGTTGCTAAAAACAGATGTGAAGGCGCTTGCAGCAGACGCTGATTAAGGATTTAAAATCCGGATTCAGCTCTCGTATAGCATTGGAACAAGCTGCCTTTGGACAAATCTCCGCCGAAGGGGTCGCGCTATGGTTCGCCTACCCCTGTCGCCCGACAAGCTCGGCATGCTGCTTCTCTTGTGTATTCCAAGCTCGGGGCCGTCATCTTTCGGGATAGGCTTAACGCATAGAAGGTAGCTTATCTAGTTGTAAATGATAAGTCGCTGTACGGACTTTTGAGATGTGAAAGGCCGAAATAGCTCCGAAATAGATCTCTCATTTGAAGAAATCTCATGAATTGCCAAGGGTAATTTAATTATTGAAAATTCGCAAGTACGTCCTAAGTATCCGTATTATCGACAGGAAAAGGATAGACGGCTAAAAGAGACTCGGAGTTCACCCGCTACTAGGAAATTTCCTAATTTAAGATAACCTGACATACTGTCACGGGGTAATAGGATATCTTCTCTACTCTCTATAGCGAATGCTTTATCATGTGTAATAAACGCCTCGCCTAGTAATAGAAAAGGAGGTCGGCGAGTAGTAGGTAGGCGGTTAGAATTCTATTAAGGTCGATCTAGAGAGGGCTATAGAGAGGGTTATCGGAGGAGTTTAAAGGAGGTAGTAAAGGCTAAAAAGTAGAGATTTCGGGCTTTAGACGGCGATAGCACTTAGAGGCTTACATAGAGTGATTAGAAAGGCCGTGAAGGTGATAGCAAATGAGGGGAGGGAATGAAAGACGGTGGAAGGTAGGTTGGATAGAGTGCTGTTAGTTAGTTGTACGGAGTCGTTAGTTAACTGTAAGTTCAAAATGTTAAGCTAGCGCCTCCACGTCACGTGTGGAAACAGCTCGAAATGATGTTTACACCTGCAATATAACCTCAGAAACGGCTCACTTTGAGAATGCTGTATATATGGAGATACATAGCCGTTTTCTTGCAGAATTGAACAACTTCTGAAACCCATATTAAGCTGCAATCCCGTGTTTTGTGGTCAAAGCTTAACTAACACAAAAGCGGCGGGTGACTAAGCGATGCGGACCATGCCCGAAGAGGCACTGTCAGCAAGGTACTCACGTGATCAGTCAAAGAAGTATCGCTCTGGAAGGGCTGCTGAGATTTGTCCCCCGTTTTTAAGATTTGTCCCCCCTTTGAAATTTGTCCCCCCCGCTAGCCCGTAGTGGAGATGGGCTTGACCTAGCGCGCTTTCAATGGTACTTGCTATGAGGTCTGGGTAAGGCTTCCCCAGACCCGCCCTTTGATTCATCGCAGCAACGCTCAATTGTTATCTCTGCAACTTTGAATGGTACTGCTATGCGAGGTCTGGGAACGGTTCCCCAGACCCGCCCTATTTAGAGCCTATCCTCTACTGACGTCGCTGTCTCTTACGTGGACTAAGTCCTATCCAAGCATCCGAAGCTGTCATTGCTGCAGCACGCTTAGGACGTGGTCTAGGTACATCTTGAGGCTCAATAAGAGAATTTTGAGCCCTAGCTTGTGCAAATCTCTCAGTAAAGAAAGCTTCCTTGTCTCCAAAGTAAAAATTCCATGCCATTGTCGGAGTACAATCAGCAAACACTCCACTCGTCTCATCAAAATATCGGGATTTGCAAGTAGTAGCTCGATCTGCCTTTGGTGGGCGAAGAAGAGATTCTGTATGTGATTGTCCGCATCCTTCTTGACAGCGAAGACCCATTCTGGTGTAAATAGGTCATCAAGCAATGTCTCAATCGAACTTCTCCCATCCAAGTGCTTCTCTGATTGCCTTTCTCTCGCCGCGAATATCGGTAGCAGAGACTAGTGTATCCGGATCCTCCTTTTGAAGTGCAGCTAGTATCTGCATCAGCCGTGACCCGGCATGTGTCATTGATTCGATCGTGTCTTCTGTGCCGGTGTGCGTCTGCGATAGACGTTATGCGCGCTAGGATTAAGGGATGGAGGGTGGTTATGATGCTTGTCTCGGACCTCCAGCTTCCACTAGTCGCTACCTTTCATCTTGAAGATGACAAGCTTAAACGGGCATCCGGTTGAGCTTGTGCTTGTGCTTAGAGTCCTTGCTCTTGACTGATACTCGTAAAATCGATCGCAGAACTAGTAATATCTTGTCTTGATATCAGAATTATGAGGTTTGCTGCGCTTGAGCACGAAGCCGTAGCCATTCTGCATGCCATGGCCCTTGAGCGCGTTATAAGCTTCTTCGTATGAGGTGTAAAGACAGTCTGGAGGAGGAGCAATGTCCTCCATGCAGAGATAACAATTGAGCGTTGCTGCGATGAATCAAAGGGCGGGTCTGGGGAACCTTTCCCCAGACCTCATAGCAAGTACCATTGAAAGCGCGCTAGGTCAAGCCCATCTCCACTACGGGCTAGCGCGGGGGATAAACTAGGTTGTATTAATCCAGTAATTTCAATTACCACTAGCGGGGGGGACAAATCTCAAAAGGGGGACAAATCTTAAAAACGGGGGAACAAATCTCAGCAGCCGTTGGCAAAAATCGGAATCGATTCGAATCACGATTCCGAATCCACGCTATCCCGAATCGGGATCGATTCATGAATCGATTCCGAATCACGACCCAGTTCTAGGCCCACTAAAAAAATTTGGGTCTATTAGGGGGTACACCCACTGCGGTTAGTGAGAGGCCGCTATTCTTAAGGCCCTACCCCACTAATGTTGCCTAGGGCAACACTAAGCCACCACGCGCACGGACCACTCAGATGGCGGCTCAGGCAACATTAGTGGGGTAAGGCCCTAAGAATAGCGACCCCAAACTAACCGCAGGGGGATGTACCCCCTAATTGACCCCCTAATTTTTAGTGGGCGTAGAACTGGGTCGTGATTCGGAATCAATTCATGAATCGATTCCGATTCGGAATTATGTGGCGCTATTCCGAATTGAATCAATTCACGTGATTATTGCCAACGCTGGGCGGATTTCCCTTCAACGAGATTACACAAACATTTTTGAAGGGGGCAATATAACCAGAAATACCACGTTGTCCTGTGGAGGCTTTTTCTCGTCCAGTCAATGCCAAACTGGAATTTTACTGGTCCCACGGTGTTGCTACGGTGGGCATGTGGGCATGGGTTTGGAAATTTCCATTGTGGCATTTTGATCTTTATCCTACAGTCCACCGCCGTCCTGAGCGAGGGGCACTCGAGTACGAAAAATTCTCCATTTACCCTGTCTTGAAGTTCACGAGAATACATGCTAGCGATTTACTCCCTTGGTTGAGAGAGTATTCATCATTCATCATTCATCTCAACCTTATGATCGTCCCAGGTCCCCACCGTATTGAAGCCATCCAATCACTCATCCCCAAACGACCGTTCCTCTATAAAGACAGAGCCTTACCACTGCCCAGAAACAGACTCTTTGTAATCGAAACAAATTCCCACTATCCGTTGATAAGGCAATTTCACTCTCTTCGTCAACAGTTACAGAGCATTCAAGCTACGGGCTCTGTACGAAGACAACCAACACAGCTGAGAATCTATACTAATCGTTAGCAATTTGAAGACTAATTGGAAAGTCCTAGGACTACTCACGCAGCCGTTGCCATGAAGATATTAATTCTTGAAGTGCTCGCTTCGATAAACAAAAGCAGACCAATAGCAAACATTATTGTGAACCCTCCGATGTAGAGAAGCCTGTCCTTTTTTGTCTTGGCCGTCGACAAGATATCAATGGCAACGGTCGGTAAGGCGCAGGCCACCACTGTCACTACGAAGGAAGTGATTTTCAGAATATTTGACTGCGAATACTTTTGGGGATTGTACTACATACTACGTTAGTGCTGCTCCACGGTGTTCATGTCGACCTTCCAGTCGGCAACAAAAGACAAGACGTACGTAATGGGGATCCACGTTCGTAACTTCCCCGGGGTGACAGATATGATGCCAAAGGGGTACGAAGTCCTGCTGGACCCACTGTGTGAATCTGTCCAGTTCCATACCAGGCTGTGTTCTGACCAGGTTTAAGTCTTTCGGGTGGCGCTTTTGAGGCCATACAAGGTGTAAAAACACTGTAGGAATCCGGCGCCAAAGAGGTATGGGATCCTTTCCAGAATCCGTGTATTTGCCCTCGCCCCATTTGTGAGCACCTTCCCCGTCAATATCATTTTTAGCGGTAAGGTTCCGCTTCATCCATAGACGAAGACATTCGACGTTGTAAGCATCGGGTTGTGGTAGCGCCGAAATCTGAGCGTGTTGGAGGAGTGCTTTGTCTGAACAGATATCAGTCTATTACTTCAAAATGGTTGGGGATCTTCCATCTTACTGTACTGTTTCAGACGTTTACGTATTTCCAAAACCAGTTTACTCTGACTCTCCTCATCAACAGACGCATTTTCCTCATCAACAGACGCATTTTTCTCATCTTTAGCTTGTAGCATAATAGAAGGATTTCTCCCATAGAACCCGTCAGACTTTGCCCAATCCTCTTTCTCGAACTTTCTGAGTTTAACTTCCATTTCAGCAATTTCAGCCTGGTAGTAGAGTAGGTTCTTCACATTCAACTCTCGGAATCGGCAGAAGGATTCAAAGCACAAGGTTTCGGTCAGCTCTCGTGCCAACCGCGGCCACCCGGCTTCGGGAGGAGCATCGTCTGACTTTTTTGCCAGCTTATCCAGATTTTTTTTTGAAAATTCATTGCGTTTGGTGAGTAATCTCCATCGCGAGCGTGACAGATGTGATGTTTTTCTTGTGGAAACTGTATGCGAACGGGAGGTGACGGAAGGAGATGAGCCAACAGCTGTTTCCGTTTTATTGTCCCACTCCGGAACCGTCAGATTTAAGGCCGAGAGCATGTTAGTTGGTCAATAAATGTGGCATCACAAAAGATTCAATAAACTGCTGTATGGAAGGTCTAGGGGAATTTGCGAGATTAATAGGAAATCACGCAACACAAAGCCTTTCTAGACCACTTCTACTGCGGCTCATAAATTCTGGTCGTCGCATTTGATAGCACTTTCCGGGACTTCCGCATGGTAGGCGAAGCAAGGCAACAGACTGTCTGCTACCATCCTGCAGGATAAGGTGGCGATGCAGAATACAGTGTCCATCCATTGCGTTTAGAACAGGGCTGACTGCGTAAGCGTAACGCATCTATCACCTGTTGGGCCGGTACTCGGAATTATATTCGACATTACCATGCCGTCGACCGGTCAACTATGCCTACGGTAGCCGTCGGACCAACCCAGCTCGGGCCACCAGATAACCTCTACCGTACTTGTGCATATTATTAAAGACAATTCATTGGCATTTAATGTACTGTCAAAACTCGATGGCGCGATGCTGCTTACAACGATAAACTCTTTTTAGCGATACTTTTCGCTGGTTTCAATTAATTAATTAGTGATCACCACCTTATTTGTCTCAATACTCGATACTTGCAA
>Ga0335072_10001155_pt1 | contig 43935 bp, 36 predicted proteins | sample Lox_Sample_21_FD_206725 | JGI IMG/M metagenome (GOLD analysis project Ga0335072, IMG submission 206725) | Soil microbial communities from Loxahatchee National Wildlife Refuge, Florida, United States - Lox_Sample_2.1 | ecosystem: Environmental > Terrestrial > Soil > Wetlands | place: USA... | reverse complement strand
ATCCACATTCTGCTCGTTATCGCTCTCATTCTGGTCATCATCAACCTGCTGACGGGGCGGCGAGCGGCTGTATAGGCTCGTCGACTAGAACGAATAGCGCCGTAAGCCCCCGTCAACGGGGATTACGGCGCCCGTGATGTAGCGCGCGCGAGGCGAGGCGAGGAAGCACACCAGGTTCGCAATATCGTCGGGACGTCCATATTCGCCGACCGGAATCTCGTGCTGCGACTGCCACTCGCGATACTCGGGCGTATAGTTGCGTAGAATCTGTTCGCTCATGATGCGTCCCGGCGGAATCGAATTAACGGTGATGCCGAACTTGCCGACCTCGCGCGAGAGGCCCTTGGCCCAGGCGTGCATCGCCGCTTTCGCAGCGAACGCGGCATTGACTCCTTCCGGCTCCGACTTGCCGGTGATGTTGATGATCCGTCCCCAACCTCGGCCGATCATCTGCGGCAAGAGCGCCGTCGTCAGCTGACGCTGTCTCGTAAAATTGAGCGTCATCGCTTCGATCCACTTTTCTTCCGGCGCGTCGAGCGGGAGCGGGCGGCTGCCGCCCGCGCAATTCACGAGAATTTCGACACGACCCATGCGCTCGAGCGCATGCTCGGCGAGATTTTCCGGTGCGGCCTCGTCCATGATGTCGCACACGATGACGTGCGGACGCGTTCCGCCGGCCGCGACGATTTCTTGCGTGACCTCGTCGAGTAAGTTCGCCCGGCGCGCCGCAATAGACAGCGTCACGCCCTCGGCGGCGAGCGCCGAAGCAATTCCGCGCCCGATGCCCATGCTCGCGCCGGTGACGAGCGCCGTCCGCCCGGCAAGCTCGAGATCCATCAGCTTCTCTGCTCCCTCGCGAACCGAATCAGTGCAGCTAGCCGGTAGAAAGCGTGGACGAACTTTCCCCACGGCAGCGTAACGAAGAACCCGAAGACAACGGCAAGGTGAACGATCAACAGGACACCCATCGCCGCCGTACCGCGGAATGTCAGGAGCAGCAGTCCCGTCAGCGCCGTCGCGAAGAGAAAGACGAGCAGCATGACGGAGAGTCCGCGTTCGTTCCGATCGCCGAGCGCGGCATCGCGCTCGCGCAGCAATACGAAAAGGCCGGCACATCCGATCAGCAGCGCGATCCCGCCCAGCGTGCCGAAAATCACGGGCAAGCTCGTAAGCGGATAGGGGGCCGGCCGCCCCAGGACATTGTCGTAGAGCGCCGCGATCGTCGTCGCCACGAAGCACGACACGAATCCGTAAAACACCAGATGATGGTAAACCCGGCGGACTTGCGAAGGACGCTCGCGCTCCTCGATGCAGCCCTCGCCCCCGCCGCCGAGATTTACCAGCGCAAGGGCATCGTGGAAGCCGCGCAGCGTTGCATCGTAACCCGCGTTCCGCTCTCCCACGATGCGCATGAATCGCCGCAGCGTCATCGCGATCACCGCACACAACGCCGCGATGCCGACGAATCCGAAGATGCGGATCATCGCATTGTGCGAGATGACGTCATAGAACGCGCCGCCGTCATGGCGCGTCAGCAACACTCCCGGGTCGGTTATCATCAGAAAGAGCAGCAGGAACAGCGCGGTTGCAGCGGATCCCAGCATGATGATGCTGCGCTGCGGCGGCAGATGGTAGCTCGCGACGCGAATCTGCGCGAGTGTCTGCGGAACGTTCACGCCGAACTCGTGTGGCGGCGCGTACTGACACGCGGGCAAACAAGCGCCGCAGTTATGACAGAGATTTGCCAAGTAGCCCAGTTCGGCTGGACCGAACTGCATACGCTTCTCCATCGCAGGGAAGACGGCGCAGTATCCCTCGCAGTAGCGGCACGCGTTGCAAATCGTCATGATGCGCTCGCCCTCGGCGGCGAGCGCGGGCTCAAGCCACGACATGACGCGCGGCCCTTTCTCCCGCAATGCGTCCGAATGTCGTGCCGATGATCATCCCAATCCCACCGAGATAACCTTTGCGAAGAATGTTTCCGGCCATGATCTCTCCGGCCGCGAAAATGTTTGGCGACGGTTTGCCGTCTTGCAGCACCACCTGCGCGTCTTCGTTGACCTTGACGCCGAGATAGGTGAACGTGATCCCCGGGCGCAGCGGATATCCCCAAAACGGCGGCGTGTCGATCGCGCGCGCCCAATGCGATTTCGGCGGCTCGATCCCGCTCGTCGCGCAGCCGTCGAGGATCTTGTGATCGTAGGTACCGGGCCGGACGGCCGCGTTGTAGTCGCGCACGGTTCGCTCGAGGGCTTGGGGTTCGAGCCCGAGCGCGGTCGCCAGCTCCGCAATCGAATCAGCGGCGATCGGCGGAAAAACCGAGGGCATGAATTTTCCCTGTGCCTTGGCATCGACGATCGAGTACGCGATCTGGTCCGGCTGTTGCGCGATTAGGCGGCCCCAAATCGCGTAGCGCTTCGGCCACAAGTCTTCGCCCTCGTCATAGAAGCGTCGGCCGTGCTTGTTCACAACGACGCCGAGCGTGATCGAGTCCAAGCGAGTCACGATTCCACCATCGAATTTCGGCGAACGCGCATCGATTGCGATAGCGTGGCATTGCGTCGGATCGCCGATCATCTGCGCGCCTCCATCGATCAGCTCGCGCAGCACCCAGCCCATGTTATACGGCGTCCCGCGCACGAGAAAATTGTCGGCCGCAGGCCCCCACGCTTCGCGTAACCAGCGCAGATTCGATTCGAAGCCTCCCGCCGCGGCGACAAGCGCTCGCGCTTCAATGCGCTGCGTCGTGCCGTTCTGCACGTACGACGCGGCAACGAAGCATCCGTCCTTCATTTCGAGCTTGCGAACGTCGGCTTCGTACACGATGCGCACCCCGAGGCGTTCTGCCGTGCGGTAGTACGCGTTGACCAGTGCTTTGCCGCCGCCGAGGAAAAACGCGTTCGTGCGCGAGAGCTGCAGCGTCCCGCTGATCGCTTCCTGAAAGTGAACGCCCTGCGCAGCCATCCAGGTACGGACGCCGGCCGACGACCGAATGGTCAAGCGCGCGAGTTGCTCGTCGGTGTCGCCGCCGGTTACGCGCAGCAAATCCTCGAAGTACTCGCTCTCGGGATACGCATCGGTCAGCACGTCGAGCGGCGCGTCGTGCATGCAACGGATGTTGCGCGTGTGCCGGCTGTTCCCGCCACGAAAATCCTTCGGCGCGCACTCGAGCACGAGCACGCGCGCGCCCGATTGCGCAGCAGCGATTGCGGCGCAAAGCGCAGCATTACCGCCGCCGACGACGAGAACGTCTTCCAACGTTAATGAACGAGAAACGGCATCTCGCGCCGGACGTGTCCGTCGATCGCGACATTGACCGAGTAGATGCCCTTGGCGGGGACGACGAAGCCGCTCAGATCAGCCGGGAATGCCTGACGAAAGCGCAAGCCGGGCACATAATTCAACGGCCGCGTAATGTCCCAGTTGATCGTGAAAACACCCAGGCTATTGCCGTCCTCTTCGACCAGCTCACCCGTAATGACGGCGGTCTTCCCGAAATCCGTGCCGTCCGCCGATATCACCAATCCGCAATTTGCTTTGAGCGCCCAGGGAAACGGCCCATCTGCCGCCACAGCATTCGCGCCCACGCCGATCAGATTCATAAGGTAGTGATTGTCATCCATCCATTCAGCCTGACCGCAAAGCAGGACGGCGTCGATGTCTACCATTTCCGGGGCGGTTCCCCGAGGGGGCTCCTAGCACCCACCCAGAGAAAAGGGTCTCGGGATGATCGAAAACTCCATCGAAATCATGTTCGGCGGGCAGGCCGGCGACGGCAGCCTGACGACGGGAGACCTCATCGCAGGCGTTTTCAAACGGATGGGTCTCGAAGTCTACACCTACAAAGATTTCCCCTCACGAATTCGCGGCGGCCATACAAATTACGTGATCCGCGCGCAGCAGCGCGAAAACTACGGGATGGCCGACATGGTCGATTGCCTCGTTGCATTCGATCTCGAAGCAGTCGAAGCGCACATCGACGAGATGCGTCCGGGCGGATTCATCATCTTCGACAACACCTCGGAGCAGATTCCCGACGAGCTTCGCCGCAACGACGTCAATTGGTATGAGGTTCCGCTCGCGAAGATCGCAAAGGAAGAGCTGAAGGCGGAGATCGTTCGCAACACGATCTCGCTCGGCGTCCTCGGCAAGCTCGTCGGCATGGATCCCGAGATCATGCACGCCGACGTCGCCGCGCTTTGGAAACGCAAAGGCGACAAAGTCGTCGAGATGAACGTAGCCGCGGTCGCGGCCGGCGAGCGTTACGTGGAAGAACATTTTGCCGAGCGCCCATCCGGATACTCGCTCGCGAAAGGCGTCGACGGCGATCGACTCTTGATGATGGGCAACGATGCGATCGCGTACGGCGCCCTCGTCGCCGGCTGCCGTTTCATGGCCGGCTATCCGATTACGCCCGCGACCGACATCCTCGAGTGGATGGCGAAGTATCTGCCGCGTCACGGCGGCGTCGCGATTCAAGCCGAAGACGAGCTTTCGGCGATCAATATGACGCTCGGCGCGGCCTTCACGGGCGCGCGCGCGATGACGGCGACTTCCGGCCCGGGGCTTTCATTGATGACCGAAGCGATCGGACTCGCAGGCGTTCTCGAGATTCCGGTCGTGATCGTCGAGTGTGCGCGCGCGGGTCCGTCGACCGGCATGCCGACGAAGACCGAACAGAGCAATCTCAACCACATCATCTTCGGCGGCCATGGCGAGATTCCGAAAGCCGTGATCGCGCCGGGAACGGTCGAGGAGTCGTTCTACTTCGGGGCGCTCGCGTTCAATCTCGCCGAAAAGTATCAGATGCCGATCTTCCTTCTGACGGAACAGGCGCTGTGTCAGAGCAAGGCCACGCTTCCGCTGCTGGAATTGGGCGCGCTCGAGATCGATCGCGGCAAGCTGATCGGCCACAACGGGCACGGCAACGGCAGCACGAACGGCAAGGTCGTCTTCGGCGAATACAAGCGTTTTGCGCACACCGAAGACGGCGTCTCGCCGCGCGTCATACCGGGCATCGACGGCGGCATGCACTTGGCAGCAGGCTCAGAGCACAACGATGCGGGTGTGATCACCGAGAATTACAAGAACCGCTCGAAGATGATGGAAAAGCGGATGCGCAAGCTCGAATCGATGCGCGAGGATCTTCCCAAAGGCAACCTCTTCGGCGATCCGTCGGCGGATGTCGCCATCATCGGCTGGGGCGCGAATCGCGGTCCGATCGTCGAAGCGCAAGACCGTCTTGCCGAAGCGGGGACCAAGACGCGGTTTCTCCAGATGCGCACGCTTTGGCCGTTCCCCGAAGACGAAGTGCGCGATTTCATCAGGGATGCGAAGCACGTCTTCGTCGTCGAGAACAACTTCACGGGACAACTCGACCGTTTGATTCGTGTCGTCGTCGGACCGCTCGAGCACCTGCATAGCGTCCGAAAATACAATGGCCGTGCGTTCCGTCCGATCGAGATCATCGAGCCGATCGAACGCGCCCTTTCATCAACCGTGCTGGCGAGGACCTGATCGTGACTGCCGTTCTGACTCCCAAAGACTTTGCAACGGCCACCCCGTCGTGGTGGTGCCCAGGCTGTGGCGACTACGGCGTCCTTTCAGCGCTGAAGTCGGCGCTTGCCGATCTCGGCAAGAATCCGAAAGACGTCGCCTTCGTATCGGGCATCGGCTGCTCGGGTAAGATCTCCGGATACTTGCACTCGTACGCGTTTCACGGCGTGCATGGACGGGCGCTCCCGGTCGCAACCGCCGTCAAGCTCGCAAACAAAGAACTCACGGTGATCGCCGCGGGTGGCGACGGCGACGGTTACGCGATCGGCGCGGGACATTTCATCCATGCCGTGCGCCGCAATCCCGACGTCACCTACATTGTGATGGACAATCAAACGTATGGTCTTACCAAGGGTCAAAGCTCACCGACGAGCCAGACCGGCTACGTCACCGGCACGAGCCCGAACGGACATCCCGAAGCGCCGATCAACGGTCTTGCAGTCGCGCTTTCGGCGGGAGCCACGTTTCTCGCGCGCGGGTTTTCCGCGCATCCCAAACAGCTCGTCGAGCTGCTGAAGCAAGCGATTTTGCACAAGGGCTTCTCGATCGTCGAAGTCGAGTCGCCATGCGTGACGTACAACAAGATCAACACGTATGCGTGGTTCAAAGACAACGTCTTCTACGTCGATGAGAATCACGATGCCGGCGACAAGGTCAAGGCGTTCGAGCTGCTGATGGACGACGGAAAGATGCCGCTCGGCGTGCTCTACCGCGCCGATCGTCCGACGCTCGAGGAGCTTGCGCACAAAGACGCTACGCCCGTCGTGAAGCAGCCGCTCAACGGTGATTTGAGCCGCTTCGCATCAATCCAAGACCAGTATCGCTAAGCCGTTCGGCGTAGAGACGCCGGCTTAATTACTGATCGATTTGAAGACTTCGGGGCCGTCTTTATTGACTTTGTTTTTCCCCGGCGGAGGTTTGGGCGACGACGTCGCGAGATACTGCGCGGCCGTTCCGCCGTTGACGTAGACGCTGTTGGCCCACGGCGGCACGTTTCTACGATGCATGTTCTTGCCGTTCTTCTTCGCGTTTTGTGCTGCCGTCGTCTTCGACGACGTAGCCTTCGAAGCGGTCGCGGCGTGCGACTGCGTGCTCTGTTGCGCGCTCACGTATGCCTCGGGCGCGAGCGCCGCGAGGACGAATGCGACTGCAAGTAACCGGCGAACCATGGCTAGCTTGTTCCCTTAATCCGCAGGCTAGGCCCGCAAAGCCAGGCCGAGATCGGCTAAGATTGCGTCAGTCACCTCGGAAGTCTTGGCGGTCCCGCCGAGATCCGGGGTAACGCAACGGCGTTCTTCGAGTACCCGCCCAACCGAGCGCTCGATCGCCTTTGCCGACTCCGTCTCACCGAGCCAATCGAGCATCATGGCCGCCGCCAAAATGGCGGCCGTCGGATTGGCGAGCTGCTTGCCGGCGATGTCCGGCGCAGAGCCGTGAATCGGTTCGAACATGGCGGGCTTGCGCCGCTCCGGATTGACGCAGGCGCTGGGCGCCAGACCGATGCTTCCGGTCGCCGCCGAGGCTTCATCCGAGAGAATGTCGCCCATGAGATTCGTCGCGACGACGACGTCGAACGACGACGGGCGCGTGATCATGTACATGCTGGTCGCATCGACGTGGGCTTTGGTCGTGCGCACGTCCGGATAACGCGCCGCAGCTTCTTCGAACACGTTGTCCCAGAGTACCATCACGAGCGCGAGCGCATTCGACTTGGTGACGCAGTGCACGTATTTCTTGCCATTACGCTTGCGCGCGACCTCGAAGGCGTAGTTGATGATCCGTTCGGCGCCGCGGCGCGTGACCACGGTCGTCATCATTGCGACCTCATCGGGCGTCCCGGCGTGGACGCTGCCGCCCGTATTGGAATACTCGCCTTCGGTATTCTCGCGCACCATCACGAAATCGATCGGGTCGGTTTGCTTGAGCGGGATTTGCGTGCCCGCCCACCATTTGACGGGCCGGACATTTGCGTAGAGGTCCAGGCCCTTACGAATCGGATGCATCATCTGCTGCGAGCTGAAGCGGTCGGGCACGTTTGCGGGGTCGCCGTGCGCGCCCATGTAGATCGCATCGAAGGGAGCAAGCAGCTCGACGAGATTCTCCGGAGCAGCGCGGCCGGTTTTCAAGACGTGGCGCGCTCCCCACGGGAAGGTCTCGACCTCGAAGCCGCAGACCCGAGCGCTTTCGAGCTCGCGCAAAACGCGCAGACCCTCATTCGTAACCTCCGGGCCGATATTGTCGCCCGGAATGACCGCGATCCGATATTGGTTCATGCCTTTATTCTCACTATATTCTCAGCGATGCGCGCAAGGATTTTTGCCGCGTTCCGGAACCATCTTCGCATGATCCGGACCATCAGTAGTTTGGTTGCCTTGGCCGTTATGACGCTCGCCGCGATCGGTTGCGGTGGCGGCTGCAGCACCTGCGGAACGGTCGCGGCCTGCACCGTACCGTCGGGGATGCAGTATTCGCTCGTGTACCCGGCGCCGAACTCGACGGGCGTTTCGACGAGCCTCGCGCAGGTTGTGGTCGCAACCTCCGGCACGCTTCCGACGACGTGGACGAGCAACAACGGTTGGGACATCGAGCTGAACTACACGCCGGCAGGCGCGTATCCGGGATATGCCCTGGGTGCAGAGTTCACGACGACGTCGTACTCTGCGGTTCCCACGCCGAATGCGACACCGTCGTTCTCGAATCCGACCTATTGGCAGAGCACGTTCAGTTATGCATCGAACGCGAACACGCCGCTCCCGCCGGGGACGCTGATCACGGCGACGATGAACAATCTCAATTCGAATTGTTACCCGGGTGTGACGATCGGAACGTTCACGACTTAGAGCAGCTTCTCCATCGCCATCACGTCAATCGGGCGTCCGTCGAGACGTCCCTGTTCCTTGAAGACGCCAACCTCGCGATACTCGAGCCCGCGATACAACCGCTGTCCGGCCTCATTGAACGGAAACGTGAACAGCACGATCTTGTAAAAGCCGTTTTCACGCGCTGCGCGTTCGAGCGCGGCAAGCAAGGGCTTTCCGACGCCCGTTCCGCGTGCAGCGCGCTTTACGTAAATCGATAGATCTGCGACTCCCGCGTACGCGCAACGATGCGAGTACGGATTCAGCGACGCCCAGCCGACGATTTCGCAGTCGCGTTCCGCGACCAGAACCGCGTATCGTCCCGCGTGCTTCTCCCACCATTCCGAGATATCTGCGACGTCTTTTGGATCTTCGTCCAAGGTTGCGATGCGATCCGCGATTCCTTCGTTATAGATGTGGCGGATCGACTCCAAATCGGCTGCTTCGGCGCGCCGAATCACGAGCGCTTTGACCATTTCACGAGGGTTTTTCGTTATTTGTAAGCAGGACTCCGGCGGCTTATCGGCAAGCCGGGCCGCCATGAGATGCTTCCGCCCACTTTGGACGGTGGCCCTTGCTGTGATACTGGCTGCGACCCTCGGCCTCCCAGCATCGGCCGAAACGGCGTCACAATATGCGGCGCTGATTCACAAGTTCAATCCGAAGCTTCAGCAACATCAAACCCACCGGCTTGCACTCGAAGTCATCAGAGATTCGCAGCGCTCGCACATCGACGCTCGTCTGCTCATCGCACTCGTCACCGTCGAATCGCGCTGGCGTCAAAGTGCGATTTCGAGCGCGGGCGCGCGCGGCCTCGGACAATTGATGCCGCACACGGCGCACGTCCTGGGCGTCAATGCACGCGATTCAAAACAGAATCTGCTCGGCGCCTCGATGTACCTCGCGCGCATGATTCACGCCTTCGGTGGTGAGGGGAACAATCTGCATCTCGCGATCGCTGCGTACAATGCCGGGCCGCTCGCAGTCCAGCGTGTAGGCGGAATTCCATACAACGGCGAGACACCCGAATACGTACGTCGCGTAATCTCGCTCTGGCATTCTATTCGCGCGCGCGTCGGTGACCTGGCGCGAACCGCACTGCCGTCGAGCGACAAGCTCGTGATCGGCGTGCTGGGCGTCGAGCCTTACGACGAGATTCTTTCGGTTGACGGCGATGCCGGCGATTCGCAGTCAGTCGATTGGCAAACCGCGCCGGCGACGCTCTAAGGACTGGCGCTCGGAGAAGCACCGGCCGTCGCGGTTGCTGACGCTTCCGCGCTAGCGGTGGCGCTTGCGGAAGCCGTCGGCGAGCCGGCTGCAGACGCCGAAGCAGCAGGCGATGCGCCGGCTTTTGCGGCCGAAGCCGGCTTGGCGGAACCCGTCGGCGTCGGGGTCGGTGTCGGCGCGGGCTCCGCGTAGATTACGAACGACAGCGACTTGTGCGCGAGCAGCTTCATCTGACGCTGCGTCGGCACGAAGCGCACTTCCATCGAAGGAACCGGACCGCGCGGCGTGGCGATCGGAGACGCCGTCGGACTGCCGCTCGGAGTCGGCGGCGGCGCACCCGGTGGGCGCGGCGTCGGCGAACCGCTCGGTGTCGGCGTAGGCGTCGGCGTTTGCGTCGGCGTCGGCGACGGGCTCGGCGTCGAGGTTGCTTTCACACCGCCCGACGGTGTCGGCGTCGGCGTCGCATTGACTGCCTGCGCGATGTTGCGCGTCCACTTATATTCATTCGCCGGATCGTAGATCGCCATTCCGATCGTCGGATCCGTGCCGAACGCATCCAGCACCGAAAGCGGAATCACGACGTCGAGGACCGGCAATGAAGCAAACGTGGCGCCTTTGTCGGACTCGAACGTGACGTACAGCAACGCCGGCGATTGCACGTGGTGCGCTTTGCCGAAGAGGCCGTTCTTGGGTTTGCCTTCATCGCCGTATGCCGGGATGCCGCCGGGACCCGGCACCGAGACGCTCGCGTTCAGCGTCACGGGCAAGGCCGTCGAGGAGGCCGCCGCTTTCGGGAACGTCGCGGTGACCTTGAAGTCGCCCGGAGCAGGCAGCGTCTGCGGCTCGCCGTTGCTCAGAACCTGAATGTTGCCGCTCATGACGTTGGGCGTCGGAGTCGGTCGAGCGGTCGGGGTCGTCGGGGCTTGAACGGCAGGCAGCGTGCCACCCGGCATCGTGGCGGTGCCGCCCGTACTGTTGGTACACGCGGCGACCGCACAACATCCGAGCGCCAGGACAGCCATCGCGAGGCGCAGGCGCATCACCCGCACCTTGGACAGGGGTCCGTCCGAATCCTAAGCGGGGCCTTGCTTGACGTAGAGCTCGGACCCCGCCGCCTTGAACTCCTCGGATTTCTCACGCATGCCGCGCTCGGCAAAATCACGGAGGTCCTGGGTGATCTTCATGGAGCAGAAATGCGGGCCGCACATCGAGCAGAAGTGAGCGACCTTCGCGCCTTCCGCAGGGAGCGTCTCGTCGTGGAATTGGCGAGCCGTTTCCGGATCGAGCGACAGATTGAACTGATCCTCCCAGCGGAATTCGAAGCGTGCCTTCGAGAGGATGTCGTCCCAGTGCCGCGCATGCGGATGTCCCTTGGCAACGTCGGCGGCATGCGCCGCAATCTTGTACGCGATTACGCCGTCCTTCACGTCCTGCTTATCGGGTAACCCGAGATGCTCTTTCGGCGTGACGTAGCAGAGCATCGCAGTGCCGTACCACCCGATCATCGCCGCGCCGATCGCGCTCGTGATGTGATCGTACCCCGGGGCGATGTCCGTCGTCAGCGGTCCAAGCGTGTAGAACGGCGCTTCCTTGCAGATCTCGAGCTGACGGTCCATATTTTCTTTGATCATGTGCATCGGCACGTGACCCGGACCCTCGATCATCACTTGCACGTCGTGCTTCCAAGCGATCTGCGTGAGCTCGCCGAGCGTCTCCAGCTCACCGAACTGCGCTTCGTCGTTGGCATCGGCGGTGCAGCCCGGACGTAGGCCGTCGCCTAGCGAGAACGCGATGTCGTACGCGCGCATGATTTCGCAGATTTCTTCAAAGTGCGTGTAGAGAAAGTTCTCCGCGTGATGCGAAAGACACCACTTCGCAAGAATCGATCCGCCACGCGAGACGATACCCGTGACACGCTTTGCGGTGAGCGGGACGTAACGCAACAAGACGCCGGCGTGTATCGTGAAATAATCGACGCCCTGCTCGGCTTGTTCGATCAGCGTATCGCGATAGATCTCCCATGTGAGATCTTCCGCTTTTCCGCGAACCTTCTCGAGCGCCTGATAGATCGGGACGGTGCCGATCGGAACGGGCGAATTGCGCAGAATCCACTCGCGCGTTTCGTGAATGTTCTTGCCGGTCGAGAGATCCATGACGGTGTCGGCGCCCCAGCGCGTCGCCCACGTCATCTTTTCGACCTCTTCCTCGATCGTCGAGCTAACGGCCGAGTTTCCTATGTTGGCGTTGATCTTCACGAGAAAGTTGCGGCCGATGATCATCGGTTCGCTTTCCGGGTGATTGACGTTCGACGGAATTATCGCACGGCCGCGCGCAACTTCGTCGCGCACGTGCTCGGCCGAACAGTTCTCACGAATCGCGATATATTCCATCTCGGGTGTGATCGTGCCGCGCCGCGCGTAGTGCATCTGCGTAACGGCCTTGCCCGGTTTCGCAACGCGAATTTTTTGCGATGGGAAGAGCGGGTTGGTCTTGTCGAGCACGACGGTATCGTTGCGCGCTTCAATCCACGCGTCACGCATCGGCGCCAGACCCTTGCGCACGTCGATGACGGCATCAGGATCCGTGTACGGCCCGCTCGTGTCGTAGACGAAATGCGTCTCGCCGTCGGTCAGCGCAATCGCGCGCATCGGCACGCGCACCGATGTATCTTTTCCTCCGGCGTATACTTTGCGTGAACCCGGAATAGCCCGAGGTTCCACCGTCATCGACATTGCGCACTTCCTCCTATGGGCCGCGCTTCCGATGACGACTCCCTTCGCCGGCATTACCCGGTTCAGGTTGACGGTCGGCGGCGCTGCCGCCCTCTCAGCCCGGAAACCCGAGCTCCCGTGTACCTTCCCTTGTGAAAAAGGTTGCCGCCCAAGGGTACGCGCCCGTGCGGAGGTTGTCAACTTGAAGGCCCGAACGCAGCGCGAGGAGGTGCGACCGATGGCGAAGATTCTCGGTGGCGTCATGGCAGCAGCGATCACGCCGTTTGACCGGCGCGCGCAGCCGCATCACGCACGATACATCTCGCACTGCAAGTCTTTGCTGGAGAACGGGTGCGACGGGATCAACGTCTTGGGGACGACCGGCGAAGCCAACTCGATCGGTCTCGCAGATCGGTTCGATTTGATGGATGCCGTCGCGTCGAGCGGCTTACCGATGGATCGCATGATGGTCGGTACCGGCGCCCCTGCGGTCGAGGATGCAATCCGGCTCACGAAACATGCCCAAGCTTGCGGCTTTGCGGGCGCCCTCGTGCTTCCACCCTTCTATTACAAAGGCGTCTCGGACGACGGCATCTTCGCGTTTCTCGCGCGCTTGATCGAACGCGCCGATCCACGGCGCGTCAAAATCTACCTGTACAATTTTCCGGCGATGACCGGCCTATGGTACTCGGTCCCGCTGATCGAACGGCTGGTAGCGGAATTCCCGGGTATCGTCGCCGGCATCAAGGACAGCGCGAACGATCGTGATTTTCAGCGCGAGCTGCTCAAGCGGATTCCGAAGTTCGCGGTTTTCCCCGGGACCGAGGGCTACATCGCCGACGCGAAGCGCGACGGTTGTGCCGGGTGCATTTCCGCGAGCGTCAACGTCACGCATCGGGAGGCGCAAGCCGCGTGGTCGGCCACCGATTCCGACTCCGCCGAGAAACAAGCGCGAGTCGCGCATTTGCGGACCACGATTCAATCGCAACCCTTGATCCCGGCAATCAAGGCGATCAAGTCGCGCATCGAGCAAAATGACAAGTGGGAGCGGCTCTTACCGCCGCTGGTTCCCCTCACGATCGAGCAACGCGGTCAGCTCTTCAGCGCGCTCGGCGACTGGATCGCCCAACCGGCCGCGGTTTAGCACCTTACGACAGGGCGCGTTCCAACACGCGCGCGACGTGAAGCGCCTTGCGATCGCCCAGGTCGGCGATTTGGTGGCGGCAGCTGGTTCCGTCGGTGACGATCAAGTCGCGCTCGCCGGCGGAGCGAACCGCCGGCAGCAACGAGCGTTCGGCCATCTTTTTCGAGATCGCGTAGTGCTCGATCTCGTAGCCGAAGCTGCCCGCCATGCCGCAGCAGCTCGAGTCGATCGGCACGACCTGAAGCGATGGAATCATCTCGAGCGTCTGCACGACCGGTGCGAATGCACCGAACGCCTTCTGATGGCAGTGTCCGTGCACGAATGCCTTCTGCTCGGCGAGCGGATGCAGGTCGAGCCGCAGACGTCCGGCGCGTCGTTCGCGGATCAGAAACTCCTCGAAGAGCAGCGCCTGCGATGCAATCGCCTTCGCAGCGTCGCCGGGGACGACGGCGAGCAGCTCGTCCCGCAGCGTCAGCAAGCATGACGGCTCGAGTCCGACGATCGGCAGCCCGCGGCGCGCGGGTTCTTCCAGCGCCCCGATCATCCGCTGCATCTCGCGCCGCGCTTCGTCGACCATGCCGGCGCCCAAATACGTGCGCCCGCAACACAGCGGCCGTCCGCGAGCGCGCACAGCCGGAAAGATGACGTCGTATTTCGCAGCCTCGAGCACGCGCAGTGCCGCGCGCGCGTTATGCGGCTCGAAATAGCGATTGAACGTGTCGACGAAGAGCACGACCTCGCCGAGCGGAGCCGCTCCGTCTTGACGGCGCAGCGCATCGTCCGCGAACGGTCGCGCAGCCGGAACCGGAATCGAGCGCTTTGCAGAGAACCCGCTCAGCTTTTCCGTGCTCTGCGCGAGCGGACGGAAAGCATTGCGCAAGCGCGTCGGCACATTTGCAAACCTCATCAAAGGCGCGTAACGCGGCAGGTTTGCGACGATGCGATCTTTGATGCGCCAGCCGTGCCGCTTGCGATAGTGATGCAGAAACTCGATTTTCATTCGCGCCATGTCGACTCCGGTCGGGCACTCGCGACGGCAGCCTTTGCAGCTCACGCACAGGTCGAGCACGTCGTACATGCGCTCCGAAGTGAGCGCGTCTCGACCGAGCTGCCCGGTCAGAGCGTGGCGCAGCACGTTGGCTCGCCCGCGCGTAACGTGCTCCTCGTCCTGCGTCGCCATGTACGACGGACACATTACATCGGAGCTCTTGCGGCACGCGCCGTTGTTGTTGCACATCTCGACGGCGCCGGAGAAGCCGCCCCATTCCGACCAATCGAGTACCGTATCGAGCTCGATCGGCTCGTAACCGGGAGCGTAGCGAAAGAGCGAACGATCGTCCATCAAGGGCGGACGCACGATCTTGCCGGGATTGAACAACCCCTCGGGATCGAAGACGTCTTTCACGTCTTCGAACGCGCGAACGATGCGCTCGCCGAACATCTCGCGATGAAATTCCGAGCGCACGATGCCGTCGCCGTGCTCGCCGGAATGCGAGCCGCCGTATTCGCGCACGAGCGCGAAAGCTTCTTCGGCGATCGCGCGGAGTTTGCCGACATCCTCGTCGTGCTTGACGTTGAGCACCGGACGAACGTGCAGGCAGCCGACCGACGCATGCGCGTACCACGTTCCATACGTCCCGTACTTTTCGAAGACTTGCGTCAGGCGCGCGGTGTATTCGGCCAAGTGTTCGAGATCGACGGCGCAATCTTCGATGATGGAGACGGGTTTGGCGTCGCCCTTCATCGAGGTCATGATGTTCAATCCCGCCGAGCGAACGGACCAAATCTCGCTCTGGGCCGCGGCCTCGCTAACTTTCACGACGGCGTTCTCAAAGCCGAGCGCGGACATGCGCTCATCAAGCTCCTCGAGCTTCGCGCGCAACAGGGCCGCATCGTCGCCGGTGAACTCGACCAGCAAGATCGCATCGGGACGCCCGTTGACATAGCGTTCGATCGTCGGCGCAAAGGCCGGGTTCGCGCGCGAAAGCTCCAGCATGGTGCGATCGACGAGCTCGATCGCCACCGGATCGGTCTTGACGAGCTCGATCGTCGACGCCATCGCATCGTGAAAACACGGAAAATGACAAATCCCGAGCGCGCGTTCGCGCGGCAGGGGCTGCAGCATTAGCTCGAGGGACGTGAAAAATGCAAGCGTCCCTTCGGAACCGACCAAAATTTTCGCGGTATTGAACGGGCCGCTTTTGATCGCGTCCAGATTGTAGCCGCCGACGCGCCGCATTACGTGCGGAAATCGCTTTGCAATTTCGTCCGCTTCGCGCGACGCAATCGCGCGAAGCCGCTCGATCAAGGGCGCGACGCCGCCGGGTGGACCGTCATGAAACAGGGCACGGGTGCCGTCGGCCAGGATTGCGTCGACCGCGACGACGTTGTGGACCATCATCCCATATCGAATCGAGCGGGCGCCCGATGAATTGTTCGCCGCCATGCCTCCCAGCGTCGCCCGGCTGGCCGTCGACGGATCGACCGGGAAGAACAACCCCTCGCGTTTCAGCCGGGCATTGAGATGATCGAGAACCAACCCCGGCTGCACGCGCGCGCGGCGCGACGCGGTGTCGAGCCCTTCGATTGCGCGCAAATGCTTGCTCGTGTCGACCACGACGGCATTGCCGACGGTCTGTCCGCATTGAGATGTCCCGGCACCGCGCGGAAGCACGGGGACGCCGGCCTCCTTGCACACCCCGATGACGGCCGCAATGTCGTCGATCGTTCTCGGAACGACGACGCCGCGCGGCTCGATCTGGTAGATCGACGCATCGGTCGCATACAGCGCGCGCGTAACCGAGTCGAAGGCGACGTCGCCCCGGACTTCTTTACGTAAGCGCTCTTCGAGCGCGGTCAAACGCTACGCCAGCGCCGGCGCGCGCTCCGGTTCGGCCAGATACTCGAGTGCAGGCGTGATGCCGTCGTCGATATCGACGTTCGAGAGACGAAGACCCATCTGCACGGCGCACAATACGCCGGCGAGCATGACGTCGTTGATGCTGCCGAGATGCCCGATCCGGAAGATCTTGCCCTTGACTTTGCCGAGACCGACGCCAAGTGAGACGTCGAATCGCTCCAGTATCTTCAAGCGCACGTTGTCGGCGTCGACGCCTTCGGGCACGACGATTGCGGTCAAGGTGTTCGAGTACTCGCGCGGATCGCGCGCCAAAATCTCGAGTCCCCATCCTCCGACGGCGCGCCGCGTCGCTTCGGCGAGCCGCGCATGTCGAGCGAATGTATCCTCGAGGCCTTCCTCGTGCAGCATGCGCAGCGATTCGCGTAATCCGAAAAACATCAGCGTAGGCGGCGTATACGGATAGAAACCTTGCTTGTTGGTCTCGATGATCGGCGCCCAATCGAAGTATGCTTTCGGAAAACGCGACCGTTTCGAGGCATCCAGCGCCTTGTGCGAGACAACGTTGATCCCGATCCCGGGCGGAAGCATCAAGCCCTTCTGCGAACCGCAGACCATGACGTCGATGCCCCACTCGTCATGGCGATAATCGATCGACGCGAGCGACGAAACCGTGTCGACCAAGAACAGAGCCGGATGATTGGCGCGATCGATCGCCGCGCGCACGTCCGCCAGACGCGACGTCACACCGGTCGAGGTCTCGTTGTGGGCGACCATGACCGCCGCGATCTTCTTCTCGCGATCTTGACCCAAGCGACGCGCGATTTCATCGGGGTCGGCGCCGTGTCGCCAATCGCCGGGAATCAGCTCGACATCGATGCCGAGCCGGCGCGTCAGGTCGGCCCAAAGGTTCGAGAATTGCCCCGTCTCGGCAACGAGCACGCGGTCGCCCGGCGAGAGCACGTTCGCGACGGCCGCTTCCCAGGCTCCGGTGCCCGAGGAAGGATAGAGAACGACGTGCGCCTCTTTCGTTTTCACGAGCTTCTGCATCGCAGGCAGAATCTCGAGCGTACATTCGGCAAAATCAGGCCCGCGATGATCGACGATCTGACGATCCATGGCGCGCAGAACGCGTTCGGGAATGTTCGTGGGCCCGGGAATCTGGACGAAATGCTGCCCGCTGCGAAACATGATCTTCCTCCTGTGCTCCCCTTGCGCATCGCGCGGCCGGAGGTCCTGCGTTGATTCGGTACGCAACGCTCGGGGGAGCGCAGCTCTTCGTCGGTGCGGCTGCGATTTTTGCGCGATTCGCGCTGGGCGGCGCCGGCCCGGTAGCGGTATCCTACCTTCGCCTGCTCATCGCCGCACTTATCGTGGTCACGCTCGCGGCGTTTCGCTCGCAATCGCGCCGGTGGCTCGGAAGCCGGCGAGAGACGGCGCTCGCAATCGCCGGTGTCGCGCTGGCCGTGCACTTCGCAGGCTGGATTGCATCGCTCGAGTTCACGTCGATCGCGATCGCGACGCTGCTCGTGTGCACCTCGCCGATCTTCACCGGAATCTACGAGGCGATCGTGCGGCGGCACGTCCCCAGTCTCACATTCGCACTCGCAATCATATCGGGCGGCGCCGGCCTGATACTGGCCGTGATGCAGCACACGACACCGGCTCCTATCCCGGGTCACGCCTGGCTGGGTGCATTCCTCGCAACACTGGGCGCGATTGCGATGAGCGTCTATCTCACGATCGTGCGTTCCGTGCGCAGCGATCTCGAGACGCTCGCGATCATCGCGCGGACGTACGCGTGGGCTGCGATCGTCCTGGCTATGCTCGCGCTCGTCATACACGAAAATCCGCCCGCTCTTACCGATCGCAGCGCATGGTTCGGCATCATCGCAATGGCACTGATATCGCAACTCCTCGGGCACACCGCGATGAACGTTTCGCTGCACTGGTTCACGCCGACGACCGTCGGGTTTGCGACGCTGCTCGAACCTGTCATCGCCGCCATCCTCGCGGCCGTGATTTTCCGCGAGGCACTCGCAGGAACAACCCTTGCGGGGGCGATCTTGCTCTTCACGGCGATTGCCTTGGCGATTCGAGATCAGGTCGCCCAAGAGCAGTCCGGAGCTGGCGACCCTTCGACGCCGCTGCGCTTCGCTGAGGATTAGCCCAGGAGTCTCAGCGGTATTTCAGCATTCTCCCGTAGCGTGGACGGGGCTTATATGAAGGCGTATTCTTTGCGGCTCGCGGCGGCCGCAACGGTGATGGCGTTCGCGATCGCAGGCTGCGGTCGCGGCTCGAATCGCATGCGCGGCGGGTTCGGCGGACAAGCGTCGCCCGCTCCGATTCCGACTGCGGTCGCGCACGAGACCTCGGTGCACCCGACGCTCGTGATCGCGGGCATCATCGCGCCTTTGCAAAACGTGGCGATCTCGAGCTCGCTTGCGGAGCCTGCCGATTCCGTCAGCGTCAACGAAGGCGATCGCGTCAGCGCCGGAGAGGTGATCGCCGTTCTCGATACCTCCGATTTGCGCGCGCAGCTCGAGTCGCAGTTGCGCACGGCAGCCTCGGACGACGCCAAAGTCGAGCAAGCCAGATACACGGCGCAGCTGAACTACGGGCAAAATCCGCAACAAGTCCAGCAAGCGCGACAAGCCCTCGTGCAAGCGCAGCACACGCTTTCGCTCGACACGCTCACGATGCAGCGCGACGAGCAGCTCGTCACCCAAGGCTACTTGCAGCAGCAGACGTACGATCAGCAACGCACGACCGTCTCGAACGATCAAGCCGCGGTGCGCTCGGCGCAAGCCGCCTTGAGCTCGGCGATCACGAACGAGCAGGTCAACGGAACGCCCGCCAAGGGGCTGCAAGTCGCGAATATTCAGTCGGCGCTCGCCGACGCAGCCTCGGCACGTGCCACGGCAAGACAGATTCAAGCCGAGATCTCGCGCGCGACGATCACGTCGCCGGTCGACGGCGTCATCATCAACCGCAACCTCAACCCCGGCGAATACCCGAACGGACGAACGCTCTTCACGATTCAAGAGCTTTCGCACGTCTACGCCGAGCTCAACGCTTCGAGCAGCGATATCTTCCGCATTCGCAACGGCGCGGCGGTCGTGTTGCACGCGGGCGGCGACCAAACCGGGCGGACGTACGACGGAAAGGTCGTCGCCGTGCTCGGACAAGTCGCGCCGGGCTCGACGAACTTTACGGTCAAGGCTCTGGTCGCCAATCCCGGCGACGTGCTGCAGGCGGGCGTCCCCGTGACGGGTACGATCGATCTCCCGACGGCGAGCGGCATCTCGATACCGATGACCTCGTTCTTGGACGACACGCGCTCGACCGTGATGCTCGCGCAGCACGGCGTTGCGAAGCTTGCGCACGTTCGCGAGATTGCGAACGACGGCACGAACTCGATCGTGACGGGCATCCCTGACGGAACGCGGGTCGTCGCCGACGGACAGCTCGGCCTCACCGACGGTCAACCGCTAGGCGGTAGCGGACGACGACGCGGCGCCGGTGCCAGCCCGGAACCGAGCGGCTCGGGCCGGCCGCATCACTACCATCACGACGCCGGCAACCAAACCTCGTAAGGGTCACTCGGGATGCGGCTGACGCAGCTTTTCGTCCGAAGGCCATCGCTCGTCGTCGTCGTGTGCGCGCTCGTTGCGCTCGCCGGCACGATCTCGATGGCCACGCTCGTTCAGCAGAATTTTCCGAACATCGACTTTCCGTCGGTGTTCGTGAGCTTGTCGTACCCCGGCGCATCCCCAACCGAGTTCCAAGATTCGATAATACGTCCCATCGAGAACGCCATCGCCGGCGCCCCCAATTTGGACCACATGAACAGCTCGATCCAAAACGGGCAAGGCTCGATCGCGGCAACCTTCTCGCTCGATTCGAATCAAACGACCGATTTGGTCGAGGTGCAGCGGCGCGTCGAGTCGACGCGCTCGGTCTTGCCGAACGATCTTGCGCCGCCGTCGATTCGCACGTTCGATCCTGGTCAGGCGACGGTCGTCACGCTCTCGGTTTCGTCGCGAACGTTGACGCGCGCCGCACTTTCGGCGATCGTCACGAACAATTTGGTGCCGGAGATCGAACAGATCGACGGGGTCTCGAACGTCAACGCGAACGGCACCGTGACCCCGGCGATCGAAGTCGAAGTCGATCCGACGGCGCTCTCGTCGTCGGGCTTCGTGCTCGGCGACGTCGTCGAAGCAATCTCGAACAACAACCTGCGTGCGCCCGGCGGGATCGCGTACGGTACCGATCGCGAGACGTCGATCGACGTGCGCGGCGACATCACGGACGTTCCTTCGGTCGAGAAGCTGCCGTTGTATGCGGCCTCGGCGGGATCCACCGGCGCGGCAACCCTGACCGGTCCGCAAGGCGGCACGGGTATTCGCGGCGTCGGACAAGGCGCGCCGGTCGACAGCACCTCGGCAGCGACGTCGTCGGCGCTGGCCGGCGCTTCGTCTCCGCTTTCGCTTCCGCAAGCCGCGTCGACGTCCCAACTCAATCCCTGGAGCGTTTCGCAGCGCACGGTCTCGATCGGTAGCGTCGCGCGCGTCAGCGACAGCTCCGAAGTTCAACGCACGTATTCGTACGTCGGACCCTACGTCGCGATCTCACTCGGCGTGCAGAAGGCGACCGGCGCGAGTGAGATTGCCTCGGCGGAGAACGTCGTCGCAGCCCTCCCGCGTCTGCGCTCCGAGTATCCTGCGATCAACTTCGACGTGCTGAACAACCAGGCAACCTACACCCAGCAGCAGCTGGATGCCGTCTACCACACGATCGCCGAAGGCATTATCTTCACCGGAATCGTGATGTTCTTCTTCCTGCGCTCGTGGCGCAACGCGATCGTCGTCATGATCGCAATCCCGACGTCGCTGCTGACGACGCTCTTCGTCATGCGCCTTGCGAACTTTACGATCGACACGATCTCGCTGCTCGCGATGACGCTGTGCATCGGCATTCTGGTCGACGACTCGATCGTCGTTCTCGAGAATGCCAAGCGCCATTTCGAAAACGGCGAGGCCCCGAAGACCGCGGCACTCCTCGGTAGGACGGAGATGGGCGCAGCTGCCGTCGTCATCACGCTTGTCGACGTCGTCGTCTTTCTGCCGATCTCGTTTTTGCCGGGCGTCACCGGCCGCTTTCTCTCCGAGTTCGGCCTCGTCGTGGTCGTTGCGACGCTGACGTCGCTGGCGGTATCCTTTACCGTAACGCCTGCGCTGGCCGGAAATTGGTCGCTGTTCTCGGCACACAAGGCGCCCCGGATCGTCGAAGCCTTCACGCGCGGTTTCGAAGCGACGCGCACGTGGTACCTGACGCACGTTCTCGAATGGGGTCTGCGTCATCCGCGCACGATCATGCTCGCATGCGTCGCTGCGGTCGTCGGCGCGATCAGCCTCGTCCCCCTGCACATCGTCGGCTTCGACTTCATTCCGCCGATCGATCGCGGCGAGATTTTCATGCAGCTTAATTTTCCGACGGGGACTCCGCTGGCGACGACCAACGCGGCGATTGCGGATCTGGCGCGTCAGATCGCGCAAATTCCGGACGTCGAGAAAGAGACCGGGACGGCCGGCTCTTACCAAGCCGGTTTCGGCGGCAGCGTAACGCAAGGTTCCGTCGGTCAGATACACGTCTTCCTGAGGACCGACCGCAAGCATTCGACCAACTATTGGGCGACGATGCTAACGCAAATGGCGCGCAAGAAGTATGCACGCGGCAATCCCATTGCGATCCCCGCGACCGGGACCGGCGGCGGCAATGCGCAGCCGATCGACTACAATATCACCTCCGACAACGACGATCCGTTACCGTACGCTGCCAAGGTCCTTGCCGCATTGCAATCGACCCCCGGCATCGTTCACGCGGTCAGCAACGCCTCGATTCTGGCGCCGCAGGTCGACGTCGTCTTCGATCGCGAGCGGGCGCGTGCGTTGGACGTCGATATCGCCTCGGCCGCAAACGCCATCCGGGCAGCTTTCGGCGGAGCGACCGCGGCGCAGTTTTTCACCAATCTCGGCGTCAAGTACGTGCAAGTCACGTATCCGCAAAGCGCCCAGAGTTCGGTCGATGCGATCAAGGCGATTCCGGTGCGAACCCAGAGCGGCAGCGTGACCTACGCCGGCGACGTCTCACGCTTGGTCGAGGACCCGAACACTCCGCTGATCACCCGGACGAACCGCCAAACGGTAGTCCATGTCAGCGCCAACACGATTCCGGGCTACGCGCTCTCGAACGTGCAGCGTGGGTTCTTACAGCGCGTCGTCGCGCTGCATCTCCCGAATACGGTGCATGTGATCCCGAATGCCCGTGGTCAACAGCAGAATCTGGCCGAAACGGTCAGCGGCCTGGGATGGGCGTTGATTCTTTCATTCACCCTCGTCTATTTGCTGATGGTGGGGCTGTACGACAGCTACGTTCTGCCTGTCATCATCATGTTTGCGATTCCCGTTGCCTCCGTGGGCGCGCTCGGTTCGCTCGCGATCGCGGATCAGACGCTTAACTTGTTTTCGCTGATCGGGACCGTCATGCTGATCGGCCTCGTCTCGAAGAACGGCATTTTGCTCGTCGACTTTGCCAATCATCGCATTCGCGCGGGCATCGATCGCTATACGGCGATTCGTGAGAGCGCGCAGGAGCGGTTCCGCCCGATCGTCATGACGACGATGTCGATGATCGCGGGGATGCTGCCGATCGCGATCGCACTCGAGCCCGGTTCCGAGGTACGCCGCTCGCTCGGCATCGTGGTCATCGGCGGACTGACGAGCTCGTTGCTGCTGACGCTCGTGCTCGTTCCCGTCGCGTTCGTGTGGCTTGCGCCGCGCCATTTCAAATCGGAAGAGCCGCCGCCGAGCCGCGAGCCGGTACCGCCTCAAACGCCGGTTACGGTGGGTCGCTGATGCAGCTGACGCGGCTCTTCGTGCAGCGCCCGACGCTCGTGACCGTGTTCGTGCTGCTCACGCTGCTGGCGGGCGGCATCGCAAGCGTCGTGCTGATCAAGCAGCAGTTTCCCAATTATGACGTCCCGACGATCCAGGTACTGGTCACGTATCCGGGTGCATCCACCAGCGAGCTGCGCGATGCGATCGTTCGACCGCTCGAAGATCAAATTGCGGGTGCACCCAACCTCGATACGATCGAGACGGCCATCGAATCCGGTCAAGCCACGATCGTCGCTCACTTCATGCTCGATTCGGACGTCAACACCGATTTGGTGCAAGTCCAAGGCCGCGTGCAAAACGCGCAGCGTCAGCTGCCCAACGATTTGCAGACCCCACAAGTCTCGATTTACGATCCCAGCGAAGCGGTCGTCGTTTCGCTCGTGGCCAGCTCCGATTCGCTGCAGCCGGGCGACCTCTCGTCGGTCGTCACGAACCGCGTCGTTCCGTCACTCGAGCAAATCCCAGGCGTATCGTACGTCGTCGAAAACGGCAACGTGAACCCGTCGATTCAGGTCAACGTCCATCCCGATAAGCTCATGGCCTCGGGACTGACGCTGACCGACATCACGAATACGGTCGCGAACAACAACGTCCGGGCACCGGGTGGCATCGCGTACGCGCCCAATCGCGAAACGAACATCGACATTCGCGGAGACGTAACCACGCCCGCCTCGGTTTCCGACCTGCTGGTAACCGGCGGCAGCGCGACCTCGGCTTCGTCCTCGACGAGCGCGTTCGGCACGACGCCGCGCTACTTCCGCATCGGCGACGTTGCGACGGTTACGGATACATTCGAACCGCAACGCGTTTACGCGTATACCCACGGCATGCAAAGCATCGCGCTCGACGTTCAAAAGGCCAGCAACACCAGCGAAGTGCAGGCCTCCGAATCGGTACTGCGCGCCCTCCCCGGCCTCGAGCGCGCGTATCCTAACATTCATTTCGACGTCCTGAACGTTCAAGCCACGTACACGAAAGAACAGCTCTCCGGCGTAATCCGCACGCTGATCGAAGCCATCATTTTCACCGGGATCGTGATGCTATTTTTCCTGCACTCGTGGCGCAACGCGGTCGTCGTGATGCTCGCGATCCCGACCTCGCTCCTCGTGACGCTGGCCGCGATGCGGCTTGCCAACTTCACGATCGACACGGTTTCGTTGCTCGCGATGACGCTGATCATCGGGATCCTGGTCGACGATTCGATCGTCGTCTTGGAGAATGTCGAACGCCATCACGAAAATGGCGAAGCCCCGCGCACCGCTGCGGTGAGCGGGCGTATGGAGATCGGCGTGGCTGCAGTCGTCATCACGCTCGTCGACGTGGTCGTCTTCCTGCCGATCTCGTTCTTGCCGGGCTCGGTCGGATTGTTCTTGCGCGAGTTCGGACTCGTCGTCACGGTCGCTACCCTGACGTCGCTGTTCGTCTCGTTCACGGTTACGCCGGCACTGGCAGGACGCTGGTCGCTGCTCTCGACGTGGCGTCCCTGGCGCATCATCGATTCGTTCGCAGCCGGTTTCGATCGGCTGCGCGGCTGGTACGTGACGCGTGCACTCGAATGGGCGCTCGAAAACCGGTTGGCCGTCATCATCATCTCGTTCGGATCGCTCGCGCTCGCGCTGCTTTTGATCCCATTCGGCATCGTCGGCTTCGAGTTCGTTCCGCAGGTCGATCGGGGAGAAATTTACGTCACGCTCAACTATCCGACCGGTACTCCGCTGGAAACGACCCGGCAAGGCGTTCTCGCGGTCGAGCGTTACATCGATTCCGTCCACGACGTTCAAGCCGAAACGGCGCTCGCGGGCGCGTACGTCGGCAACCTTCCGGGCTACATCAACAACGGCGCCGTCGGCCAATTACATATTTTTCTGACGACGAAACGCTCGCAATCGACGGCCGCATGGACACGTACGTTTCAGGCGCGCGCACAACGAATCGCGCCCCGCGCAACGGTAGTCGCGATCCCGGCAACCGACATCCAGGGCGGCATCCAGCAGCCGATCGACGAGGTGGTCAGCACGACGGGCGACGTCGATCCGACATCCTACGCCGCACAGGTGTATCGAGCGCTACTGAATACTCCCGGCGCGGTCGACGTGACGACGACCGGCAGCGACGAATCGCCGCAGGTAGAGGTACAATTCAACCGCGACCGCGCGCGCGCGCTCAACGTTTCCATCGGGACGGCGTCGACCGCGATACGCGCGGCATTCGGCGGCGTCATCGCAACGCAGTTCACGGGCGTCGACGGGCTCAAGGACGTTCAGGTCATCTATCCGCAGCGCGACCAAACGAATCTCGCCGCCATCGCCGCAATCCAGATTCGCTCGAACAGCGGCTCCATCGTTACCGTCGGCGATATCGCCCGCCTGCAGTATGCTCCCGCTCCACCGCTGATCGCACGCGTCGATCGCCAGGGCGTCGTTTACATCGGCGCAAACGTGGGGCCCGGTGCCGAGCTTTCGAACGTTCAGCGCGCCTTCGATGCGCGCGTTCGCAAGCTCGACTTACCGGCGACCATCCACGTCCAGCCGATTACCGGCGGCAACCAGCAAAACGTGCACGATACCGTCTTGGGCATGAGCATTTCGCTGCTGCTCTCGATTGCGCTCGTCTACCTTTTGATGGTCGCGCTCTACGATAGTTATCGCACGCCGTTCGTGATCATGTTCTCCGTGCCGGTGGCGGTCGTGGGGGCGCTCGGATCGCTTGCACTCGCCCATCAGACTCTCAACCTGTTCTCGTTCATCGGCGCGGTCTTGCTGATCGGCTTGGTTACGAAGAATGGGATCTTGCTGGTCGATTTCGCAAACCGGCTGCGTCATTCAGGGCTGGATGAAATCGAGGCCGTGCGCGAAAGCGCGCTCGAACGGTTCCGCCCGATCGTCATGACGACGTGCGCGATGATTGCCGGCATGCTTCCGCTCGCGCTTGCGCTCGATCCCGGCTCGGAAGCGGAGCGCTCGCTCGGAACCGTCGTCATCGGCGGCCTCAGCAGCTCGCTGCTGCTGACGCTGCTGCTCGTTCCGATCGTGTATCTCAAGTTCTCACCGCCGCCGCGAGAACCGGAAACAGTCGAACAGATTCTGGCCGGCCGAAAAGGCGGTCACGCCGACCTGCCGAGGGTTCCGACCGGCTAAGCAGCCGTTCGAGCTATTGCCTAGAGCTTGCCGTCTGTCGCCAGCACACCCGCGAACAGATCGCGATCGATGTTGCCGCCGGAAAGGATGAGGCCGACCCTCTTCCCGCGCAAATATTCGCGCTCGCGCATGGCAGCGGCAAGCGGCACGGCGCCTGCGCCTTCGACCGTCTTGTGCGTGTCGGTGAAATAGGCGCGCATCGCGGCTTTGATCTCCGCATCGCTGACGCGAATCACACGCGTCGCGCCGCGGCGAATCATCGCAAACGCGACGGGATCCGGAACGCGGCATGCGACCCCGTCGGCAAACGTGTCGGCGGTTTCGGTCGTGATGACGTACCCGGCTTCGAAGGACCGCGCATAGGCATCGGCGTTCTCCGAGACGACCCCGACGATCTGCGTCGCGAGCCCGAGCGCATCACGCACCGCAATCGTCCCGCAAAGCCCCGAACCCATGCCGATCGGCACGTACACGACGTCCAGATCGCGCGCCGCTTCGAAGAGCTCGAGCGCATACGTCGACACCCCGCGGACGAGCCACGGATGGAACGACACGATTTCATGCAGATCGCGCTCGACGGACAGCCGCCGCATGTGCTCCGCGGCTTCCTGAAAATCCCGCCCGTGCACGACCAGCTCCGCGCCGAAGGCACGCATTGCCGCGTTCTTCTCGACGCTATTGTTGTGTGGGACCACGAGCGTCGCGTTGATTCCGTGACGCGCCGCCGCAAAGGCAATGCTTTGGCCGTGATTCCCGCGCGTCGCCGTAATCACGCCGCGCACGTGCGGATGCTTCTTGGTCAGCGCATCGAGGTACGTGATACCGCCGCGGACCTTGAAGGCGCCGATCGGCGTCTCGTTTTCGTGCTTGACCCACACCTCGGCTTCGAGCCGCTTCGAAAGCAGCGGCCACGTGTATTGAGGCGTACCGGGAAAGACGGAATGCACCAATTTTGCGGCGCGCTTGATTTCGGATAAGCTCGGCAGCCGGCCGGCCGAAGGGCCCTTCGACTTCGCAACGCTGCGCGTTGCTACGTTCAGAGCGACACCACCATCAGGATGCTGCGATGGAACGCAGGACGTATTGCAGGATGCCGCCGTGACGGTAATATTGCATCTCGTCCGGCGTGTCGATGCGAAGCGTCGTATCGAACGTGGTCGTTTTTCCGTCCGGTGCTTTGGCTTCGACCGCGATCGTCTGCTGCGGCCTGATATCGGAGAGTCCACGGATCGTAAACGACTCCTCGCCGGTCAGTCCGAGCGATTCACGCGTCGCGCCCTTGAGAAACTCGAGCGGGAGGATTCCCATTCCGATCAGGTTGCTGCGATGGATCCGCTCGAGAGACTCAGCGATGACCGCTGTGATGCCGAGCAGCATCGGCCCCTTTGCTGCCCAATCGCGCGATGAGCCGCTGCCGTATTCCTTTCCGGCCAGGATGATCAGGGGCGTCTTGTCCGTCCGGTACTTCATTGCTGCGTCGTAAATCGACATCTGTTCCCCGGTCGGAAGATAGCGTGTCACGCCACCCTCGACACCCGGAACGAGCATGTTCTTCAAGCGCGTGTTCGCAAACGTCCCGCGCATCATGACTTCGTGATTGCCGCGACGCGCACCGTACGAGTTGAAGTCGCGCGGTTCGACGCCGTGATCGATCAGGTACTTTGCCGCCGGGCTCGACTTTGCGATGCTGCCCGCCGGCGAGATGTGATCCGTCGTGACGCTGTCGCCGAGCACGGCGAGGACGCGCGCACCGGTAATGTCGGGCTTGGCCTGCGGTTTTGCAGGCATATCGTCGAAATACGGCGCGGGCTTGACGTATTCGCTCGCCGCATCCCACGCGTAACGCTCGCCGGTGGGCGCCGACATTCCACGCCACCGTTCATCGCCGGTGTACACGTCGCCGTACCGTTTCTTGAACATGGCGGCCTGAACCGCGTCGGCTACAGTTTTGCCGATCTCGTCGTTCGAAGGCCAGATCTCGTGCAAAAACACGGGCTTGCCGTTCTTGTCCGTCCCGAGCGGCTCGGTCGTGAGGTCGACGTCCATGCGGCCTGCGAGCGCGTATGCGACGACGAGCATCGGTGAGGCCAGGTAGTTCGCGCGCACTTGCGGATGGATGCGGCCTTCGAAATTGCGATTGCCCGAAAGCACCGCAGCCACGATCAGATCCTCGTCCGAGACTTTTTTCGCGACCTCGTCCGGCAGCGGACCGGAATTGCCGATGCAGGTCGTGCAGCCGTACGCGACCAGATTGAATCCGATCTCGTTCAGATACGGCCAGAGTCCGGCGCGTTCCAAATAGTCGGTCACGACTTGCGAGCCGGGCGCCAGGCTCGTCTTCACCCACGGCTTCGGCTTGATGCCGCGCTCGACGGCTTTCTTCGCGACCAAACCGGCGCCGATCATGACGGACGGGTTCGAGGTGTTGGTGCAGCTCGTGATCGCGGCGATGACGACGGCTCCGTCGCCGAGCGCCCCGTTCGTTGCTTTGCCGTTTCCGCCACGCGCCTTCTGCCATTCGGCGAGTGCCGAGCCAAAGGACGACTTCACGTTGCTGAGCGCTACGCGATCCTGAGGGCGCCGTGGTCCGGCCAGGTTCGGAACGACGTCGCCGAGGTCGAGCTGGAGCGAATCGGCGTACGTCGCGTCGGGGGTTTCATCGGTGCGGAACAGACCCTGAGCTTTCGCGTACGCCTCGATCAGCGCGACTTGCTCTTCGGAACGTCCGGTGAGCCGTAGGTATTCGAGCGTGCGATGATCGACCGGAAAGACGGCAATCGTCGAGCCGTATTCAGGAGACATGTTCCCGATCGTCGTGCGATCCGCGACGGCAAGATTCGAAAGTCCCTTACCGTAGAACTCGACGAACTTTCCGACCACGCCCTTCTTGCGCAGCATCTCCGTGACCGTCAACACGAGGTCGGTCGCCGTAACGCCTTCCTTCAAGCTGCCGGTCAATTTGAAGCCGATGACCTCCGGAAAGAGCATCGTGATGGGTTGACCGAGCATCGCGGCTTCGGCTTCGATTCCACCGACGCCCCACGCCACCACGCCCAGACCGTTGACCATCGTCGTGTGAGAATCGGTGCCGACGACCGTATCGGGATATGCTTCGGTCTCGCCGGATGGTGCGGGGACGCCGGCGCCACCGGCACCGAAAATCACGCGCGCCAAGAACTCGATGTTTACCTGATGGACGATGCCCGTGTCCGGCGGAACGACGCGGAAATTCGAAAATGCGCCTTGTCCCCATTTCAGAAACAGATAGCGTTCGCGATTGCGATCGAATTCGAGCTCGCCGTTACGCGCAAACGCGCTCGCGGCACCGAATGCGTCGACCTGAACCGAGTGATCGATTACGAGCTCCACGGGTTGAAGCGGATTGATCTTCTTCGGATCGCCGCCCATTTTGGTGATCGCATCGCGCATGACCGCGAGGTCTACGACGGCTGGAACGCCGGTGAAATCTTGCAGTAGCACGCGTGCAGGACGAAACGCGATCTCGCGCTGCTCTTTACCCGGCTTCCACTGCGCGAGCGCGACGATATCGTCGCGTTTGACGGTGCTGCCATCCTCGTAGCGCAGTAAATTTTCGAGTAAGATCTTTATCGAATACGGGAGCTCCGCAAGTCGCGCGACGCCGGCGCGCTCTAGCGCATCAAGTCGAACGTACCGGTACGAACGGTTACCGACTCGGAGCGTGTCTGCGGCTTTGAATGAGTCGATTGTCGGCATACGGCGCTCAGGGTTCGCCGACGACGGTGCGCGGCACTCCCTCCCCGTAACCCTCGATGCGCAGGGGAACTCGCCCGCTCAAAAAGCGCCAGAGCGGCTCCACGATCAACTCCCGCCGCCACGGCGCAAGCCCCAACGTCGCGACGAATGCATCGTACGTTTGCGGCAGCTCGCGGGCGACACGTTCGAGCGCCGAGCGTGGAGCGAGTAAAGTCGCAGGTAGATCGTTTTCCGCCGCAATCGCATTGACGAGGACGTTCATCGTTGAGACGAGCGACTCGCGCTGCGGAGTCAGCGAGCGAATCGGCTTTGCGGGCAAATCGCTCTCAGGAATGACCTCCCCGCGCTTCACGGCTTCGACGATCATCCGTCCGAACGTGCGGCGGATTCCGTTGTCGAGGCGGCGCAGCTGCGCCAAGTCCTCGGTCGTCTTCGGCCGAATTTGTGCAATGCCGACCATCGCGTCATCCGGTATCACGTATTTGAGCGGAATATTGCGTTCGCGCGCCGCATGGTCGCGAGCGACTGCCAGCTCCTTGAGGACGCCGAGCTCACGCCGATTGAGGCGCGAGTTTCCCGGAATCTTCAAATAAAGCCGGCTTTGATCGGGGCGATAACGCGTCGCGTCGGCGAGACTGCGGCATTCCTCGATTACCCATTCCAAACGGCCGCGCTCGCGCAGCCGTTCGATCAGGGCGTCTTGCAATGAAAACAGATAGCGAACGTCGTCGACGAGATAGTCGACTTGTTTCACCGAGAGCGGGCGGGCAGACCAATCGCTGACTGTCTGTGATTTGCGCAGCTGCACCTTGGCAAGATCGCGGACGAGATCGAGCAACGAGATCGAAAGGCCGTACCCGCAGAACGCCGCCGCGAGCTGCGTGTCGAACACGGCAGCCGGCAGCATCTCGAACTGGTCGGCGAAGATCTTGAGGTCGCTCGTGAGCGCATGCCCGACGACCGTCGTTGCGTGCAACGCATCGACGAGATGCCGAAGGTTGCGCACGGCCAGCGGATCGATGATCGCGACCTCGTTGATCCCGCCGTTCGTGCCTTTGGGAATCGCGATCTGAACGACCATCAGGTTCGCCGTGTAGGAACGCTCGGCATGGAATTCCGTATCGAGGCCGACGCGCGGCGAGTCGGCAATGCGCGCGCAGAGCGACGCGAGCGCGCTGGAATCGGAGACGATATTGACGTTCAGGGCGTCCGCTCCGTTACCGGCGCAGCGGGCGGCGTATGCCGAATCTGAATCTTCGGAAGATGCACCGTCTTGCTGTGCTGAATGACGTAGGTCTTCACCGGTTGCGTGATCCGGTGTACGTAATCGGCGGCACTGTCACCGAAAACCGCCAGGACCGTAGCGATCGGGATTGCGACGATACACTTCGTCCAGATTTGCGTCCAGAGCGAAACGCGGTACGCGGCGGCCGTCTGCGTCGCAACGGTTCCTCCGACGCCGGGCAAGAGCCGCACGAGAATCAGGAACATCGGCGAGGCGACCGGCCAGCGCTTGATCCAGGGCGGCAGGCGCTCGAGACGCTGCTCGATATCCAGCAGCTTGTTCGTCCGCAGGGCGATGGTGTACGAGATGACGGCCGCGATGATCAGCCCACCTGCGTTGATCAACGAGCCGGCGAGCGGTCCGAACACGACGCCGTTCATGATCGCCAGGGCGTCGGTCACCGAGAACGGCGCGGAGGCGACGAGCGTCATGAGCATGAGCGCGCACGGATAGGCGATCCAGCCGAGGTCCCATAGAAGGTCCTGAACGTCCCCGCGGTTATAGACGACGAAGGCAGCCAGAGCAAACGAGCCGGCAATGATAAGGGCCGCCTCGAGCCTGCGCCAAAACACGCCCGGCCCAACACGTACCGAAATGCCAGTACCCGTACTCACGGTCTTCCTTCTTTGCGCCGTGGGTTTCTACGCCTCCGCATTCATGGCCGATAAGGCCCGCCGCGCCGCGCGCGGCGAGTTAAGCGAGCCAAGCATCGTCCAAAGTCCCCGGGCTCGCCTGGTCGGACGTGTCCCGAACGCCGTTTTCGGCCTCATCTACTACCCGTGCGTCGCGCTCGCGATCGCCGTCCCTGTGGATATCGTACGTAAGCTCGCTTTACTGGCAAGCATTGCAGCAGCAGCGATGTCATTCGTGCTGGCATACAGTCTGTTGTTCCGCACAAAACAATCGTGCCCGTATTGCTGGACTGCGCACGCGATCAATTGGGTGCTTCCATTCTTACTCTGGATTGAGAATCATTAGCACCAGTCGAAATTCCTAAGTGCAAAACTCACGTATTGCGAATCACCTTGAACGGCGTTAGGGTTGTAGAACCTTGATCGAGGAACTTACTGCTGACGTGGAGGGCGGATGACACCGCAAGATCCACCTGGGGACTCGTAGCCGGTAAACAATCCGGCACGCCGAAAGGTACGAATTCGTCAGCGCAAAGTAATTGCTGGAGGTTCGTGTGAGCTCGTACTCGAGTTCAAATGCCGATCCACCGCAAAGATAAGTGCCGTTTGAGCGGCACGGCCGATAGGCAACAAGGGGCTCGCCGCCGCGCGAGCCCCTATTCTTTGAGCTCCTCGATCGCCCGCCGGTCGGCTGGATCGTCCGACATGCCTGTCGCGAACCATGCGTCCAGAATTTCGAGCGCCACCGGAATCGAGGTCGCGCGCATCGAGATCGCAAGGACGTTCGCGTCGTTCCAACGGCGCGCACCGGCCGCAGTTTGCGCGTCGGAGCACAGCGCGGCACGCACGCCGCGCACTTTGTTCGCCGCGATCGTGACGCCCGTCGCCGTCCAACACATCACGACGCCGCACTGCGCACGGCCGCTCGCAACCGCTTCACCGACCGCGCGACCGACTTGTGGCCACGGCTGCGGGCCCTGCTCGATCGCTCCGAACGCGATCAGCTCGTATCCGCGCTCGCGAAGGGCGTCGCGCACGGCATCGGTCAGGACGGAGCGATCGTCGGCTCCGATTGCGACTCGCGTTGGCAGGAACTCGCACCTCCACATCCGGCAACGCTTAGGCTATGGACCGAAGTTGCGAACCCGCAGTCAAGATCCGCCCCGCTGCGACGGTGATGCTCGCGCGCGATATGGGGAGCGGTCCCGAGATCTTCATGCTGCGGCGCAGCGCGCGAAGCGCCTTTCTTCCGGAGATGTTCGTCTTTCCGGGCGGTGCCGTCGATGAGCTCGATACCGACCTCGCACGCACGCGTCTGTTGCGCAATTTGGAAATGCCGAACCCCCAGCGCGAACCAGCCGATCCCTCCTTCGAGGTCGCCGCGCTGCGCGAGGCTTTCGAAGAAGCCGGCGTGTTGCTGAGCGCCGATTCCGGCGGGATTCCGGCAGTGCTGGACGCCGAGCAATTGCGCGAGCAACGTGAATCGCTCCACGCCGGCGCAACGTCCTTCGATGCGGTGCTCGACGCATTCGGCGTCGTGCTCGATTCGCGCCGGCTTTGGCACTTCTCGCACTGGATCACGCCGCCGACGGAATCGCATCGCTTCGACACGCATTTCTATCTCGCGTTGGCGCCCGCCGGCCAGGCTGCCAGCAGCGATGAGATCGAAACGCGCGAGGGTTTGTGGATTTCGCCGTCCGACGCCTTGCGGCGCAATGCAAGCGGAAATTTTCCGATGATCTTCCCGACGATCATGCACTTGCAACGGCTGAGCGCGTATGCGACGCTCGACGCCTTGCACGAGTTCGCGATGACGAAATCGATCTGTGTGGTCGAGCCGGTGCAAGCCGGCGAGCGGCGTTTCGCGCTGCCCGCCGGATTGGACGGAAAATGGTAGCGCTCTCCGGGCGCGTCGAGCGCGTCCGTGCCCCGAATCCATCGCCGATGACGCTCACGGGGACGAACACGTATTTGGTGCGCACCTCGGGTGACTCGCTGCTCGTCATCGACCCGGGGCCGTCGATCGAGACGCACGTCGATGCGATTCTTGCGGCAGCCGACGAGATCGGCGCGAAGATCCGTACCATTCTCGTCACGCACGGGCATCCGGATCATGCGCCGGCAGCAGCGCCGCTGGCGCGCCGGACCGGAGCTCCGGTGTGGGCGCATGCCTACGCAACATTCCCGGTCGATCGCAGCCTCGAAGATCGCGAGGTGCTCGAGTTCGAGGACGCGACGATCGGCGTCGTCGATGCTCCGGGACACGCACTCGATCATCTCGTCTTTGTCCTCGCGCAAGAGCAAGCGCTCTTTACCGGCGACGTCGTGCTCGGAACCGGGACCGTCGTCGTCGCACCGCCCGGCGGTGCGATGCGCCCGTACCAGCGCACGCTCCAACGTTTGCTGACCGAACACGGCGACTCGAACGTCATTTACGGAGGCCACGGCGAACGCATCGACGCACCGCGCGCCAAGCTGGTCGAATATATCGAGCATCGCAAGATGCGCGAACGGCAGATCGTCGGCGAGCTCGAAAAGGACCCTGCCACGATTCCGAGACTGGTCGAAAAAATCTACGTCGACGTCGACCGGCGGCTATGGCCGGCCGCAGCACGACAGATACTTGCGTATCTGCTTGCACTCGAAGAAGAAAATCGCGTCATTCCGCGCATCGTGCCGCGCAAGCCGTCAGCGGAGGAGGCCGCAATCCTCGACCCCAATCTCCAGCGCATCGCCGATCCCGAAGCCGCAGCCGTGGCTCGAGAAGAGCTCGGGACCTCCGTCGAGCTTCCCCTGGTCGAATATCGCATCGCTTGATAAAAGGGAGTCGTTTGCATGAGATTGATCGGGCTCGCCGCCGTGCTCGTCCTCGTCCTCATCGCAGCGCACGCCACGCAAAGGTCGATTGCGAGCGCCGCTTCCGACGGCAAGAGCGTATTCAACACGAACTGTGCGACGTGTCATCAAGAGAACGGCATGGGATCGCCCGGCGTCTTTCCGCCGCTCGCCGGGAACGGCGATGTGACGGCTAAGGATCCGACCAAGATCATCGGGATCGTGCTGCACGGCCTCAACACCCAAATCACGGTCAACGGCAAAGAGTACAACGGCGGAATGCCTCCGTGGAAAGGCACGCTCTCCAACGCCGACATTGCCGCAGTGCTGACTTACGTGCGCAGCTCGTGGGGGAACAGCGCGCCCGCCGTTACCGAAAAGATGGTCTCTGCGGTCAAGTAATCGCGAGAATGACTTTTCCGAATTGGTCGTGACCGGCTAAGCGTTCGGCGGCTTTCGCGGCCTCGTTCATCGGGAAGATCTCATCGACCGCCGGATGCAGCTTGTGCTTTCCGAACAGCCTAAGCATGTGCCGGAAATCTTCCGGACTTCCCATCGACGTGCCGCGAATGTCGAGCTGCTTCCAGAATATCGAGAACGGCCGAATCTTGGCGTCGCCATTCGTTCCGCCGTAAACGACGACGCGCGCGGCATAGCGCGCGATGTCGACGGCCTTGCCGAGCGTGTCGCCGCCGACCGAGTCGACGATCAGTGACGGACCGCCCCCGCCCGCGGCCTCGCGCGCTTCCTTGGACCAATTCTCCGACGTCTTGTAATTGATGCAGACGTCTGCGCCCATCGATTTTGCGCGTGCCAGCTTCTCCTCGCTCCCGGACGTAACGATCGCTTTGGCTCCGCACGCTTTCGCGTACAGCAACACGAAGCTTTGCACGCCGCCGCCGACGCCGGTCACCAAGACGACGTCGTCTTTCGTCAGCTCGCCGCGCGAAAAACACGCGCGATATGCAGTCACTCCCGCCAGCGGAATCGCCGCGGCTTCGTCGTCGCTCAGATGCTCGGGTGCCGGATGCACGTTCGCGGCCGGGACGGTGATGAATTCCGCAAACGTCCCCTCGCGCGGCATGCCGAGTACCCCGCCGTTGCGTTGCCAGACGCGTTCGTCGTCGCCCCAGTTCATCGTCGGATCGATGACGACGCGCGTTCCGGCCTTCGGTCCGCTCACGCCCTCGCCGAGCTCTGCGACTGTTCCCATTCCGTCCGAGCCCAGCGTTTTCGGCAATTCGATCCCCGGATAGAGACCCTGTGTTATGAACACGTCGCGCCGGTTGAACGCGGCGCGCTTGACGTTGACGAGTATCTCGCCGGCGGCGGGTTTCGGCTTCGGAATATCCTCGACGTGAAGCTTTTCCGGACCGCCGAGCTCGTTGAGCCGTACTGCTTTCATGCTTAAGGCGCTTCGCCCCCGGCTCCGCGCCCCCGTCTCGCCGGGCCCATCATCATGACAAAATCGTCAACATACCCCGAGGGGGCCCGTTCTGTCATCCCGAGCGTAGCGCCGAAGGCGCGTAGTCGAGGGACGACCGTAATCCCTGCCGGCCGGTCTTCGAATAAGACAAAATGCTCCTGTCCCTCGACTACGGCGCTTCGCGCCTACGCTCGGGATGACAGCGCTTCGCGCCCACGCTCGGGATGACAGCGCTTCGCGCCTACGCTCGGGATGACAGCGCTTCGCGCCTACGCTCGGGATGACAGCACTTCGCGCCTACGCTCGGGATGACAGCACTTCGCGCCTACGCTCGGGATGACAGCTAAACGTAGCCGCTGGCTGCGGTGGCGCCTTTCTTGCGCAGCTCCGATTGACGCAGTTCGACGCGACGGATCTTCCCCGAACGCGTTTTCGGAAGCTCGGCGATGAACTCGATCTCGCGCGGATACTTGTAGGGCGCGGTGACGCGCTTGCAGTGTTCTTGCAGCTCGCGTGCGAGCGCATCGCTCGCCGCATGTCCGGGACGAAGCACGATGAACGCCTTCACGACGTTGCCGCGCTCCGCGTCGGGGCTTCCGACAACCGCGGATTCCGCGACGGCCGGATGTTCGAGCAGGGCGCTTTCGACTTCGAAGGGTCCGATTCGGTAGCCGGCCGACGAGATGACGTCGTCGGCACGGCCGACGAACCAGAAGTATCCGTCGTCATCCAGCTGAGCGCGATCGCCGGTCAGATACCAGTCGCCGCGATGCGAGCGCAACGTCTCTTCTTCATTCTTATAATAGCCTTTGAAGAGCGTCGGCGGCCGCGGCGTCGTGCGTACGGCGATGTCGCCGACTTCACCGGCTTCGAGCTCCCGCCCGTTCTCGTCGATAACGCCGACGACATGTCCGGGCGTCGGTTTGCCCATCGATCCGGGGCGCACTTCCATCCCCGGCAAGTTTGCGACGAGCAATGAGTTCTCGGTCTGTCCGTAACCGTCGAGAATCGAAAGACCGAACGCATCCCGCCAGCGCGCGATCACTTCCGGGTTGAGCGGCTCACCCGCCGAAACGCAATGACGCAGCCGCGGTAATGTCCAACGCTCGCCGAGCCGCTCGAGCTTGGCTTCGAGCCGGTATTCCGTCGGCGCTTGGCAGAGCACGGTCACGCCGAGATCCCGCAGCAGATCCATGCGTTCTTCCGGAACGAACGCGCCTTCGTGCAGGACGATCGTCGAGCCGCAGGACCACGGTCCGAGCAGAACGTTCCACAACGACTTCGCCCAACCGGTTCCGGCCGTGCACCAAACGAGATCTTGCGGTTTGGCGTCGAGCCAAAACGCGGCTTGCATCCGTTTCGCGAACGTGTAGGCGTGATCGTGCACGACGCCTTTGGGATCTTTCGTCGTTCCGCTCGTGTAAACGATGTAGGCGAGGTCGGTGGGCAGCGTCGGGACGCCGGGTTCGGGCTTGGCGCGCTCGACGAGCGGCTCGAGCGCGGTCCAATTCGCGCGCTCGCCGCCGAGAATCGCAAAGCGCTCGAGCGTTTTGGCGTCCTCGCGCATCAGGTCGACTTCCGCGGCATTGCTGACGTGCGCAACGATCGCGCGCGCCTCGCTGTGCGTGGCACGGAACGACAAGTCTTTCGCGCGCAGCTGTTCGGAGCACGGCACCACGACGGCGCCGATGCGGTCCAGCCCGAGCATCGCAAACAGCCAGCCCGGAATCTTGGGCAGCAAGACGATCACGCGATCGCCCTTGACGATCCCGAGATCCATCAAGGCACGGGCATAGCGCTGCGAGATCGCCGAGATCTCCTCGAACGTGAAGCTGGTGCGATTTTTCGCCGCGTCGAGGTAGACGAGACCGGTCCGCGCCCCATTCGATTCTCCGAGCGCGTCGATCACATCGCGCGCGAAATTGAACTCCGCCGGCACCCGCCATTCAAAAGGCATACGCATCTCCACCGTCCCTCGACTACGGGACCCTCCGGGTCCCTACGCTCGGGATGACAAGGAGACCCGCTTCTCCAAATGGACCGGGCTATGTTCAATTTTCGAGATCTCTCGCGGGTGACGAAGACGTTTCGCCTGGAGCTCGGACCCTTGAAGGCGCGCGGCGTCCCGGCCATCCTGCTGGGCTCGGCGGCGATCGTGGCCTCGGCCGGCTTTGCCCGCTTGCTCGCCCAAAACCCGACGGCCCTCACCGAAACGATTCGCGAGGCGACACGGTTTGTGGGGATGTTGCGCGGCGATGGGCAACACCAATTGCATTCCGGCGATGATTGACAGAGACGGAGTAGTCGCGCTGATACGCGCGCAGATGCCCGACGCGGACGTCGTCGTAACCGACTTGACGGGAACGATGGATCATTACGACATTCGCGTTCGCTCGAGCGCGTTTACGGGTAAATCGTTGCTCGATCAGCATCGCATGGTGTACGCAGCCCTCGAAGACGCGCGTCAAGACGGACGTATTCACGCGCTTCAGCTCAAAACGGAGGTCCCCAGTGCCTGATTCTGACTCGCTGCGCGACGAGATTTCGCGCGAAGTCGACGCCAATACGATTCTCGTCTATGGAAAAGGGACGAAGGACGCTCCGCGTTGCGGCTTCACCCTCGAGACGATTCAATTTTTCAATCACTTCGGCTATCCGTTCGAAGTGATCGACGTGCTCGAAAACGTGCCGAAGCGCGAAGTCCTTTCGCAGATGACCGATTGGCCGACGCTCCCGAAGGTTTTCATCGACGGGCAATTCTACGGCGACACCGATATCTTGGGGCCGATGGCGGAAAGCGGCGAGCTGAGCACGCTACTCGGCAAAGTTTTCGAGAAGAAAGGCGTCAAGCCCAGCGTCGTCTTATAGCCCAGCGTGAACTTCGATCGGCTGATTTCGCCGAGGGCGTTTGCCATCGTCGGCGCGTCGGCCGATCTCTCGCGCATCGGCGGTCAGCCGGTTCGCGCCAACACACAATTCGGTTTTCGCGGCCACGTTTATCCCGTCAACCCGAAGTATGACGAGATAGCCGGGCTGCGCTGCTATCCGGACCTCGCTGCGGTTCCGCAAGGCTGCGACGTGGCGTTGATAGCGGTCGCCGCGCCGCACGTTGCGAGCACGATTCACGCGTGCGGAAAAGCCAAGATTCCCTTCGCGATCGTGTTGGCCGCGGGCTACGGTGAAATCGGCGAACGAGGCGCGGGGCTCGAACGTGACCTGCGTGACGCGATCGCCACGACCGGTGTCCGCGTCGTCGGGCCCAATTGTCAGGGCATCCTGAATTTTCGCGAAAGATTCTACGGCGGCTTCGGCTCGATTTTCCAGGATGGGGAGCTCGGCTCCGGTACGATCGCGATGATCACGCAAAGCGGCGGCTTCGGCTACGCCATGGCGCAACTCGCGGCCAAATCGGGCGTCGGTTTCAATTACGTCGTCTCGACCGGAAACGAAACGGACATAACGCTCCTCGATCTCATCGAATATTCGCTCGAACGCGACGACGTGTCGATGATCGCGACGTACCTCGAAGGAGTACGCGACGGACGCAAGCTCGTCGCTCTCGGGCAACGGGCGCTCGAGCTTCGCAAGCCGATTCTGATTTGGAAAGTCGGAAACACGGCCACCGGCCGCCGCGCCGCCGCGTCGCATACCGGCAATCTCACCGGCGACTACGACCTTTATACAGAAGCCTTCCGGAGCGGCGGGTTCATCCAGATCGACGATCTCGACGAGCTGATCGACGTCGCGCGCGGCGTTGCGATGCAACGCTGGTCCGAAGGCAACCGCGCCGGCGTGATCTCGATCTCGGGCGGCGCGGGCGTGCTCGTCGCCGACCATTGCGAAGGCTCCGGGTTGCGATTGCCGCAATTGAGCGAGCCTAGCACGCGCGAGCTCGCGACGATCTTACCCGAATTCGGATCGCTCGCGAATCCGATCGACGTGACGGCGCAGGTTTTCAATCAGCTCGACATATTCTCACGCACGCTCGAAGTCGTGCGCGACGATCCAAACGTCGATCAGCTGATTCTGTATCTTGCCTCCGTCCCCGACCCGGCCGCAGAGCGCGTCACGAGCGCGATTGCTCCGGCGATAGGCGCATCGCACAAACCCGTCTTCGTCGCGTGGTCGGCGCCGCCCGAACGCGCCGCGCGCGGCATGGAGGTGATGCGCGAGGCGGGCATCGCCATCTATCCGACGCCCGTTCGCGCAGCCTTCGCAGCCGCATCGCTAAGCGAGTTCGCGCGAAAAACATCTCGCGACGTCTCGAAATGCGCCGTGCGTCCGCCGAACCTTGCGCGCGCGTCGCTACCCCAGGGCGCTCTACAATTGGGCGAACGGGCGTCGCAGGCGCTGCTCGAAGGTTACGGCATCAGGTTTGCGCGTTCGGTCGCCGTTCCGCGGACTGCAGTCGGCGATATAGAAAAATTGCCCTTCGATTTTCCGGTCGTCGTGAAGATCGACGCGCCGCAGATCGCGCACAAAACGGAAATCGGCGGCGTACGAACCGGGATCGCAAATTTTCCTTCGTTGCGCCGGGCCGCGAGCGAGATGCTCGAGCGTCTCGACGGCCGGGCGGACGGCGTGCTCGTCGCCGAGACGCTGCAGGGGCTCGAAACGCTGGCGGGTGTCGTCAACGACGGGGTCTTCGGCCCGATCGTCGTCTTCGGATTAGGCGGCATCTTCGCGGAGACGCTGCGCGACGTGAGCCGGCGGTTCGCGCCCTTCGATCGCACGGTCGCCTTCGAGATGATCGACGAGTTGCGCGCAGCTCCGATCTTGCGCGGTGCGCGCACCGGTACCTCATATGACTTGGATGCCCTTGCCGATGTGTTGGTCGCGCTCTCGTGGTTCGCGGCGGACAACGTAGACCGGCTCTCCGAAGCCGATCTCAATCCCATCTTCGTGCGCTCGAAGCCGGAGGGTGGCGCGATTGCGGCCGACGCATTGATCGTGACATGCTAGGCTCGCTCGTCTGCCGTTTCGAGCATTTCAATACCGATTGGTACCGGCGTTGGTACGAAGCGATGCATCTCGTACCGCGACCCGAAGATCCGCCCTACCACCGCAAACTCTGGGAGTACTGCGCGGTCGCGCAATCGTTGTGGGAGCGCGGCAAACTGCAGCCGGGGATGCGCGGCCTCGGGTTTGCGGTTGGAATCGAACCGTTGGCCTCGCTGTTCGCGTCGCTCGGCGTCGACGTCATCGGCACCGACATCGAACCGCGCAGCTTGATGGGTCAAGTATGGGGACGCGCAGGCGAGCATCCGCGCTCGCCCGACGATCTCTACCAAGAGGCGATTCTCGACCGCACGACGTTCGACAAGCACGTTACCTTTCAGTACGCGGACATGAACCGGGAATGGCCGTTCGCGAGGGAAGGTTCGCTCGACTTCGTGTGGAGCTGCTGCGCGTTCGAGCACCTGGGAAGCCTCGAGCGCGGCGTGCAGTTCCTGCTGCGCTCATCCAAGCTGCTCAAAAAGGGCGGCGTGGCCGTTCACACGACCGAGTATAACGTCACATCGAACACGCGAACGGTCACGCGGGGCAAAGGCGTGATCTACCGGCGGCGCGACATCGAGGAGATCGACCGTCGCCTGCGCTACGACAAGCGTTGCCTCGCCGCAATGGATTTCGATCCCGGCGAGCACGAATACGACCGCTACTACGACAAGTTTCCATACCAGCCGCTGGCGACTCCCGGGCAACAGCATCTCAAGCTGTTCTTCGACGGATTCGTCGCCACGTCGATGCTGCTAACGATCGTGGGGTAACGAATGACGACTGACGTGTTGCTCGAGCGTTTCAAGACGATGCTCTTGATGCGTCGTTTCGACGAGACGGTCGACCGCTTGTATGCGGCCGGGAAATTGTACGGGACGATCCATCTCTATATCGGACAGGAGGCCGTCGGCGCCGGAATCTGCGGCGAGCTGGTGCACGGGGACGTGATCGCATCGACGCATCGCGGACACGGGCACAACGTTGCGATGGGAAGCGATCCGGGCGCGATGATGGCGGAGCTGCTCGGACGTGCGACGGGATTGTGTCATGGATTCGGCGGCTCCATGCACATCGCCGATCAAAAGCTCGGCAACCTCGGTGCAAACGGGATCGTCGGCGGCGGCGTTCCGTTGGCGACCGGCGCGGCGCTGTCGTTCAAGATCCGCGAACTTCCGCACGTTGCCGTATCCTTCATGGGCGACGGTGCGCCGAACGAAGGCTGCGTGCACGAATCGCTCAACATCGCGGCGATCTGGAATTTGCCGATCGTTTTCGTCATCGAGAACAATCAGTACGGTATGAGCGCGCCGGTGAAAGACACGTATGCGATCGAGCGCCTCTCGGAACGCGCGAGCGCCTACGGAATGCCGGGCGAGAGCGTCGACGGGCAAGACCTCTTCATGGTCGCCGATGCGGCACGGCGCGCAATCGCCCGGGCGCGTTCCGGCAGCGGACCGACGCTGCTGGAGATGGTGACGTACCGTTACAAAGGACACTCGCGCAACGACCCGGCCCGCTACCGCCCGGCGGGCGAGCTCGACGCGTGGAAAGCGCGCGATCCGATCGAGATCGTGCGCACGCGTCTCTTGCAGGACGGCGTCGCCGAAGCGCGGCTCGCCGAGATTACCGCCGAAGCCGACGCCGCGATCAGCGCGGCTGTCGCGTTCGGCGAAGCCGGCCCGTTCCCGGACCCCGAAGACGTGCTGCCCAAGGTGTACGCATGATCGAGACGACGACGGCCGACGTCGTGTTCGGCAAAGCGCTCAACTGGACGATCGCAACGGCGATGGAAACCGATCCGAACGTTTTCATCATCGGCGAGGACATCGGGCAATTCGGCGGCGCCTTCGGGATCACCAAAGGTCTGGTCGAAAAATTCGGCAAGCCGCGCGTGCTCGACACGCCGATCTCGGAAGCCGGGCTCGTCGGCGTCGGCGTCGGCGCGGCGATGATGGGAATGCGCCCGATCGTCGAGATTCAGTTTTCCGACTTCCTCGTCAACGCGATGGATCAAATCGTCAATCAAGCCGCCAAAGTACATTTCATGTTCGGCGGCAACGTGAACGTGCCGATCGTGATCCGCACGCCGTTCGGCGGCGGCGTCGGTCTCGCAGCACAGCACTCGCAATCTCTCGAAGCCTGGTTCTATCACGTTCCGGGTCTCAAGGTCGTTGCGCCGTCGACCCCCGATGATGCACGCGGGCTCCTGTTCGCATCGATCGACGATCCGAATCCGGTCATCTTCTTCGAGCACAAGCTGCTCTATTCGGTCAAGGGTCCGATGCACGAGTCGATCGAGCGCATTCCGCTGGGTAAGGCCGTCGTGCGGCGCCCGGGGAAGGACGGAACGGTCGTTTCGTATTCGTTCGCGATGCATCGCACGCTCGAAGCCGTCGAAAAGCTTGCCGCAGATGGAATCGACCTCGAAGTGATCGATCTGCGGACGCTGTATCCCATGGACATCCGGGCGGTGATCGCATCGGTCGAACGCACCGGGCGGCTCGCAGTCTCGCACGAGGCGGTCATCCGCGGCGGAATCGGCGGCGACATCATCGCGCAAGTGTGCTCG
>Ga0335072_10001154_pt1 | contig 43968 bp, 35 predicted proteins | sample Lox_Sample_21_FD_206725 | JGI IMG/M metagenome (GOLD analysis project Ga0335072, IMG submission 206725) | Soil microbial communities from Loxahatchee National Wildlife Refuge, Florida, United States - Lox_Sample_2.1 | ecosystem: Environmental > Terrestrial > Soil > Wetlands | place: USA... | reverse complement strand
CTTTCATCTTGGCTCGTTTATTCAGAATCGAGCTTTTCATCAGCCTGGAACGTTATCAAGACACTGGCTTCTCCCTACCGTCATTGAGCGGTGGAACATTTTCGTGCGTCGGCAAAGCGCTCACCCTCCTGCAGTGCGTCAGGGCTTGCCGAGCATTGTATACGAATACGTGGTCGAGCTTGCAGATCCAGCTCGTGGCAGAGAGGGGTTTCTGACAGCCGCGAGAACTGGTTTGCTCAGTTTGCTAATTTTGCGACCCTGATGTTCAAGCCACGCAACAGAAATGTGTGGAAATCAATAGATGTTTCTGTCGCGAGAAGTGATTAGAAATGCATTTCGAATACTGGGAAGGCTCCTGACTGCCAGAACCTTGCCTTCTAATTCTGAATTGTTGCAGTTGCCGTGCGTAAACAGCAAGCCCGTTCCGTAAAGTACTCTGAACCAGGCCAAGGCTTCTTGTATTGTGACTAGCCCTCCTCAATCTGGTTAGTTAGTTGCCCTTCCGATTTCTAAGCCCCCATCGGCACATGTCGCAACCGCAGTTAAAAGCGCTTAACGACAAGGCTGACTCAATATGTTCAGTTCGCCCAAAGAACTTTTGACTCTGCTACTAACCAGTGTCGGCTGCCGCTCTTCGGACAGATGCCTGAGGCCTGTGTCAGATGACCTTGCGTCAACCCAATTGATGCTTGACACGCCGCATATAGAAGGCGTCTACACACCTAGACCCGCTGGTCAACTAATTGTCGAGGATGAATGTGACCTCGTGATGAGACGGGGACCTCGTTATACCTTACTGCAACTTGAAACCATGTATGCCCGTATCGTCCAAGAGGCAGACAGCATTCCATTACACAGAAAACGTCCAGGAGGGGAAATTGATTGCCCCGCCTCGCCATCCTGCTCAAACGGGGCGTCAGGCATACATGCACGGAATTTGTGCCCGGTTGCCCAAGCCCTCTCCATACATCAGGTTCTGATTTTTGGGTCTTCTCTTGACTGGTTCTTCCTCCATACAATCAGAAACAGCGAGAGATCTCGTTGCCCAATCTCTTCGTCTCCCACTCGAACCTGCTGAACTTATCTCTTGGACTGCAATATGTCTAGGGCGTCTAGTGGAGAGCTCAGGACACCTCATTCGCTGAGCTTGGTAATAGATGACATCCGCAACTACTCCGACGGCATCTCGCATGCGTTCGATGCTGCCAACGAGCTCATTGCATCAAGCAGCCCTGTTGATGAGGGGTTTGCCTCGGAAGGGTCTGCCTCAACGCATGCGGATCTAGACCAAACAATGCATGACCTTGACCTTGAATTCGGCGTTCATCGCGGTCATGTTGCTGAGATTGGCCTTGTCAAATTCTATGGACTTGAGACCATATCGGACAGGCTGAGTCGTAAGTAAGCCACATGTGTACAGAGTGTCGGATTGGTCGCTGAAGTCGTTTTTAGGCCTGGTTGCTTTAGACCTGACGCAGACCGTGACACAAATCTGTCAAATCGGAGTTGATCTCAAAGAATTCTTCTCCAAGGACCGTCAAGACCCTTACTATGATGTCGACCACACAGTCAGACAATCCGTCAAGTCAATCGAGCGAGAACGAGACGGTCTTTGCGCCAACTTAGCGAATGTTGCCAATAGCCTACCTCTCCCCTCACCGCCGGCACGGACTAGACTCCAGTTATGCCCTTCAGCGAAACGACTTGTCGATGGTCAGGACGATGGGTACATTAACTATATCGATAAAAATTACCTGACAAATGTGGAAAGGGAACTCCTATTGCAATCCGGTGGTGCCTTCCAATACTGGAAATGCCCTAACTGCAAGCTGGAGATCAAATTCTATGTTAGACAGAGCCAATACTCGACACTGTTGACCACCCGAGAGATAAGAAAGTGTGGCAAGCTTACTATCCGCGAAGCGCTGCTGGCAAAATCACACCTCGACCAACGCCACAGGCCAGCTTCGCACCTGAAGTATGCTTGCCTTATTTGTATGGCTAACGGCGAAAGCTTGCAACGGGATCGAACAGCATTCGAATGCTCACGGGATCTCACTCGCCACCTACATGAGAAGCATAGCGAGAGATCGCTGCCAGATCTCATCATGCGTGAACTTCGCTTCGTTGGCCGAACTACGCGGGAAGAAAATATTCCCTACGATCTGAAATTTGCATAAGCCAGGAACGTCGGAGTCGGCTTTCTCAGGGCACGTTCTCTTTTCGCTTCGATGTCTGTCTTCGTACTTTTTCGTTGTAACTTAGGTAATTTGACACCACTTCGGTAGTTGGCATTCACGGGCTTTGCGGGGGCGTTCTGTACCGGGCTGAAGAAAGCCTTGGTGTGGCATTTGTGTAGGACTACTTTTTTCTCTCCCGCAAACAGGCAATACCTGTCAACGGCAGGAGATAGCGTCGTAATTTTCGCGAATACAATTCAAGCATGGATTTAACAATCCTGGGAGACCGCTCCCTTTGGACGCACTAGCAAAATCGATGAAAAGTAATGTTTGAGGATCCGAAATTGCTGGTGCTAGGATTTATGCAGGAACAATGTTTCCACGAGGTCTACTGCGGTGGGGCCGGCTGGCATTAGCCCCTTATGGGCACTGGAACCCCGTCTTTTGGCATCTATTTAAAGACAGCAGAGACACATAGCAGAGAGACGACAAGCAAGCTTTCTACCAAAACGGAATCAAGTTACTTGAAGATATCGTGTGAATGCGGCTACATTTCGTTCGCTTTTCCGCTTTCCACGCGGTATGGCAGTCCGACCTTTTCGCCGTCAAAATCAAATATGATATTTGTTGTCCTGGGGATGGCCAGTCATTGATACGTTCTGCCCCACCTGTAACGGTTGTTCAGCAATAGTCCCATCATGCCAATGGAGATGTTTGAAAAGTCCCAACACCGGCTCGCTCACTCTCATTCTATTGAGGTCCGAGGATGCTTTGGCTAACTGCTGTAATGCTCAAAGGACAATTCTATGCTGATATGCTCGCTATGTGTCATCCACCAGTCTCCTCCCTTCCCAAGCTTTCCTCGCCAATTCCATCAAAGTGTCAAAGTCCCCACTCATCTCGCACATGCGTCTGAAAGAACCGTTCTCTTTTCGGATCAACTCCCATGGACCATCATACTCTACCACCTCGCCTTTGTCCAATACTAGAACCTTGTCGTAGTCGATGATAGTTTGAAGGCGATGTGCGATTGTGATTATTGTGTTATCCTTGAGCTCGCGAAGAGTCTCTTGAATCTTAGAATCGGTAGCGTAATCGATTGATGCCGTGGCTTCGTCCATAAGTAGCACCCTCGGTGATTTGAGGAGTGCACGAGCAAGGCATAGCAGTTGCCGCTGACCTTGGGAGAGGTTCGAGCCAGATTCGGCGATTGCCGAGGAAAGGTTGAGGAAGATGTTCTTGTTGTCGTCACGAGCGTTGCCTGCGATTCTTGCTAGGGTAGTCTTTGATGACTCTAGGCCGGAATTCGACCTGGTCGGGTTTTCCGCCAGTTCGGGCCCAATGGCGACTGGCCCCTCTTCGGGGCTGCCTCCAGGGTGGGAAGGGGTGGAATTAGCTGCCAATGTAGGGGCATCACTTGACGCCGGCGTGGTGGTCCCTGATTCGATGGGAGTGTCAAGTAGGTTCTTCGTGCCCGATTGTTGTGCATTCCCGTTTCCGGGCGGGTGAAATGCCTTGCCATTAGCTGCGTTGTAAGCACCTTTCGATCCGGACGATATCAATTGCACCCTCTTGAGAGCGGTGAAAATCTCTTCATCAGTGAAAATACCGAAAGGATCCAAGTTGTTGCGGAGTGTTCCCGTAAATAGGGTTGGGTCTTGTGGCACAATTGTGATTGCTTCCCGTAAATCTTGTAGTCCAATCAACCCAATGTCCACACCATCAATCAGTATTTTGCCTTCTACGGCTTCCAAGCCGCGGAATAGAGCCAGGGCTAGAGAGCTCTTACCCGCACCTGTCCTACCAACAATTCCAACTTTTTCACTGGGGCGAACAGTAAAAGAAACATTTTTGAGTACGAAGTCGAGATCACTTCGATATCTCGTACTGTACCCGACGAATTGAACGCGACCCTGGCTTGGCCAATTGGCTGCCGGCTTTGTTTCAGGTATCTCAGCTGGCGCTTCCTGCTCCACATCAATGTACTCCTTGACTCTTTCTACGGCATTCATATTCTGCTCGTTCGCAGCGTATAGTCGGACAAGCCATAGAACGTTTTCTGTGAAGGTGATGGCGTACGATAAAGATAGGCCTGCAGCGCCTGCATCGATGTGACCCACGTTCGTGATCACGAATACCCCCGTAAAGAACGACACTAAAGCACCCGCAATATCAATGCGGAAAGCTAGCCATCGATTTGTCGCCCAAAGATAGATAAAGGGCCGGTTGTGGGTATTGACGCGATTGTGATTGTCTTGGAGAAAGCGAGACTCGTCTCCATATGCACGAATCGTAACGACACCATTCAATGTCTCTCCAAATGCTTGGAACAGCGGACTACGCTGGACAGACTCTATGCGTTTTAGATCGCGCGAAGAGCGTATGTAGAAGAACGCAGTGGCGAAATAGATGGCGCCAATGAACACACCGGCAACAAGAAACCCTGGAGTGATGACGCTAATCAATATAACGATTGTGATCACAGAAGCGAGGCTGTGGATCATGCCAATAGCAACAGGGGATACTTCCTGGTCGACCGACTGGACATCCTTGGAGAAGCGATTCATTAATTGACCCAAAGGTGTGGAATCGAAAAACTTGAATTTTGCCCTCAATATAGCGTTCAAAAGAGAGTCGTGAATCTTCCACGATGCATGGAGTGAACCCCAAAATAAGATCAACTCTCGCGACAGGCAAATGAGCACGTAGATGAGGCCGATTAGGGCATAGATTCCCAGGTAGTATCCCACATCTACGTCAGGTAGAGCAGAAGCCGATAGAAACCTCGAAACACGAGGCTGGACTATCAATGCGTTCGCACGCAGACTGGTGGATGAAATCCTAGATGTCTGCCAGTTGATTACCGATCTCGGAACGTCGAAAGAGCCGGCAAGCAGCACACTCCGGCTTGGTTGTGGGATCGCGCTCATCAAAGCTTTGTACCAATAAGAAGATGAGGAGCCGGATAGCAACTCAGTAGTATTCGCCGTCAACACTCTCCGGTCACTCAGACCGACGAACAGCATCGAATTGATTTCAGACATATGGTAAGCATTCGCCCACTGCCGAATCCACACATTGGTTGCAACAGATCCAACCTGAGTCGCAATGAATCCGAAAGCGGCAAAGACCCAGAAATACCAAGGACCCATAGATCTCAAGTACATGGCAATTGTAGTCATCTTAACTGAGCCAACGGCTTTTGTTTCGATCCTGGTGTCGACAACAGCCTTGTCTGGTTTGTAGGCCTTTTGAGTGCTGCCGTTAGCGTGACCATTTGCAGAAGCTGCAGGTGTGGAGTTTTTGGCGATCTGTTCTTCCAGATTTGACGTGACACGAGAAGGAGGGACAGATTGTCCGCGCGATCCAGGCCGAGATTTCAGTAGCTCCTCACCAAGGACTCCGCTCTTTATAACTGATTCCGGCGTACCCTGAGCGGAAATTTTGCCATTGTCGAGCGCGACTACATAGCTCGAATGCGGTACTGTCAGGGTAACATTGTGGGTTACGAGTATGCAAGTACGATTGTGCATCAAACTTCCCATAATGGCTCCTTCGAAAATGTGCTTGGCCGTATGCGAGTCGACAGCGCTGAGGCAGTCATCCAGGAGAAGGTGCTTCGAATTGCAGTACAGTGCACGAGCAAGAGATATTCTCTGTTTCTGACCGCCAGAAAGGGCAATTCCTTTCTCGCCGACAAGCGTCTTGTCACCTGCATCAAGTATCTCGAGATCGCGCTCCAGGGCACAAGCAGCTATAACTGCTTCGTACCGTTGCTGGTCGAAAGGGGATGCAAACAAGATGTTCTCCTTGATGGTGTCATTGACAAGCCATGCTTGCTGCGCACAGTAAGCGACGCTTTCAGTCAGACCTGTCAATGGATCCGGTCGAAGCTCTTGCCTGATCGAGCCTCCGGGTATTCGGACATTCCCTTTCAAGAGCGTCATCTCGCCAAGTAGCGCCATTAATAGCGACGTCTTTCCAGATCCAGTTGGACCGGCAATTATGTTAAGTCGACCAATCTGGAAATCGGTATTAATGTTGATCAATCGAAAAGAATCCAGACTGGCGAGACCGCTTGAGTCTTTCTTTGAGCCCCACGATAAAGTGGCATCCTCCAAGGCGATCTTGGTCTCTCCGTTGCCCAGGGTCTTGCTTTTCCGAAGCTGCATATACTTTTCGGTATCTTCTTCATTCAAGAACTGATCTACTCGGTCAACTGAGACTTTGGAGTCCTGGACGTGAGCAACCATATCTGCTAGCTGGTCGAGCGGTATTCGCAGTAATGCAAACGTCGACAAGGCTGGAAAAGCGATCGACGGAAGTAGGGGCTTTTGCTCGACGACAGTGTAGATGAAGAATGAAACGAAGGTAATGGCGATGGGCACAGCGCTCCAAATAGTTGCCGCAAGAGACCAGAGGATGTATCGTCGGCGAAGGGCCTTCAGTTCTATCCGTCGTTTCTCGTTCACATTGTCTGCAAAACGACGCTCCCAAGCGAAGTATTTGATAATACGGATATTCTGGAGGACCTCGTTGGTTGAGTGTATCCTTGCGTCGGTGGCCGCCATAATGGTCTTCTGGGCACGTTGGAATGACTTGGCGATGTACAGGTTGAGAGGCAAGAGCAGGACCATCATGGCGATGCCAGCAAAGGAGCTGAGCCCCAGAATTTTGTAGAGCAGAGTAATAGCCATTGCAATTTGGACAGGTGTGGCTGCCCAAAGGAAATGTAGATATGCACAGACGTCGGCCACTTTGAAAGAATCGATGGACATCAAATTAATGATCTTTCCGTTGTTAGCTTGGACATCGACGGCTTTCTCTACCTTTGCTTGATCGTTGTTCGGTGTGTCCTGTGATTGATCTGCAGAGATGTGCTTCGCATCTTTCTTTCTGCGTCCAAACACAAAGAGCTTCTGTGTGAAGCTCTGCTTATGCTTTTCTGCAGGTTCCTTTCCAAATTCACTTTCAGTACTGGCGGCCGCCTTACGCCGCAAGGCCTTAGAGTAGATCTCTCCCACGATTATAGCCCGAAGCTGGATGCAGATCTTGCGTCCAATCCATAGCCCTTGTCCATTTGCGACTGCCATTATAGTACCATTGAAGAACAGTAATATGACGTACAGCCAAGCAGCATTAGTGGGTGTGGAATGAGGATCTTCAAGGTACTCCAAAATGAGCTTGAGCAAGAGCGTTGGAAGGAATAAGCAAACGCTACCGAGCATTGCCCATGCGCCTTGAATGAGTAGCTTGGTCTTGAAGAACCATAGCAGTCGCACAGCCAGACTGTTCGTCTTTCTCATTTGCCGAAAGTGCGAGAGTACAAGGGCGGCCTTGTCTTCAACATTGACATTCCAGACATCACTGAGCTCCAAAGTCTTCTTGTATCCACGCCAGACAATTGCATCAGCCCAGGCGAAACTTGCCAGAGAGATCACACTAGCCATGGGCTCATGCGAAGGTTCCAAGTCTTTCTCGTATTCTAGCACCACTGATTTGTTGCCCTTGCGAGAAAAGAGAGCAATAACAAACAGCAGGCTGGTGAGAGCGAATTGAGCGATCGTCAGATCACGAGCAAGACGTTCCCCTGGATGAATGATGGCCGAACGGAACACGAAAAGTTCAAGGACCCATTGTGTGCCATATAGATAGGTGGTGTGGTTCCACAAGTGGATGTGTGGTAGACGCCTCTTTGACGCAGACAAGCATAATCGAAGAGCGGCCAAGAGAAGGATGTAGGCCCATACCATGACTCCTGCAATTGACGCCTCCCTTGAAGTAGCTGCGATACTGATCTGACCCTTTCCTGCGATAACTTTGGCCGAAGATATTCCGACTTGACCGACAAGTATGAGAACCTCCAACGCTACCAGAAACAATTCTCCTTTTGGTTTGTCCAATTCCTGAATGGACGCATGGCTGACTGTCTTTTGTAAGGACAGTTCCGCCACGCTGTCGTTGTCCTCCACGCTGGTACTGTCGTCCAGATCTTGACATCTCCATGGGTCTGTTGCACTGGCAGGCTCGGACGGCTGATCGGGATTGAGATGCCGCCATTTGACGGTTGGGCTTGCTCTAGACTGAGCCCATTGTTGATAGACTTGGAGTAGAAGGATAAGGAAGGAAAGGCTGCAAGTGATCGACGGAAGGAGGATCTGAAGGAAACTAGAACACTTCGATTAGCGTTGAAGGACCAACAGAGTGAATCGGGAGTGAAGCCCAACCCTATCTGAAGGCTGCCGAGGCAGTAGTAAAGGGTGGAGGGTGAAAGGTCACATACTCTATTTCAAAACACAAGCTCAGATCATCTCTTTGCCATATTGGACCAGAGCACTGAGCAAACATCGCTCTCAAAGACAAGACATTGGCAGTATTAGGAGAAAAACTATAAGGAGTGAATACGTACAGTGGAAGGGAAGACGCAACTTGCGTGGTAGAGTCGCTGAAAATGATATGCACTGTATTCCTGGCTGCAACCGAACTTGAAGCCCACAAATTTTGTTCGTTGATATTGGTGGTTTGCCGCTAACGATAAGGGCTGCAAGCTAGTGAAAGCCTTTGCTACGCCGCGGGTGTCCCACCGTCGGCCTGCAGAGGTTGGATACCTGACTACAGCTTTCCACCCTGAACTCCCCTCTTCGTCGTGGTTTGCCTAATATACTCGACGCGTTTCCCCCTCGAGGTCCACTTCTCTGTCGCTTTCAGTCTTGCTTCAAACTACGTTCTCCACCGCGCGCGTCTATTCAAGCAAGGTTCTGAAAAGCCAGGGTGACTAGCCATGCCGTGCTGACCAAGGGTGTTCGGGTGGGATCGAAGACTTTCTCGAGTTTTGATTCACCGCGTTTCCTCAGTCAATCCATTCTTCGTCTTTAACGTCAAGCTTGTGCTTAACAAGCCCCTTTTACATCTCGCAACTCAACACCTCTCTCGACTTTGCCCAAACGCTATCTTCCCAAGCCCGGTACATCGATCACAGCGACCGCCAAAATGTCCAAGAATGTGTTGATGAACGAATACAAGGCTTTAGCCAAAGAGAAATGGGTGGAGATCGAGGCCCGTCATTCCCTTTCGAATCTTGAGAAATTCACTGACTTGTATGTAGCTCGGTGATGAGGAAGACCTCTACAACTGGACCATCGCTCTGATCGTCATCAACCCAGACTCCTTGTACTATGGAGGATACTTCAAAGCCAAGATGAGCTTCCCAAAGGACTACCCTTACAAGCCTCCGGGTACGCAAACTAGAACCTACACATAAATGTCAAGGCTGACATACACTAGACTTTCGTTTCCTGCGGCCTCTTTGGCATCCTAACATCTACGAAGACGGAAAGCTCTGCATATCCATCCTACATGCTCCAGGTGAAGATATGATGTCCGGTGAAAGTGCTGGCGAGCGTTGGTCTCCCGCCCAACGAGTCGAGTCGGTCCTCATTTCTATCCTTTCCCTGCTGGATGACGCGGAGATATCTTCGCCGGCCAACGTCGACGCCGGGAAAATGCTGCGCGATGAGCCAGAAAAGTATAAGGAACGTGTGAAAAGGGACGTTGAGCTCTCCAAGCAGGACGTCCCAGAAGGCTTCATTATGCCCACACATGAGACGACAAAGCCAGTCATGGAAAAATTCAATGACGATGACTTCTGGGCTGACAGCGATGTGGAAGATGAAGATACGTTTGGTGGTAGTGATTCTGACGCCGAGATGACTATGGACGATTCGGACGAGGAGGATCAAGAAGATGAAGATGATGACGACGAAGACGACGAAGCGCAAGAGGGAACGGATACAGAAAAAGAGATCGATTCCGAGATGAGCGATGATGATACAGCGTAGTCTAAAAGTATCGACGGCGCGAGTTTTGGTCACAACCCACTCTTGTACTATTTCAGGCGTATGGCGACCTCCAAGGAATGTCTCAGCGATACTTGCGGGCGATTGAATCGACATGCCGAAGCGGAGTTTCCGGATTGAAGTCAGGAAGGGAGAACTTCCTTTAGCGAGGCGTCTGGGATTTTCAACTCGTACCACGGCATTGTCTTTTATGTTGGAGGCAGTGGGCACATACTCTATAGTTCCTAGGCATTAAATTCGAGATTAACGTTTGAACATTTCATTCTCTCTTCTAGGTAGTCAGGCTATTCACGAGCTCAAGAATACACCTCACAGCTTCCCCAGGCTGCTCCTGCGGCAGCCAATGCCCAGCTCCCTCCACATACCTGGCGCCCCTAAAATCATCACACACATGCGCCATGTTCTCCACAGCCTTTGGTTCCTGATAACTCCCCCAATCCTTCACCCCACTTACAAACAGGCATGGCACCTCAATCTTCTTCCCCGCAAATATCTCCACGTCACTCGCGATCTCGCGCTTTGTTTGCACTCTATACCAATTCAGTCCGCCCTGAAACCCATTCCGCGCATACTCGCCTACATACACAGCCAGCTCCTCATCACTCAACCACCTCTTGCTTATCCGCTGCACCTCCTCAGGATCCTCGTTCTTCATATCCCGTGCAACCGCTTCTCTCATATTGTCTGCTTTATCCATGATATAATACCTCGGCATCTTCTGAAGCTCTTCCGCCTCCCACCCCTTCAACGGATGTGGATCATTCCCGGCCCAATCTGCACTCTTCAGATGGAAATAGCCTCTCAGAAATTCATGCAACCCCTCTTGGGGGTTCGTCATCTCGTCATCGGCTGATGAAGTGCAGTAGTACCATTTATAGTGTTTCCGAGGCCGGGGTAACGCCGCGAGCTGTGCTTCCATGTCGACGGGTGCAGGGGGTAGAGGAGCACCATTGGCAGTATTGAAGGGGAGACTTGGGGGCCCTTTGAAAGGGTGAGACATTATGACGAGGGATTGGAAGAAGTCGGGGCGGGCGAGGGCGCAGAGGGCGGCGGTTATGCTGGTGTTTCCTCGTTAGCATGTATTCGGATAGCCCATGGTAACCTTGATTAGCAGTAGCCGGATGAATCTACTATCATAAGTAATGTGTCTTATTTTGTTGCTAGGCTGTGTGGACTGTTGTCGGACGAGATGTCCACCGAGATTTCGATCACCCTCTTAAGCTAAACTGCCTCCGGGCAAAACCGACACATATTTGAAGAAATAGATTAACTCACGCGCCGAAATCGTGGCCGACAAGGCATCTTACCTTGGTATAGCCGAGGGCGTGGACGAGTAGGATGACGTCGCGGATGAGATTCAAGGGGCGGAAGTCAGAGGCGTCGATGGGTCCACAAGGAGAGGACGTGCGACCATAGCCGCGCTGGTCGAATGCAACGACGTAATAGTCGGCTGAGGCAAGGAGAGGGATGACGTGTCGCCAGCTGTAGGCGATTTCTGGAAAGCCGTGGACAAGGAGGATGAGGGGGCGCGATTGATCCGGTGATCGTCCCGCTTCGAGGACGTGGAAACGGAGGCTGTAAGGAGAAGTATCGACAAAACGAGAGGTTATGCCTGGGGGGAGGGGGATAGGAGGCAGGGGAGCAGACCCGGCCATTATAGTGGTCTCGCAGAGCTTGTGAGACTTGATATAAGGATCGAAATAGCCTGTTGAGGAAAAGACAGATATGGAATTCAGAGAGCAGCTTCAGATGACAAACAACGACCGGTGATACATAGGTCGCGCTGGCAATGCGGGGACAGGATCGTGTACTCCGAGCAGATATCTGGAGAGCGCCCGCATAAAGGTTTCAAGTGGGTTATTGGGGGGCGAGCTCCTCGCTGTGCAAGGATCAAGCCTGACAGCAGTCAGTGCTATCTTAGTGACAACCACGAGAAGGTAGGGTTGAACTGCTTGAACTCATTGTCCAAATAGGTTCAATGGGGATTCGTGTCGCGTGAGAGCTAGATTCTTTTCCTCCGCAGTCTGGAATAGCGGCTTCAGCTGGTCTGTGTTTTGATGACGTTGAGGCTGGTATCTTGCTTCCTGCTCATTAAGCTTGCGCCACACCTCTTCGGGCGCTGGGCCGAAATTGTAGGTCAATTCTCCCGACCAGCCAGCAGCTTCTCATCTTCACGCCACGCCTCGTCGTGCTTGTGACGATAATCGTACGACGTTTGCAGCGGAAGATCGCTCTACTGTGATTGCGGTTGTGCAATTCCACCTGCGCTTCGGTCTCCTTCAGCAGGGTCGACGTCTGCGATCCGGCATGGAGGGGACATTGCGATGACAGCATCCTCAGTAATCACAAACTCGAAACTGCCAATACGCTAGTTCTAAGCTTGTGCAGCACACTGCACGCGTGAACGCTACGCATGACAGTTGGCGGTAGTACCGCCAGAGATACATGATGTTTCACCGAAGATCGCGCAGTGCTTCGGTCCACCTGGTATGCATTCATTCCTATCAACTTCCAATCGACCCGATAATCCCATTGTAAATCCTGGTGCAGAAACCTTTGAGCAGCATGACTGACAAGAATTATTTTCAGCCCCGTCATGGACAACAGCCCGCTGCTTCCGGCCCAGCTGCGACTGCCGCTGCGCAGGCATTCCTAGCAAGTCGCCCTTCAAGCACAAACCTCTCCTCAGCAGCGGCCGCAGCGGCCCTGCGATCAATGTCTCCACCGCCCACACAGGTAGGCCAGGTCCAAACTAGGCGCATGCTTCAAAGGCAAACCTCCAATTCGTCAACCGGTGGGCGCCCAGGCTTGGAAAGACAGAACAGCTCTAGTTCTATGACGGAGCGCACGTTCCGAAGTCCTTCGCCGAGTCATCCAGGCTCTCAAACGACTAGCGAACGTGCACCTCCTGTACCTCCAGTCCCTCGAAATTATACTAGTTCTCCAACCGTGAACTCCGAGAGAAGAGCTGTCAGGATGGAGCCTCCGCCAAGGGCCATGTCTCCCACACTTAGAAATCCTGCTGGACGGGGTGCAATAAGTACGGATAGTAGGAGAGTCGCACATCCACCTCAGAAGACCATCGCCCAGCGCAATGGCAACCTAGGCGATATCAACGAACTGGACAGAACCGACAGTCGTGGCTCAACAAATTTTTCATACCCCTTGACTGCACGGCCCAACTCTCCTCCACCCAAATCCTCAGCTCTGATGCAAAGCCGCTGGGCTCCGGGTCAACCGCTGGATGGCATATCACCTGCAGAAGCTGAAGCAGCTCGTCAAGGCGTGTACGATAGTTCCCAACAGCCTGTGAAGAAAAAGAAGAAAAAGGTGGTCAGAGGCGCCGCGGAGGGCAGTCATCTTTCCAGTGGTACAACGGGCTTCCGGACCATTGTTGCTCCTCAGGAAACACGGTCGCCGCCAAGAGCGGAACTGCTGTCCAGCCCAGAGGAAGTTCAAGAAACAGCACCTGTCAAGAGAAACAAAAAGAAAGCCGCCTCTTACCCAGAAGGCCCAGACATAGATGGGCGGCCTGTATCCCCTGGATTTAGCTCTGATTCCGACACAACTCCGGAAAAGGCCGCGAAAAGAGCCCTGAGAGCGTCGGGCATACTTCAAAAGCAGCCCTCAGTTGTTCGCGAAGACTGGGAAGGAGAGCAAGGAGACAATATGCAGGGCACTCCAACCACCAACCAGCGAGGCCCGACTATGAGCCTCGCCGAAAGTCCCGCTTCAACTGTAAAGAGCACGAAGCCGTCAACTGCGGCGAACATGTCAAGGAAAATTGACGAAGTTGCTACAGAGCCAAAAACACTCGCCCAGAATGCCCCAAGCCTTGCAGTAGACGTGCCAATTCCGGCCGTTGATATGCCTATTTCGTCTACTCCACAATCAGCAGCAAAGGGATATCTGGATGTTGACAAGTCTACGTCACAAGGCTCAAGGCAGACCTCATTGAGCCCGTCTAGATCCAAGACTCGCTTCTCTGCAAAGCTCTCATCTGACCTTGCTACCGAACGGAAGCATGAGCCATTACCGAGATCCGTGTCACCGGCGAAGTCTGCTATGAAACATCATTCTCCATCAGCGCAAGAAGCATCACCGATTGAGGGGATGGTGCCTGGAGCATGGCGCAGGACAAGTACAACTCCAAGCGAAGCTTCTGACAACACCTCAATGGCATCAGACCAGGGCCTGTCTCCTGTGCCTAAGAAGAAGAAGTCCGCCCAAGTTAGTTTCAGAGAAGGAGCTGAAATTGTGGGTGTATCACAGACCACTGCAGCTGAGTCTCCCATTTTAGCAAGTCCGCAGTATAAAGATACGGCCAAGAAAGGTTGGTTCGGATTAGGAAAATCGAAGACCCCCTTGGGTACCATTCCTGCTGAAGATGATATGGAGGAAGTAATGAAGCCTCGTCCAGTGCTTCCATCATTTGGAAGCGTCCGGGGCAAAAATCGTTCAAGCGACGTTCCAGAACAAAGGACGCCGTCCACAACACTCCAAGGCTCGACTACTCTACCTCGCTCGACCAACGGCTACAATAATAATCTGATGCCAAGTCCTTCCGAAGCCTCCACTGCATCGTTTGTTGCAACAGATATGTCTGCTTCAAGTGATCATGCTATTGGTAGCATAATAGCCCAAGAAAGCGCACAAAATAGGTTGCCAAACGGCATTCATGACAAGTTGCTTCGTGAGCCATTGCCACCAGAAGTGACTTCTGTCGAAGGGACCGGACATGCGTCCGACACGAGTGAGAGCATTTACAGTGAAGAGGACGTGACGGAATACGTCGTCGAAGAAAAGCCAGAAGCGATCAATCCAATCATCATCGCTACAGATGCCTCAGCGACTTCTTCAGTGCCTGAAACTGTCAAGGCTGTCGAGAGTGTACCTACAATTGCTGTTCAGCATGCAACTCCTGCGATTGAGCAAACAGGGCAAACAGAGCAAGATGACATGTATGTCAGCCTGCCAGGTGGCTTCCCAGTCTCTACAGAAACCCTTCGATCGACTTCTCAAGGACCAAGCACCCAGCAACATTCTTCTGAAGCCACTCCGACAGGTCTTAGGATCGCAGAACCCTTGCCTCAAGAACAAGTCATGAGTCAGCAGCCAGCGTCGCCGGCAGGAACACTACTATCCGATACTCTTCGCAAACGAGACAAAGAAGATAGCGACGAAGAAAGTACCGCAGGAGACAGTATTTACAGCGACGCCGAGGAAGACCTCTCTTACATGGATGGCGACGGATTCGGATCGATCAATGCGATTGTAGAGAGCCCCATTGTCAAGTCACCTGCAAATCGGATCATAATACCACCAGAGAGTCCAATCGCGCAATCGCCTCCGTCTCGAACAACTAAGCCCGCTACTGGATCAGGAACAGAGTCTTGGGAGCAAGCGCGGGCACACTGGAGCGGAGTCGCTCAACGACGCCGGCAGGATAAGGATCAGCCGACAGATACAGCTCAGCAACCGGAGTCTTCTCAACCTCGAGATAGCGGCCTTGAGCCTGAACATTCCCAATCCCCAAAGCCGAAAACAAAGAAAAAGAAGCATCTGAACATATCTGCTGCTGAGATCGCGCCAGCAGTCTTGGCCAGCATGGATGCGCGTCAAACGTCCACCCAGCAGACGGCTCCGTATGCTGCAGCTAGTTCTGGCCATGGTACTGCTCCCGCGCAGACATCAATGAGAACGTCCACGAAAGCCGAGCCCCGAGTTGAAGAACCCCCGCGCTTCCGTCGTTCCATGCGGTCTGGCCCTTCGCCTGCGGCGGCTTCTGAGCCGCAGGTACCTGTTGAGGCCTCACCAGGAACGAGCAAGCCTAGAGGGGCGTTGCAAAAGAAGCACATTCCTTCGACGGCTGGTGGCCTCACTGCTACGGAAGCAGCAGATGTCCGAGCCTACGAGAAGCAGCGGATTATCAAAGCCGCAAAGTTTCAGCAGGCCACACAAGGTCCTGCAACTCCAGCACAGACCAGTCGTCCGAGTAAATCAGCCCGTCTCCAGCGAACATTTTCAAACGACAGCGACTCATCGAGCAGCTTCAAAAAGCGTCGAAAGGGGATTGCTGGGTCAGATGGAAAATACACCATGAGGCGGAGCATGCGTGATGGCCAGTCGACAGTGATGAGACAGACTGTTCAGCCACAGGTCGTTGGCAGGAAGGGCATACGCTCTCTTTCGCCTATCAGTCGGAGACCTTTCTCTCCTGCTGGTGGTCAGCCTACGATGAGATCATCTATGAGAACATCATTCGATGCTAGCCCTCGAACACTAAGGAATCAGGAAGGCCATCAGAGATCTTCGTCGGCCTTCGCTGGGTTTGGCAAGTCGAAGCAGAAGCCGGCAGCGGGCCCGCCGAGCAAGCTCAAGTCACGCTTCGCTGACTCCGACGATGAAGACGCACCAAGTCCTAAGATTTTCCATTCACGTTTCGGGGATTCGAGCGATGAAGAGCCTGAGCCGGTCAAATTCCGTCCCGTGCGAGGAATACCTCGTAAAATTGACGAAAGCGATTCCACAGACCTTGAGGACAGCTCTGATGTTGAGAAACAAATGGAGAAGTCGAAGGCTGCGGCTGCAGCTGTCAACACTTCTGCAGAGAATGGAGCCATTAAGGGCAGTGACGCACTACTATCGCCAACAAAGGAGAAGAAGAGCTTCTTCGGGCGATTCAGAAGTAAGAAGGACAAAGAGCCGAAGGCGTCCAAAGCAGCGTTGGAGAGCTCGGTGCAGACACAAGCTTATCCTGGCCAGGCCAGGACCGAGATCGAGAGAGTGGAGAGCCCGGAGCTGGCAAAGAGTCCCGAATTGGAAAGAGTGAAGAGCCCAGAACCGTCGATTCCGAAGTCGCCTTCTTCGCCAGCCCCGGGCGTACAACGTCGCCTCATTCCACATCGTGTCATGAGCGATCAGTACACACCGCAGCGCACACCGACCGAATCGTGGCCCTTGCCAGCAAAGATTGAATCAGGAGATGGGGACCGACCGTACACCGCTGACGGAGTTGCGAACGCTTCACCTCCTGCCATAGCAGGGAACGAGTATAAATCAGACACGCTACAGAGGCACAATACTGCGTCCACGGTGCGAACTACAGGCGGCACACCTGTCTACTCTGAAAAAACAGGGAAAAAGAAGAGATTCCCAATGCTTCGCAAGGTCTTCGGCCTGTACGACTGAAGGTTCTTCTTTACAACCGCTCACGCATTTCGTTTGTCATTTATGAAAACTTCTCTACCATATCTCGTTGACGGCCGACCTCCGTGCAATGTAAAACGGTTGCTTGGTTTGATTTGGATGGTTAAACAAAATATACCCAGGCTGTAGCGAACATATTTATAGCTCTAATACAATAATTTTTGAATTGCTGTTGCTGCCACTACTTTATATCCTCACCCCCGTCGAATCAAGGTGCTCTTTACACTGTGCTGGTCTTCGTATGGCTGAATGATGTTATTGGGGTTCTATAAGTGTTAGAGCTAGACGCGTATCGCTTTATCCGAGGAGCTCGTCCACACAGCCGTCTCGACCTCCCCAGTCCTGCCTTCTCAGTCACAGAAACCCAACTGGCGTCCTCTAGAACTTGACTTGAAAGCTTGCTACATATCTCGTCCTGTGAGACTAATTTGCCTATGCACGTGAAGAGCTCATGGGGAGAATGGGATGGTCATTCGCCACAGGATGTCTAATGCTTACGTAGCACTTTGACGGTTAGTAAGGATTGCAGTGCGGGTATGTGGTTGACAGAATTCCTGGCCTTACTCACGCCAGGAAGCAGCAGGTGTCGTCGATCCCTTATTTTTGTTGCTGATTCGGCTGGAATTGGCGCAAACGTGGTTCTTGGCGGCAGCCCCTCCTTCCGCACCGTCCGTTGCTCGCCGTCATTGACCCCACCATTGAAAGCTTTGTTCCCAACGCTCGCGTCGCTGAGTACGTCAATTCCCAAACTCCTCAAAAAATACCTGCGTCGACATTCAGGGTTCCAAAATACTTCGACTTCGACTTCTACACATTCTAGCATCATGACGTCCTCACTGGATCAACTTAAGGCCACTGGCACTACCGTCGTCTGTGATTCAGGCGACTTTGCCACAATCGCCAAGTACAAGCCGCAAGATGCTACCACCAACCCGTCCCTGATCCTCGCCGCCTCCAAGAAGCCAGAATATGCTAAGCTCATGGACCTAGCTGTGGAATATGGCAAAGCACACAGCAAAGACCTCGACGAGCAAGTTGATGCCACCCTCGACCGCCTACTCGTCGAGTTCGGCAAAGAAATCCTCCAAATCGTTCCTGGTAGAGTTTCGACCGAGGTGGACGCCCGACTCTCTTTCGACATTGAAGCCTCAGTCAAGAAAGCGCTTCACATCATCGATCTGTACAAAGGAATTGGCATTCCTAAGGAGCGAATTCTCATCAAGCTCGCCTCGACCTGGGAAGGCATCAAAGCTGCACAAATCCTTCAGTCACAGCACGGTATAAACTGCAACCTGACACTCATGTTCTCCCTCGTCCAAGCTATCGCTGGCGCAGAAGCAGGAGCTTTCCTGATTTCGCCCTTTGTCGGCCGCATTCTTGACTGGTACAAAGCTGCAATGAAGAAGGATTTCCCCGCTACAGAAGACCCAGGTGTTAAGAGCGTGCAAGCCATCTTCAATTACTACAAGAAGTACGGCTACAAAACTATTGTGATGGGTGCTTCTTTCCGGAATGTGGGGGAGATTACCGAGCTGGCAGGTTGCGACTATCTCACCATTTCTCCAAACCTACTCGAAGACCTTTATAATTCCACAGACAAGGTTCCCAAGAAGCTTGATGCGGAAGCAGCCAAGAGCCTGGATATTCCGAAGAGGAGCTACGTCAACGACGAGCCACTCTTCCGATTCGACTTCAATGAAGAGCAGATGGCGGTTGAGAAGCTGCGAGAAGGTATCTCGAAGTTTGCTGCTGATGCTGTCACACTGAGGGAGATTTTGAAGGAGAAGATCCTGAAGTCCTAGGGTTGGGCAAACTTCTGGTAGGGAAGCATTTTACATGGAAAGCGAGGCGATGAATTTGTATCAGCGGGCTCCCCAGTCTGGATTACATAGGTAGCTTTCCCCGTTACAAATTGGTTCATTCACTTCGACTCCAGCGAAAATAGAAATGTATTCAATATGAACCTAGCACTACCTCCGTGTGACGACGTCTCTTGTGTAGATGACGCTAAGTGCCATTAACCACCCGATTCTGTTGAGGCATCATTGTGGCGGCTTTAATCTCCTCAACGGGGTGAGATCAGCTTGGGATCCTGGTCGAGTTCTTGAGAGCATCCTCCTTGGGCAGTTGCGCATGCGGGACACGAGCGGAGTGGAGATTAGTTAGAAAACACCGAAGGGCCGATGGGCATCCCTTTTTCCAGCCCCGCATTGGGCCCCTCCATTGCGTTATATCACCCTGAACGTCCCGGATCTTCAATCGTCATCAACACATCATTTACTTCCACATTGCAAATTCCGACTTTGCGAGCAGCCTTAGAGATCCTATCTTCACTCAGCACTAACCAATCCATCAAAATGGTCAAAGCAGGTAAGCTACAAATCACCACCCGCCAAACAGGGGTCTTTGAACAATGTTCGCAGTTACATCCAGCGGATGCAGCTACCCGGACCCGACGGCGAAAAGCACAATGTTACGGTACAACAACTGTCAAAGATACTTTTTTTTGCTAACACTCTCTTCAACCCCCAGTCGCCGTCCTTCGAGGAGACTCGAAAGTCTCTGGGACTGTCACCTTCGAGCAGAGCTCCGAGTCCTCCCCCACGATCATCACCTACGACATTACCGGCAACGACCCCAATGCCGAACGAGGGATGCATGTCCACCAATTCGGCGACAACACCAATGGTTGCACATCGGCTGGTCCTCACTGTACGTCATCCCTCCAATTCCCGTGAGGAATGGCAAGGATTACTTGGTATTACTTGATACTGACTTGCTCCGACGGAGAAAGTCAACCCACATGGCAAGACACACGGTGCCCCATACGATGAGATCCGTCATGTTGGAGACTTGGGCAACTTCAAGACCGACGCGCAAGGGAATGGCAAGGGAAGCATTAGCGACACACAGGTCAAATTGATTGGCGAGCAGAGTGTCCTTGGGGTATGTCTGAATACCTAACCACCCAGACACAATCGGGAATGGGAGTTGTGGCTAGGTTAGGAGTTCGGGCTGACGTGTTTGATAGCGCACCATCGTCGTCCACGCCGGCACTGATGACCTTGGGAGAGGCGACAATGAGGAGTCTAAGAAGACAGGCAATGCCGGCGGACGACCTGCTTGCGGTAAGTTCGAGTGGGGGTTGAAAGTAGTGTGGATTAGTACTGACCTAGCAATAGGAGTGATTGGTATCGCTGCATAGATGTAGCTAAATGGTTCAAGTTGTGCCACAGCGAACGTTGTGACCTTTCAAGACAAACCAAAGAAATTTCGATGCCAACCAAGAGGGCAAGCAGATATCAAAAGCAAGGATACACAAATCCTAAAAGATTACCTACACCGAATATATAGTCGCGGTATCCTTGACCCTCTGTCTATGTGTCCCACATGCTGCCCGTTGTCTATTCGAATAAACAACTACCTTGTGAAACCCTCGTCTGGGATTCTCCTCCCCCTCTCCTCTCCCTCTCCTCTCCCTTATCATCATATTTTCGCCCTCTCAAAAACCGCCTTATCATGCACACAAGCCACACAAACTTTGCCGTCCTTCGTTCTTATCTCTCCACTCAAGTTTGCAGTCCTTTTCCCCGCTGCAACCACCCGACACTCCACCACACACTCTGTTCCCATGGGCACCGGGCGTAGATACGTGCAGCTTAGTGTACGACTGACGTGCCCGCCATCCAGGAAGCCAGGTCTCGCGATCGTGAGGAGCGCGGTGGAGGTGAGGGAATCCAGCAACGTCGCAGCGCAACCACCGTGCAAGTTTCCACCCTTGTTACATAGCTCTGGAGCGGCGATGAAGGACCAAGAAGTAGACTGCGATTCGGTGGAGGCGGAGACGAAGGTTGCGTACTGGAGGGGGAGGGTGTCGAAGCAGACGCTTTCTCCGACCGGAGGAGGAGCTGTCAATTCATTATAGAGGGCGAGGACACGGTCGGTGGCGGAGAGGGAGAGGTTGGGTTGTTGGTAGGCTCTGATTCCATCGGGCATTTTGGAGCGTAGGGGGTTGGGATTTGTGAACAGGTTGGTGCGAGTGGGAGGCCGACGAAGGAGTGCCGTCAGACCGTGTTGAAAGTTTGGGTGTCAATTGTCACGGTGCAGGGCCACAGAATGCTCTTGCGCAGGTAGATGAAATTGTTCGAGTCACATCGGCCACTGCGGCCTCTCAAGGGTCGTTGATCCAATAAGCGAAACATTTTCTCGTCAGACAGCCGAGGTCTAGCCACAGCACGCCCTATGACGTAGCGTAACGTGGATCACCACGTGATTCTCGCTTGCACGCAATTCCAATTTTATCACAACTAACGTACTTCTCTCCACCGAGGATAATTCTGCCGCAATCTCGGAGTCTAGCCTATTAATACCTATCATTCCGGGCGTCCCCTCACTAAAACCCACCTAGAACTGTAGGCGGCAGCGCGCTAATCTCCCCAAATCTTGCCCAGAAGTTTAACCGAGCAAAATCGATTATTGTGCTCCGCTGGTTGCTGCTCAAGGCGGGTGAGAATTATCCTTGGCGGAAAGAAGTTTTGGCCCACCCATCTGTATGAACTTCAAATCTACATAGAGTGGATGGATCGCAACGCTCGGATTGAAAACAGCGACTACTGAATATGCATAAATCACTGTTGGAATTGCCAAACCTTGCCAAAGTCTGCTACTCTTAGGGGGTATGTCTGTTTCTCATTGTCTGGAGGATTTAGGGAATCTTCAAGCCTGAAGTCGATGTTCGGGAGAAGCCTGCGATTTGCTGCCATACCGCATACCTACTCTGTTTTACTCTATGTTATCCGTTATAGCTGTCGGCGTTTCCACATAGACATCGCTCTAGGGACCTTATCATACAACACCCTCCACTTGATATCATTTTCTAAGATGTCTTCTTCCGGTTCTGGCAATGCAACATTCTCGTCCTCGATAGTAAGTATCTCTATATCGTCTAGAGACGGGGAGGACTCGGACAGACTAGGCAGAGGTCCTTAAACAGAAGAAGGCTAAATAGAGTCCCACATCAATGGCATGTCAAGAAAGGGGGTACGTGGTAGATGGCCTAGACCAGCCTTCCCAGCAGGTTTATGGCGGGCCTGAGTTGACGCCAGCGAGGTGGATTTAGTAGCCTTAGGTGTTTGCTTCCTTTTCCAACCAGCGCTACTACGATGCGTACCGACATTTGCTAGTTGGAGGCAGGTAGGTATAAAATTGGCCTATGGGGTCTGCTGCTGGCAGCGACAATTGTGCATTCGAATAATTGAGCAGTGTGTGTGAAAACCGCGGGGGTTTTTGGAAGAAAAGAGCGGATTCTACCAACTTACACAGTTGAGAATGGTGCGCACAACGATCCCGTACCATCAGGACTTGATTCACCACTTCAACAAGTCGTTCAATCAGTGGACTCGATGAGGCCCGTGGAAGCCAAATTGACGCAACCGCATATCCCTCCCCGAACCAGGGCGGCATTGGTTGAAAGGCACTAACATCACGACCTAAATTAGACCTTTTAGCGTCTAGACCGCCCCACTTAGATTCCCTCTCATAGTGAGCATGCTACGCGCCGGAGCCCTGTTCTTCAAATGTCACGAGCGAGTTTCTGCAGCCATAGCATGCAAATGCTGGTCGAGCGAGCGGTGGACAATCTCACCGAGATGCAATAGTGTCGCGCTGGTATATCATTCGTTGCTTTGTTGGTAGATGGGGCTGCCAGCCCTAGGATGAAGATGAATGGGGGATTTGACGCGAACTCAAGCATTATCAGACAGCACATAGCATGTTGACGGAGGGGACTTATTGAGAGAACCGATTACATCATATGAAGCTCCAGACTTATCGAGGGTGTGACATGTAGGTTGATTGGAAGAAGTGGACAAAGACGTTAGTATTCGTAGTCTTAGGAAACGCGGTTAGCTGAAAAGGTGTCGAGCAGCAATTTTTGTAAGCGGATATGAAATCCACACCACATTCCAACCTCTCGCATTCTTTGGCCCCCACGGCGCGTAAAGTTCACCAACTGCCTCGAGGGCTTGAAGGATGCAAGATAAGTTTGGCAAAATGACTTTAGCCTGTCGGGGGTTTCAAAACAATCCTTGCGCAAGGATCCGAGCGGAGTTTCGCCCACCCACCAGCCCCCCTCGCGCTCTGGACTTGGTACAAACCGGCTACCTGGAAAAATTCAAGCTGACAATGGCCAAGACAACAACTGCAGCTAACTGGTTAAATGTAAGCGATCAGCGCGTTCATTTCCTTTCAACCGCTCGCTGTTTCCCGTTCTGCCAGACTGAGCTCGCTGACCAGGCTGCTGTCAGCGTTGATCTCGCTCTGTGTAGATTCTCAAAGCATATCGGCCATGTCATTATTCGTGCTTGCCATATTTCTCCAGATCAGCAGCGCAACTGCCTACTGGATATATGCGTCCCTAAATGTGACTCAATGGCAATGGCAATCTTGTGCGATGAACTCTCCCCCGGATTCTTGTGTGTAGGTGACTAACCAATAATCCAGCTGTCGTGGCGAATGACTGGCTGTATATTGACGGAGGCGAATTGTATGCGATAGAAAACGGAGGGGGTTCATCTTTCTATTGTAAGGAAGGCGTTTTTCCCTTTGCTTTGGCTTACTCAAAAGTCGAGTTGTAGTGGGACAAACAATTTCGATTCCTCTGGCGCAAGCGTGGACGAATTCTAGTGTTCAAAGTTACTCCATCGTCACTAATCGGTCAGTTACCGACGGTCACTGGTCAAAACGGCCCGCTCTCTTTTACGATCCGCTCAATGACAAGATAATACAATGGGGCGGTTGGCCTTATGATAACGGCGACTTATCATATTCGTTCTCATTCACACCAAACAATCATGGCACAGTGGCCTGGTCCAAAGATGACACGCCAATCACCAATGAGGTGGATCAAAGTTCACCAGCCGTCTTCGGAGCCGCATTCATCGCCTCCAACTCTTCTTTTTACAGCTTAGGCGGGAGTATTGCCGAGCCATCTGCCAGTCCACTCATCGCTGTCCAGGGATTGACTGAATACGAATTCGCAAGCGACAAATGGACCAATACTTCTTCCCTTTCTGCGACCGCAAGTGGTTATCTAGTAGGTGGGCAAGCAGCCTTTACCCCCGATTTTGGTCAGGCTGGTTTCCTGGTGTTCCTAGGCGGCAGCGATCCGGACACTCAAGAGTTCGATCCGGATGGAGCGCCGCTGGTTGACATGTCGAACATCACCTTGTATGACCTTGAACAGAAAACCTGGTACCATCAAACCACCACGGGCACGGTCCCTCCGCCTCGACAATATTTTTGTTCAGTAGGAGGCAGATCGGTACAAGACACTTTCGAGATGTAAGAATGGCGATTCCACGATCTCCGCAACACACTTGACTAACCCTGGGGACACAGTTTCATCCTGGGTGGCTCTACGAACAGTACCTTTGACCTGGAGCATGCTGACGATGATGGATATCTGAATGTGTTCACTCTCTCTATCCCCGCTTTTCGCTGGTTCAAATCGGCCGATAGTGACCAAGTGAGACGAGCCGATCATTCTTGCCAAGTGATAGGAAACAGGCAGATGCTGGTCATCGGAGGTACTCAACCCAGCAACCCCTTAGGGATAGCAGCAGCCGATCCGTGGCCGAGCGGGCTGGGCATCTTCGACATGACGGCATTCGCTTGGTCTGATCGTTACGACCCATCAGCTGCTATTTATGAACAGCCGCAGGTCGTCCGAGACTATTACACTTATAGGTAGGCCTAGCTAAATTTGCAAAGGCGCGCTTGGCCCGCTGACAAGCTGACTGCAGTTATCAAGTTCCGGAGTGGGGCTCACCTGCGCTGGAACCAATATTCGGTGGGTATCTCTTCGTTCCTGATCTCGAAGGTGCTTCTAAATCGTGAAAAAACAGCGTGGAGTCCCCCATCGCAACCAATAGGTAGTTACCCATCGACTACAGCCTCAAGCACCGGTGTTACAAGTGCATCTTCCACTTCCACTACAAGTCCTGTTCCAACACCCAAGCCAAGACATACGGGAGCAATTATCGGCGGCGTTGTGGGTGGCATCGCTTGCATCGTCCTCGTTGGCCTTGCCTATTTGTTGGGCCGGCGGCGGCGGCGCACAACCGCGGAAGACGACCACGATCGAGGCTGGGTAGTCAAACCATTCTCGAGACACGAGCTCGAGTCCCCGGACATCAGGTCTCTTCCAGACTCCGGGTCTCTGCTGCTCGAGCTGCCTGCGAAGGAGAACCCCGGGGTGGAGCTGGAAGTTGCATTGCCAGAACTGCAGGCAGAAGCCTCTGAATATCTTATTCCGAGAAAACCACTTCCGAGGCTGCTTTAAGGAATGAAAATAATCTTTGGGATGCAGGAGATAACAAAAGCCATACTTTACCGAGTCATGATAGCGAAATTTGCAGCTCACTAGGAGGCCAAAATAATAACCCGCGAGGAAGAAGACCAAGCAAAATGCTCATGTCCCAACGTCCCATGTTGACATTCTAGAGTTTCTCTCTGAAAATCGTTCGTCGCGAGCCCTAGGGAATAACAGTGAGTATTAATCCATGGAATGGACCCATTGCTACCATGGCTCTCAAGACTGCCCCAGCGCTAGCTACCGGCAACGTCATGATTACCAAGCCCAGTGAGAAAAGCCCATTTGCAAGTCTTCGCTTTGCTGTTCTGGCAGAAGAATCCGGACTTCCAGATGACATGCTGCTGTGTCTACCCAGGTACAACGATGTGGAGAGTCGGCAGGAAGCCATTGACAGACCACGGCGTGAATCAGGAGGAGTTGGTGAAGCAAAGAGACACCGAGACATCTGGCAAAGACGCACGGATATACAAGGGATTGGGGATTGATGTTGGCCAAATTAGACTCGAAGATGGTAGTACAATTCAGGGAGAAGAAGCTGCTCATGCGGGACCAATGGAATTTCCGCCAACACCCCTCCACTCAAGACGGCATACGAAGAAGGGCTCAAGGTCAACCCGCCTAATGTCTGGATCCACAAGAATCGGATGAGCAGGCTGTGGAGTGATATGACGCTATGTGTGGAGTTCTTGGAATAGGAGGAGGTTATGACGTTGTTGTTTGCGATAGTGAACACGGATCAATGTGTTGGTGGCAGTTTGCAGGATGCGTTTATGAAGGGGTGGGACTATGTGTGTTGTTGAGTAATGAGGCGGGGACAACGGGCCCGGACCGCAGTCAGGAAAGCGTTGAGTTCAACTGTGCAAAGACATGGGGGTTTTGCAAGAAGTGTGAGGATTTTGCGGAGGGTATGGAGGCCGTGTAAGCGAACGAAGCAACAGATACCGACAAGCTCTTCATAGGAAAGAAGTAGTCAATACAATGGTCCATGGCAGTCTATCTATTTCTACAGGTTTAGAGTGCAGTCCATTCGTAGTTCTCTTCTCTATACTGACCACTTCTGCATATTGGTCTGTTTGGCAGCCGCAACGCTGGTACTTCAACCCACGATTACCTCTCTCACCACTTGATGGAGGTCTTCAGTCTTCAAACCCAAGAGCGAATTAGCAACATCATCCTTCCCCTCCCAATTCGCATCCACGAGACTCAGCGCGGAAACTAGGTCCTCCTGCGCTTTTGGGTCTCTCTGATTTAACCTAACCCTCGCCTCTCCCATATACTCGTCCGAGTCCACATTTTCGGCTTGCCAACTCTGGGCCGTGACGCGCTCCAACGATTTCAGAACCTTGTTCTGAGTGATGCGGAAACTTTGAATGTAGAGCATGCGATTCTCCGTCTCGTCCTCTTTCTGCAGCACCCTCACCACAGCCGTGGCAATGGTCTCGATCGACCTCACCGACCACTTTATCTCCCCACCGTCGAGGATGCGGGCCTTGCGCGCCTCAATGTCGAACTGCATAAGCCTGGAGTTCAGACCGTAGTCGAAGAAATGGCCACAGACCAGACTCGCCTGGGACAAGCGGCTCGATGATTGGCTGCTGCCAGAGGCCAGCTGCTCCAGATGCTGCCTCAGTTTCTGCTTCGCCCAGTAGAGCGGCACGAGCTCAAAATCGTGTGCACTGCTCAAGCCACAGCTGCCAAAAGTCCGCGGGAATGAAGCGCCGGACGCCTGCTCGGGCGGGGCCGTCGGCAAAGGCGCATTTGTAGGTCGCTGTTTGACCCGGCGAAAACGACGACGACGGCATCTTGGCCGCAGAGCCCTTGTACGAGCTCATCATGAGGTAAATTGTCAGACACACGGGCGATGTGGGTAGAAGGTGGATATGTTGATTTAGATGACGTGCGCGACAGGACGATCACAGTGAAAGTTCCTGCGGAGAGGAGGACGTGGAGGATAGCAGGGCCGAGTTTGCCGTTGGCGCCGACGAGGTTCACTTTTTTGATTGCCATGTTTGTTATTGTACGAGTTGTGATACGGGAAGCGGTTGATCAAATGAACAAGTCTTTGCCATCAATATATTTGTCTGAGGCGTGGCGGCGATCATATTGATCAAAAGCCGTGCAGCACGAATGAGTGTACGCCACCACCTTGTACTGGTCGAGTTCACCGCACACAAACGCATGCTTCTCATCCGAAAATCCAGTATTTGCTGAGGTATTGTTCGCATCGGCTGTGACCTATTATGTGTCAGAGTGGGAGTGAGAGCTGAAGCGGTACAACGTGAGGCGTAGGACCCAGGCCAAAGCACTCCGCGCAGCAAACGAGAAGATCAGGATGTTTCCAGCACATCACATTAAATCGCAGGGCAAAATTACTCACCTCGAGCCCCGAAACATTTCTCTTAAGCTTTCGTGAAACGGCAAAGTCTGGCAAATATCGCGACGTCTCATGTATGCAACATTTCATGAATTGTAACAGTCGGCAAAGGTAGTGCAACCGCTGCGATCGAGATAACCGTGGTCGGCATGTGCGGGACATGGTCCGCGAGCTTGGTCTGGCTGGGAGTCTTGATAGACATGGCTGCCGGTGACGTCGACAAGCTGGGTGGGAGACCAGGTAGGTGTACAGAGGCTAACTGAAGGTGAGATTGTTCTAGAGTCTGCTGCCTCAAGACGAGGCCAAGGAAAGGAAAGTCTGTTCCAAGAGGTGGGTGAGGAGACGAAGAGGAGATAGAGGTAGACAATGAGAACAAAGTGATGCAGAATGAATGAGCTGGGGTGATCGAGAGGGCTACAAGCGTAGAGTTAGGATACAAGGCGGTACTCGTTTGGTGTAAGTGTAAGTTGGGGCTGTGCGTAAGGGCACATTAGGGAGAAGAAATATGGAAGTGTAGTGATGAGAAAAGAAGGGTAGGGGAATAGGCTCGTCGCACAGTCGAGAATGTTGTTCCGGCTCGGGTGCCTGCAAAGGTCGCCGGACGTAGAAGCCGTCCGATGCTTTGATGACTTCGACTTGTGTGACAAGGCGAGGAGCTCGATTGGGTTCTGCTACCGCGAATAGACCAGGGTCGACAACAGATGCCCTCAGATGAATCACGCAATTTGACAGTGGGGTATAGACGCCTCTGTTCTCACTCTTTACTATACCATGTCGGTCGAGGAGTTGAGTTCGTCTCAGTCTCGCATTGCACGCTAGTCGAGGCAAGCATCCTCGATCGGTTGGCTGTTATTGCACAAGGATTTTCATCTTGATCAAATATTCAAGGTTTGAATAGTTCCGGTCGAATTTTAGGTGTAGTATTGTCTCCCATCATATTGACACGCCGTGACACCATCGCCAAATATACCCACTATCATCACCATACCTATCCCTTCATGTGCGCCAATTTTTGTGTTTCCATATGCCCACAGTTTCAAATGCACCGCACAAAGTGACCGCAACCATATGCTGACTGGTGAAAAAAAGGAAGCCGAGCTTTCGGGTATCTTCTCCCCTATCATCAAAAGAGGACGCTATCCCCATATAACGCCGAAATTTGCGAGTAGTTATATATGCTCGTTTGCTTTTGCTTGCATCTTCCTCATCGCTTCTCGATGCAGAGCTTGCATGTCAGTCGTCCTCATTGCTTGGTCCAAGACCTGTTCTCGATATTGTTGGGTTACCTCCTGTCGTTGCTTGTTCTGTAAAGACTGGCGTTTCTCTTTCATCATTTCCGCACGTCGTTGATCAGCAGTGACCTTGGGGATGGCAGTCAGGCTGGCTTCGCGTTTTAGGGAGCCTTGCCACTCGGCTAGCATACTGTCGCGCTTTCCAGGCACGAATGTCGATGCTCTTCGCTCGGGTTGGTGTGAGTTGTAGAAAGACAGTCGAGTATCAGAAGCAGTGGCTGCTACTTGTTGGTAGATGTGATCTGAAAGACTCTCGCTCGAAAACGATCGCACCATGGGGCCAGCGGTAGTACTGGGTCTTAAATTCGAGGCCGATCGTTCTAGATGGGGGCCGCTAGGTGCTTTTCCTGGCTGCGCTGCTAACGAGGTGCTTGTGACGTGCGGCGAAGGAGAGCCTGCTACCGGCGGAGAGCTCGAGAGGAATTGAGTCTCGGCGTTTTCGACGATAGCAGAAGGCAAAGTGGAACTGCTTCGCGTGAGCTTTGGAGAGAGAGAGGTATACTGGCGGCTTCGTGACGTAGGTGGACGGATAACAATCGCAGGAGCAGCGGCAAGCGATTGGTCTGAAAAAGATCTGTGTAGACTAGGCGCATGCATCTTGCCCTCCACAGTCACTCGTGCTGGCGCCACGTGAGTTTCTGGCGAACGCCTTGCCGTGGAACGTCGTTTGTCAGGGTGAGCTGGTGCCTGGGCAGATTTGGAGGACGCTGGCCCGGTGGTCGCCGCGCTAGTATTCAATGCAGTCTGCGCAAGCTCTTCCACCCTGACTGGTGCCGGTGTTTCTACCAGCTGTACAGGGGATTCAACCTCTGCCTCGGCCAGGATGGAGCTTCTCTTATCATCTACAGGTACCTCCGCCACTGAGATATGTTTGGCCCACTCATTGGTCCGGTAAGTCATTACCACGTTATTTAGCTGGCTAGGAACTCGAACTAAAGCCCCTTGGGTAAGTGATTCGGTCGATTTCAGATCTGCAGGCGCAGATATGCCTCCGTTGGTGTCATCGGAAGTCGCAATCACATTTTTACCGGCAGTCAAGTCGTCTGGTCGGACAAAGTTACTTCTGCTACCGCCCAGCTCCTTTGACCCATTCGCCAATTTCGACAACTGCTCTAGGTCTGCCATTATCGGCCTTGCAAGCTCTTCAGGATCAAAGTCAATCGACAAAGCTGCAGGCGATGGTGGTTCGTCACCCAGGTAGCTCAGCTTGTTGCAGCTTGTCTGCCCGGTGGATGGCGTGGCGTGTAATGTCAATTCCCTGTCATGGCTTTCGGAGACATGCTCTGCTTCAGAATGGACACTCCTTAGGTCGAGTTCTTCGAGCTCATCATTTAGTGTGGCCGCAACAGAAGAGGCCCTACTGTGATGAGCTTCAGGAAGCATGAGTACTTCCTCAGAAGTCGACATCGGTGACACAACCCCATTTTGACCGGAGAGTCTTTTCAGGATGGAGGTGTCTGACTTTTGCTTTTCAGCGAACTGTATGTTGGATTCAGTAGGAGAGGGTTGGACCGAGGGCACTTTGGGGCTTGCAGTGCTCGGTATTGTGAAAGGTAATGGTGGTATAGGCGGGGCATCATGGTTGTTATGTTGTGCCGAAGTCGATGGATGATCGGGCCCGCCGTCCACACTGCTCGCGGATTGTACATCTGTGATAGAAGCACGAGCCTCCTCCTGGGCCTCGTCATCTTCGGGAATAGTGTGGACTGTCACCGCACTTTGCCGTTTGGATCTCGACGTAGGGTTGTGGTCTGCTCTTGGTAGGCTTAATCGATTCATCTCAAGCCTGACGGACTCCGTACTTTCCGTTGACGGTTGCCTCGTGCTGATCCAGCTTTTTCTATTGTCCTGTGATAAGTCATTGCTAGAGTCGACGATGGTGCTTCGACTGCCTCGAACATGATCGCTGTAGAGGCGGCCCCCTTGTGGCCCATAAATCCTCTCCCACTGCGCCTTTTCACGGTCTGTGCGAGCCTCAAGGAAACGGCCCGTAGCTTCGTCCATTGCGCTCTTGCGGCGCTCTACATCGCGCTGTGCTGCTTCTTTCCTTTCTCGGCGATCCTTTATGACTTTCCAGAGTTTCAGCTGAGAGATGACGCCCACAATACAGCCCAGAACAATAGCAGCAATTTCCACCTGCATGCCCCGTGTGATTGGATAGGTCGTCGTATTCAGCGGAAAGAGGTTGTCGTTAAGATTCCAAATGTATAGCCAAAATTCTTTGAGCCCAGATCGACAAAAACAGTCAATGCCCAGCACAACAGCAGTGGCGCCGCTGAATGAGGTTGCTCCAATCAATGCGTATGGTCTGATGGTTCGGAAAAAAGACAAAAGCCACACTGCGACTCCAAAGACGAGAACGAAAACAATTTTGCCAACAGTCCCAGTAAGGGTGCCACCAGGCTTGAGCACAAGAAGCCACATGCTCAAGCAAACTCCGCCGAGAAAACAACCGAGGCCCTCTGTGATTTCCGGGAATATTAGAGATCCGGCTCCAAAGAGCACACCGGTCACGAATGCCGCGACGAAGTAAGCTCCTTGGACTGCACTACTCACAGGTGGGCTCATTACATAGATGATCAGCACCGTGATTGAAAGGCTCGTCAGATAGGCGCTAGATAGGAATATCTGCATCGATCTGTTCTTGATTCCGATCAATAGGAATGCTAAGCCAGATACCGTCAACACTATTCCAGCTATTGACAACCCAGGTGTGATTTTAGGCTTCAACGGCAGCGAATTGGAAGGCGTGGTAGCTGTGCCATTCGTAGCAGTGCTTACCGCGGTCGTCGAAGGTGTGCGCGTTTTGCTGATTGTTGCGGCGAGCCCGCTGTGGGAAGCCGTATTCGACAAGGAGGCGGAATTCAAACTTAATGGCGTCGTGATGGCCGACTGACTGACACCAGGGGCCGCATCTGATGACCCCGGCCCGACATTCGTGGTCGAAGTGCTTTGAATTGTTGGAAATCCAGTACTCTGGGAGGCGGCTGTTGAGGGCGCAGCGGCGGAACTTGACCTCGAGAACGTAGATGAGCCTACTTGTCGCCGACCGAAGGCGGTGGCATCCGCCAAGTGCGTGCAAAGGAGAATATATATCAAGGGTAGTATGAGGCTGATGATTGAGCGCATGTTGGGCTTGCGACAGAATGATGCCTTCCCTCCTATTCACAAGACATCTAAGAGTCTTTGTCTTGTGTAGAGTGCTGCAAGGGCAAAGGAACGAAAGCAAATTGCTCAGATCCTGATCGCATTGGAACAAGAGCGCCTTCCGATAGCACAATGCCCACTCTTGAAGCTGCACCAGATCATTGAAGAGCTCGAGACTACGAGAGATGAAAGAGAACCGAGTTTGCAAAAGGCCCTCGGACTGAAATGCGGGCGAAAACTTCCCGAGAGGGCATGCAAAGCCCAGGTCAAGCTCCAGAATCCCTTTAGACTGGGCCGGGTTTCTAGGAACCTGGTCGTGGCTTTCCAATTTCAAACCAGAACTTCCTAGACTCTTCGGCAATCCGGCCACATCAGTTGGAACGTGGCAACTTGGGACGCGAGAATGACCGTGCCAACGGAGCCGTAGCGGCTGATCCTAGCAGGGTAACGATCAATCATCGTTAGCTTCCAATCAAATTGGAAGAGGAAGGAAAATTTCGAGAAACGACTGCCAGTGACGCAGCAGAGCGAAGGGGGATTTGGCACGCCAAAGAGTGAGGACCGGGTGTACACAATAGGCCCCGAGAATTCTCTACAAGCCAATCGTAAGGAAATCCTAAGCACGATGTGCAAGCGAGATTGAACTAAATGGGTCAATCACGGTTCATCGGAACACGACAAGGTTCGTGGTGGAGGAAAGTGCAAATGAGATGTTCGTAATGAAAGCACGGCCCAAGGAGATGATTGGTGTCCAACATTCCGGGGAAGTTCAGGGGTGGCTGAATAAGGGAAGAAGCTTGTGATCTAAGATCGACTGGCGCTCCCGCTGTTAGCTTCAGGGACGAACCTGGATAATCTCCGACAGCACAGAAATGCCGGATGACTATGAAGGTACAAGGTGCAGAGTTCTTAATGGAACACGATGTGAGTGTTGCTGCTAGAGAGCGGTGCTTGATGATCGGAAGGGATTCCTTGTGTCTTAGAAGAAACAAAGAAGGAAATATTAATTGGACACAATTGGCAGTCTCGGGGAGGTTGGAATTGGGGCGGCCCGAATTTGCTCCAAGCTTAAACCGGCTAGAGCTGACCACATCTCGCCCCGAGGACTGAAGAACAAGGGGTTGCTGGGCCCCCATATTTGGATGATCTAACGCGTTCACGGATGTGGCAGTCGTTCAAACGCCGTTTTCTCGGAGTTTGCGCGCCTCTCATCTCTTACATGGTTCCAATGGCGTCGCCGGCAAGTGATGGCCAATGAAATGTTTTGAAGGAACCGAAGAGTTGGCCGCAGTGATGTTACTCAGGGGTGCCTTCCTAAATTCGTGGTGGAGGATTATACTCGTTATGTTTATCTTGCCTGTGTGAGTTTGTCGTGGCCGCAATAGGAATTCGAAAATGCCTGTAAAAGAAAGATCGGAAAGAGGGTATTTGTGATGGCGAACGATGGTGATTCTACGATTCCGTCCGGAAAAAGGGCGGAGTTCTGGCATCGCTTTTTGACTATTGAAACACAATCGATGCGTTCGGAGTAATGTTAGACTCTGAGAAATTGCGGACAAGAAAGCTTTCAGCTCGAAATCTGGATCATCCCACGAGTCCTCTGCCCTCCAGATTGCACGGTCGAGCTCATGAAATCGATACCTGGCTCTGTGCCGCTCGTGTCTGGAATCAAAGCAACGACAAGGTTCCCAAACTTGTCGAAATCCGGTGAAGTTCCAGGTTGTAGTCTCGAATCTGCAATACAAAGCGGGCTGTGTGGCGATTTTCAATGCCGACCGTAAATGCATGCTTGGCCTCGTGCAAACCGTTCCCAGTCCAGAGCATATGAATTGGCACCTTTTCAATAGAATAAAGGGTGGCTCATCTTGGCCATCAACAAGGGGGCCAAGAAAGCTAGAGTCCAGAGTATGCTTCAACTGTCGACTACAAAATGCTCCACTGTGAATGTCAACCGATAGCATCCGTATGAGCCCGGGTCGAGACAGCGAAAGTCATGTTGGATCTATTATCAGGGCGCATCCATGGGCCCTGGCGGTAAGACCCAAGGTCATCCAAGATCCAAAGCGGTTTGGTTGGAGAAGGTACTATCCTCGATGCCTGTCTCGTAGCCACGTGAATCTTCATCGTCTGGCCACAATATGCACCAGAGTGAGCGGCGCCCATAGGAGTACCAATAGCTGCAGCTGAAATCCCCATGCCAGTTGCAGTTCAGTATCCGGGATTCGAAACAAAGGTTCCGACGAAGATACGTGGACGACGACGGATGGTGTAGAGCAGAAGTATTCGGGCCCTCAGTCAATCGGGAGGCCACGACAAAGCCGTTTGAATTCACCTACCCATTTCCCAAAACAGGTAGGAACGGTGGCGGTGACGCAGCGATGACTGAAATACATCGCCATACCGCATCTTTGGTCAGTTCTGGCTTCACTTTGATTCATGGCAATAGGTTGTCGAAGGAGCGAGCCACGTCATTCTGCGACATTCAAAAAGCTCGGTACGTTGCTCATGCTCGTGTCATCACATGTTTAGCATGTGATTAGGTTGCAGTTATCGGATTTCGCCTTCCTTATAGTGGCCGCATAAAAAATATTTCCACGGAGAGCAATTCGTTCAATCTCAACGAATGGCTAGTAAGCGAGAACGCTCGATGAAGTGCCACTTAGTTCCTCGGTTGAAAGAGTTGCATGGCCAGCCTCTGACCTCTTTGGGCGTCGCCTGACTTTGCAGCAAAGGAATAGGTCCGGGGCCATTCGGATGCAGGAAGCTGCTCATTAATATTTGCATTACCGGTGAAGAATCCCCAATCGTGGTGGGTTTTGAGCGCCTAAGACTCCTGCAGCCGGGGGGGAGGGACAGTTAGTGGCAGATAAACCTTGCGTGAGTGAAAGCTTCCGCCAACAAGTTAGGTACTGCGCTTAGCACGAGGCCAAGAAACTTTACGGTCGGAGGTCAAAACGCCGGATCATTGGTGTCGGCAATAGTGGCCTCTTTCTGAAAGCGCCTTTGGGCAGCTTTTTAGGGATGTCATGAGCGGGGTCTTGGCTTCCTAGAGGTGTCGTCAAATTTGCCGAGGATTGGGCTGCAAGAATGACTAGAATATGCGTGATGGAGCGACGACGACATCATCGTCATCTGCAACAATATGTCAGTATGAGTCCGTCAGGCCTCTTCGAAAGAACCACGTGTTTGGAGAGTAGATGTAATGTTCAATATCTCAGGCTTGAATTGTATGACAGAAGGATGTCTGACGAGTACGTGTTGCAAATCAATCACGATGTGCTTCGGTGGGAGAGGGTTCCGAGTGCCTTCTGGTCGAGTAATAATTCTCCTCAGAGCGGCCTGGAGCTTACCGGAGGGAGCGAGCCTGAATATCGAGCCAGTCAGATGGCAGGGAAGGATTTGCATTGATTCTATGGGCTAATCGGAACTGTGGCTTTTGTTCCATATGGGCCGGATGCCGGAGCGTGCTAAATGTATCTGACGCATTGGCCGCAAGGCCAAGGGAGGTGACCTTGAAAACGGGACGTCGGCTGAGAAGCCAGCAGCACTCTTAGACCTGGGAGATTCTGCGAAGCACAACTGATCAAAACGGGCTTGGACAAGGGGCGGCGAACAAAACGAGTACGTTACTGCGTAAGTTGCTGTAAGGGCTCGGCCGAGGCATTCGCTCCCGCGGACGGCCCCCCTTTGATCACCGAACAGTGAAAATTTTCAAAACACCCTGGGGAGCGTCAATGTGATCAGTTTACTGTTTTTTGGTCTTCTTGGAATGGGTCACAGTGTTTGTAATTGCAGTAGGAATTCGCACAGGCGTGCTGTGTGGGGAGAGGACACTGTTAAGCTCTCAGGCAGGGGGCAATACACCCAAGTGGGGTCGACGCAGCTATGAGTCTGCAACCAAGGTGGATATTTCTCATGGGGCCAGCGAAACCACTGCTGACAGATTGCATAGACGCGAGTACCACATAGTCGTTTTAGGTGCTGGTATGTGTTCACCCCCATCATCTGGTATTGCGGGGGTTGATGTTTGGACAGGGGGGGTGGGCAAAAGCTGCTTGACCGCCCAGTTCGTTCAAAACATATGGATAGAAAGCTACGATCCGACTATTGAGGACTCCTACCGGAAGCAGATGGAAGTGGATGTACGTATTCTCCTCAACCTTGTCAGAATGCAGGCTTACCTTGTTCCCCCTCCCAGGGGCGTCAATGCATCCTCGAAATGTAAGGAGCATCTCTACCGAGTTCTCCATCTGATCCAGCGCCTAACGCAAGCAGACTCGATACGGCAGGTACGGAGCAATTCACGGCTATGCGTGAGCTGTACATGAAGCAAGGCCAGGGCTTCCTTTTGGTCTTCTCCATCACGAGCATGAGCAGCCTACATGAGCTTGCTGAGTTGCGAGAGCAAATAATCCGGATCAAAGATGACCCAAACGTCCCCCTTGTCATCGTAGGCAACAAGTCCGATCTGGAGGAAGACCGCGTGGTATCTAGACAGAGAGCGTACGACTTGTCCCAGCGCTGGGGCAATGCTCCCTACTACGAGACGTCTGCTCGAAGGAGAGCCAACGTCGACGAAGTTTTTGTGGATCTCTGCAGGCAGATCATCCGCAAGGACATGTATTTGACCCAGATGCGCGACCAGGAGCTAGAAACTCGGAGACGAGAGAGGCCGAACCGACATGACCGGAGGCAAGGCCGGAGGTATCGACCGCGTGATCGATGCGTCCTTTTATAGCCAAGGCTTCCGGGGCTGAAAGGCTCAAGACAGTTCATATCCTTCATGTAGCTGGACCTTCTTTGTAGGCGTTCATGGTTCTGGGCTGGAGCTGGCCCTCAAAAGCTGATAGACAGTGGGCTCGCGCCCCATTTGCTTTTTGTCATTCCCGGGGTTTCCGGAGACTTTTCATGCTGTGCAGGACGGGTTCTGGGCAGATTGCAGGGACTGCCATTGTCAAATAGATAGATTTATGTCTACAGGTTCCACACTATCACATCCTGAAAACGCCAAATCTCGTATCAGGCGCCTCCGATCTGCCCCCTAGAGCAGCTTCAAGTCCCAGAGCAAGCATTTGTCGTGTCCGAGCTGGTGGTATGACACCATCATCCCAAAGTCTTGCGGATGAAAACGCTGCGTCGCTCTCTCTTTCGATGCGATCCCTGAGCTCTGGATCGACAGACTTCCCCACTGTTTCCATCACCGCAGTCAACTGGTCTGGACCCATAACGCTAATCTTGGCATTGGGCCACATCCACAAGAATCGCGGCGAGTATGCTCGGCCACTATCAAAGTCAGCGGACAGAACATTGAATCCGGTAAAGGGGAGCACTTACCACATCCCGTAGTTGCCAGCCCCAGCGCTTGACCCAATCACCACTGTGAACTTAGGGACTTCAGCGCAAGCGACAGCTGTCACCAGCTTTGCCCCGTTCTTTGCGATGCCTCCTTTCTCGGCATCTGCGCCTACCATGAACCCACTGATGTTCTGCAGGAAGATTAGCGGAATGTTCCGCTGGCAACACAGCTCGATAAAATGTGCTCCCTTGAGTGAAGACTCGGAGAACAAGATGCCATTATTCGCAATGATGCCGACTTGACGGCCGTATATCCTCGCAAATCCGGTCACCAGCGTTGAGCCATAGTCTCGTTTGAATTCTGCAAATTCACTGCCATCGACGATTCTCGCAATGACTTCGTGTATGGGTACCTGTTTGCGAAGATTCGTCCCGACTATCCCGCTCAGCTCCTCGGGATCATACAACGGTTCATTATAGCTTGCCTTGGACCATTGCTCCCTCGGATAATTGAGGTTAGAGACGGAGCGTCTTGCGAGGACAAGGGCATGCGCATCGTCGACAGCCAGGTAATCCGTGACACCAGACATGGAGCTGTGAAGGACTCCTCCGCCTAGATCTTCTGCCGAAACAACTTCTCCAGTTGCAGCTTTAACGAGAGGTGGCCCAGCGAGGAAGATTGTGCCCTGGTTCTCTACAATGATGGTCTCGTCGCACATCGCCGGTACGTACGCCCCACCAGCGGTACAGGGTCCCATCACCACCGCAATCTGTGGTATGCCCATGCCACTCATTCGTGCTTGGTTGTAGAAAATCCTGCCAAAGTGGTCACGGTCTGGGAACACATTTGCCTGGTTGGGAAGGTTGGCTCCACCGGAGTCCACCAGATATATGCATGGTAGTTTATTCTGCTGAGCGATTTCTTGCGCTCGTAGATGCTTTTTGACTGTTATCGGGTAGTATGTGCCACCTTTGACCGTTGCATCGTTGGCAACGATCATGCAGGTCACGCCTTCAACTGTGCCCACACCCGCAATGACACCCGCACATGGTACATCGTCATCGTAGACCTCGTGAGCGGCAAGAGGCGAGAGCTCGAGAAAGGGACTCCCGGGATCAATCAGCGCCGTCACACGGTCTCGCGCCAGCATCTTCCCCCTCTGGACGTGCTTGTCTCTGGACATCTGAGGTCCGCCATTGGAGATTCTGTTGTGCAGCTCTGCATATCTCGCCATCGCCTTGCCCAGTTGTTCGGCATTCTCCTTAAAATCAGGGCTGGACTTGTCGACTGTAGTTGGTAGGACAGAGATCGCTTGTGTGTGCTGCGCATGTGTAAAGCTCGCAATTCTCCGCTTGGAAATGGATTGCGTCGGTAGGCAAGATCGTTTCGATGGTTCGCGTAGCGACAGGCGCAGGCTGCGCAATAGTATGCTTGAGGGTACGCGTCCACACGATGCCATATCCAGTTTTGTCAATGCGGGCAGTGGACGACAGTTGGGGACCAAGCTTCAAAAGCTCGTTCTTGGGGAAAGGGTTAGCCGCACCTGCGGCTATTGCATATCAGTAGTTGTGATCTCAGTATCCAAGCCCTAAGTTCCTTTGCAACTTCCGTTGACCGTCTCTGGGGTACTGAATACTAACTCGAAGCTATATTCTCTCAAGGAATATTTCTTTTCTACATCCATTGATAGTCGACAAGCTTTGTATTGAAAACGTTTCCAACATCTGTAAACGACGGTAATTTTCGGAGATCAAAGCCCGGTCAGTATGTACCACCTTGTTAAATACCAGAGAAGAGATACTGCAACGCGTGGTGCTCGACTCCGACTCGAGTCCATCTTGCCGATAACTTGAAGAATTTGTAGACGACGTGATCTGGCGGCTTTACATTTGGCATGTGTACGATTTCGTGTGCTATTGAACTGCTCCAAAATGTGAAGCCACTTCAAGAATTCCTAGGAAGCGAGGAGTAGCATCAATCTTACCTAGAACTGATGAGGCACAAGTTGCAGAGATGACAACGATTACAAGAACCATCCATAGCGAAGCTGCTATATAGGACAATAGAGGAATTGCATCAGATAATCGCAAGATTGTGGTCAAACACTCCCTACAAGGCAGGAAAGCCCCTCCGGAACAATGACACCCAATCCCTGACGACGTGAGCGAGCCCGCTCAGCCCGTTATCAGCACTCTCCTTGAAGCAGCCACCCAAGCCATCGACTCGATCCCACTATCCGACAACCATAGCGTCGGTAGCGCAGCGCTGTCCGCCGACGGACGTGTATTCGCCGGCGTCAATGTCTACCACTTCACAGGCGGGCCGTGCGCAGAGGTCGTCGTGATAGGAGCGGCGGCCGGTGCCGGCGTCACAGAGCTAACGCATATTGTGGCGGTGGGAAACCAAAGGCGAGGAGTCGTACCGCCGTGTGGACGGTGTAGGCAGATCCTAATGGAGTACTACCCGAATATCAAAGTGGTTGTGAGGGATGCGAGTGGAGCAGAAGTATTGATGGAGTTGGCAAGATTGCTACCCTTTAGTTATGTGTGGAAAGACGATAATTAAGTTTGCTCTTTGCAATCTGCCTGCTAACTAAGCTGACGGTGGTAGGAAGGAAGAAAATGGTCTTACATTTTCGCCTGCAGTCAAATCAAAGCCTGAATCTGTCGACTGAAGTCACTCTACAAGGTCGCCTCCCAATACTCCCTATTACAACGCAGCTATCATTGATAACTTGTGACATGGTGACTGCGAGCTGCCATGGGCTATGAGCTATGAGCTAACGGAGGCCGGAGGGCAGTTGCCCTTTGACTCTATCTGCGACGGCTGCTTTCTAAGACTGGTGGCTACAGAGCGCTGACCAGGACTCGTAACGCAGTCTCGAAGAAGTTCTAGCCTGCGCAGTGATATTACTCCTCGTGTCTTCCCCGGATTGTCCGTCTGCGCCGGACTTGCAGTTTCCTCCAAATTTTGTATTCGACTACTCTTGTGTGAAATCAAACAGATCATCACTTTCACCCATTTCCTCTCGCTCCCAATGCTTTCTGCCCAGACTGTTATTCCCTTTCGAAACGAGTTTCATTCAAAATGAATCATCTCGCCTTAAGCGTCTTCTGGCCGGCTGTTGTGTACAACATTTACAGCTTCCGCAACTTTCAACTATGACTTGCAAGCCGCGTCTGCATGCTCGATCACTACTGGCTTTCGGATGGCCTCAATTTTGACACTCAAACAAATATCCTCAACCTGGTCGGCTACTTTGTCGGTCTGGCTTTGAAAAGGGATTCTAAAAGTAGTGACAATGAACAAGGCAACTCGGACGATCTGAAAGAAAAGTACATAATCCACATCCCGTCGTTGTGAAACACCCTACGTAGTGAAATTTAGGCCAGGTACTTCGAATTTGGATGCGTCAAGCTCCTCACCCAAAGAACTGCTCAACAAGCTGAATATGTCTGGATACTCTTAAGTCGATTCTCAATTCAGCTGCATGGTTACTTCTATCGTTGCTTGACGGCTGTTTCGTCGAGTACATCAGTATGGCGTGCTTTACAGCATTACTTGCAATCTAAGACTTGCAATCCAAACAAGACATATTTGCTGCTCGCCTCGAACAACTATCGAACCAATTAACGAGGCTTCGCACCTTACGTGAAGCTATTTCAACGTCTTGGCACGCTTTCTTAGGTACCCCAGGCCAAATAGCTTGGCAAGTAAGAGGCGGTACAGTACCATACCTCTTTTCAACAATGCAGATGAGCCTTGCATGCAGCCACAGGCTCAATGCGTGGCGCTCTCAGCGAGGCACTTCATCTCATCTTATACAGTCCTCCTTCCACGAAAAGCAGATAGCATTATCTGCTTGGATGTGTTGTGCACGTGTAAGAAAATGTCGTTGTGTTCCCCATAATCGGCACTCAATTGAGCGTCAATGTCGCCCGCATGGCTGAAACAGCTGCCGCCATCGGACTCGTCGCCTCTATCGCATCCCTCATCGACCTCGGCGCCAAAGTCGTGTCTCGACTGCACGAGTTTACCTCTAAAACCTCGGACATTCCTGAATCGTTTCGTTCTCTGTCGATCCAGCTGCCTCTACTGACGGCGACGCTTCAACACATTCAAGCTCAGGCTCAGGCAGGCCGCTTCCCCGACGATGTGACGAAAGCACTGAAAGCCGTCATAGACAGCACTTTCAAGCAAGTATCAGACGTTCAAACATGTCTGTCCCATATTCTCCCACTCGAGAGTGCCTCGAAGGTAGAACGAGCGTTAAAGGCGCTGAAAAGTCTGGCAAAGGAAGACAAAGTACGACAGGCGTTGGAGAAGATACACAACAACATCGGTGTCCTGGTGTTGCACCAGACGACACAGCATGTCGATACGGGTGACCTCATTTTAGAAGGGCTTTCGAAATTGAGTGTGGCACCGCCAACATCTTCAAAGTCTTTCGGTCTATGCCTGGGTCAAGCACCTCAGATTGAGCCGGATGCCTTCATTGGACGAACGAACGAGTTGCAGCAATTGCAAGACTGGCTATTACCGACCAATCATCCTCATCGTCAGTGTATCGTCAGTGTTGTCGGCATGGGAGGTATGGGCAAGACACAATTGAGCCTGGCACATGTACGGGACTGCGCCGACGACTATTCATCGGTATTTTGGGTGAATGCAAAGGACGAAACAAGCTTGAGACAAAACATGGCAGATCTGAGTGCAGTGATTTCCCACGGGTCTGCTCCTCCGGCAGCACAAAGCGCGGATGACGAGAAGCTCAAGATCGACAAGGTCCGACGATGGCTGTCAGAGCCTGGGAACGACCAGTGGCTCCTTATCTTCGACAACTACGACGATCCACATCTACCCGGAATTCGATCATCAACAGGTTATAACATTCAACCATTCTTCCCAACACGTTCTCAAGGTAGCATTATCATCACCTCTCGGTCCACGAAACTGACCTTTAGCAAACAACTTAAACTTCAGAAATTAGAAAATGTCAACACAAGCGTGGCAATCTTGTCACAGCGGTCAGGGAGAGATCTTTCACACGGTGAGACACGGAGTCAATTAGACATTTTGCAGTATTGTTCACTGACTTCATTAGATAGCGATGCATTAGACTTAGCAAGACGTCTAGGTGGCCTTCCCCTCGCTCTAGCGACTGCAGGGACCTATCTAGGCCGAACAGACATTTCATGCCACGAATATCTCGAACTGTACAACTCCGCGTGGATGGACCTGGTCGGAGCGGACACGGAAGAACTACTCGAGTACGAAGCACGCACGATGTCTTCCACCTGGAATATTTCTTTAGATCAAGTCAGAAGCCAGGACGGAGATGCTGCCGAGCTCTTGACGTTCCTGGCCTATCTCAGCAACCGAGACATTTGGTATGATCTCATCAGAGCGGGGGCGCATGATGATGTGCCATGGATGCGTTGCGTCACGGAGAGCAAGATTCATTTTCAGCGAGCCATGTCGAAACTGCGCGACTATAATCTGGTGGACGTGGTGGCAGGCTCATACCAGGTTCACCCATGTTTGCACGATTGGCTGACAGAGAGCCTCAATACTCCGCCGAAGTCCCTATTGTTTATCGCTGCATTGACGTGCATTGCTTACAGTGTAAACGGCGAGTCGAGCCCACAGTTCTGGGTGACCAGTCGACGATTGTTGGAGCATATAGAACACCTCGAATCCCCACGATTCCACAACTTATGGCAGCTCCATGCTTCAGATCAGAGAGTCATGTATGCGGCTTATAGGCTTGCAGGATTGGAACAGTTCTGGGATCGGCACGAGAAGGCAGAGGAGATGTATATACGAGCATTGATTGGATACGAGAAGGCGCTAGGACCTGACCACACCTCGACCCTCGACGCCGTCAACAATCTCGGGAACCTGTATCGTGACCAAGGCAAGCTGGCTGAGGCTGAGCAGATGTACGTATGGGCGCTGGCCGGGAGGGAGAAGGCGCTAGGACCTGACCACACCTCGACCCTCGACACCGTCAACAATCTCGGGCTGCTGTATGGTGACCAAGGCAAGCTGGCTGAGGCTGAGCAGATGTACGTGCGGGCGCTGGCCGGGAAGGAGAAGGCGCTAGGACCTGACCACACCTCGAACCTCAACACCGTCAACAATCTCGGGGGCCTGTATCGTAACCAAGGCAAGCTGGCTGAGGCTGAGCAGATGTACGTGCGGGCGCTGGCCGGGAAGGAGAAGGCGCTAGGACCTGAC